>Ga0255334_1000049_pt1 | contig 159478 bp, 165 predicted proteins | sample EtOH5_35cm_T3_12_FD_202080 | JGI IMG/M metagenome (GOLD analysis project Ga0255334, IMG submission 202080) | Sandy soil microbial communities from University of British Columbia, Vancouver, Canada - EtOH5_35cm_T3_129 | ecosystem: Engineered > Artificial ecosystem > Sand microcosm >...
CCCAGCAGCAACTGGAGGCTGCCCTACAGAAGCTGGAGACCACCGAGCAAGAATGGGAGTCCTCCCACCAACAGCGCGAAGCCATTCAGCAGCAGCTGGAAACCTCCCAGCAGCAACTGGAGGTTGCCTTACAGCACCTCGAGACCACCGGGCAAGAATTGGAGTCCTCCCACCAACAGCGCGAAGCCATTCAGCAACAGCTGGAAACCTCCCAGCAGCAACTGGAGGCTGCCTTACAGCACCTCGAGACCACCGGGCAAGAATGGGAGTCCTCCCACCAACAGCGCGAAGCCATTCAGCAACAACTGGAAGCTGCCCTACAGAAGCTGGAGACCACCGAGCAAGAATGGGAGTCCTCCCACCAACAGCGCGAAGCCATTCAGCAACAACTGGAGGCTGCCCTACAGAAGCTGGAGACCACCGAGCAAGAATGGGAGTCCTCCCACCAACAGCGCGAAGCCATTCAGCAGCAACTGGAAGCTGCCCTACAGAAGCTGGAGACCACCGAGCAAGAATGGGAGTCCTCCCACCAACAGCGCGAAGCCATTCAGCAGCAGCTGGAAACCTCCCAGCAGCAACTGGAAGCTGCCCTACAGAAGCTGGAGACCACCGAGCAAGAATGGGAGTCCTCCCACCAACAGCGCGAAGCCATTCAGCAGCAGCTGGAAACCTCCCAGCAGCAACTGGAGGCTGCCTTACAGCACCTCGAGACCACCGGGCAAGAATTGGAGTCCTCCCACCAACAGCGCGAAGCCATTCAGCAGCAACTGGAAACCTCCCAGCAGCAACTGGAGGCTGCCTTACAGCACCTCGAGACCACCGGGCAAGAATGGGAGTCCTCCCACCAACAGCGCGAAGCCATTCAGCAGCAACTGGAAACCTCCCAGCAGCAACTGGAGGCTGCCCTACAGAAGCTGGAGACCACCGAGCAAGAATGGGAGTCCTCCCACCAACAGCGCGAAGCCATTCAGCAGCAGCTGGAAGCAGCCAAGGAAAAAGAAGCAGAACTCATCCGCTTGGTCGCCGATCAGGAATACACGATTCAGCAGCTGCAGGAGCAAGAGCGGCAGTGGAACGACAAGCTGGAGGCCGCCCAGCACCAGATCTCCGCAGCAGGTCAGCGCGAAGCCGAGCTGCTCCGCGAGCGCACGCAGCTAGCGGATTTCGAGTCCGCATGGGAACGGCAAGCACAGGAGCTCGCACACACCTTGGAGCAGCGCGACCACGAGCTGCAGCTCGCCCGTACCGCACAGGCTGAAGGAAACACAAAGCTGGAGGCCATTGCGATACAGCTGGAAGCGGAGCGGCACGAAGCCGCCGAGTATGAGAAAAAGCTCGAGCAGCTCCAGGAAGACCTCACCCATGCCAGGGCAGAGGAGGAGAAATATCGGCAATCCCTCGCGCAGACCGGCTCGACCGAACAGAAATACCAAGAACAGCTGAACGCCTTGGCAAAAGAGCTGGAGAACGTATCCGCGCAGGAGAAGGTGCTCAAAAAGACGGTGGAAGGGCTGAAACAGCTGGTCAAGGAGCTGCAGGACAAAGAGGACAAATACCGGCAAGCCATCAAGGACTTTACGGCCAAGGAAGCCCGCGCGAACAAAGTGCTCAGCCAGCTGCCCTCTACGTATACAGCCCAGAGCTCTTCCGTCCCTGTGCAAAACTTCCAGCAAACATCCCGCTCCATCCCCGCCAACTACCCGCTCCCCCCTCACGCCAATCGCGCCAACACCTTCAATCCGTTCAAGTAAGCCGTTTCGATGTGCAAAAGCCGTTCCCACACAGCCGCGCGCTGAATACAACATAATACAGTAAAGAAAGGGAGGGAAAACCATGACACCTGAACAACTCCGTGCGCTCTATCAGCAACGTCATCAAATGGCAGTACGCCAGATGCAGCAGCCTGCGGCAAGGCCGATGACACCTTTGCCAAGGCCACTGACTCCATTGCCCAAATCCGGTCCTGTTCACAACGTCAAACCGTACGTCCAACCAAGGACATCAGGTGGCTGCTGCGGCAGGCGCTGGCAGGGCTGATCTTCACCAACAACCATTCTTGATTTCCCGCTCTGTCTGGCACGAAATGGTCAGACACTGCATGGAGGAGCGTCCTGTGGAGGCTTGCGGATTACTCTCAGGCAGACACGGATGCGCGGAAACCCTCTGGAGAATGGAAAACACCGAAAAGAGCCCAGTGGCCTTTGCCATGGACTCTCGTCACATTCTGAAAGTCTTGCAAAAAATGGCGCTGAAGGGAGAGTCGCTCGTGGGAATCTACCATTCCCATCCTACGGCTCCCCCTTTGCCGTCCCGTGAGGATATCGCGTACGCCCACTATCCGGAAGCCGCTTACCTCATCGTCTCCCTGTCTTCACGAGAACCAGTCCTCGGCTGTTACCGGATCGTCGGACCTGAGGCCATCCCTTTGCGCTTCGCTCTCCGGTAGCCGCATAGTTTGCAAAAATCCAGGACAGCGGGTGTCCACTTACTCCCGCTGTTCTTTCTTTTCCTCCAGGCGCAGCAGCTCCTTCTTCTCCCATCTGACGAATTCATCCTCCCACAACACATGGCAGCGGTCTTCTTCGACCCGGATGACAATGCCCCGAACTCCGTCTTTCAGAAATACGACCTTGTCGCCCTCCTGGATCATCGCGCTTCCCCGCCCATTAACCGAGTCTGAAAATGATTCCGTGACCGCCTTTCGGGTAATCCCACTTGATGTTTTCGTATGGACAGCCGATCCGGCAGCTTCCGCATTCGTGACACCCCTCGTATCCCACATGCATCCGCACCTCTTCCCATTTGTAGACTTCCGCCGGACAAAAAATCGTACAAAGCTTTTCCGGGCACTGGGTCGCGCATACGTCCGCGCTGAGCACACGGAGATGCGACTGCGTATCGGCCTTGAACCGGACCAGGTATTGCTTCTCTTCGATCGACTGCCCTTTGGGGATCATCGCCATCACTTCATCACCCTCCATGCACTCATCAGATCACGGGCCATTTTCCATTTGTCCCTGGCCGTGCCGAGCTCGCTCCAGATCTTTTTCTGCTTGCTCCATTTGGAAGTGCCGTCTACCGTGAACATCTGGCTGGCTGCCTTGTTCATCAGCGGAATGTACTGCTCAAAATAGTGCGGGAACTTTTCGAAGTGATGGGTGGCATCCTTGTATTTTTTCAGGTCCTGCCTTGCTGCCGTGCCGCGAACCCATTCGTGTGCTCGTGCGATGGTTGTCTCTTTTTCGCGCGATTCTTTGGGCAGCTTGTCGTTCATTGTTATAGCCTATTGCCATCTCGCCTTGCTTAGACCAGCAAACAGGGAGAAACGCTGTTCGGCCTGTCGCCCCGGCCAGTTCCTCGGCCCGCCGGCCCGCCCGTGACCGGCAGGTTTTCTTGCCAGGTGGCAACGCGCCAGGACGCGAAAAGCGGCGGCCACTCCCGGTACTGGCTCGGGAGCGGTCGCCGCTCGTTCCTGCGTCTTTTTTCCTGTCTGCCGCAAAGGCGTTATTTTTTGAGGGAGAACTCGACCTGTGCGTTGGTAAACTTCTTGGAGGACCGCGTCAGCTTGATCTGCAGGCCGATCTGCGGCAGGATTTTGCCGATTTCCGGCACTTCCGGCATCGTATAGTCATCGCTGTCCTTGAACACGGTCACGCCTTTCAGCGGATTGTAGTTCATCGTGCCCAAAATATAATCGAGATAGATTCCAGACGTCCGGTTCGGGCTGAATGCCGCATCGTTCACCTGGTAACGCGAATCGGCAATCGCTTTCTTGTTGCCTTCGTCGTTGTTCCAGTAGCGGACTTGCTGGTGGGCGTCCACTACGCCCAGCATGCCGTAGCCCGGGTGATTGCTCGTATTGTTGTCCTGGGTTTTGCCGTAGCGGCCGTCATAGTACCAGATCACCAGGCCTGGATCGTAGGAAAAGAACGTGTCGTTGCGGCGGAAGTATTTCAGCCCGGCGTCCACGCCCTCATGGGAGCGCAGCTCGACCAGGTAGTACGCGTCGTACAGTTTGCCTTTGCCGTCAAAGTGGATAAAGCCATCCAGCTCGAACTTCTGGTCGCCTTCCGCGTCGTCGGAGAAGATCACTTCCCCGTCCGCCTCGACTTCGAAGTTGTCGAGATAGAAGCCGGCCATCGCCAAACCGACGTCTGTCACGTAGTTGAACTCGACCTGGATCTGCTGGCCGACGAAATCGTTCAGGCTGATTTCTTCTTCATCCCAGCCTTTGGTCTCATCGTCGAATTGTTTGACTGTCGTGCTCTCTCCCGTGTCGGCGTCGATGACGTTCACGTACAGGTAATCATAGCCTGTCTCGATCGCTCTCCAGGAGTCAAAGCTCAGGGACGCGGAGCTTGCGTCCGTCAAGTCGATGACTTCGGACGTCATCTTCGTGTTCAGGTTGTCGCCTTCATCGGAGAAGTACGAATAGTCGCCATCTTTTGGCTGGACAGGAGGCGTCTTCTCGACTTGCGGCATGTTCAGCTTGACCACTTTTCCGGTTTTGTCGATGCTGCTGCCATCGATGAGCGAAATCGTTTTCTTCCGTTTTTTCAGATCCTCGTGATTGATGACCTCCGGCTCGATCCATCTGCCGCCGTACATTTGCTGCAGCATCAGTTTGGACCAAGGGTCAAAGCCAGTCGGCTGCGTCTGGAAAACATAGCCGGTATGGCTTCCCGAGGACATCAGCGACCATGCCCCTACAGGCGAGTCATGACCGCCGTAGGACGTGTCGTACAGGTCCGGCAATCCCAGATTGTGGCCGTACTCGTGCGCGAATACGCCCGGTGCGCCATCCTCAGGCTGAATCATGTAGTCGTACGCTACCAGATCGGTGCCTGGAATCTCCGTCGGCTTTTTCAGCGTCCAGCGATGGGACCAGATCGCATCCGGATCTTCCCCCGTCTCTTCCCCGATCCCGGCGTGGACGAGCATCAGGTTGTCCAGCATGCCGTCCGGCTCCATCAGGTCGCCGTCGCCATCGAGATCGTACGGGTCGCGCTGGTCGTAATCGTCCTCGTGTCCCGCGATCGCTTCGCCCACGGCTTCCAGCGTCTCGACGACGAGATCGCGGGGATTGCTGTCATTGTCGCTTTTATCGTTGCCGCCGTAGTATTTCTTGTCCTTTTCGGCGGTGAGCCATGGAGTGACGACGCCATCCACGGTCCACGTATTGCCGGATTGCTCATAGTAGTATTTCGCCATGGTGGTCATGCTCGTGCCTTCAGGCGTCGTATAGCCTTTGCGGTTATACAGCATTTGCTCGTAGTGCTTCTGGTTGAAATCTTTCGTCCACAAGGAATCGCTCTGCTTCGGCACCTGATTGTGCTCCAGATCAGAGAACTCCACCAGGGCAATGGCCAGATTATCCGTATGTAACCGCTTGGACGCGCGCACCTGGCTGTCATCCTTCAGCTTGGACACTTTGCCAGCTGCTTTGGAGACAGCCGCGAGCTGCGATTTGCTCGCTTTTTTTCCAAAGGAGCTGGAATCATCGATGCCGTGGGGAACCTTTTTGTTTTTCAAAAACTTCTCCACGGCCCGATCGATTTCTTCCTGATCGGCATCCTCGTCGATCTCCCCCTGTTTAATCAAGGAGTTGATCAGGCGCTCAAGATTGACCGTGGACAAATCGACCTCGAACGGAGGCTTGTCCTTCGCCTTGGCCATTCCGACCGCCGGAAATGCCGCGAAGCTGCTCAGCACCAGCGTGGAAGAAAATAGGATGGATAATAACTTCTTTCCTTTCTTCACTTCGTTCACCCTCTTCTATCTCTTGTGATTTGTCGGAATATCGCATACCCCAAGTTCCGACTATTCCTAATTATTGCACGAAGCGACTTAATTACCAATTTTTTTCATTCGACAAAAAAAACCTTCCTGCTCGGAATAGTTTTTATCCTAAGAATCGCGACCGATTTCGGCTTCTCGCTAAATCTGCCTTCCTCCCTGTCCGCCTAGGCCATCCTTCAAAAGACCCAGCCATTCCTTGTCAGAGAACGTCGAGATTCCGCGATTTTCCCGGACGATCGAACTACTCGCGGATGCGCTTCCCAGCCGGAACATTCGCTCCAAGGGACTGCCGCACAGAAACCTTGCCGCCGGGCTTTCATCGTGGAGCCTACGCCTTTCTGCCAGGTATCGACATGTTTTTATTCTATTCCATCTATTCTGGAAATGTCTACCTTAACAAGAAATGACTGATAGAACCGCGAATGTCTGTCCTAGTCGGCTGTAGCCAACACCTGTTCCAAAGTATCCAGTGCCCGGTCCGCGTCCGCTCCATTCGCCGTGAGCATGACGGACTGCCCCTTCGTCACCGCGAGTGACATGACGGCGATGATGCTCTTGCCGTTAACTTTCCTTTCGCCCTTGTGCAAGTGGATCTCGCTGGAAAATGAAGCGGCGATTTTCACGAACAAGGTAGCCGGCCGCGCATGCAAGCCTTGGGACAACTGAACAACCACCTGCCTCTCTCTCATTTCGTCTCTCTCCTATCTGCTTTTCACAGCTGATATGGGGGAAAACCGCTATACATCTGCAATCGCCTCCAGCAGTTCAGCCACCTGCTCCAGTCGGGTCAGTCCAGTAGCCTTGTCGACGACCCCGTTTTCGCACCGTGTCCGAGCCTCACCTCAGCTTTTCCCGCAGCGCACTTCTTTGCTCCTGGTCTTCATCAATCCACAGCCCTTTGCTCGGTTGGGAGTGGAGGACGACATTCCGTTCCTTCAGCCATTGCCTGACGCTCTCCAGATCGTACTTGACGGTTCGTTCGCTTACCTGGAAATCGCGGGCGGCGTCCTTGATTTTCAGCGGATAGGGACTGTCGAGTATGACCTTCAGCAATGCATGGGAACTTAAACGGTAAAGAACGATTCCTTTCCCCATCGATCGTGCAACTTTTGCAATTATCAGTCAAACAGGACGGCATTCGTGCGTTTTTTCCCTGTTTTTGCGTGCCGAAAAATCTGTTTCAGGAAAAATATAGATTGCCTTTATTTCTGAATATTTTTATAATGAAGAGATTGGTTGCATCATCACTTTCTGCCAAAAGGAGTGGGTAGCGTGCGCGAGAAGCTTTTTGCCCGATTGCAGGAGATTTATCCGGAGCTGGTCCAGTTCAGGCGGGACTTGCATATGTATCCGGAGCTTTCTTTTCAAGAGGAAAACACAGCGAAAAAAGTGGCTGACAAGCTGGCTTCGTTCGGCATTGAAGTCACGACCGGCGTAGGCGGCATGGGTGTCGTCGGATTGCTTCGCGGCGGCAAGCCGGGAAAAACGGTTGCGCTCCGTGCCGATTTTGACGCCCTGCCCGTCCAGGATGAAAAAGAAGTAGCGTACAAGTCTCGCATTCCCGGCGTGATGCACGCCTGCGGACACGACATCCACACGGCTGGCTTGCTCGGGGTGGCGCAGGTGCTGAGCGAAGTGCGCGACGAGCTGCCAGGCAGCGTCGTGTTCCTGCATCAGTTTGCCGAGGAACTCCCGCCGGGCGGCGCCAAAGCCATGGTGGAAGCCGGGTGCCTCGAAGGCGTGGATGTCGTTTACGGCGCGCACGTCGCCTCCGATCTGCCGGTCGGAAAAGTAGGCATCGGAACCGGACACGTGACCGCCGCCGCTGACGGATTTGAAATCATTCTCTACGGAAGCGGCGGCCACGGCGCTTATCCGCACATGTCCATCGACCCGATCGTGCTCGGCAGCCAGATCGTCATGAATCTGCAGCAGGTGGCCAGCCGCCAGGTCGATCCGCTGAAGCAAGTCGTCCTCTCCGTCTGCTCGTTCGTCGGCGGCGAAGCGTTCAACATCATTCCGGACCAGGTGCGCCTCAATGGCACCGTCCGCACCTACGACGAAGCGGTGCGCGACGCTGTGCAAGCCTCGCTCATCCGCATCGTCGAAGCCAACTGCCAGGCAGTCGGAGCGCGCTGCGAGATCAAATACGAGCGTGGCTACCCCGCCACGTGGAACGATCCGACGGAGACGCCATTCGTGGAAGCCGAAGCGAAAAAGCTGTTCGGCGAGGAAGGCGTCATCCGGATGCCCCCGGGAATGGGCGGGGAAGACTTTGCGTACTTTGCCCTCGAACGCCCTGCGACTTTCTTCATGGTGGGCGGCCGCAATCCTGAGATTCAAGCGACCTATCCGCATCACCACCCCAAATTCGACGTGGATGAGCGCTCCATGCTGCAGACGGGCCAGCTGTTCATCGGCGCCCTGCTCGCCTACCAGGAGCGGCATCAGGAAGCAGTCGTGGTCCACTCATAGCAAGACCCTTGGTGCGCGGGACGCTGCAAGCAAAGGGAAAACGGGCAGGAGAGCGAAACATAGGCTCCCTGCCCGTTTTTGCTGGAATATACGCTTAGAAAATGTTCATGCTCAGGTAACGCTCTCCCGTATCGGGAGCGATGCAGACGACCCGCTTGCCCTCGCCAAGCCGCTGCGCCACGGCAATGGCCGCGAAGACGGAAGCCCCCGAGGACGGGCCGACCAGAATGCCCTCTTTGGCTGCGAGCAGCCTCATGGTCTGCAAGGCTTCCTCATCGGCGATTTGCATGATTTCATCGTAGATGCTGGTGTTGAGAATTTTCGGGATGAAGCCGGGACTGGTGCCCACGAGCTTGTGCGGTCCCGGCTTGCCGCCCGACAGTACGGGCGAGCCCTTTGGTTCGACTACCGCGATAAACAGCTCCGGCAGCTTTTCGCGCAAGGCCTCCCCTGTGCCGGTAATCGTCCCGCCCGTCCCCGCTGTCGCGACGAACGCATCCAGCCGTCCTTCCGTCTGCTCGTAGATTTCCCGCGCTGTCGTCACGCGGTGAATATCGGGATTGGCCTTGTTCTCGAACTGCTGGGGAATGAAGCTGCGGGGAATTTCCTTTTGCAGCTCCTCCGCCTTCGCGATGGCTCCCGGCATGCGCAGCTCGCTCGGCGTCAGCACGACCTGCGCCCCGAACGCTTTCAGCAGGTTGATTCTTTCCTTGGACATGTTGTCCGGCATGACGAGGATCGCCCGATAGCCCTTGGCCGCGGCGTTCATCGCGAGTCCGATCCCCGTATTTCCGCTGGTCGGCTCGATGATGGTATCACCCGGCTGAATCAATCCTGCCTGCTCCGCCGTCAAGATGAGGTTGTAGGCGGCCCGGTCTTTGACGCTGCCGGATGGATTGAACTTTTCCAGTTTTACGTAAACCTCTGCCGCTCCAGCCGGCACGATCCGGTTGAGGCGAACGAGGGGGGTATTTCCGATCAATTCGGTTATATTTTGATAGACGCTCATGGGAACCTCCTGGAAGACGCATCTGCTCGAAGCGCTAAGTCCTATTCATAGAATAATACAAGTATGCAGATATGGAAACCCCATTTTAAGTGAAAGGCCGATGGGCGAACCGGGCAGCAGCAAGAAAGAAACCCTTTTATCCTGCCCGTGATCTCGCAGGAAGAGGGTTTCACACGGATTTATTTCGGCTTGGCCTTGCCCAGCAGCGCGCTGGCCTCGCCGGACAGCTGTGCCGCCTCCTGCGCAGCGGACGCCTGTTCCTTGTCGATGGCGGCGATACGCTGCCTCGCCTGCCCGCTGGCGTCGGATGCCGTGTCCACTGCCTGATCCAGCGCTTTTTGGCGCGCATCGGACTTGGGCGCTCCCGTCTTGATTTCCTCCCATGTCGCCTTCGCATCCGCCCTATCCGTCTCCAGCACGCCCATGATCGCTGACATGCGCTGTTTCTTGTCTTTGATGCCCGCATCCAGGGACGCCATGCCGTCCGCGAGAACCTGCATGGCGCTGACGTTTTCTCTCATGACCTCGTACTCGGTCTGCTGCAAGCCCGTCTGTCCGGCATACAGCTTGACTTCTTCCAATAGCCCCTGCATCTCGGCCACATGGTTCTGGTACACAGAGGTTTCATCCGCGAACTGCAGGTCCGTCAAATACTTAGCGTTTTCCACGAGATCCGCGACCAGCCGGTCCGTCTTCTCGACTTTTTTGGCAAGCGCGACTCTCGCTTCTTCCTTCGCCCGCTTCTCGGCCACCTCTTTTTTCTTCGCTTCGGCCAGCTCGTTGATGCGCGTGGTCATGGCCGCAAGCTGCTTCTGGTAGACGGCAGCCTGACTCGCTGCTAGCTTCGGAGGGGCTTGTCCCCCTTCCTGCAAAGGGCTTAGGAAGATCAGCTTGTCCGCCGTGACAGTGGCGGCGACAGGCTTGCCCGGCTGCTGCGCAGGCGTGAGGGTGAGCTTGTCGCCGTCTGCGCTCCCTGTATAGACGTAAGTCGCCGTTTGCAGGACGGGTACGCTGTCTTCCTCCTCCACGTACGTGTCCGTGACCTCCACCTTCGTCCGCTTCAGCTCCTGGTCAGGCGTTACTTTGGCATAGATCATGCGGTTCGCTTCCTCGTGCAGGTAGCCTTCCGCATAAGAGATGCCCCCGAAAAGCCGGCTGATCGCGAAGCCTGCCGCCACGGCCACGACGAGAGCGGCCACGATGATCGCGAGTTTGTTTTTGTTGCCCATCCTGCGACTTCTACCCCTCCTCTTTCTCCTCCATCCGGCCTCTTTTACTTGCCAAATAGTGCCATGCCACCATCATACATGATGAGCGGGGAGAAACCCTATGAGTCGAAAGGCCAATAAAAATAAATAGCTCGATACGATCGCCAGCGTCATATATGTCTGCTTCGTGTCTAGCTTTTTGGGGCCTCTTCAAACAATGGGTGATTTTTTGAGCTGCCCTGCGCAAACTGGCTGTTGTACAGCTCCGCGTAAAATTCGCCCTTCGCCAGCAGCTCCTCGTGATCGCCCTGCTCGATGACCGACCCTTCGTTCATGACGAGAATCAGATCGGCGTCGCGGATCGTCGAGAGCCGGTGCGCGATGACAAAGCTCGTTCGCCCTTCCATCAGGCCCGCCATCGCTTTTTGAATCAGCAGCTCTGTCCGGGTATCGACGCTGCTCGTCGCCTCATCCAGGATCAGAATGGCGGGATCGGCGAGAAACGCTCGCGCAATCGTCAACAGCTGCTTTTGCCCGTGCGAGATGTTCGACGCTTCCTCATTGAGAACCGTCTCGTAGCCTTCCGGCAAAGTCCGCACGAAATGATCCGCATGCGCGGCTTTCGCGGCCTGCACGATCTCCGCCATGCTCGCTCCTGCCCTGCCGTAGGCGATGTTTTCCCGAATGGTGCCATTGAACAGCCACGTATCCTGCAGCACCATCCCGAACCGGCTGCGCAGCTCTTTTCGCGGCATGCTGCGAATATCCCGTCCGTCGATCGCGATCCTGCCTTCCCCGATCTCGTAGAAGCGCATGAGCAGATTGACCAGCGTCGTCTTCCCCGCCCCGGTCGGACCGACGATCGCTACCGTCATGCCTGGGCGTACGTCGATGTTCATATTCCGGATCAGCGGCTCCCCCTCCTTGTAGCCAAAGGAGACATGCTCAAACGTCACGCGGCCGCTCAAGCCCGCAGGCGCAGCCGGAGCGGCTTCTCCCGCTTCTTCCTCCTGCTCGTCGAGAATCTCAAAAATCCGCTCGGCAGACACCAGCGTGGACTGGATCACATTGGCGATATTGGCCATTTGCGTGATCGGCTGCGTGAATTGCTGGGCGTACTGGATAAAAGCCTGCACATCCCCGATCGCAATGCTTCCCCGGGTGACGAGCACACCCCCGACAACACAGACGAGCACATAGCCGATATTTCCCACGAACATCATGAGCGGCATCATGATCCCCGCGATAAACTGGGCCTTCCAGCCAGATTCGTACAGCTGCCCGTTGATCGATTCGAACTTCTCGATCGCCTGCTTTTCCCGTCCGAACGCCTTGACGATCCGGTGTCCCGTGTACATCTCCTCGACGTGGCCGTTCATGGCGCCAAGCGCCTGCTGCTGGCCTTTGAAATGCGGCATCGAGCGGGAAGCGACCTGCTTGATGACGACAAAGCTGAGCGGAATCGTCAGCAGCACGATCAGCGTCATGAGCGGACTGATCGTCAGCATCATGACACTGACGCCGAGCAGCGTAATCAGGGAAGTAATCATCTGCGTCAAGCTCTGCTGCAGCGTGCCGCTGATCGTGTCCACATCGTTGACCACCCGGCTCATGACTTCGCCGTGAGTGCGGCCGTCGAAGTATTTGAGCGGCAGCCTCGCCAGCTTTTCATTCACTTCCCGGCGCAGCGTGTAGACGATCTTCTGCGCGACGCCTGCCATCACATATTGCTGGATGTAAGCAAACAGCGACGAAAACAGGTAGAGTCCGATCAAGGTCAGGACGATCTGCCAGACGGCGGAAAAATCGAAGGCGGCTCCCGGTATGCCTTTGACTTTGCCCATGAATCCTGCAAAAATGGTCGTCGTCGCGTTTCCGAGCAGCTTGGGGCTGAGAATGGAAAAGACGGTGCTCAGCGCGGCCGCGAGAAACACGATCGCCAGCTTCAGCCGATACGGCCGCAAATAACCGAGCAGGCGCCACAGGGTTCCTTTGAAGTTTCCCGCTTTCTGGCCGGGCATGGTCAGCATCCCCGGTCCGCCAAATCCCATCGGCCTCTGCGGCGCGGGAGGTGTGCGCCGTTGCTCTTCACTCATGCGATCTCCTCCTCTGTCAGCTGGGATTTCACAATTTCCTGATAGACGCTGCAGGTTGCCAGCAGCTCCTGGTGAGTGCCGATGCCTGCGACTTCGCCTTCCTCCAGCACCACGATCTGCTCCGCGTCCATGACCGTATTTACCCGCTGAGCGACGATGATGACCGTCGCCTCCTCCGTTTCCGCTCGCAAGGCAGCGCGCAGCTGGGCGTCCGTCTTGAAATCGAGGGCGGAAAAGCTGTCGTCGAATACGTACACATCCGGCTTGCGGACGAGGGCGCGGGCGATAGACAGCCGCTGCTTCTGTCCCCCTGACAGGTTCGCGCCGCCTTGCGCGAGCACCGTCTGGAGGCCGTCCTGCATGCCGGCGATGAAATCCGCCGCCTGGGCGACCTGCGTCGCGTGCCGGATTTCCTCATCGGTCGCGTCTTCCTTGCCGTAGCGGATGTTCTCGGCGATGGTTCCCGTGAAGAGCAGAGCCTTCTGCGGCACGAACCCGATCTTGGAGCGAAGCGCGCTCTGGGACAGGTCCCGCACATTCATATGGCCGATGCGGACACTGCCGCTCTCCACGTCGTAAAAACGCGGGATCAGGCTGGCGAGCGTCGATTTGCCGGAGCCGGTGCCGCCGATGATCGCCGTCACCTGTCCCGGCCTCGCCGTAAAGGAGACCGCAGACAGAGCAGACTTCTCCGCGCCCGGATAGCGGAACGTCACCTGGTCGAACGTGACCAGTCCCCCTGCTGCTTCTCCCGCATCGCCTGCCTTTTGGCTGTCGGGAATGACGGGCTCGGTCGCCAGCACTTCATGGATGCGCACCGCAGATGCGGAAGCGCGCGGCACCATGCTGAACATCATGGACGCCATCATCAGCGAGAACAGAATGGACATGGCGTATTGCAAAAACGCCATCAGATCGCCGACCTGCATGTGCCCGGTGCTGATGCGCAAGCCCCCGAACCAAATGATGGCGAGCGAGGTCACGTTCATCACCAGCAGCATGATCGGCATCATTCCCGCCATGATCTGGTTGGCTTTGATCGCGGTCGCCGTCAAGTCCTCATTCGCGCGGTCGAACCGTTCCTGCTCGTGCTGTGTACGATTGAACGCACGGACGACGCGAATCCCGCTCAAATACTCGCGCAGCACCAGGTTCAATCGGTCGATCTTGGTCTGCATCGCCTTGAAGTGCGGAATCCCTTTGGACCCGATGACCCAAATGGCCAAGGCCAGAATCGGAACCACCGCGATGATGACGAGCGACAGCTGGGCGTCCTTGGACACAGCCATGATGATCCCGCCGATACACATCATCGGCGCCATGACCATCATCCGCAGCATCATGTTCAACACTTGCTGGACCTGCGTAATATCGTTGGTCGTCCGGGTAATCAGCGAGGCCGTCCCCAGCTTGTCAAATTCCTGCAGCGAGAATTTTTCAACATGGCTAAACACGCTGCTGCGCAGCCGCATCCCGAAACCGGAGGCCGCCCTGGAGGACATGTAGCTGGCGACCAAGGACAAGGCAGCGCCGACAGCCGATACCAGCAGCATCAGGCCGCCGATCCGCCAAATGTAGCCCGTATTTTCCTTGACGATGCCTTCGTTGACGATGTCGGCCATCAGCGTGGGCAAATAAAGATTGGCCATCGATTGAAGCAGCACAAATACCATGGTCAGTACGACCATATACCGGTAAGGCCGCAAGAAACGCAATAACTTGAGCAAAAGGATTCCCTCCCGGCATGATTCGGACGTTTTATTTGCTGGCGCGAAGCATGGCGGCGCACGAGCTCGTCGCATCCTCGATGTCCGCTCGGAGCAGCGCTTCGGCTTCCTCCAGGCTTTTGCCTTCCTTCAGCAAAGCTTCCTTCCTTCTTTTCAGCAAGGCCATCCCGTGCATCATCGCTCCCCAGTATTGCTCCGTGAGCAGTTCGGGCGACATGCGCCGCACTTCCCCGGCTGCCATGCCCTTCTGAAGCTTTTCCACGACGACCTGCAAATTGTTGTTCGGCCACGAGAAGGCCCGAAGCTGCTCTGACGTGAACAGTTCGTGCAGATCATAGCGCATCCGGAAAAAGAACGGCACAAGCTCCGAGCTTTCGAACAAATTGTGGTACATGACGGAGGCAAACTTCGCGCACAGCTCGACCGCTGTCCCCTCCTGGGCAAAATGCTGGCGGGTGTGTTCATTGGACAGATGAAACATATGCGCAAACAATTCCCGAAACAGCGTTCGCTTGTCTTTGTAGTAGTAATACACCAGCCCTCTGGCCACCCCGGCGCGCTCGGCAACATCCCCGATGTCTGCCGCCGCATAGCCGGTTTCCACATAGACGCTCAGAGCGCCCTTCATGATGGCTTCCTTCCGCCTAAGACGTATTTTTTCGTTCTGCTCTTTTGTCCGCGGCAAAGGTCTCCCCCTCCTGCTTTTTGTTTGACTTTCTTGTCAGTCAAAAATATAATTCTCTCCACAGCATGTGTCAATAAGAGAAATGCACGGTCCGGGACTGACTGGAAAAGGATTGGTTGAAAGGGAAACATGCCTATGGTACGATGACCCTACCTTAATGACTGGAGTTGAAATGGATCATGCAATTTTTCTTGCGCTAAAAATAAAACAAAATGCGATATTTCCGCATGTTTTATTCTTTGTATGCAAGAAAGTTGCTCGCTCCTTTCACTCAAACGATCTCCTTATCTAATCCGTCAAGGGTTGGATTTGCTGTATGTATTTGAGCTGCGGGAAAGCAACTTTCTTGCGGCTTTTCTATTTTCATACAGGAGGGATCCCTTCATGTCATTAATCAATGTCTCCAACCTCACGTTTGCCTACGACGGCAGTTTCGATAACATCTTTGAAAATGTCAGCTTCCAGATCGATACCGATTGGAAGCTGGGGTTTACGGGGAGAAACGGGAGAGGCAAGACAACCTTTCCCCACCTGCTGCTCGGCCAATACGAATACAGCGGAAAAATTTCCGCCACGGTCCCGTTTGAATATTTTCCTTTCCAGGTGGCAAACAAGGAACAACCGACCCTGGATGTCATTGCCGGCATTTCCCCGGATTTTCAGCACTGGGAGCTGATGCGCGAGCTTTCCTTGCTGAAGGTTTCGGAGGACGTTTTATACCGGCCCTTTGCTTCGCTGTCCAACGGCGAGCAGACGAAAGTGATGCTGGCCGCCTTGTTTTTGAAGGAAAACAGCTTTCTGCTCATCGATGAACCGACCAATCACCTCGACATGGAAGCCAGACAGCTGGTCAGCGGCTATCTCCACGCCAAAAGCGGATTCATTCTCGTCTCTCACGACCGAGCCTTTCTGGACAACTGCGTCGATCACATCCTTTCCATCAACAAGACCAACATCGAAATTAAATCAATTTTGCGCAAGCTCGATTTTTCCAGAGACCAATTCGAGAAAGACATCTCCGCCTACAGCGGGGGCCAGAAGAAAAAGCTGCTGATTGCCAAAAGCCTCTGCGAGAACGTTCATCTGCACATTTGGGATGAACCGCTCAATTTCATCGACGTCATCTCCCGCATGCAAATCGAAGAGCTGCTGCTGGAACACTCCCCGACCATTCTGTTTGTGGAACACGACCGCGAGTTCTGCGACCGGATTGCGACGAAGATGATCCACCTCTGAGCAGGCTGGCCGGGTTCTAAATCGTACCATCTAGCGAAAAATAATCGCATTCGCTTCCTTTTGCTTTCAGGGTTTATGGTAAAATAGACTAAATCCATGCCAAGCGAGGTGAAGCCGATGAAATGGGGAGACATTACCGAGTTGCATCCGAGTCGTTTTGTCCTAGTAGAGGCGATACAAGCAAGCTCCAATAACCGTGTACGCCAATTGGAGGACCTGGCGGTTGTTCAAGATTACGACGATCCGCGAGAAGCATGGAGCGGGTACAAGCATTTTCACAAGCTGCATCCGACACGTGAACTGTACGTATTCCATACCAGCCGAAGCGATGTAGAGGTTGTTGAACCTGAGCTTCGAATTGAACATTTTGCTTTGAATGATTTTCCTATCCAGCTTGGATCCATACAAGAGTCTTATGGTTTTGACGGCATTCTTGGCATTGATTTTATGGTAAAAGCCAAATGCAGAGCCGACTTTGAAACAATGGAAATTACGTTTGCCAATTAAAACAAGCGATGCCCTGCTAGTAGTCATCGCTTGTTTTTTGCTATCTTTGTGAAAGTTCAGCCCCATCTCCACACGCCAGTTCTTGCAGCAGTGACAAACCAAAGGTCATCACAACCTGAATAATAAAAAACCCTCCCTTCCGACCAAGGGAAGAAAAGGGAGGCTGGGTGGACTGGGCTCAAATCTCTAGTTCACCAAGTCGAACGAGTTCGACTACTGCCTGAGATCGACCTTTGACACCTAATTTTTGCATGACATTGCTAATGTGATTGCGTACAGTCTTTTCGCTGATGAAGAGTTGTCCGGCAATCTCTTTGGTTGTCTTATCTTGGACCAAGAGTTCAAACACTTCTCTCTCGCGATTCGTTAACAACGGCTTGGTTTGGTCGCTACCCTTCAATCGTGCCACCCCTCCTTGTGGGCTCTACAGGAACAAGGCTGAGGGATTACAGAGTCACCTTATCCTATGATGGGGGGTGGGTGATGGTGCCGGAATTTCAAGGATTTTAGGCTTTTGCCTTACATCCTATTCAAAAAATGGGCAATGGGTTCCGAACACCTACTTCTCTGCTGTCTCTTTTTCGAGAACCGTTTATCGAGCCCCGGGTACGTGTGTTTTTCCTTCCCTTGCATGCTCGGCAGGCGCCGGAACCCAAGGCCAACACCGCCCCCGACACTTCAGTCTATTCACCTGACACCTGTACTGCTCCACCGCTTTGCCAGTTGTTTTCAGTCTTGTTTAACCGGACCCAGGCCTTCCGCCTCAAATATACGGCGTGCGATGGTACGTCTGCTCGAATTTTTCCCGGAGTCCTTTGGCCAGCAGGGTAAAGGAGCCGATCGCCCAGACAAACGCAGCCAGCGGCGCGAGAAAAATCCAGGTGTAGTTGCTGTAGACAAAGCTGCGGTATGAGCCCAGCAGCCCCGCCCATTCATGGGTGATGGAGTGGTACAGGACCGGATCTGTCGTCATTTTCGTGCCGCCGACGAACAGGTCGAACATGCCGAGAAGCCCCATCAAGGTCATGATCGCCACCATTTCCGTCACCAGGATGATGACCAGCTGTTCTTTTAGATGCGGGACGATGTGCCGGAAAATGATCTGCCCGCGCCCTGCCCCCAGCGACGTCGCGGCCAGCACGTACTGCGTCTCCTTGATTTGCTCCGTCTTTTGGCGGATGGAGGAAGCGACGCTCGGCGTCCCCAGTACGGCCACCACACCGATGAACAGCGCCACCAGCGTCGAGGTGGGCATCAGCGGGTTGATGCTCACGCCCTTGAGCAAAAAGTAGACCGGGATGAAGATCGGCATGTAGCTCCAGGCGTTCTCGATCGCCAGCCACCACTGCTGCGGCTTGTCCTGCATGCCGATGTACAGGCCGATCAAGGTGCCGATGAGCAGGCGGACGAGCGCTACCGCCAGCGTGACGAATACGGTATAGGGAGCTCCGTGCAGCAGCAAGGTCAGCATGTCGTAGCCCCACTTGTCCGTTCCCAGAAGATGCGTATCAGACGGAGGCAGCGGCGGCGCAATGATCATCGTCTTGCCGCCGACCACCTCGTTTCGCAGCTTTTCCTGGAAATCCAGCTCGTACGGCGCCAGATAAGGTCCGAGCAGGCCGACGAGGAGCAGGAGCAGCACCAGCGCCGAGCCGATCCACAGCGACCCATTCATTCGTTTTTGCATAAAAACCCTCACTCGCCAGTGCTTATTTATAAACGACCGCGCGTTCGAACAGGTACAGAATCACGCGGATCAGGAGATAGACGAGAATGGACAGCAGGATGATGCCGAGCAGACCCATGACCGCCGCATTGAACTGATACGGTCCGCTTTTGCTGAAAATGAATCGCGTCAAGCCGACCACGTTGAGCAAATACTCGACGATGAACAGGTTCCCGACCGTAATCGCGATCGTTTTTTTCAAATCGGCCAGCAAAAACGGCTTGATGTTCTTGTACACATGGTGGGTGAGCACATGCCAGACCCCCATTCCTTTGGCCAGCGCGGTCTTGATGTAATCTTCCCCGCCGATCTGGCTGTACTTCAGACTGACGACCTTCATCAGGAAGATCGTGGGACCGATCGCCAGCAAGGTCATGGGAAACCAGCTGTTGTCCGCGTCGCTCGTCGGCGACAAGGTAATGATGCGGATGCTGGTCAGCTTGTAAAACCCGACCGCCGCCAATATCGACAGGAAAATCAGAATAAAATCGGGAATCGTCGCAATCAGGTTCAACAGCTTCTGGAACTGCCGGACGATGCCGAACCGCTGCAAAAACAGGCCAAAGACGAGACTCGCCACTACAGCGATGAGCACGCTGGAAAACAGCAATTCAAACGTGCTTATGGCAAAGGGGACGATGTCCTCGGCGATGCTTCTCTCGTTTTGCCCCAAATAGTAGGTTCCCAGCGATCCGCCGGCGATTTGCTGAATCAGATGAACCGTGCGCACGACCACATTTTCCGGGGCGAACACGATTTCTTCCTTCACCGTATACAACATGAATGGCCCGCCGCACACGGCGATGACCAGAAAAAACATGCCCAGCAGCTGTTTCACGTACGACAAGCCTTCATTCCCCCTTGCTATGTTCAACAATACACCACCTAAAAAAATTCATCCAGACAATCAAAAAATATTTTATGTTTTTTTATATTTCAGATAATGATAGAGAGAATGACGCTATGTCCTCCGATCAGTCATCGAGCTAGCTGCCTTTCCTGCATTACCCGGTCATCCCTGCCCCTATTCTTTTTAGGCAAAATAAAAGACGGCCTCTGCCGTCCTATCCGATGACAACCATTTGAATTTCCATTCGCCCCATGTCGTGCAGATCCAGCGGTGCTGAAAGGGCTGTGCCGGTGATTCCTCGCAGGTCATTTTGCATCAGCAGCTTTGGCGGGGTAATGTCTATTATCACTCCACGGCTGGACAAAATCGTGCTGGCATTTCCCGAGATCATGTTGCTCAGTTCCGAGATCGCACTTTTCACCAACTCATCCATCTCATGCACGGGGAAGCCTCCCATCATGGCCGATACGATCCGCAGCGCCAGCTCATCGTGAAGTCCAAAGAACACCGTTCCTCGCAGCTGGCCGGTCATCCCGATCCGAATCCACGTGTGGTTCTCCGGATATACCCATTCCTTTTCAGCCATTTCTCCGCGAGATATGCCGACATTGCAAACTTGCTGAATCACGGACGAAGCTGATTCCAGAAATGGATCCAAAAAGTCTTGGTCTTTCATCTGAGTAATCTTCCTTTCCCGGGCAATTATCTCTGTCCTAGCCATATCATAATGTCGATTTTTGGCAGAAGCAAGAGGGTCAGTAAAACTTTGCAGGAAAATGGACACACAAGTGCGCAAATCCAGCACTTCGACGCCGATCTCGTGGCGGCTGAGCTGCCACATCGGAAGACTCAGGCGCGCAAAGGCAAAGACGGTATCACCAAACGCCAGGCACTCCTGAATGCAGCGTTCTGGCGGGTACGTTTCATCCGCTTCCAGCAAATGGATGGGCTCGAGACCAAATTGCTGCAGCAAGTGCAGACGATCCAACAGCTGCTCTTGCCGCTTGCTTCGAATCGCGCGGCGAGGGGTGAGCAATGGATACTCCCTACATACATTTTCCCATTTTATGCCGTGGTAAAACATCACTTTTTCCTCCAGACAGGTAGACACCCGGAAATAGCATGAAAATCTGCTGTCCCCGGGTGTCCCGTCACCGTTTTTTTCCTTGCACCAAGACTTCTGCCTGCGCTTCCCGCCCCAATGCATCCTTCGCGTTCAGGACCAGCTTGTGCCTCCCGTCCAGAATCCGGTCGAGCACGAGGCGAAATTCGCCGCGATCGTTGATGTCTGCCTGCAGCTTTCGCTCGCCGTACGCCGCGGTCATGGTGATCGCACCTGTCCCCGTCACTTTTCCAGCGATGGGAACCGCCTCCCCGGATCTGGCCTCCACCTGTTTCTGGTCGGGTGCCACGATAGGAGCCGGAATGGCCCTCGCCTGATACGTGAAGCGCTGCTCGCCGTGATGCAGCACGACTGATCCCGCATTGGCGTCTACATAGCCGTACACGACCAGCGCGTTTTGATTTCCTGCCCCATCCTTTCCTTCGATCAGGATGCGGTTTTCCCCTTGGCCGAGTGCCAGCGTCTGCGTCAGATTCTTTTGGACCGGCTTCTCCAGCTGATCTTCCTCGAAGCTCGAGACGATCTGCCCGTTCAGGCTTACTTGCCCCTTGTACGTCTGATCGCGGTACAGAAAGCGAATCGGGGCCATCACCTGCTTGGTGTTTTTGTCAAACAGGACCTCCTCCGTTCCGTCGTTTTGGAACTGCAGCAAAGGCGCCGTCGTATCGACAATGACCCGCTGTGTAAACTGCCGCGTATTGCCATACATATCCTGCGCGCTGTAGCTGATGTAATTGAGCCCTTCCGGCAGATGCAGGATCGTCTCGAAGGCTCCGTCCGCCTCCATCTTCACGGGCGCTTTGTTGATCGACAGCCGCACGCGGTCGAGCATGTCCTCCCCGGTCACTTTCCCGCGGATGGCCACATCCGGCTGCTTGGATATTTTCACGTACGTGAACAGGTCGTCGGGGAACGTCACGAACGGCGGCTTCGTATCGCTTTTTCCGTTGATGTCGACCACGCTGATGTTGCCGGCAAAATCGTACGCCACCACGCTCATCCGCTTGTCCGGCTGGTTGACGAGCGTGCTCGTCACATTGCTCGAAAAGGGGCCGCCTGCCTTTTTCCCGTTCATATAGAGCAGGTAGCCCTGGACGTCCCTGTCGCGGCTGCTCCACTGCACCTTGTTGCCCGACAGCGACGCGGAGACGACCGGCGGCTTCGTATCCACGCGGATTGGCAGGGTCAGCGTTTGCCAGTTGGCGTTGCGTCCGTCGATTTTGGCCTTGATGACAAATTGGTACGCGCCATCAGGGACCTTTTCATAGCTCCCTTTTTCCGGAGAAAACGCCTTGCCATCCCAGCTCCATTCTTCCCGTTCCGTGTAATAGTACGGCGTCCCCAGCTTGGACTGATCGAACTTGCTGATTTTGTCCACCTGGGTCAGGGAGCGGATCAGCTTGCCAGACGGATCGGTGACATCCACCACGACCTGTCTCGCATTCCGCAAAAAGGTAATGGAGGGAGCGGCCATATCGTAATGCCCGTCGCCGTTGGGGGAGAAGGCGATTTGCCTCGGGTCGATTTGTACCGTCCCCTCCTCACCTACGCCTGTGACCCCGAGATAATCGCGATATTTCCACTTGTCGTTTTGCTTGTCCTGATGCCAGGTCGTTTTGACGCCTGTCCGCTTTTCCTGGCTACCTACCTCCCACATCGGCTCATCCATGACGCGCGGCTCGTCCCACTTGCCGTAAAACCCGTAATAAGGAACGCGCAGCTTCGGCAGGCCCGCATCATCCGGCTGAAACGAGATGAAGCCCTCTGCAAATTGGTTGCGCGCAGCGTCCTTCGGGATGTGCAGCGTCACCTTTACCTCTGCCTTCGCCCCGGGCTGCACCGTCACCTGCTGCGTGGAAAACTCCAGCCGCGCCCCTCCGAGAGCAGTCTCGGTCAGCATGTTCAGGCCATTTCTGCGCAAATCGGTCAGCACGCCGAATTCGTCCCGAAGCTGATAGGTGATCGGCTTTTTCCCGAACTTGTTATCCACGAACAGGGAAAACTGCGCAGCCGTCCCGATCTCTCCCAGGGAGACGCCCGCCCTGCCTTTTTTGTCCACGATGATGACAGGTGTCTCGATGGCTTTGGCGATTTGCATCAGCCCGGCCCCTTGCACACGGGGGCTGTACGGTATTTTTTTCTGCGCCTTTTCCGCAAAGGCGGATACGGCCTGCTGCGGATCCAGGATCGGCTCCGCCGTGTTCATGGCGGCCGCCTTCAACGTTTCGACCAGCGCCCTTCCCAGAAGCAGGCGCCCCTGCTTCTGGTACGCCTCCTTCAGCAGCGCCATCCCTCCGGCGACATGGGGGGTAGCCATGGAAGTGCCGCTTTTCACGGCGTATTCCGATTCACGCACCGTCGACAGGATGCCTCCGCCCGGCGCGGCAATCTCCGGCTTGAATTGCAGGTCAGGCGTCGGGCCCCAGGAGGAAAACGCCGACACCGTGCCTCCATGCGGATAGGGCATCGGGTTTTGGGCGTACTGGCCGTCAAATGTGACCGTGACTTTCTTGCCTTTTTTGAGAGCATGGGCCAGCTGTTCTCCCATCTGCTTCAGGATGGATACGCCGGGAATTTGCTTTAGATGCTCGGCGCTGATCAGCAGCGGTCCCGTCTCGTTGTTGTAAATGACCGCTCCGACGGCTCCCGCTTCCTTGGCGAGCCGCAGCTTCTCGTCGAACGAAATGTCTCCCCGCTCCAGCAGTACGACCTTGCCTTTGACGGAAACGTTGTAGTCCTCCTTCTTTCCTCTTCCCATGTACACCAGCTGATGCGGCTTGAGCAGAGCGGAGACTGGCGTCAGCGCCATACTGCTCGCTACGTGGCCGTGCAGGTAGACGACGCGCGAAAGCCCCGGCACGCCCTGCACCCCAAAGCTGAACCCGGCCAGCGTCGTGGCGTTGACGGAAGCGACAGAGAGTGCATCGGGCGCCAGTCCCGGAGAGCCGATCATGGAAATGTCCGGATTTTTTTCCCGCACCTTGTCGCTTCCGAAATAAGCGTCATTGCCTGCGGCGGCGACCACGATCACTCCGTTGTCCACCGCCCGTTTGACGGCGTACTGCTCCGTATTCGTCTCGTCCACGTAGCCGGCGGAGGAGCCCAGACTCAGATTGATGACATCGGCCTTTTTGGCGATCGAATCGTTAATGGCAAACAAGATGGATTCGCTGAGCCCCGGCACTTCTCCGTGATAGTTGGAAAAGACCTTTTGGCTCATGATCTGGGCCTCGGGCGCGACCCCTTTCAGCTTTCCGTTTGCGGCAATAATGCCGGAGACATGCACCCCGTGCTGGGATTCGCTCACATCCTCCGTCGTCTGATTGCGGTCCGCCCAGTTGTAGCCGCGGATGACTTTCTGCGTCGAGCCCGATTTTTGCTGGGCCGGCCGCTTATCCCGTGGCGGCGGCATGTCCGGGTGCTTCGGATTCACGCCCGTGTCCACGACGGAGACGAGCATCCCCTCGCCCCTCACGCCTGCCGTCTCCCATGCCTGGGGCGCCTCGATCATGTCCAGGGTAGAATTCGGGACGGCTGACACTTGCTCGCCCCGTAATGATTGATCGGCATGCGTCCATTCGTCAGCCGAAGCCCGCGCCTCATGCTGGATCGCGCCCGACAACGTTGCGGTATAGGAGGGTCGCCCCGCCTTCTGCAGATCTTGCAGCACCTGCTGGTACAAGGCGGAAGGTTCGGCCACGGACTGTGCCTTGGCCGAGTCGATGTTCACTGTCAAGCCGGGAGGAAGCAAAAGCAACGCCAACCCTAAGCTGATAACTTGTCTTCTCATCGTTTGCCCCCTTTTGGAAAAGCTTCCATTGTCTTTAAGTTTTCACTGGGAACCGCTCAGGTATTCCCGCAAGTGAAAATGTGTGGTTGACAAACGATTTTAGGCAGTATACAGTTATTTGAATTAATCATTCTCTTCACGAAATATCATTGCCGCACAGGTATGACTTGTAGGGAGCTGAGGCTATGCAACACGATACCACCCATGCGATGGAGCGGCTGCAAGAGGCGGTGCGTTCCACGATGCGGGTATTGGGTCCGCAACTGTCCGAGCCTGTCTTCGGATTGACGGGATCACAGTTCTATATTCTCCATCAGCTGGACCAAAAGGGGAATTGCACAGTCGGTGAACTGGCTGATTCCATGGCCGTCAAACCAAGCGCCATCACAGCCATGATCGACCGTTTGGATAAACACGGTTTCGTCGTCCGGGACCGGGACGAAAACGATCGCCGCGTCGTTCACATCCGGCTCACGGCAGCGGGGATCGAGACGTTGAAGCGGGTGAAAAAATACCGGATGGGCATTCTCCAGCATTACCTGTCCCACCTGACTGCCGAGGAGCTGGAAAGCATGATCCACGTCTTCGAAAAGCTGGCGAGGGTAGCTCCGCCGGCGAAATAAAAGTAAACGCATACGTGCCCGCAAAAAAAAGCCAGCCGCTCGACTTGAGTAGCTGGCTTCTTTACTCTGGAGTGTTCCTCCCCCATTCGCTGCTGGCATCGCTCTTCTCGCTGTCATGATGGGGAGCCTGTTCTTCCTGGCCCCTTCCCTGCAAACGTATCTGATCCAGCTCGCCCCCTCATCGGCCGAGCTGCTGCTTGGCATCAACACTTCCTTTATCCAATTCGGTCTGGCGAACGGAGCCGCTCTCGGCGGCCTGCTCATTCGTTCGTCGGCTACCGTCGCCTACAATCCATGGGGTGACGCCCTGCTCCTCGCCCTCGGGTTCGGGATTTGCCTGGTTTCCTTCGCGCTGCACAAACAGAAGCAAACGGTGCCGTCCTAACCTCTCCTGAACCGATAGAAAAAGCGTGCAACCCGGAATGCGGATTGCACGCTTTTTTGCTTCCAAGCGATTACGAGAAGAAGAACTTCTTCACCGCATGCTTGGTCGTTTCTTTGTTCATGTGCGCGATGGAGGTTGTGAGGGGAATGCCTTTCGGGCAAGCCTGTACGCAGTTTTGCGAGTTCCCGCAATCACCGATGCCGCCGTCTTCCATCAGCGCTTCCAGACGCTCATGTCTGTTCATTTTTCCTGTCGGATGCTCATTGAACAGACGAACTTGCGAGATCGCGAACGGACCGATAAATTTGGAATTCGCATTCACGTTCGGGCAAGCTTCGAGGCATACGCCGCAAGTCATGCACTTGGACAGCTCATACGCCCATTGACGATCCACTTCCGGCATGCGCGGTCCAGGACCGAGGTCATGCGTACCGTCGATCGGAATCCATGCTTTTACCCGTTTCAGCGCATCGAACATGCGGCTGCGGTCAACCGCCAGATCGCGTTGTACAGGGAATGTGCTCATCGGTTCGAGACGAATCGGTTGTTCGAGCTTATCGATCAGCGCAGAGCACGCTTGGCGCGGTCTGCCGTTAATGACCATCGAGCACGCACCGCATACCTCTTCCAGGCAGTTCGATTCCCAGTTTACCGGAGCCGTTTTTTGACCTTGTGCAGTTAGCGGATTGCGTTGAATTTCCATCAGCGCACCGATTACGTTCATATTCGGACGGTAGGGGATCTTGAACTCTTCCTTGTACGGAGTGCTGTCAGGGCTATCTTGACGTGTAATAATCAGATGTACCAATTTTTCTGCCATGATCAGTTACCTCCTTCTTTTAGTGCTTCTTCGTGTAATCACGCTTGCGCGGCGTGATCAGGGAAACGTCGATATCTTCGTAGTGGATCTCAGGCGCTGTCGTTTCTGCATTGAACTTCGCCATCGTCGTTTTCATGAAATTCTCGTCGTCACGCTCTGGAAAATCCGGTTTGTAGTGAGCGCCACGGCTCTCGTTGCGCATGAGCGCGCCGATGGTGATCGCACGAGCCAGCACCAGCATGTTCCACAGGTGACGCGTAAACGTCGCGCCCGCGTTGCTGAATTTGTTGGTATCGTTGATGTTGATCTTGTTGTAGCGCTCGATCAACTCTTGGATTTTTTCATCGGTTTTTTGCAGACGGTCGTTGTAACGAACGACCGTGACGTTGTCCGTCATCCACTCACCCAGTTCCTTGTGGATCACGTAAGCGTTCTCGGTGCCATCCATTTTCAGGATGTTGTCGTATTTTGCCTGCTCCTTGCTGGTGTAGCTGTCATAAAGCGTGGAGGACAAGTCGTCTGCCGATTGTTTCAGGCCTTCCATGTACTCGATCGCTTTCGGACCCGCTACCATCCCGCCGTAGATCGCGGACAGGAGGGAGTTCGCACCCAGGCGGTTCGCACCGTGTTGGGAGAAGTCGCACTCACCTGCCGCGAACAGACCAGGGATGTTGGTCATTTGGTTGTAGTCGACCCACATGCCGCCCATGGAATAGTGAACGGCAGGGAAAATTTTCATCGGAACTTTACGCGGGTCGTCCCCTACGAATTTCTCATAGATCTCGATGATTCCGCCCAGTTTCACATCGAGCTCTTTTGGATCTTTATGAGACAGGTCGAGGTAAACCGTGTTCTCACCGTTTACACCCAGCTTCATGTCTACGCAGACGTGGAAAATTTCACGAGTCGCGATATCGCGCGGCACCAGGTTTCCGTACGCGGGATATTTTTCCTCCAGGAAGTACCAAGGCTTACCGTCTTTATAGGTCCATATGCGTCCGCCTTCACCGCGAGCAGACTCAGACATCAGACGCAGCTTGTCGTCGCCCGGGATCGCCGTCGGGTGAATTTGGATCATCTCGCCGTTCGCATAAATAACGCCTTGTTGATAAGCTGCAGAAGCTGCCGTACCCGTGTTGATAATCGAGTTGGTCGATTTACCGTAGATGATGCCAGGTCCGCCCGTTGCCAAAATGACAGCATCCGCTCGGAAGGATTTGATCTCGCCGGAACGCATGTTTTGCGCAGAGATCCCTTTACAGGATCCTGCATCGTCCAAAACAGCTCCGAGGAAATCCCAATATTCATATTTGGTTACCAGACCCTCTGCTTCGTAGCGGCGTACTTGCTCGTCCAACGCGTACAAGAGCTGTTGCCCCGTTGTTGCACCCGCAAACGCTGTACGGTGATGCTGTGTACCCCCGAAACGGCGGAAGTCCAGCAAGCCTTCTGGTGTACGGTTGAACATAACACCCATCCGGTCCAGCATGTATATGATACCAGGAGCCGCGTCACACATCGCTTTTACAGGCGGTTGGTTCGCCAGGAAGTCTCCGCCGTATACGGTATCATCGAAGTGAATCCAGGTGGAGTCGCCTTCCCCTTTGGTATTTACCGCTCCGTTGATACCGCCTTGAGCACAGACAGAGTGGGAACGTTTTACCGGAACTAAGGAGAAGAGCTGGACGGGAACGCCTTTTTCTGCTGCTTTGATGGTAGCCATCAAGCCGGCCAAACCACCACCGACAATGATAAGTTTACCTTTTGCCATAGTTAAGTCCCCCTATCCCTATACAATAAAAGCTGACATCGCACGCAAGCCGACGTAAGTCACAACGACGAAAACGATCAACGTAAAATATGTGGCAAGCCGTTGGGAACGCGGTCCAACCGTAATTCCCCAGTGAACCAGGAAAGACCAGATTCCGTTGGAGAAGTGGAACACGGTGCTGATGATCCCGATGGTGTAGAATACGATCATCGCAGGGCTGCTGAAGATGTTCGCCATCATGTCGAAGTCCACAGTCGCTCCCATTGCTTTTTGAATTCGGGTTTCCCACACGTGCCAAACAATGAAGATGAGTGTAATGATACCTGTTACCCGTTGCCACAGAAACATCTGGTTCCGGAAGTAGCCGAAGTTCCCTACGTTTTGCTTCGCCTGGAAAGCAATGTAGATACCGTAGATCGCGTGAAACAGGATCGGAATGTAGATGAAAACGAATTCAACTACGAGCAAAATAGGAACGGATTCAATCGCGCCGACCGTAGTGTTGAAGGCTTCCGCTCCGCGGGTTGCTTGATAGTTTGCTGTCAAGTGGAACAGCAAAAACAGTCCGATGGGAAATAAACCTAGAAGTGAGTGAAACTTGTGACTGAGAAAGCTATTGCCTTTCGCCATACTATGGTCCCCCTTTCAATGTATGTAAATCTCATTTGATAGACCTTCCCCCATATCCTAACCCATTGCTTCGTCCATTAGACATGCATGATTCTCTCCACCCAGTTGTCTATCAGCGTCGAAATGTGTCAGAACACAGAAAAAAGTTGGGCGATACTTTGACCAAAACAATTGTACTCCTGTACGTAAAGAGCGTCAAGACAGTGAATAGACTAAATCCATTGATAGATCAAACTTTCCTTTCATGGATATTTTCCTATTATTCTGTCATAAAATCCACGCTTCCTCATAATCTAGTACAGACAGGAGGGAAGCATGATGAAAGAGACGGATCAACTGTCCGCCTTGCTGCCGCAAGAGTCTATCGCCTATGCGGAACGGATGAGCATGCCATACCTCGGCTATCATCTGCTGCGAGAAACACTTACGCACGACCTGCTCGGCGAGAGCGAGAGTCCCATTCTTTATTGGCTGGGAAAGGAAATCGGGCAGAAGATCCCCATTCTGTCCCCATTAGGGATCATCCTGCCCTTTATGCGGCTCGGGCTCGGCCAACTGGACGTCATCGAACAGGCGGAGCGTCGCATCCACTACAAGCTGTCTCACGCTATTTTCCACTACATGTCTGAGCAACGCCTGAGCCGCGCCTTGTCCCTGGAATGCGGGATCATTGCGGGGGCGCTCGAAAAGTGGAGCGGCAGCGAGGCGACCACTCAGCTGGTGCTGGAGGGGCCAAGTGACATCCGGATCGTCGCCGCGTACTGAAGCCAACTGGCCTCGGCATGGGAAACCCCTCTTCCTCCAAGGGGAAGAGGGGAGCGGTTGTATCCGAATGGAGCGAATGCAGACGGCTTACTGTCCGTACACGACAGCCGTCTTCGCCACATCCAGCCCATAGGCGGTATGCAGGCTGCGCACGGCCAGCGCGGTCAAATCGGCAGGAATGACGCAGGATACTTTGATGTCCGACGTCGATACCATTTTAATAGAAATTTCTTGCTCAGCCAAGACGCGGAACATCTCTGCCGCGACGCCCGGGTTGTTGACCATGCCGGAGCCGACGATCGACACTTTCGTCAAGCCTTCTTCATAATCGACTTTTTCAAAGCCGAGCGATTCCTGATGAGCGGCAAGCGTGTCCAGCGCTTTTTTCAAATCGCCCGCTGCCACCGTGAACGAGATGTTCGTAACGGCCGCATCGTACGAGCTTTGGATAATAATGTCCACGTTGACCTGATGATCGGCCAATGTATTGAACAGGCGAGAGAGGGTCCCGACCTTCGCGGGCATCCCCACGACCGTGACTTTTGCAACGTCTTCATCATGCGCGATCCCATTTACCACTCTTCCCGTTTCCATGTTGGCAACCTCCTCTACGTACGTACCCTCTTCAGCGGTAAAGCTGGAGCGGACCACCAGCCGTACCTTGTATTTCTTGGCGGCTTCCACTGAGCGCGGATGCAGGACGCCTGCCCCGAGATTGGCCAGCTCCAGCATCTCGTCGTAGGAAATGCTGTCCAGCTTGCCCGCTGCCGGAACGACCCGCGGATCAGCCGTGTACACGCCGGACACATCTGTGAAGATCTCGCATTTTTCGGCGTTCAGGCTGGCGGCCAGCGCCACTGCCGACGTATCCGAACCGCCGCGCCCCAGCGTCGTGATCTCTCCCTCGTCGCTGATGCCCTGGAAGCCTGCCACGATGACGACGCGTCCACGCCCCAGCTCGGATTGGATGCGCTCCGCATCGATGTGCTGGATCCGCGCTCTCCCGTGAATGGACTCGGTCGTGATGCCTGCCTGCCAGCCCGTCAGCGAAATCGCGTCGTAGCCTTTCGTGTGCAGCGCTATCGACAACAAGGCGATCGATACCTGCTCCCCCGTGGTCAGCAGCATATCCATCTCGCGCTCCGCTGGAAAGGCGGTAATCTGTTTGGCCATATCCACCAGAACGTCCGTCGATTTGCCCATCGCCGAGACGACGACGACCATGTCATGGCCTTCTTCTTTATAGCTGATGATCCGGTCCGCTACTCGTAAAATTCGCTCAATGGTTCCAACGGAGGTTCCCCCGTATTTTTGCACGATCAACCCCATGCGGCTTCTCTCCCTTTTTATCCCATTCATTGGTGATTTTTTTATACGATCGTATGGTATTCTTTTTTCTCTATGATCATTCCGCTCTTGTCTGATTCCTATGTGAAAAAGGCACCGGCAAGGAATAGTACCTGCCGCTGCCTATTGTTTCGACATCCCGGTTCCTCCCTTCCAATACACGCGGACAGCGCGCAGCACGACAAAACCATTCGTCATGACTCACACTGGCACACCGTGAGATAGCACTCCATCCGGCAACTGGTGTGATTGCCCAGATGACAGTCCTGCGCTTGTTCAACGCAGACCCAGCATGGAGGAAGGCGGGTCCCTCTCCACACTTCGGCGAATTCCCCTTTCCCATCCCCTTCACAGACACCCGATCTCAGGGAGGTACTTTTGGTTTTCGCGCCTCTACCTCACTCCATAATGGAAGTGAGGCTATCTATTCTGTTTGAATCGGATTATATCACGGACGGGGGAGAGGTTCAATTGCTTTCTGCCGCGCGGCTATGATTCCAGCTTGCGCAGATGGGTAATGATCTCCTTGGCGAGCTTGTCGCCGATCCCCAGCTGCCGGAAATCTTCCACGGTCGCCTCCCGCATTTTTTTCAGGGAGCCGAAATGGGTAAACAACAGCTTGCGCCGCTTCTCGCCGATGCCTGGAATCTCGTCGAGCTGGGAGGAGAGCATCGTCTTGGTGCGGGACTGGCGGTGAAAGGTGATGGCAAACCGGTGGACCTCGTCCTGGACGCGCTGCAGCAGATAGAACTCATAGCTGTCCCGCTTCAGCTCCACGAGCTCTGGAGGATCGCCAAACAACAGCTGGGCCGTCCTGTGCTTCTCATCCTTGGCGAGACCACAGACAGGGATGTACAGGCCCAATTCGTTCTCCAGGACGTCCGTCGCCGCGCTGATCTGCCCCCTGCCGCCGTCGATAACGATCAGATCCGGCATCGCTCCGTTCTCTTTCAGCAGGCGAGTATAGCGGCGGCGGATGACCTCGCGCATGGAGCCGTAATCATCCGGTCCCTCGACGGTCTTGATCTTGAATTTGCGGTATTCCCTTTTGTCCGGACGGCCATCGCTAAAGACGACCATCGCCGAAACAGGCTCTGTCCCTTGAATGTTGGAGTTGTCGAACGCCTCGATCCGGTTGGGGGTGCCGATGCCGAGAATATGGCCCAGATTGTGGATGGCCTGCACGGTGCGGGCGTCGTCCTTGGACATCAGCGCGAATTTTTCCTGCAGGGCGATTCTGGCGTTTTCCGCTGCCATCTTCACCAGCTCGCGCTTCTTGCCCCGCTTCGGCGCATGTACCTTGATTCCCAGCCATTCGCCCAGCAGCTCGGGGTCGCTGCTCTCCGGCAAGAGGATTTCCTTGGGCAGCGCATTTTGCGTGTCGTAATAAAACTGAGTGACGTACGACATGAAATCTTCCGCTTCCTCTCCATAGTAAGGAAAGGAAGTCGTATCCCGCTCGATCATCTTGCCCTGGCGCATGTAAAACACCTGGACGCACATCCAGCCTTTTTCTACGGCATAGTCGATGATGTCCCTGTCAACGGTGTCGAGCAGCGTGATTTTCTGCTTTTCCATGACTGCTTCGATGCTCTTGATCTGATCGCGGTACTCCTTGGCGCGCTCGAATTCCATGCTCTCTGCTGCCTGCATCATTTTTTTCGTCAGTTGGCCCTTCATTTCCTCGTGGCCGCCGTCCAAAAACTTGCTGATCTCCTCGACCAGCCGCTGATTATCCCCGGGAGCCACCTCCTGCACACAGGGCGCCAGACATTGCCCCATGTGGTAGTAGAGACAGACCTGCTTCGGGATCGTCCGGCATTTGCGCAGCGGGTACAGCCGGTCCAGCAGCTTTTTCACTTCCGAGGCTGCCCCCGCATTCGGATACGGGCCGAAATAGCGCGCCTTGTCCTTGTTGACTTTGCGAGTGATTTCCAGCCGGGGCTGCGCTTCGTTGGTAATCTTGATATAGGGATACGTCTTGTCATCCCGCAGCATGACGTTGTAGCGGGGATTGTGCTGCTTGATCAGATTGCACTCCAGGATCAGGGCCTCGATGGCGGAGGAGACGACGATATATTCAAAATCGACAATCTCGCTGACCAATAGCTGCGTCTTCCCGTCGTGGCTGCCAGTAAAGTACGAACGGACGCGGTTTTTCAGCACTTTGGCCTTGCCTACGTAAATGATTTCGCCGTCCTTGTTCTTCATCAGGTAGCAGCCTGGCTTTTCAGGCAGTACGGCCAGTTTATCTTTCAAGGAGCGGTTCAAGGCTGCTCCCTCCTTCTGCGCTTCATTCCATATCGTGGCGCTGCGTTCAGCGGCCGGCAGCTGTCGGCTTTTCCAGCACGTACAGCTCGTCTTCCAGAGAAGCAAATCGCTCCAGCATCAGCTTGCGGCAATCCTGCACTCCCAGATAATAAGAATATACGTTCCTTCTCCATGTTACCACGGAACAGACGCGAAAGAAACTGCCGCCCACGGTGCAGGCGGCAGTTTCTTTGGTGGTCGGCGTTTATCCGTTTGTTTTCCTCAATGCTTGCGGCCGCCAAGGTACGCCTCTTTCACGCGCTCATCGTTCAGGAGCGACTCGGCCGTGTCGTCGAGGACGATCTTGCCCGCTTCCAGCACGTAGCCGTAATCCGCGATTTTCAGCGCTTGCTTGACGTTCTGTTCCACGATCAGGATAGTGGTGCCTTCCGCATTGATCTGTTTGATGACCTTGAAAATATCCGCTACGACGATCGGCGCCAGACCCATGGAAGGCTCGTCCAAGAGCAGCAGCTTCGGACGAGACATCAGCGCGCGGGCGATCGCCAGCATTTGCTGTTGGCCGCCGGACATGGTGCCGCCCAGCTGCGACAGGCGTTCCCTCAGGATCGGGAACCAGCCCATCATTTTTTCCATGTCGTCTTTGATGCCTTGTGTGTCATTGCGTTGAAAAGCGCCCATCTCCAGGTTTTCCAGCACCGTCATTTTTCCGAGAATGGCCCGGCCCTCCGGCACGAGCGCCAGCCCTTTCTTCACGATCTGATGCGGTCTGGCTCCATCGATGCGCTGCCCGCAAAAGACGATGTTCCCGCTCTGCGGCTTCAGCTGTCCGGCGATCGTCCGCATGGTGGTCGTCTTGCCGGCGCCGTTCGCCCCGATCAGGGAGACGATCTTGCCCTCCGGCACTTCCAGGGAAATGCCCCGGATCGCCTTGATCTGGCCGTAGGAAGTCGTCAGGTTTTGAATACTCAGCATGCTCAATCCTCCTCCTTGCCGAGGTAGGCCTCAATGACGTCCGGATTGGTCTGCACTTCTGCCGGCGTGCCATCGGCGATCTTCACGCCAAAGTTGATGCAGACGACCTTGTCGCACAGGTTCATGACCAGGCCCATGTCGTGCTCGACCAAAAGCACGGTGATGCCGTCGCCGCGAATCTTGCGCACCAGCTCCATCAATGCCACCGTTTCGCTCTCTATCATCCCTGCTGCCGGCTCGTCCAGCAGCAGCAGCTTCGGTTCCGTAGCCAATGCCCGCGCGATCTCCAGACGGCGCTGCTGGCCGTGCGCCAAGGTGTCGGAGCGCACATCGCGCACGTCCGACAAGTCGACAAAGTCGAGCAAGGCCTCCGCTTTTTTCTCCACCTCGCGCTCTTCCTGGCGCTGTCCCGGGGTCCTCAGCAGCGCCGCCCAGAAGCCCGCCTGCATCCGCGAGTGGCAGCCGATCTTGATGTTGTCGAGAGCGCTCATATGCCCGAACAGGCGAATGTTCTGAAACGTCCGCGCGATCCCCATCTCCGTAATCTTGTAGGGCGCGACCCCGTTCAGCTGCTGCCCGGCAAAAGAGAACGTCCCGGTCGTCGGGGCAAAAATGCCCGTCACCATGTTGAAAATCGTCGTTTTCCCGGCCCCGTTCGGCCCGATCAAGCCGACGATCTCGCCTTCCCGCACGCCGAAGGAAACGTCGCGCAAGGCCGTGATCCCACCGAAGCTTTTTCCTACGTTTGCAAGTTCCAGTAGCACCCTACATTCCCTCCTTCGCTTCGTTTCCCGTTTTGCCCTTGCGGCGACGGAAAAGCTTTTGGAACGTGTCGGTTCCAATCAAGCCATGCGGACGGAACGCCATCACACCGACCATGATCAAGCCGTACATGAGCATTTTGTACTCGGCCAATCCGCGCAGGACTTCCGGCAGGGACGTCAGCACCAGCGCACCGAACAGAGGGCCCCATACGACTTCGCTTCCGCCGATAACCGCAAAGGACAAAATCTCTACGACCTTGTGGTAGTTGAAATCATCCGGGGTAATGGCCGTGGTGATGTGCGCGTACAAGCCGCCGCACACCCCTGCCAGGACGGAGCCGATAATAAAGGCGAGCATCTTGTAATAAGCCACTTGCAGGCCCATCGCCCGCGCAGCCGTTTCATCCGCTTTGATCGCTTCGAACGCCCGGCCCAGGCGCGAACGGTTCAAGCGCAAGGTCAGAAACAGAACGAAAGCGAACAACACCACCATAAACAGCATGGTCGTCAAAGACTTCATCTGGACGACCGAAATGCCGAGCGTCTGTGCTTGGAGCCCGATCGCTTTCTCCAGGTCGTACAAACTGTTGCCGATGGACTTCAGGCCTGTCAGACCCAAAGCTCCATTGGTCACTTTCAGGTTCAGGAAAATGACGCGAATCACTTCGCCGAAGCCGAGTGTCGCAATCGCCAGATACAAGCCGTGCAGCTTTAATGTCGGGGCACCGATGAGCAAGGCAATGATTCCGGCTGCCAGCCCTCCGATGAGAATTGCGACAAAGATCGGCATCTCTGCTTGCTTGGACAAAATACTGGCGGTAAAAGCGCCAATACTCATAAAGCCGGCATGTCCCAGGGAAAGCTGCCCCGTTGACAGCGTGATATAGATACTGATGGCCAAAATGCCGTTTAACAAGATAAATGTGAATACCTGTAGATTATAGGGATTTAACAAGTCCATCGTGTGCACCTCCTTACGCTTTGCGTCCAAATAGTCCTTCCGGTTTCAGCAGCAAAATCACGATAATCAAGCCAAACGCAACCGCATCCCGATAGGATGAATCACCGTAGGCGACGGTAAAGACTTCGATCACTCCGAGCAATACGCCGCAAACCATCGCTCCGGGAATGCTGCCGACGCCGCCCAGAATGAGCACGGCCAAGCCTTTGAAGCCCAGGGTCATGCCCATGGTCGGGATCAAGGCCGAGTACGCCATGCCGATCAGGATACCTGCTACGCCGCCCAGTGCGGATGCCAGCATGACGGTCACGATGATCACCATATTGGTATTGATCCCCAGGAGGCTGGCGGTATCCGTATTCTCTGCCGTGGCCCGAATCGCTTTGCCCATCTTCGTCTTTTGAATCCAGAAGTGCAGCACAAACATCAGGATGAGTGCAATGCCGAGAATGATCAGATCCACAAGGCGAATCTGAATGATTCCCAAATCGAATGCCTTGCCGCCAAAGGATTGCGGAAAAGCGCGCGAGTCTGCGCCGAACAATTTGTTCATCGCCTCTTCGACGATAATCGCAAAGCCGATCGTGCTGATCAGGGAAGCCAAGTGGGGAACATTCTTTTTGCGAAGCGGACGCAACGCCGCAAATTCCAAAACTAGTCCCAAAAGGGCAGAAATGACGATAGACGCAAGGAAAGCAACTCCAAGCGGCATCTGCATGCTCGTCATCAGGATGAGTCCGACCAGCGAGCCGAAGATAAAAATTTGCCCATGCGCCATATTAACGATGCCCAGGACGCCAAAAATAAGCGTATAGCCCAGCGCAATCAATGAATAGGTACTGCCTACTGTCAAACCATTGACTAATTGCTGCCAAAACAAACTGACTCACCTCACTGTAAAGTGCTTGCTTGATGATCGGGCAGCACCCCAAAAAGCCGGTGAAGACCGCGTGTTCACGGAAAGTTATTCTCGCTGGATCAGCAAGTGAAAGGTCGGCGTTTATACTTTCTGATCCAGTTAGAAAACCTGGCTCCGCCATAGCAGACGGAGCCCTTCCCGGTTTCAAGGCCATGCTTACCCCGATTTCCAACCACCATCTATTCGAAAGAAGAGCCCGGGAGTTCCCGGGCGCCCTCCCTATTCAAATGGTACAAATTTACCGCTCTTTGCTTCAACGACGACTGCGACCCCGACCGGGTTGCGATTCTCGTCAAAGGAGAGCTTGCCCGATACGCCGGTGAAGTCTTTCAGCCCGGCCAGTTGCTCGCGCAGCGCTTCGCGGTCGGCTTTACCGGCACCCAGCAGCGCTTGGGACATGATGTAGAGGGAATCATACGCCTGTGCCGCAAACTGGTCAGGCTTTTTGTTGTATTTGGCTTCAAACGCTTTTACGAAGGATTGTACTTTTTCGTCCTGTTTTTCAGGGCTGAACGGTGTTGCTACGATCAAGCCTTCAGCGGCGTCGCCCGCGATTTCAAATACTTTCGGGTTGTTGAAACCGTTGCCGCCGAGGATCGTTCCCTGGTAGCCCAGCTCGCGGGCTTTTTTCACAACCATGGAGCCTTCTTTGTACAGTGCGGAAATCAGTAGCGCATCCGGCTTGCCTTGGTTCAGCTTGGTCAACTGGGCGGCGAAATCGACATCCCCGATGGAGAAGGTCGCTTCGCCCGTGACTTCCAGACCCATGTTTTCTGCCGTTGCCTTCATCACTTTGTAGCCGTTTACGGAGAAGTCGTCGTTGGATGCGTAGATCAGGGCAACCTTTTTGATCCCGTCTCTCTCGACTGCTGCCTTCATCGCTGTAGGAACTGCGATGGATTCAGGAAGGGCGTTGCGGAAAACGTACTCGCCGATGTCGTTAATGCCCTCGGCTGTAGTGGAGATCCCAAAGACCGGTACCTCGGCATCGTTCGCAACAGGAGCTGCCGCAAACATTTCGGAGGACAGGGTAGGTCCGATGATCGCGACCACATTATCCTGATTTATCAGTTTATTTACAGCGTTAATTGCCCCTTCTTTTTTACCGGCAGAATCTTCAAACTTCAAATCGATTTTGAGCTTGCCTTTGTTCGCTTCGTTGAGCTCTTCCAACGCTAGTTCCAAGCCGGCCTTTTGCGCTTCGCCGTAAGCTGCGCCGGAACCGGTCAGAAAGGAAACCACGCCGATCTGTGCGGTAACTTCTCCTCCGCCTGCTTCTGCTGCCGGAGCTGGTGTCGAACCGTTATCTGCTGGTGCCGCGTTGTTTCCACTGGAACACCCAACCATCAAGACGGCGCCCAATGAAATTGTTGCCAGTGACTTTAAAAATTTCATAGCATGCACGCAAAAATCCTCCCCTTCGTATATTATCTTTCTAAAAAATTTGAATATAAGAATTTTAATCAATGGATTACGAAAACGCAAACATTTTTCTTTATTTAAACATTGTTTTTTGACAAACGATCGCTCAGAATGGATGTGTTTTTGTTGAATGCTCGGAGATTATTTGCCGTTGGGACGCCGGGTCAGGACACGCGATTCCCGAGTTTGTGCCAGCTGTTTTTTTGGATTCATTTTCCATTTCACTCACATGAAAAAACGGCATCCACGAGTAGATGCCGTTCCCGCTGTAAAACCGCATGCTTTTACAGGTGCTTGCCAACCGTTGCCATCAGCGCTTCCTTTGGCTGGAAGCCGATGACCTTGTCAACTGGCTGACCGTCTTTGAACACGAGCAGGGTCGGGATGGACATGACGCCGAAGCGCCCAGCCGAACCTGGGTTGTCATCCACGTTTACTTTCACGATTTTGAGCTTGGAGCCCACTTCATTGTCAATTTGCTCCAGAACGGGTGCGATCATTTTGCAAGGGCCGCACCACGGAGCCCAGAAATCAACCAGGACTGTACCGCCTTGCTCTACTTCCTGGGAAAAGGTTTGGTCAGTACCATGCACGATTGCCATGAGAAGTTACCTCCTTTGAATTCAATTCGGAAAAAGGTTCCACACGCATCAGTATATCATCCATTCCTGAAAATGACTACGGCGCCGAACACTTTGCACGCACTCCCTCAGGCTCTAGTCTGTCCAGTCTGATGCGGCTCTCATTCACCCTTGCGCTCGGGGAGCCTTCTTGCAAAAAAGCGCCCGACAAAACAGGCGCTTGACTAGCTTTTCGTGCAGGACCGACTACACCAGCACGTTTTTGAATTCCGCCGTCAGCAGAGGCACGACTTCGAACAAATCGCCGACGATGCCGTAATCCGCCACTTGGAAAATCGGCGCTTCCGAATCTTTGTTGATCGCCACGATGACCTTGGAGCTGGACATCCCTGCCAAGTGCTGAATCGCTCCGGAGATCCCGCACGCGATGTACAGGTCCGGAGTTACTACCTTGCCGGTTTGGCCGATTTGCATGGAATAATCGCAATAGTCCGCGTCGCAGGCGCCGCGGGATGCACCCACTGCCGCGCCCAGCACGTCCGCCAGCTCATACAGCGTGTTGAAGCCTTCCGCGCTCTTGACGCCGCGGCCGCCGGAAACGACGACCTTCGCCTCGGACAGATCCACTTTGCCGCTCGTCTTGCGCACGACTTCCTTCACGATGGAACGCAAGTCCTTGATTTCCAGCTCGACCGGAACCACGACGGCTGTTTTCGACGCATCTGGCGTTCCCGGCGCGATGTTGTTTGGACGTATCGTAACGAAGATTTTTCCATCAACAAATTTACGTTGCTGAAAAGCTTTTCCCGCATAAATCGGGCGAACGAATACCGAACCTGCTTCCAGGCTTGTGACGTCGGAAACGAGACCGAAGCCGAGCCGGGCCGCCACGCGCGGCGCTACATCGCGTCCGATCGCCGTATGCCCGAGGACGACCGCATCCGGATGGGCCAGTTCGATCAGCTGCGTCAAGGCCTGGGAATACGCATCCGCTGTGTATTGGGCGAGAGCGCTGTGGTCAGCGGTGTAAACCGTGCCCGCTCCATGCTGACCGAGGGTCACTGCCAAATCTGCGGCATTTGCTCCGAATACGGCTGCCACCACTTCGCCGCCTTCTGCCAATACTTGCGCTGCCGCCAACGCTTCCAGCGACACGTTGCGAAGCTGTCCGTCACGAACTTCTGCCAATACCAGTACCTTACTCATGGATATCCTCTCCTCCTCGCTTAGATCACTCTCGCTTCGTTGCGCAACAATTGCACCAGCTCAGACGCTTGTGCCGCCAGCTCGCCGGAGAGAATGCGGCCTGTCTGTTTTTTCGGCGGCAGCGTCTGGTCCACGATCTCGGTCTTCGCCTTTACATCTGCGGCCGACAGACCCAGATCATCAGCGGAGAAGCGCTCCAACGGTTTTTTCTTCGCTTTCATGATCCCTGGAAGGGAAGGATAACGCGGTTCGTTCAGACCTTGCTGGGCGGTGATCAGTACAGGCAGGCTCGTTTCCACCACTTCGAGGTCGCCCTCTACATCGCGCTCTACGCGCACGGCGGTATCGTTCACTTCCAGCTTGACGACGGTGGAGACGTGGTTGATGCCCAGTTCTTCGGCGAGGCGAGGACCGCCTTGGCCTGCGCCGGAATCCACTGCCATCTGCCCGCCGAGGATGATGTCAAAGCCGACTTTTTTCGCTACTGCCGCCAGCACTTTTCCGGTCGTGAATTCGTCTCCGAACAGATCTTCGTCATCCACCAGAACAGCCTTGTCGGCGCCCATCGCCAAAGCGGTGCGCAGTGCGCTTTCCGCGCGGTCCGGACCGATGCTCACGACGGTTACTTCGCCGCCGTGCTCTTCCTTGAGCTTGATCGCTTCTTCTACCGCATACTCATCGTACGGGTTGATAATAAATTCCACGCCGTCTTCGGAAATGTTTCCGTTTTGGATGACGATTTTTTCTTCTGTATCAAACGTTTGCTTCAACACAACCAAGATATTCATGACGTTACCCTCCTCCTGAGTGGCATTGCAGAAATGACCTTCTTAGCGGTCAGCGAAAACCGGCTTGCGTTTTTCCAAAAAGGCCCCTACGCCTTCCTTTACGTCTTCTGAAGCGAATGCTTCGCCGAACAGCTTGGCCTCCAGCGCCAGCCCTTGCGGCAGCGGCAACTCAACGGCCCCCTGAATGGCAGCCAGCGCCAGCTTCAGCGTCACCGCGCTCTTGGCCGCGATCGCGCTCGCCAGCTTTTTCGCTTCGTCCAGCAACTGCTCTGCCGGATAAACTGCTTCCACGAGCCCGATCCGCAAAGCTTCCTCGCCGCCGATCATTTCCGAAGTGAGAATCAGTTGTGCCGCTTTGCCGCGACCGACCAGACGAGGCAGACGCTGCGTGCCGCCGTAGCCCGGGATCAGGCCCAAATTCAATTCAGGCAAGCCCAGCTTGGCTTCGTGGGCAGCGAGGCGTATGTGGCAGGCCATCGCCAGTTCCAGGCCGCCGCCCAGGCACGCGCCGTTGATGGCTGCGATGATCGGCTTCGGAAACTTCTCGAGGCGATCGAACAGCGCTTGACCGCTTTTCGACATCGCTTCGGCATTTTCCGCTTGCAGTCCGGTAAATTCCTTGATATCAGCTCCTGCAATGAAGAAGCGCCCTTCTCCGATCACGACGATCGCTTTGATCTGCTCGTCCGCTTCCCATTGATCCAGCAGCTCGCCAAGCTGCGCGAGCACCGGCTGACCCAGGGCATTGGCAGGCGGGTTGGTGATGGTGGCCACGGCTACACGATCGGCAATCTGCACATTCCAACGCGAATCCATTTCTCTCCCCCCAGACTGTATCTTGTTAGAAAACATTCTTTCCGAAGTCGTCTCCAAAGCTGGTTTGAAGATCAATCCTTGCCGCCTGAGCGAACGCTCAGTCCTACTTTCTCATTGTAACAAAGGCGGCCAAGCAAAAAAAGCTTTTTCTTTCTTCATTTTCCCTTCAAACCGTACAGGAAGAGGCTATGAATGGAATCCGTGTGAGAGACCAGGTCGTACTTGCACTGCTTCATCACCCAAGACGTCGTCACTTCATCCAGCGTGCCAAAAATCATTTTCCGCGCCACCCGCACATCGAGAGTGGGAGGAAAAACTCCTTTGTCCATCCCTTCCCGGATCACTTCGTCGATCGAATCGAAGTACAGCTTCATGACGTTTCCGATGCCTTCGCTGATCTGCGGATTGGACTGGCGCAGCTCGATCTGCGTCACTCTGGCGAAGTCGTGGTCCAGGGACAACTGGCTCAGATGCGCATGCACAAGGACATACAATTTTTGCTCGATGGATGATGCTTCTGCGATATGTCTCCGGTTCGTTTCAACAAAATGGCCCATTTTTTCGTTGAACAGAGAAATCAAGATATCATCCTTGTTTTCAAAATAGAGGTATATGGTGCCGTCCGCTACCCTCGCCTCTTTTGCAATCTTGGATACCTGGGCGTTGTGATAGCCCTGCCGAGCGATGACGTGAACAGCAGCATCGATAATGGCCTGATACTTTTCCCCCGTTTTCTTCGCCATACATAACCTCCATCTTTACTGACACTGACAATAAAATGAATGACTATTCATTCATGCTCAGTTTATACCAGTCGCTGTCCCGTGTCAATCACGGCTGTGGCAGAAAAAGGCCCGCTCCCCCGCAAGGAAACGGACTGCTCGTACGCTCCGCTCAGCTGGTTTTGATCTGCTCCGGACCAGCCTCGCGCCGTTTTTTGTCTTCTTCCTGCAGCTGGCGCCGGAGCACCTTGCCCACGATGGTTTTGGGCAGATCGGTCCGCACTTCATACTGCCGGGGGATTTTGTAGGCCGCGAGCCTTTTTCGGCAGTGTGCATCCAGCTCTTCCTCGCTGGCCAGCTGCCCCTGCTTGAACACGACGAAGGCTTTGACCGTTTCCCCCCGGTACGGATCCGGCACGCCGATGATGGCTGCCTCCTGGATGGCCGGATGCTCGAACAGCACTTCCTCGACCTCGCGCGGATAGATGTTGTAGCCCCCCGCGATGATCATGTCCTTTTTCCGGTCTACGATATAGAAGTAGCCTTCCTGGTCCATGTATCCCATGTCGCCGGTCAGCAGCCATCCGTCGTGCAGCACGGCAGCTGTCTCCTCCGGCCGCCGCCAGTAGCCTTTCATCACCTGCGGCCCCTTGACCGCCAGCTCTCCTATCTCGCCTTGGGGGAGAGCCTCGCCATTCGTGGGCTCGACGACGCGGCAGTCCGTGTCGGGCCAGGGCCATCCGATGCTGCCGGAAATGCGTTTGCCCCAGATCGGATTGGAGTGCGTCACGGGGGATGCTTCCGTCAGGCCGTAGCCTTCCACGAGCTTGCCGCCCGTCAGCTCCTCGAACTTGTTCTGCACCTCGACGGGCAGGGGGGCAGAGCCGCTCACACATGCTTCGATGGAAGACAGGTCGTGCTTTTCCAGATCCGGATGGTTGATCAGTGCGATGTACATCGTCGGGGCGCCCGGAAACAACGTGGGCTTGATTTTATCGATCAGCGCCAAGATTTGCTTCACGTTGTATTTCGGCACGAGAATGATCTCGGCAGCGATGGAAATCCCCTTGTTCATGACGGTCGTCATTCCGTACACATGAAAAAGAGGCAGTGCGCCGAGGATTCGCTCCTGGCCTTTTCGCAGCCTGTAGAGCACAGCCTGGCATTGAATGGCGTTGGCAATCAGATTGCTATGGGTCAGCATTACGCCTTTGGCTACACCCGTCGTCCCTCCTGTGTACTGCAGGAGGGCAATTTCGTTTTCCGGATCCAGCTCTGCCTTTATCGGATTGACAGCGCTTTCTTTCAACGCGGAAAGAAAGCGCTCCACTTCGCTGCCGTACGGGACTTGCGGATTGTGTCCTTCTTTCTTTTGAACCAGTGGGTACAGCCATCTTTTGATTAAGGGAAGGAAATCACCGATACTCGTCACAATGAGTCTTTTCAATGGAGTGGATGCCTTTACGGTTGAAACCCGCTGGAATAACAGATCCAGCGTAATGATCGTTTCTGCTCCCGAGTCGTTCAGCTGGTGGATCAGCTCCCGTTCCGTGTAGAGGGGGTTGGTCATCACGACGGTGGCGCCGGCAAACAGGGCGCCGTAATAGCTGATGACCGCCTGCGGAGTGTTCGGGAGCATGATGGCGACGCGATCGCCCTTTTTTACACCGCGATCGATCAGTGCATGCGCAAACTGGTACGACAGCTGCAAAAGCTCGCGATATGTAATGCGCTTGCCCATAAAATAGATCGCGCAACTGTCTGGATAGTCAGCAGCGGACTGCTCCAGAAAATACGTCAGCGGAACACGGGGGTATTCCAGAGACGCTGCAGTTTCGGGCGGATAATTGGCAATCCAAGGCTTGGCATTTGACATGGTCGGTCCCTCCATCCCTAAGTGGCCTTGCCTCTCCCGCATGATCTACACTCATAAGCTCTTCCTTTCTTTATTTTATTCGAAAAATAGCTAATTTTACAACTAATTTGCAGATTCCTTTTTTACATTTTCCGGAATATTTCCGCCCGCCTGCCTGAAAACGACAGACAGGAAGGCTTGCCGAACGGGGCGCCTTCCTGTCTGTTCCTTTCCTCTATTGGGCCAGCGCCTGAACGATTTGCCGGTGGACCCGCTCCCGCTCCGAGCCGGGCACCAGGTGATACCAGCCGAGCGTGCCGTTGTGCCAGATGCGCTCATCCTGTCCGATGAGCGTGTCGGTGCGGATCGCATTGGGCGTCGGATCGCCGTACGAGAGCAGCAGCGAGGCGATCTCTCCCTCCGTGAGGTCAGTCTTCACGTGATTGCCCACGATCTCCATCAGCGAAAACGCCTTGGCGTACGCCTGGACGGTCGCGCCCTTGGCGGCCAGCGCCCTGACGATCTCCTGCTGCCGGTTGATCCGCTGGTAATCGCTGTCTTCCTTGCCCAGATCGCTCTTGCGGTAGCGCGCGTAATCGAGCGCCTGCTCCCCGGACAGCGTCTGCAGCCCCGGCTTGAGGTCGATGTACGTGTCGTCGCTGGGGTCGCTGTACTTCATCCGCTTTTTCACCTCTACCGATACGCCCCCGAGCTCGTCGACAATTTGCCGGAAACCATCAAAATCTACAGACATATAGCGGTCGATTTTCACATCCAGAAATGGTTCCAGCGACTCCTTGACCAGCTTGGGACCGCCGAACGCCATGGCGTGGTTGACCTTGTCGTAGCTTTTTGTGCCGAGCTGCATATAGCTGTCGCGCGGAATGGAGATGAGATAGGCCGACTGCTTGCTCGGGTGAACCGCTGCCAGCATGATCGCATCCGATCGCGCGCGCTCTCCGTCCCGGCTGTCCACGCCGAGCATCAGCAGCAAAAACGGCTTCAACGGCTCGCTGGCCGTGAGCAGATCGCGAGGCGGCAAGCTGGCGGCCGCTTGCCTGGCCGCGCCTGCGCTGCCCTCGATAGGGGCGTACCACTTCTGGGTCATCTGTCTGTACTGATAGGCGGTGTACGCTACCGCCACCAGCGCTCCGATCGCCAGACACGACACCGTATGAAACACGATTTTTTTCCAGTGCTGCTTGCAAAATGAAATGAGCATCATGGCAAAAAGCCTCCCCCTTTTCCAGCACCCCTGCCTTTGCCGCGCCTGGACAGGGACTTGCTTCCATTTTTAACAGGGGAGGCTTTGTTTAAACCTTAGCTGACGGGCATTTTCACAAGCTTGGACGGCATTAGCCGCGCTCGACGACCATCGCCATGCCCATGCCGCCTCCGATGCACAGCGCGGCAAGACCGCGCTTTAGCTGACGGCGCTTCAGCTCGTGCAAGAGGGTGATGACGAGGCGGCAGCCTGTGGAGCCGACCGGGTGGCCGAGGGAGATGCCGCTTCCGTTGACGTTGGTAATCTCGCGAGGCAGCTCGAGCAGCTTCTCGACCACCAAATACTGGGCGGCGAACGCCTCGTTGATCTCAATCAGCTCGATGTCGGACAGGGCAAGCCCAGCTTTTTCCAGCGCCTTTTTCACAGCGGGCACGGGACCGTAGCCCATCAGATCCGGCTCGACGCCCGCCCAGGCCCAGGAGACGATCTTGCCCAGCGGCTCGATCCCCAGCTCTTTCGCTTTTCCTTCGCTCATCAGGAGGGCGGCGGACGCTCCGTCGTTCAGACCGGAGGCATTGCCTGCCGTCACAGTGCCATTCGGGCGGAATCCCGGCTTCAGCTTGGCGAGTCCCTCCAGCGTCACGCCGCGGCGGGGGAACTCATCGGTGGTGACGAGCGTCTCCTCCCCCCGCTTGCTTACGGGTACGCCGATGATTTCTTCGGCGAACAGGCCGTTGTCGATGGCGCGGATGGCATTTTGCTGGCTGCGCAAGGCGATGACATCCTGCTCCTCGCGGGTGATGCCGTAGCGATCGACCAGTCGCTCAGCGGTCTCGCCCATCAAAATCTGATGGTGCGGGTCCGTCAGGAGGTCCCACATCGCATCGGTCATCTCACCGTGAGTCAGCCTTTGGCCCCAGCGCGCGTGCTTCAGCACGTACGGCGCGTTGCTCATGCTCTCCACACCGCCGGCAATCACAATCTCGCTGTCCCCGAGCAAAATCTCCGAGGCTCCGCTGGCCAGTGCCTGCATCCCTGAGGCGCATTGACGCTGCACGGTAAAACCGGTCACTTCCTTTCCCAGACCGGCGTCGATCGCCACGATCCGGGCGATGTTGGCTTGATCGCTGCGCTGAATGCAGTTTCCCAGGATCACCTCATCGATCTGGCTTTTGTCCACGGTCGATTTGTCCAGCACGCCGCGGACGACTGTCTCCGCCAGCTTGCGAGCGCTTACATCTTTCAGCACGCCGCCAAACGAGCCGATCGGCGTGCGTCCTGCGGCGGCAATGACTACTTGTTCCATTTGCGTTCCCTCCATATTTTTTGACTTTTTCCTATTGTCTCATATGTCAGTTACAAATGAACATGCCGAAAAAAACTAGCGGCGTTTTCTCAGCATGAAAGTGACCCACTCGTCGGATTGGCGCTCTTTCTCCAACTGATAGCCGGCCTGTTCGTACGCGGCGAGCACGTGCCCCCGGTTCCACTCCACAATCCGGGAGAGGATGACCAGCCCGTCGTGTTCGAGATGCTCGTCCACGACCGGCAGCCTGCTCCTTTTCGTCTGCCATCCAATCGTTGTCCGTGCTTATGTCCTTTTTCATCTAATTGACGGGAGGACCACCCCCGTCCATCTGCCAATGGCGAGGTGCTAGTCTGCATGGTATGATAATAGAATGGACTATTTTTCCGCCGGGAGGTTTGCCATGTTTGACGAATTTTTTTACCGCCGCCGCAAAAACAAGGGGATGCTCGTGACGATGATCGCCCTGCTCGTTCTCGGGGCCGGCATGTTCGCTCTGGGCTTCCTTTATCTGTTCTCTTGAGCGTCTGTTCTCTTGAGCGCAGCCTATTCATTATACCCTATCAGGCCGGGCGCGATGTAGAGGCATCAAGTTTTTACTAGGGTTGCTTTACTTCCTCTCGTTTACTCGATTATACTTGAGAATGTATGTTTGATATAGAAAGAAGGTTCACTCCATGTCGCGAATTCTCATCTCCGGGTATTACGGCTTCAACAATGCCGGAGACGATGTGGTCCTGTACGGCATCATCAGCTCCCTCAAGCGGGAACAACCAAATATTTCCCTGGCCGTCTTGTCCAATCAGCCAGAGCGTACAGCGGAATTGTTTGGGATTGAGGCCTATGACCGCTGGAGCTTCGGTACCATCGTCCGCGAGCTGATGCGAAGCGACATGCTGGTGATGGGTGGCGGCACGCTGATGCAAGATGTCACGAGTCCGCGCAGTGTCCTCTACTATTTGGGCATCGTCACGATCGCCAAGCTGCTGGGCAAACCTGTCGTTTTTTACGCGCAAGGGTTTGGCCCGATCCTGAAGCCGCTCAGCCGCTCCATGATCAAGCGGGTGGTCAACCGGGTAGATGTCATCACCGTACGCGATTACGAGTCGGGCGAAGACTTCAAAGCCTGTGGGGTAAAAAAAGCGCCCATTCATATAACCGCCGATCCTGCTCTGACCATTTCTCCCGATGACATATCGGACGAGCGCGGCCAACAGCTGCTGCACGGGTTGTTCGCTGACCCCGGGAAGCCGCTGGTCGCCATTTCCGTGCGCAACTGGAAGCAGGAGCAGGCATTCAAGGAGGTCGTCGCCAAAGCCGCCGACTGGTTTATCCGGCACGGGTGGAACGTGCTGTTTTTGCCGATGCACGTGCCGAGCGACCTGGCTCCATCCCGGGACATCATGGACCAGATGCGAGAGCCGGGCGCGAGTCTGCTCGATGCGCCGGTCAATTTTCACGATATCATGTCTGTGCTAAAGCAATGCGACTACGTCTTAGGCATGCGGCTGCACTCCCTGATTCTCGCCTGCATGCTGCGCACGCCCTTCATCGGGATCTCCTACGATCCGAAAATCGACCGTTTTGTCGAGCGCGCAGGCATGCCGAACGCAGGGCATATCGCCCAACTGGAGGAAGCCTCCCTGCTGGGGTTGCTGTCCGAGAAACTGGATCGGCTCGATCAGGAAATCGAAGTGGTAACGAAACGCTCCCGCCTGCTCGAAATCGAAGCAGCCAAAAGCAGCGAGCTGGTGCTGCGAGCGCTGCGCAAAAAAGCCTGACCTGGAAAGGAAGACCTGAAGATGTCCGTTTCCTCTCAACTGTTGATTGGAATGAACCGATTTTTTTCTCCCCCTGTTCACCCGTTCAACCTGGCGAACAACGGAGAGATGAGCTATACCGAATGGCAATTTCAAAAAGGGGACCAGACCATCCAGTTCTTCCTCCCCTTGCACTCCCAGGAGCAGATGTTCCAGGACAAGACCGTGCTCGATATCGGCTGCGGCGGCGGCGGCAAGACGTGCTACTACGCCACATTCGGTCCGAAAAAAATGATCGGAATCGATATCGTTTCCCACTATGCGGAAGAGGGCAACGCCTTTGCCGCAGAAAAAGGGCTCGCCGACGTCGTCTCCTTCATGACCGGAGACGCGGCCCGCATGGAATTTGCGGACAACACCTTCGACACGATCATCATGAACGACGCCATGGAGCACGTAGGCGAACCGGAAAAGACGCTGGTAGAGTGCTTCCGCGTGCTGAAGCCGAGCGGCCATCTGTACATCAACTTTCCCCCTTACTACCATCCGTACGGGGCCCATCTCTCAGATGCGATCGGCATTCCCTGGGTGCACGCCCTCTTTTCCGAACAAGCCTTGATCGATGCCTACAAAGAGCTTGTGCGCGATTTGCCAGACGGTTCTGACCGCATTTCGTTCCGCTTTGACAAGCGCCCTGACGGCAGCGATACGATCTCCTACATCAACCGCATGACGATCAAGCGGTTCCGGCGGATTCAGCAAGGCGTGACCCAGCCTGCCGTCTACCAGAGGGAAATTCCGTTGCGGGGTCAGCTACGCGGCCTGGCGAAACTGCCGGGACTGCGCGAGTTCTTTGTGAAAATGGTCGTCTGTGTGTATCAGAAAAACTAGCGGCCAACCGGCCCGTCATCAGAAAACGCGGCTTTGCCAAGCCTTTGCTGGACAAAAAAGGGTGTCCCCTGTCTCGAACAGACAGGATGGACACCCTTTTTGCATGATCGCGTGCAGCGCAGCCATTACTGAACTTTTGACTGCGCCGTTTTTTTGCGTACGGCATTCATCAGGGAACGCAGCCGGTTGCCTCCCGGGAGCCACTCCAGCTCCTTTTCCTCGATCAGCGGGATCAGCAGAAGCAGGCCCAAATAGACGATCAAGCCCACTCCGACTCCCGACACCGTCTCCAGCGCCCCCAGCAAACGGACCTTTTCCTCCCCCGCCAGAAGCAAGCCGGCAGCCTCTGTCGCTCCCCACGCCAATAGCAGCATCAGATTCGCCACGAGCAGCGGATACAAGGTGTCAAAGCGCCAATTGATCGGCACAGCGACCAGCTGATGGATCGTGCGCATGTTGAGGAGGCAGACAAACGCCGTCGCGCACAGCCACGACAGGGAGAGGCCGTCCATTCCCAAAAACGAGGTAAAGCCGAGCGTAGCGGCGACTTTGACCAGGACGCCATAGAGCAGGTGGCGCGCCGGGATCTTTTCTTTTCCCAGCCCTTGCAAAATGCCGTTGGTCGCGAGCAGCAAGGACAGCGGAATCGCGCTGATCCCGAGAATCGCCATCGCCCGCGTGCCTTCCACGTCTCCGTAGAGAGCCAGGTTCGCTCCCTCCGCCACGGCGGTCAGCCCCAGTCCGGCCGGCAGACCGATCAGCCAGGCGAAGCGCAGCGACAGCTTGGTCAACGTCGTGACGCGCTCGCTGTCCCTCTGCCGCATCGCCTCGGCAATGGCCGGCACGATGGAGAGCGCGATGGACGAACCGAACAGGCTGGCCGTCTGCAGCAGCGGACCGCCCCGGCTGTAGATGCCGAACCAGGTATCGGCGGTCAGTCCGTCGACATTCCAGATATAGCGGAAAATATTAATCGCGAGAAAGGAATCGGTCAAGCTGAAAATCGGGATGACCAGGGCGCTGACGCAGATCGGCCAGGCGATCCGCCACATCGCCGCGATGAAAGCCCGATCGTACCACCAGCTGATGCGATTCCACCTGGCATCCGCAAACACCGAGCTCTTGCGGTTGTGCAGCCACATGAGCAGAGCGAGAAAGCCGAGGCTCAAAAACGTGCTGATCATCGTCCCGAAATTCACTCCGGTGATGACGTTATCCGTATCTTCGCCCAGCGACACCAGATAGAGCGAAGCGACGAGGATGAATACCACGCGCAAGGTCTGCTCGACGATCTGGGACAGCCCGACGTACAGCATCTTCTGATAGCCGTAAAAGAATCCGCGGATGACGGCGATCAGCGGCACGAACAAAAGAGACAGGGAAATCGCCCGGATCGGCTCGATCAGGTGAGGATTCCCCATCAGCTTTGCAATCAGGGGCGACGTAACGTACAAAATGGCGAACAGGGCGATGCCGATGGCTCCCATCATCACCATGCTGCGCGCGAGAATCTGGCCGACCGAGCCTTGCTTGCCCTCCGCCAGCGCTTCTGCAATCACCTTGGACAAGGCCACAGGAACGCCTGCCGTCGCGAGAATCAGGAAGGTCAAGTAGAGCGGATAGACTTCCTGATAGAGACCGAGGCCGTTGTCCCCCACAATCTCCTGGAGAGGAATGCGGTAGAACATCCCGATCACCTTGGACAAGACTCCCGCGATCGCCAGGATCAACGCGCCTCCGAGAAAATGGCTTTTTTTCAACATGGGAAACTCCTTTATTCGACGTGTAAGAACTTCCGAGCAGTGTTGGACACTTGAGCCTACTCTCTATCGTACTCTCATTTCCCCTCTCCGGCAAACAGGTATAACGATGGAATTTGGCAGGAATACTGGAGAAACACAGATTGCAACGACTTCTTAGAATCGTCTGCCAGGAACAGGAGGAGTATGCATGCCGATCAACGACTTTTTGATCCGTCACTTACAGTGGCCATTGATGGAGCGACTGAAGGAAAATCGAACCCGTCACTACTTGCGGGAGCTGCGGGACGCGCAAGCAATCTCGCCGCAGCAGCTGCTCGAACGGCAGCGGGAAAAGCTGGGACGACTGCTGCGCCATGCCGTGCACCAGGTGCCAGCCTACGCCTCCTTTGCCGCGGATTGGGAGGACGGCCATGCCTGGCCCGAGCGCTTCCTGCAGCGCATCCCCGTCTTGAGCAAAACGCATTTTCGCCTGCATGCGGACGAGTATTTGACGGAAGGAATCAATCCGGCCAAGCTGATCGGCAACCGCACGGGAGGCTCCACCGGCGAGCCGACCCGCTTTTATCTGGATCGGCCTGCCGTGGAGAGGTACGAGGCAGCGCGCTGGCTCGGCCTGTCCTGGCACGGAATCCAGATCGGCGACCCTTGCGTGATGATCTGGGGCTCTCCCCTGGAATTGAATCAGCACCAGGCCCGGCAATACAGATGGAAGGAGCGGTGGCTGAAAAACAGGCTGCTCCTCTCCGCCTATGAACTGGACGAGCGCAGGCTGCAGACGCAGCTCATCCTGATCCGGCGCTTTCGTCCCGCCTATCTGTACGGCTACGCCTCGGCCCTGCACACGCTGGCAGAAATGATGCACCGCCGCGGCTGGACCGTCGGCATCCCTCTCAAAGGCGTCGTCTCCACTGCGGAAAGCCTGCATGAGCAGCAGCGCAAAAACATCGCGGAGGCGTTCCAGGCTCCCGTCATCAACGAATACGGAGCCCGCGACGGCGGGATCATCGCCTATCAGTGCCCACACGGAAGGATGCACGCCTTTAGCGAAAACTGTTATTTGGAGGTTGTCGATCCGATCACGAGCCTGCCTCTCTACCCGGGTGAATCCGGGGCGCTGCTCGTCACGGACCTGCACAACACGGTCATGCCGCGCCTGCGCTACCAGCTGGGGGACGTGGTCGCCCTCTCTCCCCAGACTTGCTCCTGCGGCATCAGCTATCCGCTCCTGGAGACGATTGACGGCAGGGAGGACGACATGTTCATCTCCCAAAGCGGACAGTACGTGCACGGCCATTATTTCAATCATCTCGTGCGGAATCTGGACAGCTTTCGCGCCTTCCAGATCATCCAGCACGAACCGCACAGCCTCAGCCTCAAGCTGGTCAAGGACCCCGACCGCTTCCAGCCTGCCGATGTGCACCAGCTGCTCGCCGCGATCCGGTCGGCGCTGGGGGAAGTCAGCGTCCAGGTGACGTATGTCGATCAGATCGCGCCTGCCGGTTCCGGCAAATTCCGCTACGCCATCCGGGAGTGTCCGCTCACGAGCGTCCAGGCGACGAAGTAGCGCGTCTGCGCACTTTTTGCAAAAGCTCGGACACGAGCGGCTCGCGCAGGAGCGCCAGCACGGCGAAGTAGATCAGCGCGGCGAAAGCGACGCCCAGCGGCAAATACAGCCACAGCGGCAAGAGCGACAGCCACGGATCTGCCAGGACGACGGCGGCTCCCATGACCAGGCAAGCGAGCAGCGTCTTGAGCAGCGTTTTGAGGAAGCCTGCCTGGACAGGCCGGCCGACTGCTTTCCAGAGCAAGGCGAAGAGCAGGACTGCCTGGCTGAGAGCGGACAAGGCGTTCGCGAGGGCGATCCCGCCGTGACCCATCCAAGGAATCAGGAGCCAGTTGGCGACCGCGTATACCCCGATCCCGATCGCGCCGATCACGACGGGGGTACGCGTGTTTTCCAGCGCGTAAAAGGCTCGTGTGAGCAAATCGCGAGCGGCCAAAAAGTACAGTCCCAGCCCGTAAAACGGCAGGGCCCAGGCAGTCAGGGCGACGGAGTGCTCATCGAACGCCCCGCGCTCAAACGCCAGACGTACGATCGGTTCCGCATACAGGGCAAGGCCCGCCGTCACGGGAAGGAGCAGGACGAGCAAGTACGACAGCCCTTTTTGCAAAATTTGCTTCATCTCTGTCATCTCGCCGCGCTGCACGTGGCTGGCGAGCAGCGGAAACAGCGGCAAAGTGAACGCGCCTACGAAAATCGCCATCGGCATCTGCACGATTTGGTTGGCGCTGGCCAGGGCGGAAATGACGCCGGTCCCCACCCCTTCGGCGAAGCCCCGCTCCAGGAATGTCGTCGCCTGGGCTACGACGGCGCCGATGAGAATCGGGATGACCCGTTCTCCCATTCCTTTCAGGGCGTCGTCGTTGCGCCAGGCAAAAGACAGGCGATGGTCGTAGCCAAGCCGGCGCAGGGTCGGGAGCATGGTCAGCATCGCCGCCAAATACCCGAGTGTCGTCGCGATGGCCAGTCCGTTCGGGCCGCAGATCGGCACCAGCACGTACATGCTGGCGATCACGACCGCCCCATTCGCCACCGTCCCCAGCGTCGGCGTAAAGAAGTGCTGATGCGAGTTGCATACGCTCGACCATAGCCCCGTCAGGCCGATAAAGATCGCCGATGGCCACATCCACTGCAACATTTCTGCGGTCATCTCCAGCTTGGCCCCTGTCAGGCCGAACATCGCGGCCATCTCCCGGGACAGGCCGACTCCCAGCCCCGCCATGACCGCGAAGATGACGAGCACAATCGCCAGCATCTTATGGTACAGCTCTGTTGTGCGCTGCTGTTTTTCCATTAGCCCGCGCATCGTCGGAATCAGGATGGCATTCACGGCTCCCGGAACGACCAGAAACAGCGTGAGCGGAATCGTCGCCGCAATATTGAAGGCATCCGACTCCATCCCTGTCCCGTACAGGCTGGACAAGTAGATGCTGCGAAAAAAGCCCAGCAGCCTCCCCACCAGCGTCAGCACGACGATCATGGAAGCGACTTTCAGCAAACTCATGTGTCTTATCTCCTATCTCTAGTAAACGACGAATGCGTGCAAATACGTAGTTATCATATCTTATTTCTCCCGTTCCTACCAATCACTTTCCCGCCCGGGTTGCGGCGGGCCAGACGTATTCATTATAATAGACAGGTTAATTCCTGCGTGTAGGAGGACTACAATCAAAATGAGAGAAACCGTGTTGAAATGGGGAAGCCGGTCAACCACCTGGTTGTATTTGCTTTTAGCCTATCCTGTCATTGACTTTGTGTTGCGGAAAATTATACCGATTCCCGTCGTTTCATCTTTTTGGGACGAGGCGCTGCTCCTCATCCTGCTGGGCTTTACCTTCATCGCCTTTTTTCAGGACAACCGGACGATGCCGAAGATCAAGCATCTGCTGATCGCCTTTCTGGTCTTCGGGATCGCCCTGATGGTGACCGACATGGCCAACTGGGACGCCAGTGTCGAAGGCTTTCGCTCGGTCTACCAGTACATCCTCGCCTTTTTGATGGGCTTCTACCTCCTGCAGTCACCGGAGCAGCTGGACAAGCTGATGAAGGGGCTCGCGCTGGTCGGATTCCTGGCGGGGCTGATCGGTGTCCTGCAGGTCGCAATCGGCGTGCAGACGCCTGAATCGTGGGTGCAGGAAGGCGAAGCAATCACGACGCGCGCCTTTTCCTTTGTGACCAGCCCCAACGTGCTCGGCAGCTACATGGCCCTGATTGCCCCTCTGGCAGCGGGACTGTTCCTGAAAACGCCCAGCGGCAAGGAAAAGCTCGCATGGGCAGTCGTCACCTTGACGACCTTGCTCGCCCTCTTGCTGACCGGATCGCGCGGCGCCTGGTTCGCGCTCGCTTTCTCCCTGCTCATCTGCTGCTACATATGGAACAAGCGGATCGCCGGCTACCTCGTGCTCGTCGGCATCATCGGCGTAGTGGCATTGTTTTTCGTACCGGAGTCCGTCCCGCTGGTCGGCACGATCAAAAACCGGATCTTTACCCTGTTTACCGCGGACTACATGTCCTCCAGCCTCGAGGGCGGACGTCTCGGCCGCTGGGGAGAAGCGTATGACAAAATGCGCGTGGAGCCGCTGTTTGGCGTCGGCCTGGGCCACCACGGCGGAGCGGTCGCTTCCCGGCATTTCGGCACCATTTACTCGGACAGCTACTTCTTCAAGAGCCTGGCCGAGTTTGGCCTGATCGGCATCATCCTGCTGATCGGCCTGGTCGTGCAATTACTGCGCTACGCGGTCAAAGTGATTCGGAGCATGAACCAGTCGCCTTACTTCTTCTCCCTGCTGGGCCTGTTCGGCGGTCTGTTCGCCGTCGCTCTGCACAATCTGGTGGAAAACATCTTTGAGGTGCCCTTCATGGCGCTGTATTTCTGGCTGTTTGGCGGCTTCTTCTGCGCGTTGTTCGTCGACCAGACACAAACCAAAAGGTGGTGAATCCCATGCGACGCAATCCTCTTCTCACTACGCTCGGCTGGGCATTGTACGCCATTGCTCTGCTGCTCATTTACCATCTGCTCGTCAAGCCGGCCTTTCTCGACCTGACCTGGATCGCTCTCCTGGTATTTCTCCCTTTGCTCGCTTTCTGCTTCTACGTGGTGCACCCGGAGGAACGCCGGCCCGTGCTTGCCTTTACGGTGGGCGTCCTGCTGCTCGACCGCGCCCTGACCCGCGTCGACGTCAAGACGACTGCGGCCCTTTTGATCGGCGGTGCCGTGGCCGTCATCGTCGTCGCCCTGCTCGCCAAATGGTACGGTCGCCTGAACTGGAAAGCAGTCGGCTCCCTCGTGGTTATCGCCCTGCTCGCCAACGTCACCTTCAATCGCGACACGCTGGCGGCGCTCGCCCACTTTACCGTGCAGTACGAATCAGACCGCCTGTACAACGGCCAGTGGGTGGACTACTTCCCGATGGCGCTGTACGACGTGGACAACGACGGCAAACAGGAGATCATCACCTACGGAAACGCGGAGGAGCTCCCCTTGCCGGAAGCCGCCGAAAAGCCGGAGACCGAGGAGCAGAAAAAAGCGCTGGCAGACAAGCTCTTGCATCTGCAGCCCGAGCCGGTCTCCCTGTATGTGCTGACCTGGAGGGACGGCCAGCTGGTCCGCTTGCCAAACGACCAGATCTCGCCGGAAACGAAGACGCTGCTCAAGGAGCAGCTGCCAACCGACTATCCCGGCTTTCCTTACTACATGATGAAGGACGGCCAGCTGGTGCCAAACGTGCAGCGCCAGCCGTATGCGGAGGGCATGCTGCAAGTGGGGACAGCCCCCTATCGCGCATTCATGCTGGACATGCAAAACATCGCGAACCGGCTGGCGGAAAACGGCGGAAGCATGGACGTGCGCCATCAGCTGGGCAGCAAGTACAAAGATTTGCACATCAAGGACGGCCTGCTGACGGGAATGTATGACGGCAAACCGTTCGGCGGCACGACCAAAGCGACCAAGCTGCTGACGACCATGACACTGCCTGATGGAAAAGAAGGCTTGCTCACCATGGGCGAGCACCTGAGCGTCCTGGAAGTGCAGGAGGACGGAACTATTCGCGAAGCCTACGCGCTGACCCGCAAGGAAGCGGAGCTCGCTACCGCCGAGTTCATTCCCGCCGACATCGATCGCGACCAGACAGATGAGCTCTTGATCGCCGGCAAGCCGTCCTACATTTTGAAGCCGAAGCCTGACGGCACCTGGGACATTTTGTGGGCGAGCGCGGAAAACGACAAGAGCTTTCGCTTCTCCAACTTCGCCGCTGTCGGCAACGGCCGGCCGGAAATCATCGCCAAGGCGAAGAGCTGGGTGAGCACGACGGACAGCCGCTATTTGAGCGGATACTCATACACGCCGGACGGCCTGAAGCAAAACTGGCGCATTTACCTGCCGCTGATCAACGTGCAGGTCGGCGACGTCGACGGCGACAAGCAAAACGAAATGGTGGCAACCATTTACAACACGCACCGGGTGCTCGTATTCAAACAACACCCTATCCCGGTTCTCCCGCTCACGATCATCCTGTTCGTCGGGCTGCTGGGATATGGCGTGGCAAGGAGGGTTCGCCATGCGTAAGCTTACGAAAGCAACGGCGCTGCTCGCCGGCATCTGCGCGGCCGCCCTGCTCGGCGGATGCACCTACGAATCGGGACCGAAAACATTCGCTACCACCAACTTCGGCACAGCGCCGGAGCAGTCGGCCACGGCGCAGACCGAATCGGCTGCCGAATGGTTGAAGGCCGCTCTGGAAAAAGCGAAGACGGACCCCGAAGCCCAATCGTACTGGTACAAGGGCTACGTAAAAAACATGATTCTCTCCCGCTCGACTACCAGCATGTTCAACGGCGCGGTCGTCAACGGCAAAGGCTACAACGTCGACGCCCGCATCGCGGCACAGCCGTACCAGTACTACCGGATCGACGATAAGCGGTACATCCGCGCGGGCGACTACTGGTTGACGGCCAAGGAAGACCCGCTCGCGTTTGACGTGCTGGCCGGCTTCGATGACTGGCTGCCGTTCATGGACGCGGCTGTCCAGTTACCGGACGACAAGGTGTACGGAACCGTCTGCGTTCCTTTCCAGTTGAAAATGTCGGGCGTAGACTGGCTGACGACGAGCAAAAGCTCACTGCTGGAGCCGCTGAAGAAGCAGTTGGGCGACCGTCCCGACCTAGACTACATCCTCAAGGAATCGACGGTCAAGACGACGTTCTGGATCGGCAGGGAAGACCGCCTGATCCACCAGTACGAGACATGGATCATCCTGCCCTTGCCGGAAGCCGGAACGATGGACCAGCAGGTTTTGTTCCAGCTCTACAAGTACAACGATCCGGGCATTCACATCAAGGAACCGGAGGAAGTGGAGAAGTATCTGCTCTACTAGCCTGCCTGCTCCTTTTCCCAAAGTCCAAGAAATCGGGTAAGGGGCTACCCAATTCATTAAGTAGCCGTCCTCCCTCACCACTGTACGTACCGTCCGGTTTACGGCGGTTCCTATGCGCACACAGTGACTTGTCGATAATAATCTGAAAAGAATAGATAACCGAAGTTCCTAGTGGTGTTGTATTGAGGGATTTTGAGAGGATTGGGCTGTTGGATGTTCTCCAGTAGCCCTTTCTTGTATTGGTGTATCCCCAGGCTTAGTGCGGGTCTGTCAATAGTTTTGTGTAAACTCTGCTAAATGTTTTTGATCGAATATAGAGTAGCCCAGGTGGGTATCCAACTCGGCCTCCATAAACTCCTGAACGGTTGAAGCAAACCGTTTCTTCAGCGCGTTCTGGATGTCTCCCGCTGATTGTATGTCGTTCTCTTTGATGAAGCTCTGGATCTGTTCTTTTGTGAACTTAGACATTGTGTTCTCCTACCTCTCATCGCTACCACTAGAGTAGCTCGGTTTACTAGTTTACACAATTTATTTTACAGTCCTGGAGCTTATATCCAATCATTTTTTCCATGTTCACTTTGAAGAACAGCTTGCTCTCAATTACGACAAGACGAGCCCTTTTCCTTCCATGTACCCGCCAATTTACACGGACATGTCCATGTAATTATTGGATCTCGCTTTATTCGGCAAGCTCATCCCATGTCCTATGCCTGATGATGTTCGTGTTCCTCGGGTCGGAGTTTTGCCTCCAGCTTCCTTCTGATTCCACCTCATGATAGACACACTGGCTCTTGACTAGTGGTTGATAACTACCCACCAGTGGACTTTCACTACCTAGTTGACCGCCATGCGTGGCGCGCCAAGAAAAAGAGAGCTGACGGTCAAAACGTCAGCTCTCTTTTTGGATGAAGCGGGAAATGGGCTAGGCGGCGCGTGCTTCCTCAGACTTCCCGAACGTCAGACTGTACCCGCAGGCCGCGAGCGAAAGGGCCGCCATCGCTGCATACAGCGCCCCGCCCCCGAACTGCTGGAACACCCAGCCACCCGCGACAGAGCCGATGATCCCGGAAATGCCGAAAAACAGGACGGCCAGCACCGTCTGCCCTGTCGCCCTCCACTCCTCGGGAATGATCCGGTACGAATGCTGAATTGTCGCCGTGTATAAGACGGCAAAAGTCGCTCCCTGGACGAGCTGGAGGAAAACGACCCACTCGGCTGAAGGCGCGAGCGCGCACAGCAGGAAGCGGACGGTGTAAAGACCTGTCGCCCAGGTGATTAGCCTGATCTCACTCCAGCGCTGCAGCAGCCGGGCACTGATGGCAAAGAACGCCACCTCGCTGATCGCCGCCAAAAACCACGCTTGCCCGACTGCCCCTGTGCTGCCGCCGAGGCTCTGCACAAACACGCCGAGAAAGCTGTCATTGGTTCGGTGCGGTGTCGCCGCAAGGAGTACAAGCAAAAAGAAGCGCAGCGTCTTTGGGTAGAAAAAAATTGCTTCAGCTCCTGCCGGGACAGTTTTTTGCTGCTGGCTGGCGCATCGGAGACGGCCAGCGCAAAAACAAACGCCAGCAAGCCGTAGCCCAGGAAGAGCCAGGTCAGGCGGTCCATGCCGAGCCAGTCGACGATCCAGCCGACGAACAGGGACGCTGTGGCATACCCCAGAACGGCTGCGACAAGATTCCCACAAACGACCCCGTCCCGACCATCAGGCCGATCTGCCCCTGGAGAAACGCCGCGAAATGTCAAATACACCGGCAAAAACGAAATGAAGATCGACAAAAGCGAAAAATAAAAGAAATTATAAGCACGCAAGCTCTGTATCCCATGACTCACCATCATGCACACCTGTCTTTACGAAAATCCCTCCGCAACCTTGTGTTGTGGAACTGCGGAGCATTCGTTTCTCCTTTGCCTACTCCAGCAAATCCTCCATCAGTTCGGCCAGTTGTTTGGCCTGCTCCCGCCTCTCATACGGCTTGACCCGCTCCGCAAAGTCAGCGCCGCGCTCCGCCGCCGCGCGGCTCCCCTGGGCCTTCCATTCCTTGTACAGCCGCACATACGCCTGCTTGATCGCGTCTTTGTCCTCCGGGTCGGCTACCTGCCCGAGCTGGAACTTCTCAATGATTTCCGTCGCTTCTCCCGCCTTGTTCAACGCGAGAATCGGCTTGCCGATGCCCATGTACTCGTACAGCTTCCCCGGGATGTACGCTCCGGCATCGGCAGAAACGTCCCCGATCAGGAGCAGCGCGTCCGCCCCTTTCATCAGCCCCAGCGCTTCCTTGTGCGGCAGGTTGCCGATCACCCGGACGATCTCGCCCAGCCCCAGATGTTCGACACAGTCGCGATTTTCGGAATAGCCGGGGTAGTCAAACACCCCTGCAAAGCTGAGCAGCAAATCGCCGGGATCGACCTCGCCGGCGTCGATCAGCTCGCGAATGGCGTGCAAAAGCAGCCGCGGGTTGCGCTTTTGATACAAAATTCCGGCGTATACCACGTGAAATTTCCCCGGCGCCGTATGGCTTGCCGCCAGGCCCTCGAAATCTGCCTGGTCGAATCCGTTGTAGATCAGTTCAAGACGCTTGATCCGCTCCTGGTGCTTGCTGCGAAAGTTGTGGGCAAACGTCGCTGTGACCGTCGTAATCGCATCGGCTTCAAGCATGACGTCCGCCTCCATCCGCTCTTCCATCCGTTCCCGCCAGGCAATGCCCGAGGTATGCATGTTTTGCGTCCACGGATCGCGGAAGTCCGCCACCCACTTGCAGTCAAACTCGCGGGCCAGCTTGCGCGCGACCAGATGGTTGGTCACGGGTCCCGACGTCGAAAAAAGGACGTCCGGCTTTTCTCGCTTCATGATTTCCCGCCCGAGCTTTACGGCGTTCGGCAGCCACAAAATCTGGTCATCCGGAATGAGCAGGTACGGCTTGGCTTTTTTCAGCAGTTGCACCACCTGTTTTTTCAGTACGGTTTTCACGGATGCCCGGGACGGCTGCTGCCCCGCCGATACGCTGGAGACAGGCGCGGCCGCCCCTGGTTTCGGAAAAGGCTTCCATTCCTTTGCCCGATGGATGGTCACCTCGGCAGGAAGCTGGGCCAACAGCGACGGGTCCAGCGTCACATGATAGGCCGGCTCGACGGTCAGCACATGCACCTTCCAGCCGAACTCCCCCAAATATTTGGCCATTTTCAATGGCCGTGGCACTCCTCCGCCGCCGATAGGCGGAAAAATGTAGCATATGATCAACACGCTGTGGTCATTCATGTATGTAACCGTCCTTGTCCTTTTCGTTTCCCTCCATAAACGATACCATAAGTCCTGTCTTATTGCGAATCTATCAGCCATCTGCTATAGTGAAAATGGCTTTCTTACTACGATTCGGGTGAATTTAGATGAGCAAATTACGAGTCCTCCACGTGATCGGCGGGGGGGAATTTGGCGGTGCGGAACAGCATATCCTCAATTTGGTCTCCACTTTTTCCGCTAAAGAAGTGGAGGTAGCCGTCGTTTGTTTTTACGACTCCCTCTTTGCCGGCAAGCTGCGGAAAACGGGAATCACGGTGATCACGCTGAACCGGTTTGGCCGGTTTGACCTGCGCTTGCTGCGCGCCCTGCGGGATACGTTTCGCTCGTTCCAGCCAGCCATCATCCATACGCATGGCGTCAAGGCCAATTTCTTTTCCCGACTGGCGTCTCGCGGGATGCGCGTCCCACTGGTAACGACGGTGCACAGCTCGCTGCGCTACGATTACGCCAGCCCTCTCGCGTACGCCATCGTCAGTCTGATGGAGCGGAGCACACGGCAGTGGAACCGGCACTACATCGCCATCAGCGGGGCGCTGGCAAGCATCCTGCGCGAGAACGGCATCGCCGATCGCTGCATCAGTGTCATCTACAACGGAATGGACTTGTCTCCCTACCGTCAGACACAGCGGCGGGACGAGGATCGGGCGCGTCTGCGGACCGAGTGGAACATCCCGCAAGACGCCTTTGTTTTTGGGACGGTCGCACGTTTCGTTCCTGTAAAAGGGCTGCCTGTCCTCGTCGATGCTTTCGCCCAGCTGGTGCGGCAGGCACAGGCTCGGCCCTGCCTGGTGCTCGTGGGAGACGGCCCCGAGCGCGCCGGACTGGAGGAGCAGGTGCGCAGGCTCGGCCTGGAAGACCTCGTCCGCTTCGCCGGCTTCCGGCAGGACATCCCGGCTTGCCTGCACGCATGCGACGCGTTCGTCCACTCCTCCTACTACGAGGGGCTCGGCTATACCCTCATCGAAGCGATGGCTTCGGAAGTGCCGGTCATCGCGAGCAACGTCGGCGGGGTGAAAGAATTCGTCTTTCACGAAGATACCGGCCTCGTCGTCGAGCCCGGCAATCCGCCCGCCTTGGCTCAGGCGATGGAGCAGCTGTGGCAATCAGGTCGGCTGCGCGATGCCATGGTCCGCCAAGCCTTGGAAAAAGTCGAACGCACGTTTACGATCGAACAGATGGCCGAGCAGGTCCTGTCGCTCTATCGAAAGCTAATCGGCTCTGAAAAAGCATGACTTGCCGTTTCCGAACGCTCGTCGTGCTTTTTTCGTCCCATCGTTTTCGTGGTTGCCTCCTTTCGGGCAAAGTGGTTTGATAGAACTGAGGCAAGATTACGAATCATACGCGAGAGGATGAACAACGGATGAAAGTATTCCTATCAGTGGATATGGAAGGGATCTCCGGGATCGTAGACAACACGTACACCAACCCGGATGCCGGCGTCAATTACCAGCGCGGCCGCAAGTTTATGACCGACGACGCCAATGCGGTCATCGAAGCTGCCCTCGAAGCGGGCGCGACCGAGATCGTCGTAGCGGACAGCCACAACACGATGAACAATATTTTGTGGGAGTCGCTGCATCCAAAAGGCAAGCTGCTGGCCGGTTCCCCACGCAACTCGTCCATGATGCAGGAACTGGATGAGAGCTTCGACGCGGCGCTGTTTGTCGGCTACCATACCCGCCAGGGCGTGCCTGGCGTGCTGAGCCACACCATGTCCGGGGTGATCCGCAATCTGTACATAAACGGAAGCGTGGTCGGCGAATTCGGCTTCAATGCGTACTACGCAGGCTGGTTCAACGTGCCGGTCGTCATGGTCTCCGGTGATGACCTCATCGCCGAGGAAGCACAGGATCTGATTCCCGGCATCCCTACGGCAGTCGTCAAAAGAGCAGTGTCCCGCACGGCAGCCCTGTGTCTGTCCAGGGAGGAAGCGACGGCTCGGCTGAAGCAGCAGACGAAGCTGGCCCTGTCCAAGATCGGACAAATCGCCCCTCTCACCACCACGGTTCCCATGGAGATGGCCATTCAGTTCTCTCACGCGGGACAGGCGGAAATGGCAGCGATCGTGCCAGGGTCCCGCTATGAGACCGAAACCAGCACGCTCTACTACACGGCTCAAGATCCGCACGACCTGTACAAGACGATGCGGGCGATGCTCAATTTGGCTGCCGGGGCAGAATTTTTTTAGTCCCTTCCATGTTCTGAACGATTCAGGCTCTCCTGATAATCCGGCGCTTGTTTATCCGGATGAGTCGCTTCAAAGTGATCCATCACGGCCTGGATATACGCGGGGCGTGCCCCCCATCTGCCGAGCACCTCTCCGCTTTTTTTCAATATCACCGCAATCGGCTGCGCCCGGCCGCCATCGGTAAGGAAAAGGTCCATCGTCTCCAGATGACATCCGGGCACCAATCCGTACACAGGATCAGACAATGAAGTACCTCCTGCTTGCGAATCGAGCCAAAAAAAGATTCGTCTTCTGCACACGGCCATGAAAATGCTTCGTAGTTTGCAATAAACTGCTCCTTGGTGTTCGGGATTCCGCTCAGCTCCATCGTCCGTATCTGCATGCTTTCCATAAAAGAATGCGGTGATCTCCCTTGTCCAATTTTGTGTTTGACGTTCAACGATTGACTCATTTTCGGCACATCCTTCTTTCGTTCGCTTGTTGAGAAAAGCATACAAAAAAACTGACCCTCTACAAAGGGTCAGTTTCAAAAAAAGGAACAGGTCAATTTTATTTCGAGTGAGCCCATCGTTCCCCGCTGCGCACCACTGCCACCTGCTTTGATTCCTTTGAATGGATAAGAAAAACAGACCCCGTGTTGGGAGTCTGTTGGCTTTTGTGATTAGACTTTCTGTACATTCACCGCTTGGGGACCGCGCTGACCATTTTCCACATCAAATGTGACCTCTTGTCCCTCGTCCAGCGCCTTGTAGCCTTCCCCTTGAATCGCAGAGAAGTGAACAAAAACATCTTCTCCCCCCTCGCGTTCAATGAATCCAAAGCCTTTCTCACTGTTGAACCATTTTACTTTACCGTGTTCCATTTTTGCCTCCTAGCATGTAACCCTTACATGAATTGATATTTTGGCCTTACCTGTTTAGCATTACCTAGCCTTGCACAATCTATACAGCATGACAGAGAGATTCGGCATCCGTATCATATATTCCCGACACCCGATAACCTCCAACAGACCATCTGTCCGCTGGAGGTTTTTCGTGTTTAGATTCGCACCACCGTCGCGCGGCTAACCAGATCACGCGGGATACGATTTTTGGTATCGAACAAAATGGGCGAGTCAGCCATCCACTCAGCTACAGCAGCCCAATCCGCTTCCGCGAACTCCTTTTGCACGGCGGTCAGGAACAGGGCATCCGCACCCCTGACTGCTGCTTCAAAGCTCTCCGCCTTGTGTTCGTACGAGGTCGGTACCGCTGGATCATAGGAACGAACCTCGACCCCTTTTGTCTGCAGGAGCTTGATCAGGTCGTTCACCGGGCTGACGCGGTCATCGTTGGAAAAGTCCTTCATGGCCAGTCCCAGAACGGCTACGCGGCTGCCTGCCAGCGTTTTGCCTTTTTCCTGCAATGCCTGTTCCAGCATCCCGATGAGGACGTCCGGTACGGCATTGTTGGTCTTGCGGGCTTGCTGCAGCAGCGGCAAACCGACTTCCAGCTCTCTCGCCTTTGGCTGGAGGTAGTGCAAGGCGTTCGGCAGACAGAAGCCGCCTACGCCCGGTCCCGGCGTCAAGAGGTTGACGCGCGTATGGGTGTTGGCGACCTTGATCAGTTCAAACGTATCGATGCCGAATGATTCGGCAAAGCGGGCGAACTCCTGCACCATCGCAATGTTGACATCCCGCTGAATGTTTTCGATCACTTTCGCCGTCTCCACGATGCGAATGTCCGAGATCGTCACCTCTGTCTCGCTGATGAACGAGAGCAGTTCTTTCCCTTTTTCTGCGCTCTCCTCGTTGATTCCGCCCAGCACGAGCGGCATGTGGATGAACTCTTCAAAGGCTCGTCCCTCGGCAATGCGCTCCGAGCAGTACGTCAGGTAGAAATCGGTGCCGGCGACGAGGCCGCTCCCTTCTTCCAGGATCGGCAGGATGACTTCCTGGGTCGTGCCGGGAACGACGGTACTGCGGATCATGACCGTATCGCCCTTTTTCAGCACGCTGCCCAGCGACTGTGCACAGTTTTTCAGCGGTCCCAGATCCGGATCGCCGTTATGCACCGGCAGGCCGACCGTTACGATATAATGATTCACGTATGCTGCTGCTTCGGCGTACGAGGTCGTCGCATGGAATCGTCCCGCGCCGATCTGCTCGCGAAGAATCTCCGGCAAGGTTTTGCCCTGATAGGACTCCAGGTGATGGGAGTGTCCGGCATTGATCTCGGCGACAACACGTGGCACTGCGTCCAAACCGATGACCTTGGCTCCTTTCATGGCGTAGGTCAGCGCCAATGGCAAGCCGACAAACCCCAATCCTACAACAGCTACGCGTACAGGCTGAGTCATTTCTGTATCTCCTCTTTCAGGTTCTCTAGGGTAAGGTTCACGCAATGGTAATTACGCGACCACCTGCAATTCGGTTACGACAGATAGTAGATCCCTGCCGCTACAAAGACGACACATAATCCTATGAGGACCTTGTATAACGTTTCCAAGGCTGAATCCCCCTCATGCTATTCCCTCTCAGTTTGGCATATTGCAGCAGCAGCTTGCTCACGGAGGCTGCTGTCGCACTCTGCCAAAATCTAATTATACTCTCCGTCTGGGGCTCGTTCAATCATGGTTTCCTCTGGCGGGCGTCACCGGATGTCTTCCCATTCATCTATCTTGTGAGAGCTGCCCCAATAATGTAGGAAAAGCCGATGGACAGGACCATGGCGGTGAAGCCGATCGCCCGGTTGTCCTTTTCAATTTCAGCGTCGATCTTGCAGCTGGGCGTCATGAATTCGAAAATGAAGTAGCCGACCAACAGCAGGAGATAGCCGAACGTCGCCCCGATCAGCGCCTCCCCTATGGAAGCGCGCTCCTGAATCGAGTAGCGGAAAATATTGGCGATGCCGAAAATTTTTCCGCCTGTCGCCATGGCCACCGCCATGTTCCCCTGCTTCAGCTCGTCCCAGACGCGATAGCGCGTCACCAATTCAAAAATGGACAGGAACAGGATCATCATCAGCCCTGTCACGGTGAAGTAAGCAACCGTCGCAAAATACGGATTGTGCAGCAGACTCCCCATGAAGTCCCCTCCCCGTCATTTATTTCAATTCCGCAATGGTGGCACCCACTCCGCCTTCTCCTTGGCCTCCGAGGCGAAATGATTTGACATTGCGGTGATGTCGCAAATACTCGTGCACGCCCTTGCGCAGCACTCCTGTACCGTGACCGTGGATGATCGAGACCGTGTGCAGGCCGGCCAAGAGCGCGTCGTCGAGGAACTGGTCGATTTCCCGGATCCCGTCTTCCACGTTGTAGCCGCGCAAGTCCAGATCCATCCGGACATTCTCGCTTCTGCGCTTCACGGACGTATACGGCGCAGCCTGCGGCTTTTGCTGGATGGAATTTTGGACGTGCATGTCGTCCCGTTTGACCTTCATTTTCATGATTCCGATCTGCACGAGGAATTCGTCATGGTTGACCTTTTCCAGCACCGTTCCCTTTTGACCGAAGCTCGTCACCATGACTTCTTCGCCCACTTTGATCTGGGCGGCGCGAACCGCCTTGGCCGGTTTCTTCACTTTTTCCTTGTCCAGCTCGAGGACGGCGTTGCCCAGCCGCTTCTTCGCGTCGATCAAGCGATGCTCCTTGATTTCCACACCTTCCGCCATCATCTCGCGCAGCTCGCGGATGATCGTCTCCGCCTCTTCCTTGGCCAGCTGGACGACGATGCGCGCTTCGTCCTCGGCGCGTTCCATCCGCCTGTTCTTTTCTTCGGCGAACTTCGCCCGCTCCTCCTCCAGCTCGCGGTGCAGCCTCTCCGCTTCCCGTCTCAGCTCCTCGGCCTTTTGCCGCTCTGCCTCGGCCGTTTTGCGGTTGCGCTCCAGCGAGGCGATCATGCTCTCCACCTGGTTGTCTTCTTCGCTGATGGAACCGCGGGCCACCTCGATGATTTTTTCAGGCAGACCGAGCCGCTTGGCTATGGCAAACGCATTGGAGCGGCCCGGCACCCCGACCAGCAGGCGGTATGTCGGCCGCAGCGTCTCCACATCGAACTCGACGCTCGCATTGATGACCTCCGGCCTGTCGTAGGCGTACGCCTTCAGCTCACTGTAGTGGGTCGTCGCTACGAGGCGCGCGCCAGATGCAATGACGTGGTCGATGATCGCCATCGCCAGCGCCGCCCCCTCGGTAGGATCTGTCCCCGCTCCCAGCTCGTCGAACAGCACCATGCTTTTTTCATCCATCGATTCCAGAATGTGAATGATGTTTTTCATGTGGCTGGAAAAAGTAGACAGGCTCTGCTCGATGGACTGCTCGTCTCCGATATCGGCAAACACGGAGGAGAACACCGTCATCTCGCTTTCTTCCTCTGCCGGAACGTGCAGGCCGGCCATCGCCATCAGGGAGAGCAGCCCGATCGTTTTCAGCGAGACGGTCTTCCCGCCTGTATTCGGTCCCGTCACGACGATCGCCTGATAGTCTTTGCCCAGCTCCACGCTGACTGGCACGACCACATCCCCGGGAATGAGCGGATGGCGCGCCTTGCGCAAATTCAAGTATCCGAGGTCGTTCAGCCGCGGCGAGATCGCCTTCATGCTCCAGGCGAGCTGCGCCTTGGCAAATTGAAAGTCCAGCTCCGCCAGCGCATCGATATTCTCCATGAGCGCTTCTACGGCAAACGCCACCTGCTCCGTCAGCAGGTACAAAATCCGCTCCACCTCGCGCTCTTCGCGCAGGCGCAGCTCCCGCAGCTTGTTGTTCATGGAGACGATAACCTCCGGCTCGATGAACAGCGTAGCACCCGATGCCGACTGGTCGTGCACGATGCCGCCGAACACGTGGCGGTACTCCTGCTTGACCGGGATGACGAAGCGGTCGCCGCGGATCGTCACGATGTTTTCCATCAGCATTTTCTGGTACGAGGAAGAACGCGTCATCTGATCCAGTTTTTCGCGGATCCGCGCCTCCAGCTGTCTGTTTTCCTGCCGGACCTGGCGCAGCTCGATGCTGGCGCTGTCCAGAATCTCACCGCCTTCATCCACACAGCGGCGAATTTCCATCTCCAGCTCTCTCAAGCCCTCGATGCGTTCCGCCTGCGCGCGCAGCAGCGGCAGCTCATGATCGTCGCACAAATCGAGCAAAAACTGTTTGAGCCTGCGTCCTGCCGAGACCGTGCTGGCAATGTCGAGCAGCTCGAGCGGGGCCAGCATAGCATTGAGCCGCGCCCGTTGCACAGAACCGCGTATATCGCGGATGCCGCCGAGCGGCACGCTCCCTTTCAGGCGCAGTACCGTCGCCGCTTCGGCTGTTCCGCGCTGGGCGATGCTCACTTCCTCGAGGCGGGTGAACGGGAGCAGCTCTGCCGCTTTTTCCTTGCCATATGTGCTCGTCGCTTTCTCTACCAGCAAGGCGACGATTTTTTCGTATTCCAATGTTTTGAGTACCCGTTGTTCCACGAAAATCCTCCTTACTTTCCTGGGGCGGCTTACCTTCGCAAGTCGCCTGTGCAGCAGGGAGCGACGATCGGTTCACGGGTAAGCCATACGATTTATCCATTATATCATGCCATCAGTTTCAAGGATAATTTTACACGCCCGCAGCTGGCATAGTTCGACACTCAAATAGGCAGAATGAAGATGAACCAATTTAAAAGGAGGAGTACACTTGACGATCATGCGCCATATCGTCCGCTTTATCGTCGCTGCCGTAGTCCTGATGTTTGTCGGTTTTCTGGTTCCTGGCTTTTCCGTTAGCAGCTTTTGGACAGCCATTCTGGTGGCTGTTGTCATTGCCCTGTTAGGCTGGGGCATCGAAGCGATGTTCGGCGATCGGATCTCGCCCTATAATCGCGGGATTGTCGGCTTCATCGTCAGCGCCGTCGTCATTTACCTGACCCAGTTCGTCGTCACCGGCTTCCGCGTAACGATCCTAGGAGCCTTGCTCGCTTCACTGGTCATCGGAATCATCGACCTGTTCATTCCGATCAAGACTCACATGGATATGCGCAATGGCGATGCGGGCAACAAACAGGAAACGTAACCGGAACGGCAAAAAGAGCCAGCCCGCAAGTCGGGGTGGCTCTCTTGTTATTTACTGCGTCGCATGGATCTGCCGTTTTGCGAAAAGAGGGGCAGATGCCCCACTCCTTATGACTCTATCTCTTTGCTATTTGCATCTTCCTGCAGGATCTTCAGCAGCTCTTCGTACTCCTGGCGCAAGCGGAAGTATTCATCCGCGATATTGACTGCAGAGAGTACGGCGATTTTGGCCGTGTCCAAACGATGGTTGCCGTTCGCGATTTCGTTCATCTTGTCATCAACGAAACCGGCCACCATGCGTATGTGATTGACACTAGCCTTTCCACTGAGCCGGTATTGTTGGCCAAAGATATCCACCGTCAAACGATTTTTCCCATCACCTTGCACGAGGGGTTCCTCCCTACTGCGACCTTTGCTCTACTTTATCCATTTTAGGTTACTGAAAATGTCAGATTTCGTCAAGCCATGCCTACATGCGCAGCTCGGCGCCGGTCTTCGTTTTCAGGGCTTCAATCACTGCGGCCGTCGCCTGCCGAATCTCCTCATCCTGCAGCGTGCGCTCGGGGTGGCGCAGCACGAGAGCAAAGGCCATGCTCTTTTTGTCCGCTGCGATCCGCTCGCCGGTGTACACGTCGAACAAGGTGAGCGATTCCAGCAGCTCGCCTGCCGCCTCGCGGATCGTCGCTTCGAGAGCGCCCGCCGGCACCGCACGGTCGACGACCAGCGCGAGGTCGCGCGTCACGGCCGGGAATTTCGGAAGCGGGTTGTAGAAGCCGACACTTGCCGCCAGCTCAACCAGCTTCGCCATATCCAGCTGGAACACGTACGTTTCGCTCAGATCGTACGCCCTTTCCGTTCCCGGATGAATTTGTCCCACGTATCCGAGGCGCTGCACCCCGGCCCACACTTCTGCCGTGCGGCCCGGATGCAGGCCGGCCAGACCGGCTGCGGCCTTGTACTGGACGTTCTGGATGCCCAGGCGCGTCAGGAGCGACTCCACGATTCCTTTCGCCTGGTAGAAGTCTACCGGCTGCCTGGCGCCCATCCAATTTTGCGGAATCCATTGTCCTGTCACTGCCCCAGCCACGTACAGCCGCTCCTCCGGCAGCCGGCTCAGCGCCTCTTCCGTGCTCAGAAACACGCGGCCCAGCTCAAAGACCGCGACGTCGTGGTTTTGCCTGTTTTTGTTGTATGCGATAGTCTCCAGCAGGCTCGGGATCAGGCTCGTGCGCAGCACGCTGCGCTCTTCGCTCATCGGCATGACTAGAGCAATCGGCTTCACTTTTTCCTGATGCAGGCCAGCCGCATCCTCCACGCGGTCCGGATGCAACAGCGCATAGGAGATCGCCTCGTTCAGCCCGGCGCCGATCAGGTGGCGGCGAACGGTGCGGCGCAGCCGCTGCTCGGGCGTCAGGCTGCCCTGGGTCGTCGCACCGGATGGCAGGCTGGTCGGAATGTTGTCGTAGCCGTACAGACGGGCCACTTCCTCCACCAGATCTTCCGGCAAGGCGATGTCCCCGCGGCGAGTCGGCACCGTCACGGTCCAGCTGTCCTTGGCCGCTGCATACGGGAACTGGAGACGCTCGAAAATGGGGCTCACGTCGGAGGCTGCGAGCGATGTCCCGAGAAGCTGGTTGATTTTGGCCAGGGAAACCGGGACGACTGCCGGTTTCGCTACTGTCACAACCGCTGAGGCGATCCCGCCGGAGATCTTCGCCCCGGACAGTTGCTGAATCAGTGCAGCCGCACGCTCGCCCGCCTCGCGGACGCGCGCCTGGTCGACGCCTTTTTCCCAGCGGACGCAGCCCTCGGTGCGCATGCCCAGCGCACGGGCGGTGCGGCGAACCGTTTGCGGTGTGAACCATGCCGCTTCGAGAATGATTTCATGCGTATCTCCCGTAATTTCGGAGTTCGCTCCGCCCATGACGCCGGCAATCGCCAAACCTTTGGTCGGGTCGGCAATCAGCAAGGTCCGGGCGTCCAGCTTGCGCTCCTGATCGTCCAGCGTGACCAGCGTCTCGCCGTCCTCGGCCAGGCGCACGACGATCGAGCGATCCGCTACCTGTCCTGCGTCGAATGCGTGCAGAGGCTGGCCGTATTCGAGCAGCACGTAGTTGGTGACATCCACCACGTTGTTGATCGGACGAATGCCGTACGCCATCAGACGGTTTTTCATCCACTGCGGCGAGCTGGCGATCACAGCGCCGGTGAAATGGCGGCCGTGGTACTGGACGCACTCGTCCGTCGCCTCGATCTTGACGTTGATCGGATTCGGCTCGCCGCTCTCCGTCAGCTCGATCTGCGGCAGCACGACTTCGTTCCCGAGGATGGCAGCCACTTCGTAGGCCACGCCGAGCATGCTCAGGCAGTCGGAACGGTTCGGGGTCAGGCCCAGCTCCAGGATGTAGTCGTCCAGGCCGAGGTAGGAGACCGCATCCATGCCGATCTCCGCTTCCTCAGGCAGCACCATGATGCCTTCCTGCTGGTCTTTTGCCAGCAGCTTGTCGTTGAGACCCAGCTCCTTGGCCGAGCAGATCATGCCCTGGGACTCCACGCCGCGCAGCTTGGAGCGCTTGATGTTCAAGCCCCCCGGCAGCTTCGCTCCGATCAGCGCCACCAGCACCTTTTGACCTTTGTCTACGTTTGGCGCCCCGCAGACGATTTGCAAGTCCGCTCCTTGTCCCGCATCCACGGTACAGACATTCAGACGATCCGCATCCGGGTGTTTGCTGCGCTCTTTCACATAGCCGATCACGACGCCGGAAACGCCGGCATTGCGCGATTCCACCGCGTCCACTTCCACGCCGCTGCGAGTCAGCTTCTCAGCCAGCTCGCGAGGCGTGCAGCCACTCAGATCGACATATTCCGCCAACCATTGGTACGATACCTTCATCTTTACCTCTCCTCTCTACTCCCGATTGAACTGACGCAGGAAACGAACGTCGTTGGTATAAAAATGGCGAATGTCTTCCACGCCGTATTTGAGCATCGCAATCCGCTCCACGCCCATCCCGAAGGCAAAGCCGCTCACTTCCTGCGGATGGTAGCCGGCCATTTCGAGCACGCGCGGGTGGACCATGCCAGAGCCGAGGATCTCGATCCAGCCTGTTTGCTTGCACACGCGGCAGCCGTGCCCGCCACAGTTGAAGCATTGCAGGTCGACCTCGGCGCTCGGCTCGGTGAACGGGAAGAAGCTCGGACGCAGGCGGATTTGCTGATTTTCCCCGAACATCTGGCGGGCGAATGTCAGCAGGATCCCTTTCAGGTCGCTCATGCCGATTCCTTTGTCGATCACCAGACCCTCGATCTGCGTGAACTGGTGGGAGTGCGTCGCATCGTCATCGTCGCGGCGGTACACTTTCCCCGGGCAGATGATTTTCACCGGCGTCTTGCCTTCTTTTTTCAGCATGGTGCGCGCCTGTACCGGAGAGGTGTGGGTGCGCAACAGGAGCTCATCGGTCACGTAGAACGTATCCTGCATGTCGCGTGCCGGGTGATCCTTTGGCAGGTTGAGCATTTCGAAGTTGAAGTGGTCCATCTCCACCTCGGGGCCTTCTGCCACCTCGAAGCCCAGACCGACGAAAATATCCTCGATCTCCTCGATAATGCGGGAGAGCGGGTGCATGCTGCCGGCAGGAACCGGACGGCCCGGCAGGGTGACGTCAACGGTCTGCGACGACAGCTTGGCGTTCAGCGCCGCTTCTTCCAGCTCCTGCTGCTTGCTGGAAAAAGCCGATTCGAGCGCTTCCCGCACTTCGTTGACCAGTTGGCCGACCAATGGGCGCTCTTCTGCGGAGAGACTTCCCATGCCGCGCAGAAGCTCTGTCAGCTCCCCTTTTTTCCCCAGGTACTTGACGCGCAATTCCTGAAGCTGTGCGCCTTCCGCGACCTGGCCGATCCGGCCCAGGGCGGAGGCTTTCATCTCTTGCAACCGAGTTTGCACTTCCTATCGCTCCTTTATTGTGTAGTGTGGAAAAAAAGAAAAACCCGCCCCAAAAAGGGACGAGTTACTTTTTTCTCGCGGTACCACCCTTGTTAGACAAATGCGCTCAAGCCGTCTTTCACCTCATCGTTTACGGCGTGACCTTTGCCTCACTTCAGATCACTGATAACGGGAGTGACCCGGCTGCTCCTACTGCGCATCAAGCGGTTCAGAGTGCGGCTTTGGAGTGAATTCGGCAGCTACTGTGCTGAAGATGCTCTCAGTCCACGGCACCTTCTCCCTGAAAACTCGTAGGACCTGCTTACTAGTCTCCTTCATCGCTTTACGTTATAATCAGACATAGGTAAATTATAGCGCAACGCAAGCCAACTTTCAATTCTACAAATGTTACATATCCTTCAGCATATCCCTACCCATCCATTTTTAAAAGCGAAGAGAAAGGGGCCTTTTGCATGATCGAGAACATTTCCGCCCTCTACGACAAGTCCTATACGTGCCTGCACTGCCAGACGCCCTTTTCCACCAAACGGGTGCGCAGCGGCTCGTTGACGATGCTCCACCGGGACACGGATTTTTACACCCGCTTCACGGAGCAGTCGCTCAACCCGATTCTGTACACGGTCTGCGTCTGCCCGGCGTGCGGATTTTCCTTTTCGGAGCAGTTCAAGAGCAGGCTGTCGCCGGCGGAAAAACAGACAGTGGACGAGCAGGTCACGGCGAAATGGACCCCAAAGGACTTCGGCGCAGTCCGGCAGGTCCCCGAAGCGATCGTCAGCTACAAGCTGGCGATTTACGCGGCAGAACTGACGGATCAGCCCCATGCTGTAAAAGCGGGGCTGTACTTGCGGCTCGCCTGGCTGTATCGCTCCCTCGACAAAGCGGAGGAGGAGCTGCGCTTTATCGGCATGGCTGCGGATGAGTACGAGCAGTCGTACGTCCACTCCGATTACACCCGGGGCGACAAGGAGATGTCCGAGGTCCGGCTGCTGTACTTGATCGGCGAGCTGAACCGGCGGCTGGAAAAGTACGACCTCGCCATCCAGTACTTCGGCAAGGCGCTCGCCTTCCGCAATACGACCATCGAGAGCGGCATCATCCGGCTGGCTCAGGACCAATGGCAGGCGGCGCGGGAAGAGTATAACGAGAAGCGGAACACACAAAAGATCGGCTAGGACAGCCGATCTTTTCTTTTGCGCTGCGCCTCGTAGACGAATACCCCTGCCGCCACCGCCGCATTGAGCGATTCGGCCCGGCCGTAAATCGGGATATGGACGAGCTGATCCGCACGATCGACTATAGCCGAGGAGACGCCCCTGCCTTCGTTTCCGATGACGATCGCCGTCTTTTGCCCGTAGTGGACCTCTTCATACGAGATGCTTTGATCGTGCAGCGTCGAGACGAGCAGCTGGCCGCCCCGCGCCTTCCATTCCTCGGCGACCTCGGTCAGCGCGCGCGTGAAGACAGGCAGGCGGAACAGCGCCCCCATCGTCGCGCGCATCACCTTCCCGTTGTACAGATCCACGCTCCCTTTTCCCAGTACGACGCCGTCCACGCCCGCCGCTTCCGCCGTGCGCAGGATGGTTCCCAGATTGCCGGGGTCCTGGATCTCGTCCAGCAGCAGGAGCAGCATCCCTTCCTGTCCGGCCGACCTCTGCTCTATCCATTCGTTCCAATCCTCCCGGCTTTTCTTCACTTCCGCCACGATTCCCTGGGGAGACTTGGTCTCCGACAGCTTGGCCAGCACCGCCGATGAGGCAGCGATGACCTGCACGTCCAGCGGGTAGCTGCCCAGCGCGCGCCTCGTGGCGGCATCCATGTCCCGCTCGCTGTCGTAGAGGATCGTGAGCACTTCGGCCCCGCTTTTCAGCGCTTCCTCGACGAGATGCGCCCCTTCCACGAGAAAACATCCCTGCGCTTCCCGTCCTTTTCGCTCCAGCAATTGATGCAGCCGCTTGACCAGCGGATTTTGAACCGATGTAATCCCTTCATGTGCCATGTGTCTATGCCCGCTCCTCAAATGCCTTCAAATCCTTGTTGTTCCCGATGACGACCAGCACGTCCCCGTATTGGATCAATTCTTCCGGACTTGGGGCGATGTTGAATTTGTCCCCGCTCTTGATGGCGATGACGTTGACCTCGTACTTCTTGCGGATGTCGAGCTGACGCAAGCTCTTGCCCACGAGCTTGGAGGATACCACGACCTCGGCCACGCTGTAGTCATCAGCCAATTCGATGAAATCCAGCACGTTGGCGGAGAGGAGATTATGTGCGACACGCACGCCCATGTCCCGCTCGGGAAAGACGACGCGATCCGCTCCCACCTTGTACAGAACCTGTCCGTGCCGCTCGTTCTGGGCTTTGGCGACGATCTTTTTCACACCCAGCTCCTTCAGCATCAGCACAGTCAAAATGCTCGCCTGAATATCTACCCCGATCGCCACGACTACGACGTCAAAGTTGCGAATCCCGATCTCCCTCAACGCTCGCTCGTCCGTCGAGTCCGCAGCCACGGCATGGGTGACATACTGGATATTTTCGTTGATGCGTTCTTCGTTCTCATCTATGCCCATCACTTCGCAATCCATCTCGTACAGGGTCCGTGCCACGCTGGAACCGAACCGCCCCATTCCGATAATGGCAAACTGCTTCGACATCCCTGATCTACTCCTTCGTCCTACCGCTTCCCTGAAAAGGGCCTTTTTCCAATACCATGCATTATATCACATCGCCGACGGGGCCTACAAAAGAGGTATGAGCGGTCCGAACGGAACAAATACTAAGTCCGAATTCATTTCCACAAGAGAGGTGTGCGCTCTGTCATGAACATTGCCTCGCTCAATCTGCGTCAAGCCATCATGTACAAAATGCAAGGCTCTGATGCGTCAGCCGTAGAGGAGACGATCACGGATGCGATCTCCAGCGGCCAGGAGAAAACCTTGCCGGGGCTGGGTGTCCTGTTTGAAGTGCTGTGGCAAAACAGCGATGCCTCGTCCCGCCAGGAAATCGTCCAGACCATCGCAGGGCACTTGCCCGAGCAAGCGGATAAGCCGGTGTGACCGGTGTAAGGAAGAACCCCTTTATACGCAGCTGCACGCAAAAAGGGAGCGACGTCAGGTCACTCCCTTTTTGTTGTCTTTCCAATGCTTTTATTCGCATGCTGATTCCATGTGCTTGCTTGAAGGGCTTCTTTCCTCAGCTTCATGCGGAATCCTTTTTGCCTATCGTCCGATGGCTTGCCCAAGCAAAAACAGCTGCAAGATACAGAAAACAGGAACCAAAATCAGAAAGGAGGCGTGCTTCGTCTTGTGGCGGCTGGCGAGCATCCCTGCCAGCGCGCCGATCCCTCCGCCCAAAGCGGCGACGAGCAGCAGGCTTGCTTCCGGAATCCGAAAGCCTCGCCGGGGAGCCAGCCGTTTATCGATCTGCATCAAATAATACGCATACCCGTTCAAAAGCAAGCTGCCTGCCAGCAGCAGCCACCGCATCGGGGTGACACAGCCTGCGAGGACGAGCACCCACCCCGCCGCGAGCAGGAGGTTGCGGTGTTTCCTGTGCGCGATCAGTTGACTATGGAACATGGGCTATTCTCCTTTAGCCCGGTAAGCCCGATTGTTCAGGACGTATTTGCGAATCAAGAGCCCAATGACAAACACGGCAATCAGCGTGAGCAGCGAGTAAATGCCGTAGTGCCGAATCATCCCGATGATGACCTCGACGTGATTGCCAAAAATGTACCCAAGCAGGTAAAAGGCAATCGTCCACACCAGACCGATCGGATAGGAGAGCAGGGCGTAGCGGCGATACGTCATGCCCCCCATGGCGACCAAATACGGGACCAGGTGCCGGACGACCGGGAACAGGTAGCTGATGCAGAGCGCCGAGGTCCCGTACTTTTGCAGCAGTCCTGTCGATCGTTCTACGGCGCGCCTCATTTTCTCTCTTCTCGACAGCCATTGCAATATGGGCTTGCCAAAATATTTTCCAAGCAAAAACCCTATCGTCAATCCGGAGACGACTCCCAGATAGCCCGCCAGGAAGGAGCAAATCGGGTTGAGCAGGCCGATCGAGACCAAAAATCCCCCTGTCGCTACGACCAGCTCGTCAGGGATGGGCAATCCTACGATCCCCAGCCAGAGCAGAAAAAAAATGGCCAGGTATCCGTATTGCTCTATGATTGACATCAGCATGTTGATTTCCATGAGCAAAATCCCCTATCCTCGCCACATTGCGGCTGTTACTAGGATTGCAAGCGTACGGCATTCATGCGGCCAATGCTACTACGTATGAACGTCCGAAGAAGGTACTTGTCTATTTTGCAATAGAAGCCTTCGTTTTATCAAGCGAAGAAAATATGTCCGCTCAAGCGCTCGCCGTGGGCAGGGAATCCACGATGGCGAAGGCGTTTCGCTCGCCTTCCACGTACGGATAGTAGACGACCAGCGTATAGTCGCCTTCGATCACTTCCCCGGTGGCAAGCCAGGTGCCAATGTCAAACGATACCTTCGTGGTAAAGGTGTGCTTGAAGTAGTCCTTTTCCACGGACGCGTGACGCGCGAAGTCTGCACGCAGCCGCTCCCGCTGTTCAAATACGACGGCAAACGTATTTTGCAGCTCCTGTTTGTCCACGACATCCTCCCACCACAGCTTGCGCGGGCGCTGCTTCTGGTTGTGCAGGAAATCAAATTTCATCAGGCTGCTGACGTGATCGAGCCGCTCCACCTGCCGGGTCTGCAAAAAGCTATGCAGACGGGTAAACAAATCCTCCAGCTGATGCCCGATCCGGCTCCACCCCTGGCTCTCCCAGTAATCCCCGAACGACTGGAAGAAGTCGAACGGCGACGCAAAGACATGCTGCAGCATCCACTCCAGCGTGTGGTCCATGCGATGGGCGTTCCAATATTTCTCGAGCACATCCTCGACGCGCTTGATCTTTTGCATGTCGCCAAAGGACAGGACGTTGCTGCCGAGAATCTCGTAGGGAGCCTCGTCCATGAAGATGTAGCCGTGCTCTGCCGCACGGGCGCGCACGCCGGTGCCGCGCAGCATTTTCAGGAAGCCGAGCTGCAGCTCCTCGGGACGGAGCGCAAAAACATCGTTAAAGGTCTTGCGGAACGACTGATAGTCTTCCTCCGGCAGCCCGGCGATCAAGTCCAGGTGCTGGTCGATCTTGCCCGAGTTTTTGATCTGGGTCACGGTGCGCGACAGCCGGTCGAAGCGCTGAATCCGCTGCACGAGCCGGTTCGTCTCATCGTTGGTGGATTGCACGCCGATCTCGAAACGAAAGATGCCCGGCGGCGCATTCTCGGTCAGGAAGTCCAGCACGTCCGCCCGCAAAATATCTGCGGTGATCTCGAACTGAAAAACGGTTCCCCGATGGTTGTCGATCAGGAACTGAAAAATTTCCAAAGCATACTTTTTGTTGATATTAAATGTACGGTCTACGAACTTGATCGTCTTGACGCCATGCCGGATCAAGCGGAGCAAATCTTCCTTGACCCTCTCCAGGCTGAAGTAGCGGACCCCGTCCTCGATCGATGACAGGCAGTATTGGCATTTGAACGGACAGCCTCTGGACGCCTCAAAATAGACGACGCGGTTGTTCAGCTCATCGAGATGGTCCCGATAAGGCGATGGAATCGAATCCAGCTCCTCGATCTGCGCACGCGGCATGGAAAAGCGCACATGCTCTCCATCCCGGTACGCGATCCCGGCTACCTCCCGCAGACGAGGGGGCTGCCTGGTCTCTTTCGCCTCCTGATAGGCATGCAGCAGCTCGAGAAAGGTCTGCTCCCCTTCCCCCATCGCGATGACGTCGATTTCCAGATGCTTTTTCATCCAATAGTCGGCATCATACGTCACTTCCGGCCCTCCCAATATGACGGGCACATCCGGACATACTTTTTTCAGGTTGCGGATGACGTCGAGTGTCTCGCGGATGTTCCAGATGTAACAGGAAAAGGCCACGACGTCCGGCTCTCGCTTGTAGAGGTCGGCGACAATGTTCAAGGCGAGATCGTTGATGGTATATTCGACCAGCTCAATCGTCGGAAAGGACGATTGGGCATAGCTGCGCAAATAGCGCAGCGCCAGTGAGGAATGGATGAACTTCGCATTCAGGGTGGCTAACAGTACGTTCATGAATCAGTCTACTCTCCTTGCACCATCTGGTTCCAACACGGCCTGTGCAAACGGCCTCCAGGTCCAGCCAGTCATATTCCTTTGGTAACAGTAACACAAGGGGGCAGAATACGGCAAATCCACTCGCTTGCCCGGATGAAAACAGGGCAACCTCCGCCTGCTCCGTCGCCCTGCTTCCCTGTCATCTGTTCAGCTCGCGCACCATGTGTCCCAGCTCCGGCACGATCAGCTTGTTCATCGCCAGCCGGACCGCGCCTGTCGAGCCAGGCGTGGAAAAGACCGCCTTGCCTTTGCAGCACCCGGCGATCGCCCTGCTCAGCATGGCGGCAGAGCCGATGTCCTCCGTGTAGCTGAGCATGCGGAACAGCTCGCCAAAGCCGGGAATTTCCTTGTCCAGAAGTCCGGAAACGGCCTCAAACGTATTGTCGCGAGGGGAGATGCCGGTTCCGCCGTTCAACAGAATCACTTGCACCTCTTCATGCTCGAGGCCCCGCTCGATCGCAGACACGACCTCCACTGGCTCGTCCCGGACGATCTGGTACAGCGCGATGGCATGTCCGGCTTCCTGGAGCAATTGCTGCATCAGCTGTCCGCTTTTGTCCGTCTCCTCCGTTCGCGTATCCGAGACGGTAATTACCATGCACGTGACCTGTTTGGGCGATTGCGCCTTATGCTCCTGCGTACTCATCTGCCTCCTGTCAACTCCCATCCTCGTTCTCTTGCTTCCATGATATCATGCGCGGAATTCCCGAGGGAGTTTTTCTGTTTGCCCTATACCTACAACCCCTTGTTTTCCGATATAATGTGGATGACTGCTATTTTTGACCTATCAAGGAGGCGAGGCCGAATGGCAAACCGCCCTTTTTTCGCTTTTCATTTCCACAAGCAATCGCATACGCCCATATACGTACAGCTGGCGGAGCAGCTGCAGACCGCCATTTTGCACGGCGCTTTCCTCGTGGACGGACAACAGCTCATTTCCTTGCGGGACATGAAGACGGTCAGCGGCTGCTCCCTCGAGACCGTAAAGAAGGCCTACGATCATCTGGCCGAAGTGGGCTGGCTCGAAGCCGTTCACGGCAAAGGCTACTACCTGACGCAGCAGGCCAAGGAAGCTCGCCTGGAAAGCCGTCTGCCTCTCACCGACATTCCCATCGCCTCATTGGCTGACTCCTCTCCCCGCCCTGGCGAGGAGCTGGTCAAGCGGCTGCGCAGCGCCTTTTACGACAGCCTGACCGTACTGGACGAGCCGTCCGCCCAGAAAAAAGTGCGGCGCGCGCATGCGGCAAAAGTATTTGCCGACCATCTGAACAGACGCGGCCTCCCGCATTCGCCGGAGCGCGTGCTGTCCTTTAACCGCAGCACCAGCGGCTTTGCCTTTTTGGCGCAGCGGGTCATGAATCCGCGCGACGTCGTCTTCGTCGAGGAATACAGCTACCCTGTCTTTTTACGCTTGCTGAGCCAATGCGGCATCACCGTCCGTCCGATCCGCATGGACGAGGAAGGCATCTCCATCGAGGCGCTCGAAGCCGAGCAGGAGCATTACCCTGCCAACTGGCTGCTGACCAACCCGCACTATCACTTCCCGACCGGGATCAGCTACTCCCGCGAGCGAAAGGAGACGCTGCTCAAGTGGGCCGCCCGCCGAAACGTCCGACTGGTGGAAAACGACCACTACGGCGACCTGTGGTTCGAACAGCCCAGCTCTCCCCTGTACCAAATGACCGTGGATGCGGAAAGCCCCGTCCAGGTCTACTACCTGCATTCCTTGTCCAAGACACTCGCGCGGGACTTGCAGCTGGGCCTCCTGATGCTGCCCTCCGACCTCGGGGAGTCCGAGCTGGAGCGCTGCCGGCAAGTCGTCTCGATGACAGGGGCCGAGCCTTCCCTGTTGGTCGTGGAGGCTGCCGTGCGCCTGCTGGATGATCCGTGGTTCTCCGAGGTGTACCTCGCTGACAGACGCGCCTTGTTCCAGTCGCGGTTTCAGCGGCTATGGAAGGAGCAGCATCACGCGCTCCCCGCCCACGCCCGCATGTACCCGGTCTCGGGCGGGCTGAACACCTGGATCGAATGGGGCACGCCCACGGCCAAAGCCGCCGGGAGCGAGAACCGGATCGTCGCCATGCTGCTCGAGGAAGGGCTGGAGCTGACGCCGGGACATGCGTTCCGCGTCGCCGACGAGCCTGAGGATACGGTGCGCCGACCAGCCGTCCGCTTCCCGCTGGCCCCGATGGAAGAGCGGGAACTCAAGCATTGGCTGTACCGGCTGGGAGCCGCCCTGATCCGCTAGCCGATCAGGACCCGAACCCTTGCAGCTGCAGCCCTTGTCCCCGCACGGCAAAAGGCTCCGGTATTCTGCCCGCTGGTTCCCGCACGGACTGCTGCGGGCGGGCTCGAAGAGGAATGACGACAATCGGATCACAGCGGCCATGAAAAAGCACCCCTCGGCGCGAAGCGGATTTTCTCCCTGATTTGCTTCCCCAGGGGGGTTCCTGTTTCGAGCCAAGAGGCGCGTATTTCCTTTTCTTGACAGCCGGCGCAATCGGGGCTTCCTTCTCCAGTTTTTCCGGAACGACAACGAAACCGGGATTTTTGCGTGCCCCTGCAAACAAGATGAAGTTGTCTTGCGCATAGCCGTCTCCCCGTCCGTCTTTCAACGCTTGCAGGGATTCCGAGTTTTTCTCGTATTTGACCAATTCGACATCAGGACGGTTTTTGGTCAGAAAAATGTCAGCTGTCGTCCCCTTGGTGACAATGATTTTTTCCCTTTCAGATCGGCCAGCGACTGGATCCCGCTGTCTGCGCGGATAAGCACTTGCGTAGCGACCTTTAGATTCGGATTGGTGAAATCAACGGCTTGCTTCACGGTGACGACCGCTGCCGAGACAAAGTCAAGGATGTGCTCCCAAATAAAGGCGGCATCAAAGGTCATCGGCTACGATCCCCACACCAGTCGATCGGCAGCCTGTACCGCCACGAGCCGAGGCAGCTTTCCGTCTATCCAGCCAAGCTGCTGCAGCTCCTTCAGCGCCTTGTAGATGCCAATCAGACCCACCCCTCCCCCGGTTGGATAGAGGATGACATCCGGCAGTTTCCAGCCAAACTGTTCCACAATCTCAAGACCCATCGTTTTTTTGCCTTCAATCCGATACGGTTCCTTCAGTGTCGAAGCATCGTAAATGCCTTCCTCGGCGATCAGCTGGCCCACAATCTTGCCGGCATCGCTGATTCTTCCCTCGACCAGCTGCAGATTCGCTCCGGAAATGGCGCACTCATTTCGCGTAATCACCGGGGCGTCAACAGGCATCACGATCGTCGCCTTTATCCCCGCTCTTGCCGCATACCACAGAGTCGGCTCCCTATGGGCGATTTGCTCGGGGGAAAGCTTCTTTTTTAACTCATCCAGGTGGTACGCAACCAGCAAGGGAGATCCGCACGCGCACAAGTGATGGGGGTCCCGAGCCGAATACGTTTTTCCGCATTCTGGACAATCAAGATGAGAAACGTAGCTAAACGCCATGTTGAAACTTCCACCTTTCCAATTCGTGATGAGGAGAAAAAGAAAAAACCCCTCATCACTCTGCATCAAAAGAAGCATAATGATATCGGGGCCTCCATTTGTACGGTCAGCAGGCTATCAGACTTTTCAGTTGTAGTATATTTCCTACTATTCCCACTTGTCAAGTATGATTTTCAAATCAACCACTTCGAAGTGGTCCCGCCGTTTCATCTGGAATCGATTCGTTTCAGCAAGAGCTTTTGCCGGGGTCTTTTTTCCATCAACAGCCAGCCGATGACCAAAGCTGCCAGACTCCACGAACCGCTGACGACCAAGGGATCCATTCCCGTAGCAGGCATCAACCACCACGACCACACAAGCGAGAGAAAGGGGGCTCCCCACACAGCGTCATGGCGAGAAACGCCCATTCTAAAATCTTCGCCTGTTCGTCCCAGCAGACGATCGCATACGACAGTCCAATCACGCCGAGAATCTGATCAGGAAAGCAGGAATGAGTGCCAAAACAGGCAGCTGCATTTGCCAAAAACCGGATACAAAAGGCAGGGCGGACAGGACCTGGGCAATCACCTGGATGAACATGCCGAGCGAGAGAAAGACACTGGCTCCAAGCTGCACCCCCGCCCAACGTAAACCAGATCGCAGCCAGCCCATGTGAAAACGCGAGCTCCCCGGAGCCGACGATGGAAGTCCCGCCGACAAATCCTCCAACCAGCGCGCCCGCTACCATACCCGAAGTCAGCGAGCCGCCGGCATTGGTAAAATCACTCGCCACCTTTACCTTTTCGCCTTGCCATCATCCCCGCGAAGACTGTCAACAAGAGAATGAAAAGGAAGCTGAGCAGAAATGGAAATGTGGCCAAGACAAACTCCTCCAGTACATGAAAGAAACAGTTTCATTGTTGATAACAGTATAAAAGAATACCAGATTCAGTTACAAACAAAATTTCTGCTGCCCTGAACCAATCAACGGCTTGATGCAGCCAGCCATCCCGCAGGATTTCGACAGGGTCGCCTCGTTTTTTAATTTTGCGCCAATAGCTTGGACAGTTCTTCCCGAACCAGCTCACCCATCTCGACCGTGCCAATCGCTTTGCTGCGATCGGCTGCGATATCGCCTGTCCGGTGGCCTGCATCCAATACAGCCCAGACTGCTTGTTCCACGGCATTTGACGCTTCATCCAAATTCAGGGAAAGGCGAAGCATCATGGCCACAGACAGGATGGTAGCCAGCGGGTTGGCAATGCCTTTTCCCGCAATATCAGGAGCAGAGCCGTGCACCGGCTCATAGAGGCCGAAGCTGCCGGCAGCCAGGCTCGCAGAGGCCAGCATGCCGATCGAACCGGTGAGCATCGCTGCCTGGTCGCTGAGGATGTCGCCAAACATGTTTTCCGTCACGATGACGTCAAACTGCTTCGGAGCACGCACCAGCTGCATCGCGCAAGAGTCTACCAGCTGGTGGGACAGCTCGACATCCGGATAGTCCGTCGCTACGCGCTCTGCCACTTTGCGCCAGAGGCGGGAACTTTCCAGTACGTTCGCCTTGTCTACGGAGACGAGGCGTTTTTGGCGTTTGCGGGCAATCTCGAAGCCGACGCGGATGATCCGCTCGATCTCGGCTTCATTGTAAATGCATTGATCTTCCGCGACTTCGCCGTTGGGCCCGTCGTAGCGTTTTTTCTCTCCGAAATAGATGCCGCCCGTCAGCTCGCGGACCACGATCAGGTCTACACCGGATACGACTTCCGGTTTGAGCGAGGAGGCGTCTACGAGCGAACTGTGCATGTTCGCTGGCCGAATGTTCGCAAACAGGCCAAGTGCCTTGCGGATGCCCAAAAGGCCTGTCTCCGGGCGCAAGTGGCCAGGATTTTGATCCCATTTTGGTCCGCCGACAGCGCCCAGGAGGACTGCATCCGCCTCTTTGGCCAGCTTCACGGTTGCATCCGGCAGCGGCGTGCCGTCTGTGTCGATGGCGATCCCGCCGATGCGGCCTTCTTCACACGTAAAGGCGACTTCTTCCCGTTCTCCGACGAGAGTGAGGACTTTGACCGCTTCCTGCATGATTTCCGGTCCGATACCGTCTCCAGGAAGAACGGCAATGCGATAATTTTTTTTCATCGTCTCTCCCGCTTTTCTATTCTGTAATGGTTTCCGTTCACGTGATCCTCAGTTGACTCCTGCCGGTACGGCTTCGCCCCGGCGCTCCAAAATCTTGTTGATGGCGCGCACGTAGGCAATCGCGCTCGCTTCCAGCACGTCTGTGCTCACTCCGCGTCCCGTCACGGTGAGATCGCCTTGCTGCAGGCGGACAAATACCTCGCCCAGCGCGTCTTTCCCCTGGGTCACGGAGAGGATCTTGTAGTCGACGAGCGTCACCTCTTCGCCTGTCGCGCGGTCGATCGCTTTGTAGATCGAATCGACAGACCCGTTGCCGATCGCCGCTTCCTCTACTACGGAGCCATCTACGCGCAGCAGCCGGACGCTCGCGGTCGGCACGCAGAGGTTTCCGTAGCTGAGCTGGACAGATTCCAGCCGGAACACTTCCTGCCCTTTGACCATTTTGGTATCGACCAGCGCGAGAATGTCGTCGTCGCTGATCTCCTTTTTCTTGTCACACAGCACTTTGAAGGCCGCGAACGCCGCGTTCACTTCTTCCTGCTCCAGATGATAGCCCAGCTCGATCAGCTTTTCCTTGAACGCATGGCGGCCGGAGTGTTTGCCGAGCACCAGTTTGTTTGATTTGAAGCCAACCGATTCCGGACGAATGATTTCGTAGGTGGTGACTTCCTTCAGCACGCCGTCCTGGTGAATGCCGGATTCGTGGGCAAACGCATTGGCTCCCACGACTGCCTTGTTCCCCGGAACGATCATCCCCGTCAAACGGCTCACCAATTGGCTGGTACGAGCGATTTCTCTCAACTGGAGCCGGGTAGCCGCCTGGTAGTAATCCTTGCGCGTCTCCAAAGCGAGCGCCACTTCCTCCAGCGCAGCGTTGCCCGCACGTTCGCCAATTCCATTGATCGTCCCTTCGACTTGTGTCGCGCCTGCCTCTACCGCAGCCAGACTGTTGGCCACCGCCATTCCCAGGTCGTCATGGCAGTGGCAGCTCAGGCGGATGCCCTCGGAAGACGGCACCATTCTTCTCAGGTCGCTGAAAATCTGTCCGTACTGGATCGGCGTCATGTACCCGACCGTGTCCGGAATGTTGACGGTAGTCGCGCCAGCCTTGATGACAGCCTCGACGACCTGCTCCAAAAAGTCGATCTCTGTCCGCGCTGCATCCTCTGCGGAAAACTGCACTTCTGTAAAATACTTTTTCGCATACGTGACCGCTTCCACGGCACGCTCCAGCACTTGCTCCTTGCTCATATTCAGCTTGTACTGGCGGTGAATCGGCGATGTTGCAAGAAAGACGTGAAGGGATGCGTTTTGCGCGTTGCGAAGCGCTTCGTATGCCTTATCCATGTCGTCTCGAACGGCACGTGCCAAGCTTACGATGGTAGAGTTTTTCACCCGCTTCGCCACTTCGGCCACAGACTTTTGGTCACCAGGGGAGGCCGCCGCAAAGCCTGCCTCGATTCTCGTAACACCCAACTTTTCCAGTTGAAGCGCAATCTCCACCTTTTCGTTCGTGCTGATGTTGACACCTGGAGACTGCTCTCCATCGCGTAAAGTTGTATCAAAAATCTCAATGGTCCGCATGAACGTTTCACCTCCACTTTTTTTCCTTCATTATATATTGTCTGTAAATGGCCGATTACTGGCCGATTTTTGCTTCTTCTTTTTTCGTTTCTTTGTTCAGCCAGGACATCATGCCGCGCAGCTGCTGGCCAACCACTTCGATGCCATGCTCCGCTTCCAGTCGGCGGCGGGATGTGAAGCCAGGGCGGTTCGCCTGATTTTCCAGGATCCAGTTGCGGGCAAAGGTCCCGTCCTGGATTTCAGCCAGCACTTTTTTCATCTCTTTGCGAGTCTCTTCCGTGATGATGCGGCGGCCTGTGCTGTAGTCGCCGTACTCGGCCGTGTCGGAGATGGAGTAGCGCATGCGGGCCAGACCGCCTTCGTACATCAGGTCAACGATCAGCTTCAGCTCATGCAAACATTCGAAGTAGGCGATTTCCGGAGCGTACCCTGCTTCCACCAACGTGTCGAAACCGGCTTTTACGAGCTCGCTCGCGCCGCCGCACAGAACCGCTTGCTCACCGAACAGGTCCGTTTCTGTTTCTTCGCGGAAAGTCGTTTCGATGACGCCGGCTTTGGTGCAGCCGATTCCGCTAGAGTAGGCGAGCGCGATGTCTTTCGCATGGCCGGTCGCATCTTGATGAACCGCGATCAGGCCAGGTACGCCGAAGCCTTCTTGGTATACGCGGCGAACCAGGTGGCCCGGGCTTTTTGGTGCGGACATGATGACGTCAACGTCTGCTGGCGGCACGATTTGCGCGTAGTGGATGTTGAAGCCGTGGGAGAAGCAGAGAGCTGCGCCGGACTTCAGGTTCGGGGCCACTTCGTCGCGGTATACTTGCGCCTGGCGTTCATCTGGCATCAGGATTTGCACGACGTCAGCGCGTTTGGTCGCTTCTGCTACCGTCAGCACTTCAAAACCGTCTTTTGCCGCTACGTCCCAAGACTTCCCTGGGCGCAGGCCTACGACTACTTGATAGCCGCTGTCGCGCAGGTTTTGCGCTTGCGCGTGCCCTTGGCTGCCATAACCGATGACGGCGATCATCTTGCCGCGCAGTACCTCTTGTTTTACGTCTGCTTCATAATACATTTTTACCATTTGTGCAACCTCCCTGAATCATGTTTAGTTTGAATTTCTATTCTGAATTTTACAATTTAAACCGTTGCGACGGCTGTTGCTGAAACAATACTGCGTGCCATTGCTACCGAGCCGGTTCTCGTCAATTCGAGAACGCCGTAGCTTTGCAGCAGGACGAGCAGTGCGTCAATCTTTTCGGTATCACCTGTCACCTGCACGATCAGGGAGCTGGGTCCCACATCGACGATGGCTGCCCGGAACGGCTCGACAATGCCTTTCAGCTCTGCCAGCTGGCTGGGCGACGCACTGACTTTGATCAAGGCCAGCTCGCGCGATACATAGGAATTGGCGCTGAGATTGGTGACGGAGATGACGTCAATCAGCTTGTGCAGCTGCTTCATCAGCTGATTGATCTGGCGGTCGTCTCCCCCGGTCGTAATAATCATCCGGGACAGTCCCGCCTCTTCCGTACCCCCGACCGTGATGCTGTCGATGTTAAACGCGCGCTGTCCAAACAAGGTGGAGACGCGGGTCAGGACTCCGGGGTGATCGTTCACGAGTACGGCAAGGGTATGCTGCTGCATCTTACTCCTCCCCCAATTCCATCTGATCTAGTGTGTTCCCTGCGGCAACCATCGGGTAGACGTTTTCTTCCTGGGCGACGCGGAAGTCCACCACTACCGGACCGTCGTGCGCGAGCGCTTCGGCCCACACGGCTTCGGCTTCCTCGGGAGTGCTAGCCCGCAGGCCCTTCACGCCGTATGCTTCAGCCAGCTTGACGAAGTCCGGGCTGCAGGTCAGGTCGATCTGGCTGTAACGGTTGTCGTAGAAAAGCTCTTGCCACTGGCGAACCATTCCCAGGCATTGGTTGTTGACGATGGCGACCTTTACCGGAATGTTGTACTGGGATACGATGGCCAGCTCCTGATTGGTCATCTGGAACCCGCCGTCCCCTGCTACCGCGATGACCGTGCGGCCCGGATGAGCGATTTGGGCGCCGATCGCAGCCGGGAAGCCAAAGCCCATCGTGCCGAGACCGCCGGAGGAGATGAAGGAACGGGCGTTTTTGAACTTGTAGTATTGCGCTGTCCACATCTGGTGCTGTCCTACGTCCGTAGCGACGATCGCATCCCCATCTGTGGAGCGGTACAACAGCTCGATGACTGCCTGCGGCTTGAGCGTCTCCCCGTCTGTCTTGTACTTGTACGGCTGCTTTTGCTGCCAGTCCTTCAGCTGCTTGATCCACGCATGCGAATCACACGCTGCGACCAGAGGAATCGCTTTTTCCAAGGTGCTTTTGACATCGCCTGCGACCGTCACGGCCGTCGATACGTTCTTGCCCAGCTCGGCCGGATCGATATCGACGTGGACGATGCGGGCATTCGGTGCGAACTCCTTGGTGCGCCCCATAGTGATCCGGTCGTCAAAGCGGACGCCGAGGCCAATCACGCAGTCGGCGTTCAGCAGCGCCTGGTTGGCTGCAAAGCTCCCATGCATGCCCGGCATCCCGAGAGACAGCTCGTGAACCCCTGGGAAACCGCCCAGACCCATGAAGGTGTTGATGACAGGAATGCGCGTTTTTTCTGCGAAGGCGCGCAGCTCCTGGTCGGCACTGGCTGCGATAATGCCGCCGCCGGCCATGATTACGGGGCGCTTCGCCTTTTGAATCGCTGCCACAAAATTTTGAACCTCTTCATCGCTTGGCACCACAGAAGCGCGGTAGCCGCGAATCTCTACTTTCTCCGGATAGGTGAACGGTGCGACCGCATTGGCGACATCTTTGGGAATGTCGATCAGCACGGGGCCCGGACGGCCTGTCGTCGCGATGTAAAAGGCTTCCTTCACGATGCGGGGAAGATCGCGTACATCGCGGACGAAGTAGTTGTGCTTCGTAATCGGCACCGTGATTCCCGTGATGTTTGCTTCCTGGAACGCATCCGTTCCGATCAGCGTCTGCGGGACGTTGCCCGTGATGCACACCAGCGGCACCGAGTCCATCTGCGCCGTGGCAATCCCTGTGACCAGGTTGGTTGCCCCTGGACCAGACGTCGCGATACAGACTCCCGGCCTGCCTGTTGCCCGGGCGTACCCGTCTGCCGCGTGGATCGCCCCTTGTTCGTGGCGGGTCAGGATGTGCTTGAAGTAGCTCCCGTAAAGCGAGTCGTAGATCGGGAGCACCGCCCCGCCTGGATAGCCGAAGATGTATTCCACTTGTTCGAGGATCAAACACCGAAGCAGGGCTTCAGCGCCTGTCACTTCTTCGCCGAATGAAATCGGCGGAATACCGTTTTTTCTCTGCATTTCGGCCATTTCAACACTCATTTTCTCTCCTCCTCCCACTTTCCAACAGGTATTGAAAAAAACTATAGCAAAATAGAAAAACCCTTTCGCCCCGACACGGTTTGTTTTCCATGTCTTTTGGGGCGAAAGGGTTCGCGGTACCACCCAACTTCATCGGCGCCTCACGGTCTGCCGATCTCAGCCAGTCACAAGGGAATTGTGGACTGTAACACGCTAACGGGTGTCAAACGGTTCAGCCTACTGCCTGCGGGAAGCAGGTTTCAGCAAAACGGCTCGGAGGCGAGCAATGCGCGTGCTCCCTGCCCGGTTCTCAGCAACCCGGGCTCTCTGTGAAAGAGTGAACGTGCACCATCCTCGTCATTGCCTGCTATTATAACCATATTTTTACGATTGTTGTTGACAGAATATAAAGTGTTATGTCTGATTATAGCTAGGCACCCAGGGGGTGTCAACGAAAAGAGCCACAAATTTTTCGGCTTTCGTCCGAACGAATGTTCAGCAGGAAACAGCTAAACAGCAACACCTTTGAATGAAAACGCATACATGAAGAGCGGGTTTGTCCCCTCAAAAACGAACGAAAAAGGAACGTCAGGACCGTTCCTTTTCTCCTGCTCTCAACCTTCCAACGCTTTCCCGCTTTGCTCGCGCAGCCCCTCCATCAGCATAGCCGCCACTCCCGGCCGACTGAACTGGGCAGGCGGTTTGATGCCGTTTCGCAGCATTTCCCGCACCTTGGTCCCGGACAGCGTCACATGCCGGCTGCTGTCGTGCGGGCATGTTTTCGCCGTCGCCATGCCTTCGCAAGCCGTGCAGTAGAAGCTGTGCTCGAAAAAGAGCAGCGAGATTCCCAGCTCATCCGGCTGAAATTCCGAAAAAATGTGCTGTGCATCATACGTGCCGTAGTAATCGCCGACTCCTGCATGATCGCGTCCGACGATGAAGTGGGTGCAGCCGTAGTTTTTGCGGACCAACGCATGGAAAACCGCCTCTCGCGGGCCTGCATAGCGCATGGCGGCGGGAAAGGCTGCCAACAGCACGCGACTTTTCGGATAGTAGTGCTCCATGAGGGTCAAATAGCTTTTCATGCGCCCGGTGCACGGGGTTGCGCGTCTGGAAGCCGACGACGGTCTTCCAGTTGTTACGCTGAAAGAGAGCTCTCGTCTCGGCGGGCGTCAGGTAGTATTCGGCGAACTGCTCCGGCACAGGCCGCTGCAGGACGTCGAGCGGGCCGCCGTGGTAGACGCCGCCTCTTTTAAACAGCTTTTTCACGCCTGGATGGGCTTGGTCCGCCGTCCGAAAGACCAGCTCTGCCTCCCGAAGCTGATCCGGTCGATAGCAGCTCTCCACCTGCAGAATCGCATAGTTTGCCCCGTCCTCGCCGCGCAGCAGGACTCGTTCTCCCGGCTTGATGCCGCCAGCCCGATTGTCGTCGACCGCCAGACAGTCGATGTCCGAGAGCGTCCACTTGTCGATCGTGATGATTTTCTCTGGCAAGCTTTGCGCTGTCATGTATTCTCCTCCACGCGCCTCATTTGTGCAGACCGCATTCTGTTTTGTCGTGGCCGGCCCATCTTCCGGACCGCGGATCCTGGCCAGGCGGCACGGCCCGCGTGCACACGCTGCAGCCGATGCTCGGATAGTGGCGGTCGTGCAAAGGATTGTAGGGAATGTCGTTGGCGTGGATGTACTCCCATACGTGCGCATTAGTCCAGTCGGCCAGCGGATTGAACTTCACCAGGCCGAACTTCTCATCCCATTCCACTTTCTTTGCACCCGCCCGCGTCGGCGCCTGCTCCCGACGGATGCCGGTGATCCACGCCTGGTACTGCGCCAGCACCCGCCTCAGCGGCTCCACCTTGCGAATCTCGCAGCAGAGGTTGGGCTCGCGCTCCCACAGCCTGTCGCCGTGCAGTTCCGCCTGCTCTTCCAGCGACCATAGCGGCAGGATCTGCAGGAACGTCGTCCCGTAGCGCTCCTGCAGCCGATCACGGGTAGCATATGTCTCGGCAAAATGCTTGTTCGTGTCCAAATAAAACACAGGGATGGTCGGCGCCAGCTTGTGCAGCATGTCGATCAGCACGACGTCTTCCGCACCAAAGCTCGAAGCGAGAACGAGACCGCCCGCATAATGTTCCACCGACATGACCAGGACGTCCATCGGCGACCCCGCTTCCAGCCGGTAAGCCCACACCTGCAAATCTTCCTCCGCCAGCTTGTGGCGATCGCTCATCAGCCAAACCCCTTTCCTGCTTGGATTCACCCCTCATCATATGTGTGGGTTCGGCAAGTGGCGATTCGTCCGCTGAAAAGAAAACAGCTGTCAGGCGCGTGCATGCCTGGCAGCGTGTCGTCTCTTTGCGCTTTGTTACTTTTTGCTGTTCTCGCTCTCGTACGGGGCAAAGAAACGGGCGGGGCCGTAAGTCGGCAGCTGCGGCTCCGGACGCTCATACTGCGTTCCGAATACGGTCGAGTAAGGCGTCCTGTAAGAATCGTCCTTGTCTTTGGCAAACGCGCCCGGTGCGAGCAGCGCCGCGCAAACGGCGGCAGAAGCGCCGAGCATCATCCATTTGTGCCTTTTCATCTCTGGTCTCTCTCCCTCTCCATTGTTCTCGTGCAACGCTTTTTATTCTATGGCGAAGGGGGGCTGACTCGACACGGACGGACGATTGTTTTTTCTTCCCTCCAAAGACAAAGCTGCACTTATGGCGCGATCGGGGTGCGCACCGCCGAGGCCAATCCCGCCTCGTTCATCCGACTTCCCCTCCCTGGGCGAGCCTGCGCTGCCGCTCTTCCTCCAGCAGCGTCCGCCGCAATATTTTCCCGACTGCCGTCTTCGGCAGCTCCGTGCGGAACTCGAAGATTTTCGGCACCTTGAACCGGGCCAGACGCCCCGTGCACCAGGACCTGGCCGATCCACTTCATGCCCAGCTCGAAGCCTTTGCCCAGCTCGCCCAGGATGTTTTCCTGCGGCACGCGCACGTTGTCAAACACGAGGGAGGCAGGTCCCCACTCGCCCATCGTATGGATCGGCTCCGACTTCCAGCCCATGCCGCGGTCGACGAGGAAGCAGGTCACACCGCCGCGCGCCCCTTTCTCCTTGTCGGTGACGGCGAACACCATGGTGAGATCCGCCTCGTTCCCGTTCGTGATGAACACTTTTTCTCCGTTCAGCACCCATTCGTCACCGTCCTTGACCGCGGATATCTTGATGTTCGTCGCATCGGAGCCCGCGCCTGGCTCGGTCAGGGCAAAGCAGGAGCGGCGCTCGCCCTCGATCGTCGGGATGAGGTAACGCTTCTTCTGCTCTTCGTTGCAGTAGTACAAAATGTTGTCAGCCGAGCCGCCGAAGCTGAATGGGACGAAGGTGCGCCCCAGCTCCATCGTGATGAGGGCGGTCATGACCGGCCCCAGATTGGCTCCGCCGTACTCCTCCGGCGTGTTGATACCCCAGAAGCCGGCATCCTTGGCTTTTTGGCGGATTTGCCGCACCTCTTCCTTGGTGATTCCCTCGCGGCCTTCGCGCTCGCTGCGCAGCACCTGTTGCCGCCCCAATCCCGCGTCCTGCTCCCGTGACGAGCGCCACTCTTCCTTGCAATCGACTCATGTGCTCATGACCTCCCCTATCGATTTTTTCGCTTCATGCCAGATTGTGCCGTCTCGCAGCTCTTGAATGGAGCCTGGCCAATGTGTGCCGGTATCCACCCAAGGTGACAGGCGTTCGCGGTAAAATGAATGCGTTTACATTTCCCTTCGCAAAACCTGTGCGGCTGGCTCCGGTAAACGAGCCGGGCTCGTAGCCGAACAGCTCGGATTCCAGCAAATCATGGGGAATGGCGCCGCAGTTGATTTTGACGAACTCGCCACGGTCCTTGCGCTGGCTCGACTGGTAGATGTAGCGCGCGAGCACGTCCTTGCCGACGCCTGTCTCCCCGAGAATGAGCACCGTGGCATCTACGTTTGCGATCCGGTCCGCCATGTCGAATATTTCCAGCATTTGCTTGCTCTCCACGATCACGTCTGGATACGGGCGGCCCCTGGTCTTCAGCTTTTCCAGTTCCTTTTGGTACTCGCTGTTCTCCTCCAGCGCGCGGGTCAGCTCCTGATGCAGCCGATTCTGCTTGGACAGATCCCGCACGTAGGTGACGACTTTTTCGATCTGCCCCCGCTCGTCAAACACCGGGATGGCCGTCTTCAAGGTGTTCTGGCTGGCATCATTCGCCCGCGGAGCCGTCCGGACGGGCTTTCCCTGCTCGACCACGCGGAACGTCAGCATTTCCCTCAGCAGGCCCGCCTTGTACGGGTTGCGGTCCGCGCCGAGCTCGTCGTTGCGCTCCCAGAACGGCCCCATCACTTTCTTGGCGTACTTGTGGTCGAAATAGCTCAAATAGGAGAATGTACCGGAGCTGATTGTACTTGCCGTTGTACATCAAAATCTCGTCGCTCTTCTACGTCTTCATGATCAGGTCGTGCGCCTCGTAGTAGCGCTCCCGCAGCTCCGCCGGATTGATGCCGTAAACGTAGTTCTGGTCCATCGAGGTCCCGGCCGGAAAGCCGGCGATAAACTTGCCGCCGGACAGCACGTCGAGCATGGCCATCTCCTCTGCCACGCGAATGGGAGGGTGGTAGGAAGCCAGACTGTTGCCCAGGACGATCAGGCTCGTTTTGTCACTGTGCCGCACTTAGCGCGAGAGGATGGCGCCCATCAGGTTGGGCGAGGGCATCAGCCCGTACGCATTGCTGTGGTGCTCGTTCACGCCGACGGCATCGAAGCCGAGATCGATCGCAAACTCCAGCTCATCCAAATAGTCGTGATACATGCGATGGCCCTTTTTCGGGTCGTACAGCGTCTTCGGCGGCGTGACCCAGACACTCGGGTACGTCTCTTCAAAATCGTCAGGCAATTCCCGATACGGCATCAAGTGAAACGCGACAAACTTCATTGGCGTGCCTCTCTTTTCATTTCATCGATCCACACGCGCCCGCTACAGTCTCGCGAAAACCGAGCGCAAACGGCCCGACACCTGTGAAATCGCCTTTGCCCCCTGCTCCATGATGCCTGCCATCCAGAAGAAGCCGTGAATCATCCCCTCGTAGCGGGTAAGCTCGACGGCCACTCCCGCCTGTCTCAACCGCTCGGCGTACATTTCCCCTTCGTCGCGCAGCGGGTCGTATTCAGCGGTGATGACCAGCGCTGGCGGCAGGCCGCTCAAATCCTTTGCCAATAGCGGGGATACGCGCACGTCTGCCTTTTCTTCGTCCGCATTCAAATACTGCCGGAAAAACCAGTCCATGCTGTCGACGGTGAGGAAATAGCCTTCCCCGTTTTCCCGATACGACGTCGTTTCCAGTCCTGCCTGCGTAACCGGGTAGACCAGCACCTGATAGGAGATAGCCGGGCCGCCGCGCTCTTTGGCCAGCTGGGAGACGACCGCTGCCAGATTGCCGCCCGCGCTGTCTCCCCCGACGGCGAGACGGCTCGCATCGCCATTCAGCTGGCGGGCGTGCCCGGAAACCCACTGGACGGCCGTGTAGCAGTCCTCCACGGGAACTGGAAATTTATGCTCCGGCGCCAGTCGGTAGTTCACGGATGCCACGACCGATTCGGACTCGTGGGCCATATTGCGACAGAGCGAATCGACGGTGTCTACATCCCCGATGACCCAGCCGCCGCCGTGAATGTAGACGAACAACGGAAAGGGCCCGTCGCCTGCGGGAGTGTAAATGCGCAGCTCGATTTCTCCGCCCTCCACCGGAATCATGCGGCTCTCGGCTTTTGCCACGGGCTTCGCCGCTCCGGACAATGCGTTCAGACCCGCCGTGCGCTCCCGGTTCTGCTCCGGGGTCAGCGTGCTCATGGGCGGTTCTCCTGCGGCTGCGCCCAGATCGAGAAATGCTTTTGCCTGTGGATCCAATGCCATCGTGCAGACCTCCTCTTCTATTGGGAAATGGACGTTGCTGCTTGCTCTTTGTGTGATTGTCGAATTATTCCGAATATAGATCCTTTACGCATAGTTTAGCATTTTGTTAAAATGAAAGCACTACAATTTTATTATAAGCCTTTACATATATCGGATATATCCCCAAAAAACAGGTAGTGTTTGACCCCTATCTATGGAGGGAGGATGCCACTCCATGGTCAGTCCAGCTTTGCGAGAGTATATCCAGCGAATTGAAACGGCTCCCCATCACGAGGAGAAATTGGTCCTGGCTGTCCGCGGGTTCATCGATCTGTTTCCGTTCATGGGCGCGGTCCTGTACAACTACTCGATGCTCAGCCAAATGGGAGAAGGCTTGCTGCGGGCCAACGAGCATGGGCTGCATTCCATCCGGGATCAGCGCGAGGACATCCGCAACATGCCCCCCGTCTATTCTGCCATCCGCGAAAAACGCGCCATCCTGCTCGACTCCGATCTCATCAGACAAATTCCGGCGAAATACGTAAGAGGCGTCTCCTATGCCCTCATCGTCCCGATCTGCCACGATGCCAACGTGATCGGCTACGCCGGCATTTCCGGGCACCCGGACGGCTGTGACGGCATCGACAGCACCCTGCTGCATGCGCTGAGCCTGTACGGGGAGCAAGTGGGCAAAGCGCTGGCTACTGATTCCCTGCCTTCTCCCTCATTAAGCAAATTGACCAAGCGCGAAGTGGAAGTCTTGCAGCGGATGTCGTGGGGAGAGAGCATCAAAGAAATGGCAGAACGGATCGGCATCAGCGAATTTACCGTTCAGGATTACGTCAAGTCGGCCTTGAAAAAACTGGGCGCGCAAAATCGGACCCAAGGCGTCGCGGACGCTCTGCGCCGGAGAATTATTCACTGACGCCTGACCACTGCAACGAGCCGCTGACGCGCATAGATGCGAAGCCCTTTTCAGGGGGTGCCTGCAAAAAAAGCAAAAAGCCGATCCGTCCCGAGTGGGAAGATCGGCTTTTTCGCCATCATTACGTGTTCAGTTTGTCTTTGGCAACGGCAGCCAGCTCGTTGAAAGCGGCTTTGTCATTGACAGCCAGGTCAGCCAGCATTTTGCGGTTCACTTCGATGCCAGCCACTTTCAGGCCGTGCATGAGGCGGCTGTAGGACAGGCCGTTCAGGCGAGCTTGCGCGTTGATCCGAGTGATCCACAGTTTGCGGAAGTCGCGTTTCTTTTGACGACGGTCGCGGTATGCATACAGCAGGGATTTCATTACCTGTGCATTCGCGGATTTGAACAGGCGATGCTTGGAACCGAAGTACCCTTTCGCCAGTTTCAGGATTTTTTTATGACGACGGCGTGTAACAATGCCACCTTTTACTCTTGGCATACTAAACTCCTCCTGGTCTTTCCAGCATGGCGGCCTGCTTCCAGGCACTTAGGGAGCTCATGCTGTGTAATGGTGTGTAATCGAGAAAAACTTACAGGTAAGTGAGCATTTGCTCCATGCGTTTTTGGTCGCCTTTGGATACCAGTGCAGCTTTGCGCAGGTGGCGTTTGGCTTTCGTGGTTTTGTTGGCGAACATGTGGCTGCCAAAAGCACGATCACGTTTCAGTTGGCCGCTCCCGGTTTTTTTGAAACGTTTCGCAGCAGCCCTGTTGGTTTTCATTTTAGGCATCTGAAAAATCCTCCTGTCTAAACTACTATCTTACTTTTCCGCTTTCGGAGCCAGAATCATGATCATGCTGCGCCCTTCGATCTTCGGCTTGCGCTCTGGCGCAGCGAGATCTTCGCACTGGACAGCTACACGTTCCATAACTGCAAGTCCGATTTCGGAGTGGGTGATTTCACGTCCACGGAAACGGATCGTGCACTTCACCTTGTGATGATCCTCCAAGAACTTGCGGACGTTGCGAAGCTTTGTTTGGAAATCGTGCTCCTCGATGTTGGAAGAAAAACGCACTTCCTTCAGCTCGATGATTTTCTGGTTTTTGCGCGCTTCCTTTTCCTTTTTCGCCTGCTCGTACTTGAACTTTCCATAGTCCATGATACGGCATACAGGCGGCTTGGCTGTCGGAGCAACATTCACCAGGTCCAATTCGGCTTCCTGGGCGATGCGCAGTGCTTCCCTAAAGGGTACGACTCCCAATTGGCTCCCGTCAGCACCGATTAACCGGACTTCACGGGCACGGATCGCTTCGTTAATCAACATTTGATCCTTGCTAATACTTGCCACCCCCGTCAATTTCGAGAAGGAACAAAAATGTGCGAACGCATCACGCGCCCGCACATATCTCACCTAGCAAATTCATCAGATCGAAGGATCTTTGCGTAAGAGTTACCTGTCAACAGTCACACATGACGTCGACCCAGGTGAGAAGCTGGGCGCCTCTGCTTGTTCTCGAAGTATGAAGTGTTTATAATACACGCTCTTCATGATACAGGGCGCTTTTCCCTTTGTCAAGGGCCAGCTTTCGAACACCGGTCAGCCTCCGATGTGGGACATCTCCACTTTGGCGCGCTCGTTCAGACCAAGCGTGTCGTCCAGCCGCTCTTCCGAGTAACGGTCATCTCGTCTCTCCCAGATGGCGCGGATCAGCTCGCGGATCTCCTCGTCGTTCTCGCCCTCGCGCAGCGGTGCCCGCAGGTCGTCTCCTGTCGAGGCAAACAGACAGCTGTACAGCTTGCCTTCTGCTGACAGCCGCGCACGCGTACAGGTCGAGCAGAACGCCTGCGTCACCGACGAAATCAGCCCGATCTCCGCAGCCTCTCCCACGTAGCGGTAGCGGGAAGCCACCTCGCCGTAGTAGTTCGGATCGACCGGCTCAAGCGGCATCTCCTCGTGAATCATGCGCACGATCTCGCCGGAGGGGACGACCTGATCCAGCTTCCATCCGTTGCTGTTTCCCACATCCATGAATTCGATGAAGCGCAGGATGTGCTTTTGCTCCCGGAAGTGACGGGCCATCGGCAAAATGTCCTGGTCGTTGACACCGCGCTGGACCACCATGTTCACCTTGATGCAGAGACCCGTCTTTGCTGCGGCTTCAATCCCCTTCAATACATCCGCGACGTGATAGCCTCTGCCGTTCATCCGTCCAAACCGCTCGTCATCCAGGCTGTCCAGGCTGACCGTGACCCGATCCAGCCCCGCTTCCTTCAACGCCTGGGCGTGACGGGCAAGCAGGGAGCCGTTGGTCGTCATGGCGATGTCATGCACACCCTCCACTTCCCGGATCATGCGGATCAGTGTCGGCAACTCTTTGCGCATCAGCGGCTCTCCGCCGGTAATCCGGATCTTTCTGACGCCCAGCGACGTAAAAATGCGCGTCAATCTCGTGAGCTCTTCAAACGTCAACAGCTTGTACTGGGGGAGGAATTCGAAGTCCGGCCCGAAAATTTCGGCGGGCATGCAATACTGGCAACGAAAATTGCATCTGTCCGTCACGGAAATGCGCAGATCTCGGAGAGGGCGCTTTCTTGTATCGAGGATTTGCTCTGGCACTAGCGATCACTCCCCATTTCCTAAACGGTACTGCCGTCTGAACCTGCCTTTAAGAGTACCATATCCGCATCTTCTCCAGGTGAATTTTCCTGCAAAGCTGCCGGCATTTTGAGTGATATCTATCATCTTAACTGATTGTTTTACCTGATGGAAAGAGCGACATACACTTTGGCTATGCCTCGACAAAAAAGGAGGAGACGACGGGTATCGCATATCGTGGCTACAGATCCGACTAGCTAAGCGTAAAAAAGGCACCCCCCTCCGTCACTAGGGAGCTGCCTTTCTTTGTTTGCGTCAGACGCGATTACTTCATTTCTTGAATCTCTGCACGAATTTTTTCCACGAACGCCTCGACGGTCATCGCGCCTTCGTCGCCTACTCCGCGTCTGCGTACGGACAAGGTGCCGTCCGCCACTTCCTTCTCCCCGATGACCAGCATGTACGGGATTTTTTGCACTTGCGCTTCGCGGATTTTGTAGCCGATCTTTTCATTGCGCACATCCAGCTCGACGCGGATGCCTGCTTGCTGCAGCTTTTCCTTGACTTGCTCCGCGTACGGAACGTGCACGTCGCTGATGTTCATCAGGCGGGCCTGGATCGGAGTCAGCCAGACAGGGAAAGCGCCTGCGTAATGCTCGATCAGGATGCCGATGAAGCGCTCCATGGAACCGTACATCGCGCGGTGCAGGACAACCGGACGGTGCTTCTCGTTGTCCTGGCCCACGTAAGTCAGGTCGAATTTCTCCGGCATCTGGAAGTCCAGCTGGATGGTGCCGCATTGGTGGCGGCGTTTCAGCGCGTCTGTGATCTGGAAGTCGATCTTCGGTCCGTAGAACGCCCCGTCCCCTTCCTTGATTTCATACGGCAGGCCAGCGTCTTCCAGCACTTTGCGCAGCGAGCTTTCCGCGATTTCCCACAGCTCGTCGGAGCCCATGGAGTCTTCCGGACGGGTGGACAAGGCCACGCTGTACTCGAAGCCGAACACTTTGTAGATGGTGTCGATCAGCCGGATCATGCCTTTCATTTCGCTCTCGATCTGGTCAGGACGAACGAAGACATGCGCATCGTCCTGGCAAAATGTGCGGACGCGCAGCATGCCGTTCAGGGCGCCGGAGTACTCATGGCGGTGCACCTGGCCAAACTCGGAGTAGCGAATCGGCAGGTCGCGGTAGGAGTGCATGGCGTTTTTGTAGATGAGCATGTGGCCTGGACAGTTCATCGGCTTCAAGGCATACGTCGCATTATCTACCTCGGAGAAGTACATGTTTTCATGGTAGTGATCCCAGTGACCGGACTGATGCCAGAGGCGTTCGTTCATGAGGAGCGGCGTGCGCACCTCTGTATATTGGGCCAGCTGCTGCAGGCGGCGGGAGAACTGCTCCAGCTCGTTGCGAACCGTAAAGCCTTTTGGCAGGTAGAACGGCATGCCAGGCGCTTCCTCGGAGAACATGAACAGCTCCAGCTCTTTGCCCAGCTTGCGGTGGTCGCGTTTTTTCGCTTCTTCGAGGAAGTGCAGGTATTCGTCCAGCTCGGCTTTTTTCGGCCAGGCGGTTCCGTATATGCGCTGCAGCACTTGATTCTCCGCTTTGCCGCGCCAGTAAGCTCCCGCCACGTTCATCAGCTTGAACGCTTTGATGTAGCCGGTGGACGGCAGGTGCGGTCCGCGGCACAGGTCGAAAAATTCGCCTTGCTCGTACAGCGTGATGGTCGCATCCTCCGGCAGGTCGCGGATCAGCTCCAGCTTCAGATGGTCGTTCAGCCCCTGAAAAATGGCCGTCGCTTCCTCGCGGCTGACCACTTTGCGACGAATCGGCAAGTCTTCCTTCACGATTTTTTCCATTTCCGCCTCGATCTTGGCGAGGTCTTCCGGGCTCAGCGCCACAGGGATATCCATGTCGTAGTAGAAGCCGTCCTCGATGACAGGACCGATCCCGAATTTTACCTCGCCGCCGTAAATGCGTCTCACTGCCTGCGCCAGCAAGTGGGCGGTACTGTGACGGTAGACCTCCAAACCGTCCTCAGAATCCAGCGTTACGATTTCAACCGCCGCATCTTCTTGCAGAGGAGTATACAGATCGACTACTTTGCCATCCTTTTTGCCGGCCACTGCCTTTTTCTTCAAGCTGGCGCTAATCGAGCCAGCGATGTCCTCGATGGTCGTCCCGGCCTCGTATTGCCGTACTGCTCCATCCGGGAAAGTCACGTTGATTTGTGCCACGTCGGGTTCTTCCTTCCTGTACATAAGTTTGGTTTGAGATTGTGGAAATAAAAAAACACCCATCCCCAAAAAGGGACGAGTGTCATCTCGCGGTACCACCCTACTTCAAGTCCGCCAGCTGATCTGCTGCAGACTCCTCAAGGAAACATAACGGTATGAAACCGGCTCGCCGATACTGGAAGGCAGTGCCTTCGTTCCCGGCTGCTACTCAAAGGGGGTAGATCGATATGGGTCCGCAGCGGGCTTCCAGCCTAGTCCCGCCTCTCTAGGGCGACTTGCATACCGTCCATGTCCTTCTCAGCGTATTTGCCATGATGTAAAGTTGTTGTTGCTATTATAGTTTAGTCGGATTGTGCACGTCAAGTACGCGTCTGTCCGCCAGACAAAGCGGGCAGGATTGGCAGATGCTCAGACGGCTGTCAAAAATGGAGCGGATCGTCTGGGTCAGCCCCGGCCTGTCTGTCGCCATGTGCAGGACGATGCTCTCCGGAGCCAGGGTCACCAGGGCGCTGACCAAATAATCTTCATCCCGGCAGTTTTGCTCGTCCATGCTGAGGACGGCATCGAGCTGGTCCAGCCAGAGGCGATTTCCTTTTTTGTCATAAAGGTGGAAAGGTTTGTCCACACTAGGAACGACGTGGACCACTTCCTGCTTGGTTTCCTGGACGGCGATAAAATACCGCAGCAGCTCTACAAATTCCTGGTACTGCTTGTCTTCGAGATATTCGTCTATGCCCGATTCCACCAGCTCAAACAGTTCATTCCAGTGATCCTGCAGGCGGAAGCGGACAAAGCCAAGCATGTTGATCGATCTCTCCAGCTCGAGGTATGTGAATGCTTTCCGGTAAATATTCGCTTTGCGGGTGGTTGCGGTCAAGAGTTCGCCGCCAACCGGTTCACTCTCCTGGCACATGCGCTGGACGTAAGGGAGGATTTCGGCCCATTCTTCTTCCGACTGCTCTGCACAAAGCAAATCGCCAGCCATTTCCTCTACGATTTCCGGTTCCTTGACTTGCATGGTCCACTCTGCCAGGGACAGCGCCACGAAGGCTCTGGCCCAGTCAATCGTCTGCGCATTGTATTCTTCCTCGCACCAGCTCTGAAAGCAGAACAGACGGTATCCGCCCTGATCTTCCTCCTTGTATGTAATTCTCACCGGTGCAGTGTTGACCCGCTCCGTCATTTCTTGCAAGATGGCGCGATACATGCCACAATGTGCAGGGACATTCTCCAGCAATACGCGGAACGTCTGCATAACCATCCCCCCAACCGCAATTGTACTTTCAGTATATGTCCCGGCAGGAGCGATATACTTTTAAACGGTTGGAAACGGAGGGAAGCAGGCCAAGCACGCGTCATGAAAAGGACAACAGGGCTGTCCCGGAACCAGGGCAGCGAGGCAATTTCACGTACGGCTCCTTGCCGCAAAACCGGGCGAATTCAACCTGAACTAATCGCAGCAGAAACACCTGCATAACTTGTAAAAAACCGATAAAGTGTGGTGATCGATCTGGAACCGAAAATCCTCCGCTACGTCTTGATGGTGGCAATGGAAAAAAACTTTTCCAAAGCCGCTCAAAAGCTCCATGTAGCCCAGCCACGTCATAAAACACCGCCAACGCCAGGATTCCCACGAGGAATGCAGCTGCATACGCGCAATATGCTGGACGGTAGAAACAGCTTTCATAAACAGTCGCATCGGTCCCCAACCTCCCCTTAGAATGTGGCGCGGAAGACTCCATGTGCGGCGAGCCCCCGGTCCACTACGGATGAAGGCCCGGTTGAATACCCGTCGATTGCCCCATGCTCTTGCAGCATGAGCGAAGACCCTTTGCCGAATCCCCGCATTTTCAGTCCGTGTAGGTCCTCCGGCAGCTGGATCGGTTGATTGGCGTAAAAATCAACCGTTCCATACTGCGCCCAGCCGATCATTTTCATATTGACGAACTCCCCATCTTCCGCCTCCCACTCCGCTTCCCGGGATTGGTACAGGAACGGCAAGTCGATAATCCGCAGCGGCTCCGCTTCCTTTCCTGCCAGAAAACCGACATTTAGCTGCCCGATTTCCACAGCACCCGTAAAGGCCCAGGCGGAACGGGGAAGATACCCGGACAGCCTTGCGGAAAGTTCCAAGGACGATTATGCGGATAACATTCCAATCTTGCACCCTCTTTCCTATACGGATGACTACATGTGTAGTGAAAGGGAGAATGAACGGTTACGATCCTGCGAAGACTTGGCTAGATGCATCCCCTGGTTCCCCCCAGTTTCCAACCTTTTAAAAGGGAAAACAGGGACTGCGAACCTAATAAAGGCCCATGACACAGACAAAAAAACGCTTCTCCATCATCATCCCCTGGCGAGGGAATGACTGACAGAAAAGCGTGCATACATGTCGTTGCGTGTGATTGATGCCTGGTCGCCCTGCTTTTAGTTTTGCATCACAAAATCCTTCTCCGCCATCTCGCCGTCCTTGAAGACGCGCAGGATGTCGTACTGGGTGTTGCGCTGCGCCGGAATCTTGCCTGCTCCGCGGATCAGCTCCAGGATTTGGTTCGTGTTTACCTTGTAGGTACATGCCGCAGCCGAGACGACGTTCTCTTCCATCATTGTCTGGCCGAAATCGTTGGCCCCGTAGGAGAGGGACAGCTGTCCGTAGTGCGGGCCCATCGTCACCCAGGAAGACTGGAGGTTCTCCACGTTGTCCAGCATCAGGCGGCTGATTGCCAGTGTTTTCAAATATTCCTCCGGCGTGTTGTTGACCGCCTTCATGTTCGTATTTTCCGGCTGGAACGTCCAGACGATGAACGCCTTGAAGCCCTGTGTCTCATCCTGCGCTTCGCGAATGCGCATCAGGGAGAGAACGCGTTCTTCCATTTCCTCGCCGAAGCCGATCACCATCGTCGCCGTGCCCGGCAGGCCGGCCCGATGCGCCGCTTTTTGCGTGTCGATCCAGTCTGTCCAGGATCCTTTCAGACGGGAAATCTTGCGGCGCGTGCGGTCGTCCAAAATTTCTCCGCCGGCGCCCGGCAGCGAATCCAGTCCGGCGGCCTTCAGCTCTCTGAGCACGTCCTCGACCGACATGTTCGACACTTCGGCAATTTTCAAGACTTCCGCCACCGACAGGGAATGCATGGTGATCTGCGGAAAGCGCTGCTTGATGGCGCGCAGCAGGTCCGTGTAGTAGTCGATCTGCAAATCCGGATTGGTCCCGCCCTGCATCAAAATTTCCGTGCCGCCTACATCTACGGTCTCCTGAATTTTTTGGAAAATCGTCTCTTTCGGGAGAACATAGCCTTCCGGCGAACCCGGTTTGCGGTAAAAGGCGCAGAAGCGGCAATACGTGTCACAAACGTTTGTGTAATTGACATTGCGGCTGATGACGAACGTCGCGACCGGATCCGGATGGTACTTTTGCATCACCAGATTGGCGTAATGTCCGATTTTTTCCATTTGATCGCTTGCAAACAAGGCCAAGCCATCCTCCAGGCCCAGGCGTTCACCTGCTAGAGCCCGCTGCAAAATGCTGTCGATCATAAGGATCACTCCTTGTTCCCTACGTAAATTCCACTCCACATGATAGCACACTTGACCCACCCCGGCTATAGCCCAAGACGCTCCAGGTGTAAAGCGTGACCTATCATGGCCGCCGCAGCTGATGCGCCTGGGCCACCATAAATGGTGTGCCTTGCCCCTGGCACGATAAAAAACAACCCTGCCAAAGGCAAGGTTGTCTGTACGTTCAGACATTCGTCTTATTCAAAACCGATTTGCTCGTACACTTCTGGTTCCCAGTAAATGACGGTTTGCGCAAGCGGAAGATTCGTCTCCCGGGCGCCGTTCGGCTGGCCGTTGAAGTAGATGATTTCCGTCACGGAGACTCGGTCGCCCCGCACGTCAATCTCTCCTGAAAGCTGCTGAGTCGTGCCGTCTGGTGCATAAAAAACGATTTTCCCCGATCCCAATGTTTTCATGGGCCCCTCCCAAAGATGTTTGTCCTCTCTCTATAGTAGTGGATATTATTTCCTAACGTCAACGAAAAAACAGGACTTATTGACCAAGCAAGGAATCCGAGATCGGATTTTTCTTGCGACTTCGGGTCTGTCTGCCCTCCGTTTGCTGGTACAGCGCATCTGCCACCTCGACCCCCGAGGTCTGCAGCACATCCGTAGTCATCGCTGTATCTTCGGTCGGGCCGCTGTCATCCTGCCGGTAAGGGGGCGGCGAAAAGACGGGATTGGCATTCATCGAAGTCACAGGCTGCTCCACTGGCGGCGCGACACGGGCGCCGTTTGCACTCTCCCGCATCAACTGCGACGGGACGGAGCCTTTCTCGTTGGCTTGCTGCGTGGGAGTGGCCGTCTGCATAGGTGCGGCCGTCTGCGAAGCAGGATGGTCAGTCGCCTCCGCCTGCGGTCGCAGCGGCTGGTAGCCGCGCAGCAGCTCCGCGTTGGTTGAATCCGGCATGAATGTCCATGTGTAGTAGCCTTTGCGCTGCATGTATCCCCACACCTCGTACGCTTGATGGGCGCAGTTGACGGCTCCCTGCAGCAGCAGGTCGCGGATTTGCGGGTGGCCGGCTTCCAGCGCCGCCGCCATCTTCTGCTTTGCTCCTGTCTTGTGGATGCCGAGCAAGGCGGATGCCACCTCGCGATCCTGGATCTGGGCCGCATAGGAATGCGGCTCCGCATACGATTGCGGCTCGCTTGCCTGCTGCGGCTGGGACATCACTTGCCGTACGGGAGGAAACGGCCGATTCGGACGGTAGGGAAGGAGTTCTCCTCCCCCTAGCCCTTGCACCGTGTAGACCAGGCCGTTGTACTCCCCCTGCATGAACCGCACCTGATGATGAACCATTTGCGCCAGCTCGGGGTCGCGAATGAACGGGACGTATACATGGGCGGTCGTGATCGCGTCTGCCGCACCGTTCAGGACTTCATGCAGTTCTATTACTTCGTGCGCGCCGTACGGATGGGATTGCATCTGATGGTAACGCCTCCTTAGATTAATCTGCCTTGGAAATTCCCTAACAGTATGTCCGAAAAATTTCTGTCCTAGAAGCCAGTGCTGACTTTGGACAATCCGGCATATCCTAGCTACAGAAACCGGAATCTTTCCTGTATAACGGCGGGGAAGGAAACACGTAAGGAGAAGCCCATGCTCGAACAACTTGCGCAATTTTTTATGAATTACGGAATATGGGGACTCTTCGGAATGGCATTTTTGGATTCGTTTATCAAAGTGACGATTCCCGGAATCGGCGTATTCGTTGCCATCGCCTGGTTTGTTTGGAAAAAGCGTCGGCAGACGTACGCGAAATGATGCTCCCCATCGTGCTTTTTTGTCGGTCTGTTCGTCAAATCGCTGGCTGGCCCGCTGCATTCGCCCACTCTTCCACGCTCACCGCTTCGTAGTTCAACAGCTGGGCAAAGAAGCGGACATCCAGCATCGGATCATCCTGAATTCCCCGTTTCGCTGGAATCTCGAGGTGCTTGCCGGCATACAGCCTGGCGAGGATGTACTTGCGTGCATTCCCATCTCGCTGCGCTTGTTCTTCTGCCTCATTCACGATGCAGGACAGCGTGTACAGATCGACCATGTGATCCGCCAGCGGTTTCAGCTTGCAAGTGATAGCTTCGGGAGACTGGCGCAGCAGGTAGGATACGTTTTCTTCCAGAACGGCCAACTGCTCGCGGATCGTCCGGGCAAACGGTCGGGACAGCTCATGCTTCCAGCGTGAATTTCGATCGCCCGTCCGTAGGCCTGCACCAAGAGGGCAGCCAGATCGGGAGACAGCGGTGCCCCGGCGTGCTCAGAGATGTGGCGGACCTCCTCTTGCGTGGACCGGGCATTGATCGGCACGATGATGGCTCCGCAGCGGACAACTGCCATGTAAAAGATGCCAAATTCGGGACAGTTCGGCATCAGCATGACAACCCGGTCTCCCGCCTGGACTCCCCTCTCCCTCAGCTTGCAGGCCCACAGATTGGCCGTCTCATTCCACTGCGCGAATGTCACACTCGCCTCTCCCGAAACCAGTGCCGGTTTATCAGCGTATTTGCGTCCATTTGCTGCCAGAAGCGCGGATACGTTCATCGGTTAGCCCCCTCTTTTTCCTCCAGCAATTTTTGTTCAAAGCTTTGCTTGTAAGCGAGAATGTCTTCTCTGAGCAGCGTCAATTCGCTGATTTTCCCGTCGATCTCCGCCAGCTTCCGGTTCCCGTACTCGATCGTCCGCAGCAGCTGCGCCCTGCCGGTACGGTCTTCGCCAAACAGCTCGATCATCTCGCGGATCTCTTCCAGGGAAAAGCCGAATCGCTTGCCTCTCAGAATCAGCCGCAGCCTCGCGCGGTCCCTGCGGCTGTACAGCCGGTTGCCCCTGTCGGACCTCTCCGGCAAAATCAGTCCCAGCTCCTCGTAATACCGGATCGTGCGGGTGCTGATATCCAATTCCTGCGACAGCTCCGAGATGGTCCACTTCACCTGCTCGCTCTCCCCTGCCCTTTGCCTATCCACTATTTCCTCCTGAATTTTCTGAAATCACTGATTATGTAGTGGTTTACATTCCGTTTACGTAAACGTCAATTGGTTGGCAGCGAGGAGGCCAGGAAAATATCATTTCCGCCCATCACCGATTCCACGGGTGCCCATATATTGTAATTGTGAGTTTTTGGAGGAGGTGAAGCAATGGCCGTAATCAAAGTGAACTCCAGTGACGTGGGTCTGCTCGCCCGGCTTCTGCGGGCCGAAGCCGAGGGCGAAGGCGAGCTCGGCATGCTGATGGTCGGCAATGTTGGCGTGAACCGCATTCTTTCCAACTGCCTGGACTTCAGGAACATCCGCACGATGAGAGACATGGTGTTCCAATCTCCCGGCGGCTATGAATCGGTGCAAAAGCCGTACTTTTACCAGCGCGCCCGGGATCGGGAGAAGCGTCTGGCCAAACGTACGATCAACGGAGAACGGACACATCCGGCTTCCAACGCTTTGTGGTTTTACCGGCCTGCAGGCAACTGTCCGCCTACCTGGTGGGACCAGCGGAATTCCGGACGCTATAAAGCGCACTGCTTCTTCGTTCCGAAACCCGAAGACTGCCCGCGCGTCTATTAGTGAAAGATAGATAAAGGAGCGAGTTCATCATGAGCCAACAAGTCCCTTACCCGCAGTATCCGCAATACGGATACGACCCGTACCAGTCGACCCAGTTTCCTTATGGAGTGCCGCAGCAGCAACAGCCGCAGCTGGTCCCGATGCAGCCCAGCGGTTCGGCGATTCCCGGCATTCCCTTCACTCCCGGCCAAGTCGTCGAGGAGTCGTACATCGAAAACATTTTGCGTCTGAATCGGGGCAAAGTTATCACTGTATATCAAACCTTTGAGAACAACAGTCAGTGGAACGCCAAAATTTTCCGCGGGGTGCTGGAGACGGCCGGGCGCGACCATATCATTTTGAGCGATCCGCAAACCGGCAAGCGCTACCTGCTGCTCATGGTCAACACGGACTACATCACGGCCGACGAAGAATTGACCTATGTTCCGCCGTCACTGCCACAAGGAATTCGGTAATGGAATGGAAAAAGACAGACTTCCCGTCGCCGTGGCTACGGGGGTCTGTCTTTTTGTATAACAGGCGCGGCGAGCTGCTACCGCTTTTTCTTCTCGTTGTAGCCTTTTTCTCCGTACGGCTGGAGCTTGTCGAGCCACTTGTCCTCCAGCTTCTCCAGCGCGTCGGCCACATCGAAGTACGGTTCGTTCTTCTTCTTCAGCACCTCCAGCACTTCGAATACAAACGCTTCTTCTCCGTATTGCTCCCACTCTTTTTGCAGGGCTTTGCTTGTGTGGGAGCCATGCTTCAGCATGAACTGCTTGCCGTTCATCGTCTTCAGGTTGTTCGTGGCCTCGATCCAGACCTTGCCGTTCTGGGTGTTGCGGATCTGGTAGACACCCGCTTCCGTCTTGACTTCCTTGTACAATTGCTTGAGCTCCTGCTTTCGGTTCATTTGCTTTTCCTGCTCCTCTCCGCTGTTCTTGTCCTTGACCCAGTACCCTCTGCCATCGGCTGTTCGCTCCAGCAAGGAAGAGTCGATCAAGCATCGGCGCACGGTGACATGGTCCGCGTAGACGCTTTCCAGGATCGCATTTACCTCTTTCTCGCTGTATACCCGTTTCGGATCGAAGCGTTTGGCGATCTCCTCCAGCACGACCAGCCGCTGCTTGTGCTTGCGGGGGAAGCGGCTCAAGGCGCCGAGCGTTCCGTCCGGAAAATGCTTCCGGACGATTTCGGCGTATTCCGCCGGCGACACACTCAGCTCCGCCTCGCGCTGTGTTCCCTGGACCACGGGAGCAGCTGCCTTCGGTGCCGCTTTTTTGCCGCTGCCCTTCATCAGTTCCATCATGACTAGAAAGACCTTGGCTTGCCGTTCCTTTTCCTTCAAGGCAAAACGGTGATTGCGTATGGTGGATGCGCTGCCGATCCCCAGCTCACGCTGCACCTCCTGGTCGCTCATTCCCTGGTAAAACAGGCGCATGAGGCTGTTCTGATGATCGGACAGCCCGGTAATCCGCTTATCCAGGCGGCTGAGATGCTCGAATACGGAGTCGTGCGCCTCCTCGATGTGATGGCCCATATATTTCGCGGCATCGTAGAAAAGATCGCCGACGGGATAAATGATTCCTTTTTCCACTTCCTGTCCGCACAGCAAGCAGACATAGTCATGCTCGCGCTCGCAAAATCCTCGCTTCCGTTCTTCGAAAGAGGCGCTCCAAAACGGTTCCGTCAGTGTCATTCACAAACACTACTTTCTTTCGTTTGATTTATTATAGACAATTTATCATTATGTTTGTTTATTGTCAAATAAAAAAAGCTCCTCGTCGGCTCATTGGCACAACGCAGGAGCTTTTCGTCTACTGGGGAGTGGCGGGAAGGCTGAGATTAGCCTGCTCCATCAGGAACTGCCTGCGGTCTCCCTTCCAAAAGTGGCTGTCCCTCACTTCCTTTTGATGCCGAAAGCGGATCGCCAGCCGATTCACCAGCCTGTTGACTCCGAGATGCTGGGCTTCTTCCATCGTGAAACGTACTGCATATTCGTAGAACTGTTCTTCCCAGGCCGCGGTTCGAACAATATGGCCGTACATTTTCAACGGCTCTTCCTGGATGAACGTATCGAACTGCAGGACGAGCTGATCGTTCGCCGGCATTTTCAGATGGGACAGGAACCGCAGCCCGCCTGCCCCGAGATCCTCAATCAGAACTTTGGCGCTTCCAACCTCCATTGTCTTGCCTTTGATCAGGACGATTGTCATATCTGCACAGAGAGGAGGCTCGAGCTGCAGCCGAAAGTATTCCCGCTTGTGCCTCCCTGCTCCGAAAGTCATATCGCTCACCTACTTCTCGGAATGGCTCACGCCACAAGCCGCTGTTCGCCAGCATCCGGCGCCTGCCCCCCTTATTTTTTCTGCTTCGGATAGCGCATGTCCTGCAAGTCGACGTCATAATGCTGCCACAGCTGGCGCTGATCATGCGTGATCGGATCGCGGCGGTCCAAGCGGAAGAGGAGTTTGACCACGACCCGGACAACGATCAGAAAAATGGCAAAGACCACGAAAGTCAAATAAATCACCGACGATCCCCCCTCCCGTTTTGTACCATGATAGGGGGGGGTCAAAAAAAGATGCCGCGAAGAACGAGGCTGACGCCGCGCTCGCGGTACGTAGTGAGAAATCCGCGGAGCATGGCCATGGCCGCTCAACATCGGGGATATTCCCATGTGAAATCGGCCGAATTTCCTCCATCGTCCTGCACTCCTCTCTGTCGCAATTTCCTACAGGAAAATAGTACCGTCCAGCGCTTCGGCAACCTCGGTTTTGTATTTTTTGGAATTCAGTTCGACCGTTGGGCGCAGGCGAAATGTCCAAACAAAAAAAATCCGCCCGCAAAGGGGGCAGGCAAGGCTTGTGCAGCTTCTCTATTTTTCCAGCAAAGCAGTTCCGATCCTGCGCACCGCCGCAAATACTTGCTCGTAGTAATGGCTCTCGTGCGGCACAAACGCCCGCTGTCCCACTTCCAGCGCGACGTCCCGCTTCGTCCCCCCGTCCCCCTCGACCAAAAAGCCCGACGCTTCCAGCCTGTCCCGTTTTCCTGCGAACAATGGCTCCAGGTCGTCCAGGCGCACCCAAAACAGGCCAGTGACCTCCTCCGGCTGCAGCTGGTAGGCGTGCAAAGGCTGATCGCACGCGTACGTGAACACATGGCAGATCTCCTTGTCGATGATGCCTGGTTCCTTCCCGATATCGCGGATCACCCCGATGGGTTCGAGCGCGGCAAAGGCGACCGGCAGCCCCAGTTCCTCCTCCAGTTCCCGCACGCCGTCCTCCGGGCGCTCGGATGCGACCAGATGGCCGGCTGACGTAATATCCAGCAGATTGGGAGATGTGTCCTTGTCCGGATGGCGCTTTTGAAACAGCAGCTGAATCCCGCCCTCCTGCACCCGGTAAATCCAGCAGTGGAAAGTCTGATGCCACAGCCCCAGGCGATGGGCCTCCGTTCTTTTGGCCACCCCGATCTGCGCTCCCGCCTCGTCGAAGATGTCGAGCAATTCCTCGTGCATGTCTCTCTCCCTCTCGTTACTGACGTTCGCTCTCCCCTAGCTTACCAGGCATGGCGTGCGCTGCCTACAGCAATGTCTGATAGCCGTCCACGAACACCTTGCCCGCAAAGTAGAGGAAGAGCAGCGCCGAGGCAAACGAAAACCCGCGGACGAGCCGATGTCCCAGCCATTTTCCCCCCTGGCTCGATACCCCTGCCATAAACAGCGACCACGTGACGGAAGCGGTGAAAAAGCCGCCGAAAAACAGCAGCAGCGCCGAGCTTGAATGGGCATTGGAAGAGGCGATGACACTGCCCCCGATCGTCGCGAACCAGAGAATCGCGGACGGTGAAGCCAGAGCCAGTCCGAGTCCCGCGGAAAAATCCCGCCAGCCTTTGCCGCTGACTGGCTGCCTCCCGCCCGTTTCCTGCAGGTCGATTTTCTTGGGACTGCGAAACTCTTTGAGCATATTCCAGGTCATGTACAGCAGGATGAGTGTCCCGCCCAGCCAGAGCACCCAGCGGATGATCCGGTTCTCCATGAGCAGGGAGATGCCGACCATGGACAGCAATGCGTAGATCAGGTCGCCAAAGCTGGAGCCGACCCCGATCATGAAGGAGGGAAACAGTCCTCTCGCCACGCCGGCGCGAATAATCGCGACGTTGACGATCCCCAGGTCCAGACAAAGGGAAAGCGACAGAAAAAAGCCGGAAAGAAACCAGCCCACAAAGATCCCCCCAACGAACACGATATGTCAAAAAATATCACATATTCCTACTATAGCATCGACTTTCCCCGCAGCGAAATACTTATTTCGGGCTCGCATGCCTTCCAGCAAATGCAGCAAAATCTCCGCTCGCTGATCCGGGATGTCGAGTCGAGGGCCGAACAGGTCGCCGCTTCCTCCGAGCAGCTGACAGCCAGCGCGCAGCAGACGAGCGGCGTCGATCGCATAGTGGAAAGCGTGCGCGTCCTGTCCAACCTCTCGAGAGGGACCAGGGCCCAGGCCGATGAAGGCGGCGCTTCCATCCAGCAGGTCTTGGGGCAAATGAACTCCATTCACGAATCGGTGGAAAAATCCGATGCGATGATCAAGTCGCTGTATGACCGCTCCAAGGAAATCGGCAGCATCTCGGAGGTCATCAGCGGCATCGCCCAGCGGACGAACCTGCTGGCTTTGAATGCGGCCATCGAAGCGGCGCGGGCAGGCGAGCACGGAAAAGGCTTCGCCGTGGTAGCGACGGAGGTCCGCCTGTTGGCCGAACAGTCCCAGACCTCTGCTTCCCAAATCTCCGAGCTGATTGCCGAAATTCAGCGGGAGACGAGGGAATCGGTGCTCACGATGGAAAAAGTCCGCCAAGACGTGGCGTAAGGCCTGGAGGTTTCTACAGAGACCATCCACAAATTCGAACAAATCTTGCTCAGCACGCGGGAAACGGCTCCGCACATCGAGGAAGTGTCCGGCATCGCCATGCAGATCGCAGCCGGTGTGGAAGCCGTCAGCAGCGTCGCCAGGGAGCTCGCCTCGATCGCGAAGCGCAATGCCGAAAGCGCGGAAGAAGTAGCGGCCACGACGGAAGAGCAGCTTGCGTCCATGCAGGAAATATCGGCTTCCTCCCAGTCGCTGGCTTCACTGGCGGAGGAGCTGAAGGCGCTCATCAACAAGTTCACGTACTGAGGCCAAGCGGCACAGGCAAACAGGGATAGAGGCACCGGCGTACAGCTGGTCCCCTATCCCTGTTCTTTTTGGATGAATCCTGCAGGCTGCTGATTTCAGCTATTTCGTGATTTCTACAGACCAGCCGAACTTGTCTTCCACAAGTCCGTACTGAATGCCGGTAATGCCATCGTACAATCTGGTGGTCAGCTCGCCTGTTTGCTCGCCGTTGATCAACATGCGGTGAGCGTTCCAGTTCATTTCGCCGATCGGAGAAATGACCGCTGCCGTACCTGTACCGAACGCTTCCTCCAGCTGGCCTCTCGTGTAGGCTTCATACAGCTCTTCCATCGAGATGCGCTTTTCGACGACAGGGACTCCCCAATCCTTCAGCAGCCGGATAGTGGAATCACGGGTGATGCCCTCCAGGATGCTGCCGTTCAGAGCCGGTACCCACACCTCGCCGTTCACTTTGAAAAAGACGTTCATGCTGCCGACTTCTTCCACGTATTTGTTCTCGACGCCGTCCAGCCAGAGCACCTGCTCATAGCCTTTTTCCTTCGCTTCTTCCTGCGCTTTCAGGCTGGCTGCGTAGTTGCCTGCTGTCTTGGCATTTCCCGTACCGCCTCGCACGGCGCGCACGTAGTGGTCTTCCACATAAATCTTGACTGGCTCCATGCCGCCAGCGTAGTAAGCGCCGACTGGCGAGAGGAGAATCACGAATTTGTACGTATGGGAAGCGCGGACACCTAAGCATGCTTCGGTCGCGATGACGAACGGACGAATATATAAGGACGTTCCTCTTTCCGTCGGAATCCACTCTTTCTCCGTGGCTACCAGCTGCTTCAGAGCGTCCAGCACGAACTCCTCGTCAATCAGCGGCATGCTCAGGCGGCTCAGGGAACGATTCATTCTATTGAAATTTTGGTCAGGGCGGAACAGCCATGCTTTCCCTTCCTGGTTGCGGTACGCCTTCAGTCCTTCAAATACAGTCTGGCCGTAGTGGAACACCATAGCCGCCGGGTCGAGTGTGAGCGAAGAATACGGGACGATCTGCGGATCGTGCCACCCTTTCCCTTCGGTGTAGTCCATTGTGAACATGTGGTCGGTAAAATGCAAGCCGAAGCCAAGCTTGTCACTGGCGGGCTTTTCTTTCTTCTGCTCTGTCAGGGTAATTTTTAGCTGACACTCCATCTTCTACATCTCCCTCAATTTTAAATCCTACACTTCTAGTACTACATAATGTTAATAAAATATCAATTATTTCGAACGATTTCCACCGTAAGTTTATTCCGAAAATCTGTTTTTTGGCAACATACACTTTTGGGGCTGTCCTCCCCCGCTTCTTCATAAACTTTCATACTTTTTTCAGAGCCATTGCAGAAATGTGGTTTATAACAGGGAATGTAAAATGTTTTCCTTCGAGGGAAAGGGGTAAATGAATGCTATGAAAAAAACCTGTCGTTTTCTTACACTCACGGCTGTCATGGCTGTTACTGCTTCTCTGGCTGTTCCTGCATTCGCGGCAAGCGAGAGGGGAGATAAGGAAGAAACGGCCACCTTCTTCAGCACCTTTGTTGGCGAAAATCATCTCTACACCAATCCGCTCATACAAGAATTCGCGCCAACTCCATCGACTGCCGACGGAACGGCACCAACCACTGCACCTGCTGCTCCTGCTGCTCCTGCAGTCGATGACGACGCTGCCCCAAATGTGCTGGGTTGGGGGTGGCTGACCTTCCCAGAGCCAAGTGACGACGACAGCAAAAGCTAACAATCAGCACGTCGCGAGGTGCTCCGCAATGCCGGGGCGCCTTTTTTTACTGGGAAGGCATTTACTCCTACTATTCCTGAGAGTCGCAGCTATTTATAATAATAGTGAATAAGGAGGTCTCATGATGAACAGTCCAACAATCTTAATTGCGGACGATGATCCCGATATCGTCCGTTTGCTCGTCGAAAGCTTTCAGGACGAGGGGTTCCTCACCGTCGAAGCGCTGAACGGCAAGGAAGCGCTGGAAAAAGCGCTGGATCCATCGCTCTCCCTGATTTTGCTCGATATCATGATGCCGGAGATGGACGGTCTGGACGTTTGTCGCAAAATACGGAATGCCGTCAGCATTCCCATTTTGTTCCTCAGCGCAAAGGACCGCGAGCTGGATCGGGTCATTGGCCTCGAAGTCGGCGCGGACGATTACATTTTGAAGCCGTTCAGCATCTCCGAGCTGATCGCGCGGGTGCGGGCGCATCTGCGCAGGGAAAATCGGTACATATCCGCCGCCAAGCTGATTCACAGCGGAAGCCTCGTTATCAACAAGGACAACTTCGAAGTCTTCCATTACGACAAGCGCATCGAGCTTTCCACCAAGGAATTTCAGATTCTCCTGTACCTGGCCGAGAACGCGAATCGCGTATTGAGCCGCGAACAGATCTACAACGCGGTCTGGGGAGAGAGCGAATTCGGGGATTTCAACACTGTAACCGTGCACATCAAAAACTTGCGTTCCAAGCTGGAGCACGACAAGCACTACATCAAGACCGTGTGGGGCATCGGGTACAAGTTCGTCGGCGATCTGCAGTGAGGCATCACTTACAGGTCAAGCTGCTCATCGCCCATTGCATTGTCCTCATGGTCAGTCTGATGATTCTCGGCATTTATTATTGGAAATTTGAAATTGCGGACTTTGCCGCGGAATGGGAAAAGCTGCGCCACCAGTTCCAGCGGCAGGACCGGCAGTTTATGGACCGGATGAACGAGCTGCGCGGCCAGGAGCAGGAGACGCGCTCGTTTCTGTACAGCTATGCCCAGGACCATTCCATGCGGATCAACCTGTACGATCGGGAGACGGGCAATAGCATAGCGGTGGACTCCTTGTCCCACAATGTTTTCTCGGTAACGCTGCAGGACGATCCATACACCGACGAAAAACACCGCTACGTGTTTACTTTTACCCATCCGGTCACATGGGACATGCTGCGTCCGCTTCAGATGTCCAGCCGCATCATGGGCGTGTCGGTGCTGCTCTTTTGCCTGTCCACGATCTTTCTGGCCATCTACAGCAGAAAGATTGCCATGCTCCCGCTCGTCACGTTTTACCAAAAGCACAGCGAGCTGCTGAAGACAGACCTGTCTCGCCGCCCGAATGAGATGGAGTGGGAAAAAATCTACAGCTCGCTGGTCCAGGCCAACGAGAAGCTCTCGCTGGAAAAACGGAAGCAGTCCGTCGCACTGGCCGCGATCTCGCACGATTTGAAAACGCCGCTCACTTCGATCAAAGGGTACATGGAGCGGCTGATGAGAGGCCGGGTCCAGTCCGAGGAAAACCGGCAGGAATACTACCAGATCATTTTTCGAAAGGCAACCGACATCGAGAAGCTGATGCAGGACCTCTCGGAATATGTGCAGAACGAAAACCATCCTCTGCTGGTCAGAAAAAAAGTGCCGCTCCGTGCTTTCGTCCAGTCCATCGCGTCCGAGTACCAGGAAGAGCTGCCTACCTTTTCGGCGGAGTTCCACAGTTCCTGCCAGATCGCGGGAAATCCGACGCTGTTCGTAGACGAGCAGCGGATTCGCCGGGTGTTTGCCAACATCATTCACAACTCGCTCAATCATTCGTATACACAGAGCTTGGTCTGCGTCTCCATGCGCGTCTACACGTACCGGAACCGGGCGATCTTCGAGCTGGAGGACAACGGGCCTGGCGTGCCTTTCGAGGAACTGCAAAAAATATTCGAGCCCTTCTACCGCGTGGACAAAGCGAGGTCGAAGGTGAAAAACGGCAGCGGACTCGGGCTGGCGATCTGCCGGGGGATGATCGAAAAGCAGGACGGAATCATTCATGCCTATCTCCCATCGGGCGGCGGGCTTGGCATCAAGATCGCTCTGCCTGTGCAGGAGACGGCATAAAAAAAGTCAGCCCGCGCTCATAGGCAGGCTGACTTCCGCTTCTCTCTGGACAAGAAATTCGCTCTACTGGCTGTTTGCAATCGCAGCCGCTTTGCTCCGAGTTGTCAACCGGCATTCCCCTCGGACTTCACCTGTCCCTTTTTCACCTGCAGCCTCAAGAGCAAAAGAACGGGCAGCAGCATCACGATAAATCCGTATTGGTAGAAGCCTTTTAGAACCAGCATCAACTCCGCATGGTTGCGAAACACGAACAAGGATAAACCGAGTGTCAGCAAGCAGACAGGCAGGCCCGGCTCTTTGCCAGTATTGGAAAACCAGTACCCAAGGCACTCGCAGACGCCATGCAAAAATATCGCGATGCGTTTAAAGCAGCCGGCCGACATCGTAAACAGACCGTAAATATCTCCGCGTTCCACAAACCCCAGCCTCAATTGCCGAAGTGTGTTTTGGGCCGGCCCGTCCAAATTTCCCGAAAACGACAAGCCGAACACGCCGATCACGCTCAGTACCATCAGTGCCCCTAACAGCACATGATTTTTCAGATCATACTGCCAAAGATGGTTGCAACTTAAGAAAAGGCATGCTGCAATATCAACGGGTGCTTGGAAAAGAACTTTTCAGCGGATTGATGAAACAAGTAAGCCACCTTATTCGCTAGGAAGAAGTGGCTTTTCAAACGCACTGTACTTACCTCTGGCCCTGCCAGCGGTTTCACGGGATTTCGGCCTGTCGCCCACGTTGACTTCCCGGATCGTCATCGGGCTGACATCGCTCAGTTTTTCAGCGGAGCATTCGGAGTCGCCCTGTCGGCGAGTGCCTTGTCCTGGCAGAAAGGAGTTGCGCTCAGCGCCGCCTGCTCGTACCTGTATCAAAAAATGTCCGTGCGGCTGCAGGAAACCTTGCCTTTATCGGATTATTAAAATCGGAATAGTATGGAATTGAAGTTGTGAAACGAGGAAATCATTCATAAGCCGCGCACCGACAACCGCGCTGCTTTCGCGGATGTGGAGGGCGGCCGCTACGATTTCAGCGAGCTGTTCGAGCTGGCCCGGCGCGATCTGCTCACAGTGGAGGCAGCCATCCGCGAAGGCTATCAGATCAAATTTACGACGATCCATGGCGTCAAATTTTTGTTGAACAAACGGTACGGACTGACTGCCTGGCAGGATTACGCCGTGCAGGAGACGGCGCTCGACCAGATCCGTCTGCAGGACAGCGCTCTGGCGTAGGTCCGCTCTACCCTTTCGCCCAACTGGCAGATCGTCGAGCTGGAGAAGCAGCCAGCCCAGAAGGAGACGGTCGTGCGCATTGAGCTGGACGGGTAATTCACAGGCGATTTGGAAACAGATCGCCTGTTTAGACTCCTCTTATTCCACAAACGCACGAGAATACCCAACAACCCCAAAAGACACACCCCCCAAAGCCTTTTCGCAAAGCTCCGCGGCCCCGACTCCCGGCACCGCTTACTTCGCCGGTTCAAGCTCGCTTTCGATCAGCCATCTGTGATTTTTCACTTCTCCGCCCCCGGTAGTCGGCGTGAAGTCGACCATAAAGACAGAGGTCGTCTCCGCGGAGCCGATTTTCGCCGAGGCATCCATCATCCCTTTTTCATGATCCGCCTTCAGGATCACCTCTGTGCCTGGCGCATACGGTTTTTTCACGTAATTCTTGATATCTTCATGGATGACCCATTTATGATTGGTCACCGGCGCTCCGCCTGTCGCAGGGGTGTAGGTAACCGCATAGGCTGTCGTATCGTAAGCGCCTGCCACCTTGGCCTTTGCACCTTGCATGCCTGGCAGATGGCCCGCTTTGATGATGACTTCGCTTCCGACAGGGTAGGTAGGATTTTGCGCAACCTTTACCCCTTCAGGGACTTCGGCTGTACTCGACCCGCAGGCGGAAAGCCCGATCGCGGCCGCGAGCACAAGCGAGAGCAGTCGCAGCTTTTTCATTCAAATACACCTCCGGATTCATCGTTGTCCACATGAACAGTATACACATAGAAGCCGACAATACCAAATCGGCCCGCAAATCTTGCGCGCGAATGGTCGAAGGTGCGCACGCATCCCCTGCCGCGCTGCAAAGCATCCGGGGGCGGATCTATTCCGAGTAGCTTCACGGCTCAAAGGTCAAACCGTGTCCGTACGGGTAGAGCGTCCCTCCCTTCCCGTCCGGGATCGTAACCGGCAGCCTGCCTGCCGGGAGATTCCAGCCAAAAATCGTCTCTGCCGTCGCGGCAAAGCTCGCCGTGCGGTAGCCGTACTGGGCGAGATACGCATCCACCCCTGGGTATGCCATGATATCGTACGGATTGCGGATGCCCACGCCAATGATCGGCTTCCCCGTCCGTTCGGCAATCTGCCTGTACACCTTCATCTCGGGATCCTGCAAAGATCTGCCCTTGACATCTGCAGTGCAGGAGGCGAGAACGACCGCATCGGCCTGCAGCACCTGCTTCCACTGTGCGGCAGTGAGCCCACGCCTCTGCAGGCGCACCGCCGTCGTCTGGGCGTGGTGTTTTTTCAGCGCCTCCGCCAGATGATGGGCGTACTCCCCACCGACTGCCACGAGCTTTTGCTCCTCCGCGAGCTTCAACGGGAGCACCCCGCTGTTTTTGACCAGCGTAATCGAGCGCGCGGCGATGTCGCTCTCCACGCGTCTGTGCTCGGGCGACCCGATCACTTCCTGTGCGCGGATCTGCTCGGCTTCGATCGTTTCCGGGTCTTCTTCCTTCAGGATTCCGCGCTTGATTTTCAACGTCAGGATGCGCCGAAGCGACTGATCGATCCGCGCCTCGGGGATCTCTCCCTGCCTCACCGCATCTGCGACGCCCTGGATGACCTGCTCGAGCTCCAGCGGCATCAGCACGATGTCCACGCCCGCCTGAATGGCCCGAATCGCCGCGTCTGTCTGCCCGAAGTGGTCACTGATCGCCTGCATGTTCATGGCGTCCGTGAAAATGACGCCGTCAAACCCCAGCTTTTCGCGGATCAACCCGCTGATGATGACGGGCGAGAGCGTCGCGGGCAGGGCGATGTTCGACCCGTCTTTTTGGGAGGGGACCGTGGCAGCCTCGAGCTTCGGATAGGTGACGTGCGCGGTCATGATCGCATCCGCGCCTGCCGCAATCGCCTGCCTGAACGGAATGAGCTCGAGGTTTGCAAGGCGTTCCAGACCGTACGGCACCTGGGGCAAGCCGAGATGGGAGTCGACTGCGGTATCCCCGTGCCCGGGGAAGTGCTTGACGGTAGCGATGATGCCGTTGTGCTGCAGCCCGCGCATGTAGGCGACGCCCAAGTCCCCGACCAGCTGCGGGTCCTCCCCGAACGACCTCACGCCGATGACCGGATTGTCGGGATTGTTGTTCACATCCAGGTCCGGGGCGAAATTCGTATTGATCCCGAGACTGGCCAGCTCGCTCCCGATGACGTCCCCTGCCCTCCAGGCCAGAGCCCTGGACCGCGCCGCTCCCAGCGCCATATTGCCCGGCAGATCTGTGCCTGACTGCAGCCGGGACACGACGCCGCCCTCCTGGTCGATCGCCACCAGCAGACCGTACTTCTGCGCGGCTTGCTGGTACTCATGCACGAGGCGAATCGTCTGCTCGGTAGTGCCCACATTTTCCCGAAACAGGATCACGCCCCCGATGTGATGCTGCTGGATCGTCTCTGCGATGCCGGGCGAGAGCGCCGTCCCGTTTTTGCCCTGGGCCCGGCGAAAATCCGGCATCATCATTTGGCCGATCTTTTCCTCCAGCGTCAGCTGCGCAAGCGCTTTTTGGATGAGGGCGTATCGCTCGCCTTTCGGTTTGAAGACCGTCACCCTAGGCGTTTCCTGTCCCCGGTAGACCAGCTCGATCCGGTCTTTCACCCGGCCATCCGAGACGGATACGAACACCGTACCCGGCGGACCGGCAAACTGGACAAGGCCATGCTCGTCGACCGAGGCGACGTTTTTGTTCGAGCTTTTCCATTGCAGGCGCCGGGTGACTTTTTCCATATAGCCGTCCCTGTAGACATGGAGCGCCAGCAAAGGAAGCTCGTCGCCCAGCAGCTGCTGCTCCACTCCGGGAATGTTCAGGTGAAGGATGAGATCGGGGATCTGCACCTGTGCCTTTGCATTCGGCGGATAGCCGGACGCGCCCGTGCTCAGCACGATCGCGAATGCCATTGTCAGGAATGCAGCCAAACATGCTCTCGTTCGTTTGTCTCCGGGGTTCATCTGCGGTTCTCCTTCCTCGCGTCTTCCCGCTGCCAGCCTTTCCCGATCCAGTCGGTTCGCACCTCGCGTCCGCTCGCCTCGTAGACAGCCGGACGATGCACGTACCAGCCCCGTCCGTTGATCGTCCCGTCCGTCGCGTAGCGAAACCGGACAAATCGCGTCCCGGCCGGCAGCTTGCGCGAGTCGCCTGTCCAGTCGCTCTCACCGGTTACGGGGCTGGCGAGCGGCGCCCAGCTTCCTCCGTCCCGGGACACTTCCACGCAGCCGAAGTCGTACTCATTTTCCATCCGATACCAAGTGTCAAAAGTCAGCAGCCCTCCGCCGGCGAGCTTGACCTGTGCCGTTAACGTCGCTTGCCGGTCGTCGCCCGTTCCCGCAAACCACGCTTCGTCCCGCCACGGCATGTCCACCGGGATCGCCAGGGCGATCTGGCGAGCGACTCGGCTTCTCAGCGGGATCATGGACTCTGTGTCGCGATTCGGGTGAATCCGGTTCGTGAGCAGGATGCCGATCGTCTCCTGGCTCGGGCTCACCACGAGCGACGTGCCGGTAAATCCGGTATGCCCTATCGCTTTGCTGTCGCTGAGAGCATCCATGTACGAACCGCGATCCAGCTCCCAGCCGAGCCCATGCTCCTCTCCCGGGAACGCGGCCAGCTGGTTTTCCGTCATCCAGTCGACCGAGCTTGCAGAGAGGATCCGTTTTCCTCCATACGTGCCGCCGTTCAGCATCATTTGCGCGAACACCGCCAGATCGCTGGCCGTCCCGAACAGCCCTGCGTGTCCCGCAGCCCCGCCGAGCGCCCAGGCATTCTCGTCCTGCACGGCGCCCCAGACGAGGCCCCGCTCCGGCGACTCCTGGTATTCCGTTGCAGCCGTATGCTTTTGCAGCTCTTCGGGCGGGTTGTACATCGTCCGGGTCATGCCCAGCGGCGCGAGAATGTTCGCCTGCACGTAGGCATCCAGCCGCTGGCCCGTCCGCTGCTCCACCAACGTCCCGAGCGCGATCATGTTCAAATCACTGTAGACGTAGGCGCTGCCCGGCGGATGGACGAGAGGCTGGCGCAGGACGATCTGCAATCGCTCGGCGCGGTCTGCCCCTTTTTTATACAACGCCAGATAAGCCTGAAAGCCTGAAGTATGCGTCAACAGCTGGCGGACCGTGACCTTTTCCTTGCCATTTGCCGCAAATTCGGGCAAATAGGAAGCCACGGGCGCATCCAGCTGAACGATCCCCTGATCCACGAGCTGCATGGCCGCCGTCGCGGTAAACAGCTTGCTGACCGACGCCAGATCAAAAAGGGTGTCTGGCTGCATCGGGATGGGCCGCTCCATCGGGGTAAGCTTTTCATCCACATATTTGGCGGCGTAGCCATACGCCTGCTCCTTGACGATCACGCCGCGCCGCGCCACGAGCACGACACCCCCAGGGATGAGATTCTGCCCGATGGCCGACGCGATCACCCCGTCGATCCCGTCCAACGGCGCGCCCGCCATTCCCGCATCGCCCGGCTTTCCTGCCTGCAGCTCGCGATGAGACTCGCCCGGCCGATCCCAGGAAGTGGCGAGGGGGTGGGGGACAGGCTTCGGCTGTTTCTCCTCGTCCGGCACATCCAGCCCGAGCACAGTCCCGGACAGGCAGGCGCACAGCAGGACTATTCCAGTACGCAGTTTCATCTCGCATCATCACTCCGTGCCATACAGCAAAAAAGGCTTTCGCTGCTTTTCAAACGCGTCAAGCTCGCCCTGCCACTTCGCCACGATCTCGCCCACCGGCGTCCCTTGGTCCAGCGCTTTGCGGACCGCGTCCGTGCCGAGGAGCTTGTCGATCCAGTGGTCGCGGCGCCAGGCAAACTGGCGCGGATACTGCTTTTTCACCTCTGCCATCACGCTCAGGGCGGTGCGGATCGGGTCGTACGCCTCCCGGTCGGTCACGTAAAACTGCACGCCCCCGATCGTCTTGCCCGCATGCTTGGAAAAAGCGGGTTGAAAGTAAGCCTCCCGAAAGGCGACGCCGGGCAGCTCCAGCTGATTCAGGCGATGAGTCAGCTCCCAGCCGTTGATGTACGGCGCTCCGACCCATTCAAACGGCAGCGTCGTACCGCGCCCTTCGGAAAGATTGGTCCCTTCGAACAAACCGTTGCCGGGATAGACAGCGGCCGTCTCGACAGTGGGCATGTTCGGCGAAGGCGGCACCCACGGCAAGCCGGTGTCTTCGTACTGCATCCCCCGCTTCCAGCCCGTCATGGGGATGACGGTCAGGTCGGCCTTTGTGCCGTATTCCTGTTCCACATACTGCTCGCGGATCCAGCCCGCCAGCTCCCCGACGGTCATGCCGTGGCGGACGGGGATGGGGTACAGGCCGACGAAGGACTGGTACCGAGGATCGAGGACGGGTCCTTCGACCTTTTCCCCGCCGATGGGATTGGGCCGGTCCAGCACGATAAAGGGTTTGCCCTCCATGGCCGCCGCTTTCATCGCGTAGGCCATCGTCGACATATACGTGTAAAAGCGGGATCCCACATCCTGGATGTCGTAGAGAACGATGTCGACATCGCGGAACAGACGGGCGATCTCCCGCGGCGGTTTGCCGTACAGGTCGTAAAAGGGCAAGCCTGTCTTCGCGTCCCGGAACGACCCGGAGGCAGAGCCGGCTTGCTCCGTGCCGCGTATTCCGTGCTCGGGACCGTACACGGCGACCAGTTGGACTTTTTTCTCCAGGAGGGCGTCCACGTCATGGACGAGGTCTGCCGTGACGCCGGTCTGGTTGGTGATCAGACCGATTTTCTTTCCTTGCAGCGGCGCCGGATTTTCCAACAGGCGCTCGATTCCGGTCTGGACGGGGGGCGGCGCGTATTTGGCTTTTGCTTGATGCAGGTCTTCGCTGGCTGTCGCTCCTGCGGTCAGGAAGCCGAGCAGGAGCAGGATGCATAGGGGGCGCAGCCAGGCGGTTGCGGTCATATGGGTTCACCTCCGGGCGGGGAGCTTGTTCGCGTCGTGCGCTTGATTTGCGGCTTTACTTGTCAGTATGGGTCAGTTTTGGGGATGGCAACCGCTGTTTTTACACTGGTTGTTGGCCTGCTTTTGTGCCGGGGCGGAAAAAGGGGAAAATGCTCCAGGCTGGTAGGGACACTGCTCGGTGGTCTTTCCTGTCCGGCTCCGCTCCGAAAGCGGAACGGCGGCCAAAAGTTGCGGGTTCGAGGAGGCGTTTTCTGGGTTGGCCGCTCAGGCGTGTTCCGCTTTCTCCGCTGTGCCACGGTTGTGTCCCTAATGCCTTGCGCTCCTTTCCCCTTTTTCCTGGACAGCTGCTTCGTTCGGCGGGGTTGTAGTCAGTTGTTTTGAAAGCTCTCTACTTTTGCTATCTTTTCTCCTTGTCTCGCAGGGGGCAGTATTCGAAAAACCGATGTACTGGCGAGAACAGGTATTGAAAGGATGAGACAGCGGCTGGTCCTCTCCGTATAACTCATCATAAATATCGTCTTCTTCATTCAGCCAAAAATCGTAAGCACCGCTAGCGACAAAAATTTCTTTGTTGTCTTGACTATTGGCTGAATGGGGTTTTGCTTTCTCACGCATCTAACCCACCTCCCGAAAGCCTTTTACTGCCTTTATTTTTCCCAAGCTACCGGCGACTGCTCAGTTTTCGCTCCGCATGTACGCCTCGAACGGAAAGGCGTGCACGGTATGTCCACGTCTTCCCGTCGTTGTCATCGCCTGCGAGAGAGAGTTGTAGATCGCTTCCTCCGTGGCTTCGGCTGCCGCGGCAAACAGCTGGTTCATCACCGGGTGATCCTCGCGCAGCTGCGTCCGCGTCTCCACGACTGCCCCGGACTGGTTGGCGATTTTGTGCGCCGTCGAAAAGGCAATCACGATATCTCCGCTGCCGTGGCCGAAATGACTGCCTGTCCGTCCGAGGCCGATTCCCGTGCGCTTCGCTACGCGCAGCAGCTGCCGGTCGCCAAGCGGCGCATCGGTCGCCAGCACCATGATGATGGAGCCGTCCGTCGGCTTCTCGACCGCCGGCAGCGCGCTTGCCCGGGCCGGGAACAGCTTGTCGGCCAGAAACTCGTGCCGGCTTCCGAAATTGCTCAGCACCAGCACGCCTACGGTAAACGCGGCGTCCCCTGCGGAAACAACGCGCGAGGAAGAGCCGATCCCCCCTTTGTAGCCAAAAGCGATCATCCCCGTCCCGGCTCCGACCGCTCCTTCGGCTACCGAGCCGCTCGTCGCGCTGCGGATCGCCTCGATCGCGTCCTGCGGCTGGACGACGCACCGGCGAATGGAATTCAGGTGGCTGTCGTTGCACTCGCCGACCACGATGTTGATCGTTCCCGTCGTATCCCCGATCTCCTCATGGGCATCCAGCATGTACTGCAGCGTCCCCTGGGTCACAGCCGGCACGGAAAAGGTATTGGTCAGCATGATCGGCGACTCCAGCACCCCGAGCTCGTTCACCTGCACGAGACCTGTCGTTTTGCCGAAGCCGTTGATGACGTAGCTGGCCGCTGTCACCTTCTCGCGAAACAGGCTCCCCCCGTGCGGCACGATCGCGGTGACGCCCGTGCAGGCGTACTCCTGCTCTCCGTCCAGCTCCCGCCTGATGGTCACATGGCCGACGCGCACGTCCGCGACATCCGTGATATCGTTTTTTTCCCCCGTGGGCAGCTGCCCCACCGTCACCCCGTACTCGCGAATTTTCCGCGGTTCTCTCTCAGCCATTCTCCCTGCTCCTCCTCTTGGTCACTTCGCACACACAAGCTGCCGCGTCCTTCCCGTCACGCTATCTCGGCCGATTGCGCAAAAAGTTTTCGCCTGCAAAGCCGCGCACCTCTTCCTCGGAATAGTGCTTCAGCAGCTCGTTGATGAGGTTTTGCGTCGTTCCCGCATGCTCCAGGCCGACGACCTTGGCCGTAATCCCGTCGAAATCGGAGCCCAGCCCGATCTGCCGCACTCCGCCCAGCGAGCAGAAGTGATCGATGTGGCGAATCAGATCGGCGATCGTCGTCTCGCCCGCCTCCTTGACGAACATCGGGCAGTAGACGACGTGCACATTTCCGCCTTTGGCAAACATTGCCGTGGCTTGTTCATCCGTCAGGTTGCGCGGGTTGTCGCAGCACTTCCGCGCGTTGGAATGGCTGGCGATCACGTAATCGGCCGCCTCCAGCGTATCCCAAAAGCTCGCCTCGCCCAGATGCGACACATCTGTCAGTATTTTGTGCTCGTTGTGGAAGTGGATGATTTCCTTGCCAAACGAGGTCAGTCCCGCATTTCTCGGCTCCAGCGCGCCATCCGCCGCCAGATTGGCGTAGTTCCACGTGAGGCCGACCGCACGCACCCCCAGCTGGTACAGAATGTTCAGCTTTTTCAGGTCATTGCCGATCGGCTCGACCCCTTCCAGCGTCAGCATGGCCCCGATCTGTCCCTCCTGCAGCCGGTCAAAGTCGTTCCACTCCCGAATCTGCTTCATCTCCGGATGGCCCGCCAGCACGTTCGTGTAAAAGAAGTGGATCTGATCCAGCGCCGCCTGGAAACGCTGCTCCGCTTTCATGGCGGACGGCGTGTATATGGCAAAGCATTGAACCTTGATGCCGCCCTGGCGCAGCCGCTCTTTGTTCACATCCAGCTCGGCCGCGTCCGCAAAGGCGATTTCTCCGTCTCGTTTCCATATGTTCAAAAGCGCGTCGCAGTGCAAATCGATGATGTCCATGCCTGCCATCCCGTATCGCCATCCTCACCTATATTCTAGCCAGTCTCTTGATTTTACGTTAATGTATCTGTAACGACATATCCAATAAAAGATTGCTATAGGCGTATTTAAAATTTTTGCATAATGGAGTCTTCCCTATGAATATGGAACAGATCGAAGCGTTCATCTTCGTCGCACTGACCGGGAGTTTCAGCAAAACGGCAGAGCTGCTCTACCTCTCGCAGCCTACTGTCAGCATGCGCATCAAAGCCATGGAGACAACCATGGGGTGCAAGCTGTTTCAGCGGACAGGACACGCTATCACGCTGACAAAAGAAGGCGACCTCTTCCTGCCGTATGCGAAAAACATCCTGCACCTTTTGCAGGAGGGACAGCAAGCCATCCAGCGCTCTTTTGGCGACGTAGAGGGCGAGCTGGTCATCTCCACCGTCTTTGTGGCAGCCTTCTACATCCTGCCCGACCTGGTCGACCAATTTCAGAAGCTCTATCCCAAAATCAAGCTGACGATTCTCACCGGCCATTCCCCGCAGGTGCTGGACATGGTGCTGAATCACGAGGTGTCCTTTGGCATTGCCCGCGAAGTACAGCACCCGCAGATCAACCGCATCCAGCTCATGCCGGATGACATGGTACTCGCCATCTACCCGGAGCACGCCTTCGCCAGCCGTCAGCAAGTCTCCATCGAAGAAGTAGCCGTGGAGCGGTTGATTTTGTTCAACCGCGGCTCGCTGGACTGGAAGCTGATCAGCAGCGCGTTCAGTCACTATCAGATTCAGAACAACATCGTGATGGAAGTGGACAACATCGAAGTAGTCAAGCGCATGGTCAAGCAAAAGCTCGGGATCGCGTTTCTCCCCCGCTTTTCCATTCAGGAGGATTTGGCCGGGGGCGGGCTGCTTGAGATCCCGGTGCAAAACCTGCCCCAGCTCAACCGGAATTTCGAGCTGATCTATCTCAAGGATACGCCGATCGGCGGCATCATGCGGACCTTTATCGACTTTTTGATGCAGAGCAAAGGGATGCAGACGTAGTGCAAACGCTGCAACACCGCAAAAAGCCGCGGACAACTCCGCGGCCACCGTGCTTTTTCCCCCTCTATTCGTTGCTCCTGGTGGAAATCCCTCTTCTCTTTGATCTTTCCTCTCTTTCTTGTAAGCCTGCCATTCTTGATCCTTCCCCCATTTCTCCACCGGTCGAAACAATCCTTGCGCAAAAGCGGATTCCTGTCACGCCGAAGCGCTTTGACTCTGCCCCTGCTCCGCGTCCTTGCGGAAGACACCCTCCCACTTCGCCACGGCGATGCAGGAGAAGACATGTCCGAATACGTTGACAGCCGTACGCGCCATGTCGATGATGCGGTCGATCCCGATGATGAGCGCGACGCCTTCTGGCGGCAAGCCTACCGCCGTCACGGTCGCCAGCAGAATGACCATGGACGACGAAGGCACCGCCGCGACGCCTTTGCTCGTCACGATGAAAAACAGCACCATCATCAGCTGTTGCTGCCACGACATGTCGATGCCAAAGGCCTGGGCGATAAACAGCCCGGCAATCGTCAGGTACAGCGTGGTGCCGTCCGAATTGAGCGGCATGCCGGCAGGGATGACAAACGATGTGATGTACTTCGGCACGCCGTACTTTTCCAGCCGCTGCATCAGCTGGGGCACGACGGTCTCCGTACTGCCCGTCGATGCGCCGACAATCATCAGATCCCACGCCATTTGATAGATTTCCTTGATCGGGACGCGCAATAGCAAAGCGACGAGGGAAAAGAGTCCGAACACGACGACAGCCAAACCGAGGTAGGCGGTGCCGATCAATTTCAGGAGAGGGATGATCAAGGCGATTCCGTACGTCCCGATCGTCCCTGCCATCAGGGCGAATACACCGATGGGAGCCGTCAGCATGACCATGTTGACGAGCTGGAAGGACGCTTTGGAAGCGATCTCCAGCATGGATACGAACGGCTTCGCTTCGCTGCCCAGCTTGACCAGCGCGACACCGAAGAGCAGGCAAAAGAAAATGACGGCCAGCAAATCGTTTTTTGCCATCACATCGACGATATTGGTAGGAATGATATGCAGAAGCAATGTTTTCCCATCGAGGACAGTCGACGTGTTGGAGGCGATGTTCGTCAAATCTGCCTGGGGAAGGTTCCCCAGATCGATCCCTTTTCCCGGCTTCACCAGATTGGCGATGGCGAGTCCGATAAACAAAATACACGTCGTAATCAGCTCAAACCAGATCACGGTCTTGATGCCGACCCGTCCCATCCGCTTGATGTCGCCGATTCCTGCGATGCCTACCAGCAAGGTCGTGACAATGACCGGAATGACGATCATCTTCAACATGCGGATGAACGCGTCGCCGAAAATCTTGATATCCTTCCCCAGCTCCGGAAAAAAATGTCCGAAGGCGGCACCCAAAACCGTCGCACCCAAAATATAGAATGCAAACTTAGTCTTCATAAAATTCCCCCTGTTCAAAAAATTCACTAACATGAAATGATTATTGCAAATAACTCACGTACATGCAATAATAATTTCACAAATAAGGAGGGAATGAAATGAATCTTTCATCTTTGCAAGCAGCCTTTCAGGCGAATCGCCCAAACTCTGCGGCTTTTTTCGAGCGCGCTCAGCATACGATTTCCGGTGGTGTGAACGGAAACCTGCGTTACTTTGCCCCGTTTCCCGTCATTTTTGAAAAAGCGGAAGGCGCCAGTCTGATCGACCTGGACGGCCATCGCTACGTGGATTATTTGCTTTCGTACGGCGCCCTGATGCTCGGCCACGCCCATCCCGCAGTGTTGCAGGCGACGGAAAAAGTATGGGCCGAGCAAGGCACCAGCAGCTTTGGCGCGACTCATCCGCTGGAGCTGGAGATGACCGACGAGCTCCTGGAGCTGTACCCGAGCTTCGACCAGGTGCGGTTCACGAACTCCGGCCTGGAAGCAACGCTGTTTGCCCTGCGCCTCGCGACAGCCTACACCGGCAAGACGCACATCGCCAAATTCGAGGGGCACTACCACGGCGCGCACGATCACGTCCTGCAGAGCGTCAACCCGGCGGCCGACCTCGCCGGCTCCATCCAGTCGCCGAATCCGGTTCCCGAATCGCTCGGCACGCCTGACTACTACCGCGATCACAGCGTCATCCTGCCTTTCAACGATTGGGACGCCTGCGAGCGCATCCTGTCGGAAAAGTCCGCTCTGATCTCTGCGGTCATCATGGAGCCGCTGCTCTCCGGCTACATCGCACCCGACCGCGCCTTTCTGAAAAACTTGCGCGAACTGACTGCGCAGCTGGGCATTGTCCTCATTTTTGACGAAGTGAAAACAGGCTTCCGCATCGAGGTGGGCGGCGCGCAAGCCTTCTACGGCGTCGAGCCAGACCTGACCGCCTTGGGAAAAGTCGTAGGCGGCGGCTTCCCGATCGGGGTCGTCGGGGGAAAACGCGCCATCATGGAGCTGTCCTCCCCGCTCCGCTCCAGCAAGAAGTCAGAGGTCGTGTTCCACAGCGGCACCTTCAACGGCAACCCGCTGTCCATCGCCGCCGGACTGGCAACGATCCGCTACTTGAAGCAGCCTGGCCGCTTTGCGCAGCTGGTCGCCGCCACCCGCGAGCTGCGCGCCGGCATCGACGCGCTCGCCAAGCAGTACGGCCTGCCGTTCCAGACCATCGGAGAGGGCACGATCTTCAATGTGCTGGCGACCCGCGAGCCTGTCCGGCACTACCGCGACCTTGGCAAAAACAACAGCCAGCTGCGTCTTGCTCTCGATTTCCTGCTGATGGAAAACGGCGTCTACTCCAAACCGATGAACCGTTTTTCCCTGTCAGCCGCCCATGGTCCAGCCGAGCTTCGGGCGACCCTCGACGCCTTTGAAAAGAGCATGGCCGCGCTCAAACAGGACGCGCTCGTCTAAGGACCAATTGTCACCCCTCTGATCCTGTCGTATACTTATCGCAGAATTGGCGCTGGACAGGATGAAGAGGTGAACTATTTGAATCAGAGCCCTAGCATTTTACAGAAGCTGTCGCAGATGTACCCGCAGATGAGCCCGTCCCAGCAGGCGATCGCGGATGTCATCCTGCGCGATCCCGAGTCATCCGCCTTCTACAACGTGGCGGAAATGGCGCGAGAGGCAAACGTGAGCGAATCCACCGTCACGAGGTTCGCCACGTTCCTCGGCTGCTCCGGCTTCCCCGGACTGTCCCGCGAGCTGCAGGAGCTGGTCCGCTCCCGGCTGACGACGGGCCAGCGCTTTCAGCTGTCCCGCAGCATTACCAAGGCGGGGCGAACCGTCCTGCAGCATTTTGAAGAAGACGCGAACAACCTCAATCTGATGATGGAGCGGATCGACCTCGGAGCGCTGGAGCGGGTCGTGCAGCTGCTCCTCTCCGCCAGGCGGATCGGCATCGTCAGCTCCCGCAGCGCCTTGACGCTCGGGATGTTCTTTGACTTTTACCTGAATCTGCTGAACAAAGACACCCTCCTGTTTACCGGGGAGCCGCGGACCGTCGATCGCCTCCATCGCCTCCAGTCCGACGATGTGATCGTCGGGATCGGGTTCGCCCGCTATACGCGCTTTAGCGTCGACTGCCTCGCGATCGGCAAAAAGCGGGGGGCACGCATCGTCGCGATCACGGACTATCCGTCTTCTCCCCTCTGCCAGTTTGCGGACGAAGTGCTGTTTACCCCGACAGGAATCGCCTCACACATGGACTCCTTCGTCGCTCCGATGTCCCTGCTGACCGCGATCCTGCGGGCCATGTTCTACCAGGAGTCCGACAAGGCGACGAGCCTGTTGAACGAAATGGAGGAGGCGTGGAGCACCATGGAGACCTATTACGATCCGAACAAGTTATAGACAAAAAAAGAAAGGCAGCGGCAATCGCGGACGCGCTGGGGTCGTCCGGACTACTGCTGCCTTTTCATTTTTTCAGCCAGGCCAGGAGCGCCCAGCGCCGTTCCGTGCGCCTTTTGTAGGGCGGCAATCCACGGTATACTTCCACCGCTTCCCGGTAAGCGTGCTTTGCTTTGTCTGTTTGCTGTAGCTCCCTGTACAGCTCACCTTGCCTGTAGTAAACCTCGCATGAGGACATGTTCATCTGCGCCAGCTCCGCCAGGCTCGCCAGCGCTTTTTCCCGCTGCTGCCGCTCGGCATAGGCCTCCGCTTGCCGCAAGTACGGCTCACCATATTTGACCCGCAGATTTGCCCGCAACGCCTGCCCGATCAACTGCAGTCCTTCTTCCATCTGCCCTGTCTTCAGCAGGCAGATGCCCCTGTCGCACAAATATTCGGGAGAATCCTGCATCGCGGCTGAGATGTCATCCAAATAGGTCAATGCCTCCCTGAATTGCCGCTTCTCCATGAGCAAACGGGCCACCTCCAGTTTGGCCGGGGTGTCATGCGGATTGAGGCGCAGCTGGCTGTTCAAGGAGGACAAGCGCCTCCACCTTCGCAACGGCTTGGTGACGTCCGGGAGCAGGCGGACAAAGCGAAGGTCCAGCACGTACAGCAGCAGCAAAATTACAATCAAGGCGGCAAGCGGACTACCCGTCAGCCACCACAACAGCGAAAACAAGACCATTTTCCCCAACGGCTTTCCCTCGCTCCTCTTTGTTTTTCCTCCTACCTATATGAGCCTCGCTGCGCATTTGTCAAATCATGGCAGTTCCATGGCCAATCCAAATCCCTCATCCAACCATGTGCTCAGGCAAATGGGCAAATCCGTATAGTAAAATAGAAAAATGGTTCCAAATAAAGCCAGATTCGAGGACGTGACCAATGACGAATGGGCAGCGAGTTTTTTTATGGATATTGACGTGGCTCCTTGGGGTTGCTGCCTTCACTTCCCCGCCGGTGCTTGCCGCAGATCAGGTCCAGGTAGCAGTGAACGGGCAGTATGTATCCTTTCCCGATGCCCCGCCGTTTGTGGATGCCCGAACGAACCGCCTCATGGTCCCGGCAAGATTCGTGGCAGAAGAGCTCGGGTTCGGCGTGCAGTGGGACGAAAAGGTGAATCAGGTGACGCTTGCGAACAAGGACGACGTCATGAAGCTGACGATTGGCCAGCGCCGCGTGCAAGTGAACGGGAAAAGCGCCGCTCTTGATGCGCCAGCTGTGATCAAGAACAACCGCATGATGGTTCCGCTGCGCTTCATCAGTGAGGCTGCAGGGGCGCAGATCGATTGGATCGCCGCGCGCAATCTGGCGGTCGTGACGACTCCGGGGCAGGCAAAAGCTGCGCCTCCCGTTTCGCCGGTTGCTGCGGATGATGCGCAGGCGGGCGGACTGGGCACGTGGATTTGGGATGCCGCCCTCATCCAGACAGAGCCGGAGAAAGTCGTAACGTTCGCCAGCGATCACCAGCTGACCGCGATCTATTTGCAGATTGACAAGCACCTGCCGGTTTCGGCTTATCAAAGCTTCGTCCGAAGAGCCAAGGAAAAGCAAATCAAGGTGGAAGCGCTGGCGGGCCGCCCCGAATGGGCTCATTCCTCCCAGCAGCAGCAGATCCGGGATTTTCTCTCATGGGTGAAAGCATACCATGCGGCCGCAAAACCAGAAGAGAGGTTCGAGGGACTGCACTTTGACATAGAGCCCTACCTGCTGGCAGAGTGGAAGACCAACCAACGGCGCGTGATTGAAAATTGGATGGACAGTATCCGCCTGATCGAGAGGGAAACAACCGGGAGCGGCTTGAGCCTGACGCTGGATGTGCCTTTTTGGCTGCATCTGGTCAAGGTTCCCGACACCGATTACAGCTTGAGCGCCTGGCTATTGGAAAAGGCAGACTCGATCGTCATCATGGACTATCGCAATACCGCTCTCGGGAATGACGGAATTGTCGCCAATGCCCGCGCGATCCTCAGGGAAGCCGCCACGCTGAAAAAGCAAGTGGCCGTTGCTGTAGAAACCTACCCCAGCTCGGAAGGTCCCCTGACGTCGTTTCATTCGCTCGGGATCGAGGCGATGCAAAGGGAATTGCAGATCGCCAGGGAACAGCTGTCGCATTACTCCAGCTACGCCGGATTTGCGGTTCATGACTACCAGCGTTGGTCGGAGCTGGAGGAAAGACCGAAGTGACTTCCCAGGAACGGCGGCAGCCTCCGCGATTCCCTCGCAAGACAAGCGAAAGCACCTCTTCTCACGAGGTGCTTTTGCTTGTCTCTTGTCTGATGTGCCGGGATTCCGTTCGAGCGGCATTTTTGCAACGAATGGAGAAGCCTGCCACCGGCTCGGCCATCACCGGCTCTGAAAGGCCACCTTCAACCCGAGCCCGATGTAAATCGCTCCGACCAGCTTCCCGCTCCAGCGCCCCATCCAGGGAACCCTTTTGACCAGCTTTCCCAGCTGGCGCATACTGACGGCGATCATCGTCGCGTAGATCACGCCCATGATCACAAAGAGCAAGCCCAGCACCAAGAACTGGAGGAAGGGCTCCCCGCTCTCCGGATGGACAAACTGCGGCAAAAAGGATAAGAAAAACAGGGCTGTCTTCGGATTCAGCAGTTCGATCAAAATGGCTTCGCTGTAGGTGCGCCAGCCGGATTTCGGCTCCACTCGCGGAAGGCTCGGGTCCGCAGGCTTTTCCAGGAGGGCGCGAATCCCCAGGTAAAGCAAGTACGCTGCTCCGGCAAATTTCACGGCCTGAAACGCCAGCGCAGAAGTCATCAGGATGGCCGACAAGCCGATCGCCGCAAACAGGGTATGGATCAAATCCCCCGTCGCAATGCCGAGGCCGGCCACGATGCCGGCGCGTCGTCCGCCCTGTAACGTGCGGGTGGCAACCAGCAGCACAGCAGGACATGGGATCAGAAACAGGCCGATGACAATGACAATAAAAGCGCCGAGCGTGGAAATCGCAAACAAGCGACTCTCCCCCTCTTCTTTTCTTTGCCTTTATTGTAACGGCAGCCTGGCCGATCGGCAAACAGAAACAGCTTGACGCGCAACTATTTGGTTTCATATAATAAAAGCGAAACGTTTTGGTTTCCCTTAAGGAGGTCACTTATGTCCCCTCATTCTCACGGAACCATCCCGGATATCGTCCAGACACTCGTCCTGGAAGCCCCTTTGCAAAAGGTATGGGAGGCTGTCGCCACGGCAGAGGGCATCGCCGCTTGGTTCATGCCGAACGACTTTCAACCGCTCGCAGGGCATGCCTTTACCATTTTCTCCCCCTACGGAGACTCCCCTTGCGTGGTCAAGGAGCTCGATCCGCCCAACCGGCTCGTCTTTTCCTGGGGCAAGGACTGGGTGGTTACATTCGCCTTGAAGGAGCTGGACGGCAAAACGGAGTTCACCCTGATTCACTCCGGCTGGTCGGAGGGCACTGCCACAGAGGTTGGGGAATCGCATACGGTCGTCCGCGATCGCATGAACCTGGGCTGGGGTTCTTCCGTGCTGCCCAAGCTGCGCAAGTACGTGGAGCAGTAAATGAATTCGTCTGCCGCCAAGCACGACGTCTTCCAGGCGATCGCGGACCCGACGCGGCGCAAGCTCCTGCATTTGCTGGCCCAGGAGGAAATGTCGGTCACAGCCATCAGCGGACACTTTCCCATGAGCCGCACAGCCGTCTCCAAGCATTTGCGCGTCCTGTCGGAGGCCGGGCTGGTCAAGGAGCAAAAAGTGGGCCGCGAGACGAGGTACCGGATGCAGCCGGAGCCGCTCTTAGAGATCCGGGACTGGCTGTCTTACTACGAGCGCTTCTGGGAGAACAAGATGCAGGCGCTGAAGCGTCTCGTGGAAGACGCTCCCGCGAAGGACAGCCCGCCTGCCAAGCCTTTTCTCGTCAAGCTGCCTCCCCAACAGGAATAGACCCGTGCGGATGCCGCCGAGCTGATTTGCCATGCCCTCGAATACCTGGAGTCCCACCCCGGCCCAGCCATAGATGCTCCCCAGCCGCAACAGTCTGGTCCGCCCATGCGCCAGTCGCTGTGGCGGGCATTTTCATTTTCCGGGCGCAAAAAAATAGCGGGTCCGTCATGTCCTCGGAGAACACCGGATCCGCCATTGCTGCCAAGCGATTGCCGGATTACGGCTGGGCCGTGACCGTCTTCAACTTTCTGCTGCCTTCCCGGCGAGAAAGGTACAGACTGAAGATCAAAATGACCGCGCCAAACAGGTACGGCGCATTCAGATTCACATCGTACAGCGTGCCCGCCACCGCAGGGCCGAAAATGTTGCCCAGGCTCATGTAGGCGTTGTTCATCCCGGCCACAAAGCCTTGCTCGTCGCCCGCTTTTTTGGAGATGAGCGTATTGATCGCCGGACGCATGATCGACGTCAGCGTAAAGAACAGCACCGTCAGCACGAGCATATACCAGAAGTTGCCGGACATAAGCATCAGCACCATACTGAGTGCCGAGAACAGGAACGTCCAGTTGATCAGGCGCTGCTCGCCGAAGCGACTGATCAGCTTGCCGATGAGCGCGGCCTGAACGACAGTACCGGCCAAAGCTCCGACGGTGATAATGATGGAAATTTCACGAGCGGTGTAGGCGAACTTCGCGTCCACAAACAGCGGGAAGATCGCTTCAAAGTTGGCCAGGCCAAAGGTCATCGTAAAGACGAGGATCAGCATGACGAAGTAGGTCGCTTTGAACGACTTGCCCAGCTGCACAAAGATGCTTTCTTTCTTTTCTGTTGCATTTCGCGCCGCCTGCTGCGCTTGCCTGGAGAGCGACTCCGGCAGGAACAGCAAGGAGCCGAGCGTCGCGAGCGCTCCCACCGCTGCCGATACGTACAGCGGCATCCGCAGCCCCAGCTCGGCGAGGAAGCCGCCGATCCCGGGCCCGATGACAAAGCCGAGCGACATGGATGCGCCGAGCAGGCCCAAGCCTTTGCCCCGCTTTTCCTCAGTAGTGATGTCCGCCACGTAGGCCAGCATCGAAGGAATCATGGCAGCTGCCCCGATCCCCCCGATCAGGCGGGACACGTACAGCATGGAAATATGCTCGGCAACCGCGAACAGCAGGTTGGAAATGGTGAACAGCGCAAGACCGGACACGATCATCAGCTTCCGTCCGTACTTATCCGACCATTCCCCCGCGATCGGAGAAAAGATGAACTGCGTCAATCCGAGCGCTGCGATCAAATATCCCGCGGTCTTGCCGCCAGCGTCAAATTCTTTCAAAAACTCGGGAAGAATGGGAATGATCAGGCCGATTCCCAGCATTGCGATGAACATGTTCACCATCAGAAAAAGAATCGGTCGTTGATTATTCTCTGCACTTCTCATCTGTCTGTTTATCCAGTCCTATCCGTCTTTGATTTTCTGTCTGCCGTCAGCCTTGCAGGGTCGCTTTCACACTGTCGATCACGGAGCGCCAGATGGCCGGATCGGTCGTGATTTGCTGCTTGAAGTCAAAAACCTTATTCCCAGATAGCAGATGTTCCCAAGCGGTTGCGATGATGCACGCACCGCGACCGCTTGCCGCCCTGAGCTGCGCTCGGCAAGCCCTTTTTCAGTGTCCAGGAGATGGCGACCAGCTCGGCAAACCATTCCCGGTCTTTGGTTGACAGGGCGAGATCAATCAGGGCGTACACCTGTTCTTCGTAGTCCATGCCAGACTCAGGCATGACCTCGAGCCTGCTGGCAAGGGTTGCGACGACTTTGCCCATCGTCGCGTCGTTATCACAGTTGACCACATACACGTGAACGGTCCCCTCTGCTGAATCGATGTTCTCCACGAAGCCGTGGATCAGCTCCCCGTTCCTGGTTTTGCCCCTGACCCATTCGCCAATTGCCAATTGTTCCTCACGATTCATCATGCCGCACCACCTTTGAGTGTATTTGGAAAAGTTTCAGTTTGGATAGCGAAAAACGCCTACGCTTGCTTGATTCTGTCCAGCACCGACTGGATGGTAATCTGCTCCAGGTATCGGGTGTAACGGACCTCTGCCTCATTGAAAATCTGATCCATGACACCGTGCATCTTGGCTGAAACGAGACACGAGTCCTGCGGGTCTCCTGTGCACCAATGGGGCTTTAAGGTCCCGCTGGAGACGGCGCGGTAAAGCTGGGCGAGGTTTACTTCGCGCGGATCACAGTCGAGAATGTAGCCGCCACCGATCCCCTCCTTTGTCCGTACAAAGCCATGTTTTCGCAGCATGCTCATGATCTTGCGGATTCGTGCCGGATTCGTACATACGTTTTGTGCAATATGTTCACTGCTGGCCATATGGTCAGGAAGGTTTGCCAGTAGAGCCAAGCTGTGGACGGCTATCGTAAATTCACTGTTCACTTCATCGACTTCCTCCTCGAGACGGGTACTGTAATCATAATGCGTACAGTTTGGGAAGTCAACAGGTGGGGGCGTTTGCTGCGGGTGGTGCCGAAGCTGAAGCCCAGGACGGAGCGGCAGCTGGCATACAGGTCGATCGTGCGGATGCTGCCGACTTCTCCGCTGGCGTTGCCGAAATGAACGAGTCTGCCGTACCACGCCAAGCATGCCAGGCTTCGCTCCGAGACGGCGCCTGAGATAGAGTCGAGGATGATGTCTGCGCCCGCACCGTCTGTCAGCTCCAGCGTCCTGGCCGCAAAGTCCTCGTTGTCGTTGCAAATGACGTGATCCGCCCCTGCCTCCAGGGCGACCGCAGCTTTGCTGGCGCTGCCTACCGCGCCGATGACTTTGCCCGCCCCCAAGAGCTTGGCCAGCTGGATGGCTGTCGTGCCGATTTCGCCGGCTGCCGCGTGGATCAGGACCGACTCCCCGGGGACGAGCCGCGCCACATCGGCGAGCAGCTTGTATGAAGTGAACGACACGACCGGGCTTGCCGCAGCGGTGTCGAAGTCGATGCTGTCGGGCAGGGCAAAAGTCAGGTCTTCGTTAGCCACGACGTACTCCGCATACGTGCCCCCTGCCGGAAACGCGTTGACGACGACGACTTTCATCCTTTCACTCCCCCTTGCGCATTCCCCGCTGCCGGCTCGGTCAACGGTTCAAAATATTCAGGATTGCCCCTTTTCTCCGAGCATAGTCCGCATCGGACAGCACCGGCTCAAAGCGTTGACCCGGGATGGCAGCGAGCAGATGGTGCCATGATTTGCAGCCTTTGTACGCTTCGTCGATGAGGATCTCAGCCGGCTGCGTGAGGCGGTACACGCGGGCGAACAAGATGTGGAGCGGCTTTTGCTTTTTCCAGTGCAACCGCACGTCCGCGAAGTTGTCCGTCCAGATATGATAGGGCGAGAGCGCACGGAGCTTTTCCTCGTCCAGCAGCTCCACATCGTCTGTCACTTCGGCAAAGCAAGCGATCTCTGCCGTTTGCTTGTCCGGCGTCCAGCCCGCCAGTGTCGCCTGCAGCAAGTCGTGGTACTGCGGTTTGACCATCTCCTGCTTTTGATGCTCGTAGGTCGGGTACAGGTAGAACTGGTTGTTTTCCAGCCTGAATTCCCGCGTTTCTTCATATAATCCGCCTTTGCGAATCGTGATGATCTGGTGTCCTTCTCCCAGCGCCTTGACGGCGACCGCCCACTCCTTGAGGGACAGTGGCGATGTCGGTTGCGTAATGGTGTGCATCCAGCAGCAGCTCCCTTCCCTGTGTTCGATTTGCTTGTTGCTTTAGTCTAGCCCAATTTGCAGAGTCTGGGAAGACCCCGGCTTGCAGCGGGCCGAATTTGGAAACCGTGACGCCGATCAGGGCAAATACCCCGAACGGAGCGAAACGCATGATGGCATTGACCACCCAGAACATGGCGTCCGCCACACCCCGGAAAAAACTCAGGACCGGTTTGCCGCGTTCGCCAGCAGCAGCTTCCGCCAATTTTCCCCTGCTTTTTGACTTCACCCACGCCCGCAACGCCGACGATCAAGGTCGCGATGACGATCGGCATGACAATCATTTTTATCAGCCGAAGGAGCACATCGCCAATCGGCTGCAAATAGGTAGCCACAGCAGGATTGCCAAGGAAAACGGCTGAGCCACTGTTTCCCTTGCGCCCTCCTGACGGAAAAACAGCGGGTCGCCCACGAAGCAAGCACATTGTTTTACCCGTGTAGAAAATGGTAAAATAATCACGCTTGGATAAAACCTGTTACTTATAAGAACGAGAATGGAGCCTTTTGATGACGATCCGGAAAATTGTGCTGCTGGGAGTTCTCCTGGCGATCGCGTTGTTTTTACTGCCGTATTCCGTTCCCTTTCTGCTCGCTCTACTGACGGCCATCCTGCTCGAGCCGGTCGTCCTGTTTCTCATACGAAACCTGCGCCTGAATCGACTCAGTGCTGTCATCGGTTCCTTTCTCTTGTTTCTTTTGACGTTCGCCGCCATCGCCTACTGGCTCGGCACCCAAATCATCGTCCAGAGCGTCGATTTGGCGCAAAGGCTCCCGGCCTACTCCCAGCAACTGTTCGAAATTCTCGAGTCTACCTTCGGACGCTGGGAGCTGTATTACGCGACCCTGCCAAAAGAGACCATCACCCAGATTCAGCAGGTGTTCGACAGCCTGAAAACATCGGCGATCAACTCGGCGTCCACACTCGCCAAAGGAATTCTCGGCGCGGTCGCGACGATTCCCGGATTCCTGCTGACGACCATCATCTACCTGATCGCCCTGTTTCTGGTCAGTCTGGATCTGCCCCGGCTGCGGGCCGGATTCATGCGGATGTTCACCGTGTCCGCCCGGGAAAAGATCAACGTGGTTTTCACCCAGCTGAATCGGGCCACCATCGGCTTTTTGCGCGCGCAAGTTATCCTGAGCCTCGTCACGTTCCTGATCGCCTGGCTCGGCCTGATCATCCTGAACGTTAAATATTCTGCGGTGATCGCTGTCCTGATCGTAGTGGTGGACATCCTCCCGATTTTTGGAACAGGATCTTTTCTCGTCCCCTGGGCGGTCTACAGCTTTTTCACGGACAAGGTACACCTCGCCATCGGCCTGATCGTCCTTTTTCTGGTGATCACCGTCATCCGGCGCATCATCGAGCCGAAAGTCCTGGCATCCAATCTCGGCATCAGCGCACTGGCGGCAATGGTCAGCCTGTTCCTCGGCTTTCAGATCATCGGCTTTTTCGGGCTGATTCTCGGACCTGCCCTGGTCATTATTTACGAAGCGCTGCGCAAAGCGGGGTTCTTGAAGTTCAAGATCGATTTCTAATGCGCGAGACAGCATGAGCTTTGCAGCTATTGCGGGTGAGACCCATCCCCGGCAGGAGAAGCAGGCAAAAAAACAAAAGAGCTCTTGTATAGAAAAGAATCTTTCTATACCAAAGAGCTCTTTTGACTTTCTCGTCGGTCAGATTGGGCTGCTTTCCGCTGCTGGCCGGGATTCCTGTGACAAATCGAGAACCCATCGTTCTTCGATGATTCTTGTCCCGCCCCATTCTTCGTTCGGCATGCCTTTCCCCATACAGGCGGGTCCTCGCCTCTACAGATCGAAGCCATCGATACGGTCCACACCCCTACCTGCGATCCAGCGCCATCCGTGCTGCCAGTGCCGTCAGAACGCTCGCCATGAACCAGCGTTGGACGCGCACCCACGACGGGCGCTGTCCTAAAAGCCGCGCCACCTGACTTGCGGTCAGCACGATCAGCAGATTTACCAGGAAGCTGATGGAGATCTGCGTCAGTCCGAGAATCGAGCTTTGGACCAACAGGGAGCCGTGCGAAGGGTCCTGGAAATGAGGGAGCAGCGACACGTACAGCACCGCGATCTTCGGGTTCAGCAAATTCGTCATGAAGCCCATCAGGAACAATTTGTGCGGCGGCTCTACCTCGAGTGCCCGAGACTCGAAGACAGACTGCCCGCCCGGCTTGACCGCTTTCCAGGCGAGCCAGAGCAAATAGGCCGCGCCTGCCCACTTGATGAGCTCGTACGCCAAAGGAACCGTCGTAAAGATGGCGCTCAGTCCAAAAATGGCGGCCAGAATGTAAACGACGAAGCCAAGCATCACGCCGCACAACGAAATGACGCCCGCCATTCGCCCCTGTGTAATGGTGCGGGAAATCAGGTAAATCATGTTTGGTCCCGGGGAACAAACCATTCCGAGCGAGACCAGGGCAAAAGCGACAAGCGTACCTAAACTGACCATTGCGAGACCCTCCTGCAAGATTCTGAATTTTTACCTACTGTACCATATTTATCCGCACCGTGAAGGCAGATTTGCAGTTGCGGACCCGCCAGCAGACGCCGCTCCCGTCTTCCGCTGCACGCTCGCCAAAAGGTCTACGAGGTGCACGGCCTTCATCCGGTCTTCCAAGCCTGCCCGCTTGATGCCGGCTTTCATCTGCAGCAGGCACCCTGGGTTGGAGGTAACTAACATGTCCGCCCAGTGGCGGCGACGTGGCCCATTTTCTCGTCCAGCAGGCTGCCTGCCATCTCCGGCTGCACCGGGTTGTAGATGCCGGCCGAGCCGCAGCAGACCTGGCCCTGTGCGATTACGACCTCGCAGCCGGCTTCGGTCAACAGACGCACCGTGTTGAGATTGGTCTCGCTGAACAGGACGTCCATGATGCAGCCGTGAAACATGCCGACCCGGCGCTTCCTTTCGCCTGCCGCCGGGATGACCGTGCCCCCGAGGCAGGCGCTGATTCCTTTTCCCGATGCTTCCGGCATGATCGCCTCCATCTCACCCAGCTGCTTCGGCAGGATGCGCAGCAAGCCGAGATTGTGGACCGCTTTTTGCAGGACGGAGCGCTGGTAAAAGCGCAGCAGGCTGCCGAGCCGGTACAGCCGGTCCTGACGGGGAAACAGATGCGTGAAGACGATTTTGCGGACGAGTCTGACCCATCGCGGATGCTCCTGCGCTTCCTCGATGGCCTCCCGCGTCTGCTCGATCAGCTGGCCGTAGGGAACGCCCGCCGGACAGACCGGCTCGCAGGCGCGGCAGCCGAGACACAGATTCATCTGCTCCACAAAATCCTGGTCCGGCTCCATGACGCCGTCCGCCACCGCTTTCATCAGCGCGATCCGCCCCGTGGGGACGCCGCCTCGTAGCCTGTCTCGCGAAAAGTCGGACAGGCAGGCTGGCAAAAGCCGCAGCGCATGCAGTTGGACAGCTCTTCGTAATCCAGTTTGTGGATCAACGCTTCTTTAAGCGCGACTGACCACCACTCTGTTCCGTGTTTCTTTGGCGAACATCTTGCCCGGGTTGAGCAGGTTGTGCGGGTCAAAGGCATGCTTGATGCCTTTCATCACTTCGATCCCCGCCGCGCCTGCCTTCCATTCCGGATACGGCGCCTTAACGATCCCGACGCCATGCTCTCCGGTAATGGTGCCGCCTAGCTCGAGGGCGGCTGCGAAAATTCCCGCGAACGCTTCCTCGACCTGTTCGATTTCTTCGTGATTGCGCGCATCGGTCATACAGGTGGGATGCAGATTGCCGTCACCTGCATGACCAAAGGTGCAAATGTTCAGGCCGTACCGCTGCGCGATGTCCTGAATGGCGGCGACCATAGGGCGATCTGGGCGCGCGGCACGGTCGCATCCTCGAGAATAATGGTCGGATGCATCCGGGAAAGGGCCGCCAGGGCGCTGCGCCGTCATGACTTCGTCCGCCTCCTCCGGCGTCGTGGCGACCTTGATCTGGACGGCCTCGTTTTGCTTGCAGATCGCCGCGATCTTCACCATGTCCGGTCCACCGCCTCTGCTTCGCCGTCCTGGCCGATCAGCAAGATGGCGGTTACGTCCGTAGGCAGACCGATTTGCTTGAAGTCCTCCACGACGCGGATCGTCCCCTGATCCAAAAACTCCAGCGTCCCCGGAATGATCTGGTGCGCGATGATGTCGGAGACGGAGCGCGCCGCCTGCGACAGGACCGCGTACCTCGCCAGCATGACGCGCTGGGTCTGCGGCTTGGGGATCAGCTTGAGAATCACCTGGGTGATAATCGCCAGCGTGCCCTCGCTGCCCACCAACAGCTTGGTCAGATCGTAGCCCGCCACGTCCTTCATCAACTTGCCGCCGATGCGGATGATCTCTCCGTTCGGCAGGACCGCTTCCAGTCCGAGGACGTAATCTTTCGTCGTTCCGTATTTCAGCCCGCGCAGACCTCCCGAATTCAGCGCGATATTTCCGCCGATGGTCGAGATGACCATGCTGCCCGGGTCAGGCGGATAAAACAGGCCGCGCGCTTCGACCGCCTGGTGAATGTCCGAGGTGCGCACGCCAGACTGCACCGTGATCGTCAGGTTCTGCTCGTCGATTTCCACTATCTTGTTCATCCGGTTCACGACGAGGACGATGCCTCCCCCGACCGGTATCGTGCCTGCGCACAGATTGGACCCTTCGCCGCGCGTCACGATCGGGATCTGATGCCGCGCCGCCACGCGCATGACCTGCTGCACCTCTTGTGTGCTTTGCGGCATAACGACGGCGTCTGGCAGCGACTGCTGCATGGGCGCCGCGTCATACGAATAGGCGACCAGCGCTTCCTGCCGATCCAGACAATGCTTCTCGCCCATGATGGCTCGCAGCTCGGCGCGAATGTGTTCTGGCAACATGGAAACCCTCCTCCTAGATTAACTGTACTTTTGCAACGCTTCCCGGATTCGTCCATTGGCAAGATTCAACAGCCGTGTCGCCTCTTCCCTGCTCGCACCCGTCAGTTTCATCAAAATTGCCGTCTTTGCGTCGCCTTTGGCCAGCTCTGCCAGCCGCTCCGCTTCCGCATAGCCGACGCCGGTCACTTCCATGACGATCCGCTTGACCCGCTCCCTGAGCTTCTGGTTCGTCGCTTGGACGTTGACCATCAGGTTGCCGTATACTTTGCCGAGCTTGATCATCGTCGCCGTCGTCAGCATGTTGAGCACGAGCTTTTGCGCCGAGCCTGCCTTGAGCCTGGTCGAACCGGTCAGCACCTCGGGCCCGACGACGACGTTGATCGCGACATCCACCCCTTTGTTGATAAACGAAGGCTGGTTGCAGGATACCGCAATGGTGCGCGCCCCGATCGCCTGCGCTTCCTTTAGCACGCCAATCACGTAGGGCGTCCGTCCGCTCGCCGCGATCCCGACGACGACATCGCGCTCCGTCACGCCGTGCCCGCGCACATCCTCCTCTCCCAGCTCAGCGGAATCCTCCGCCCCCTCTACCGCGCGGATCATCGCGGACGGTCCCCCGGCGATCACGCCCTGCACCAGCTCCGGGTCTGTCCCGAAAGTCGGGGGGCATTCGGAAGCGTCGAGAATCCCCAGCCGTCCGCTCGTGCCCGCGCCAAAGTAAAACAGGCGGCCGCCCTTCTCCAGCGCGGCCACGATCAGCTCGACGGCCTCCGAGACTTGATCCAGGATGCGCCCGACCGCATATGGCACTTTTTTATCCTCATCGTTCATCAGCTGCACGATTCCCCGGGTGCTCAAGCGATCCAAGTCGCGAGCGCTGTCGTTTCTTCTTTCGGTGATCAGTTCTTGCAGGTTTTCCAGCTTCACTCTCTCCGAACCTCCTTTTGTATTTATGATTGCGGTCCGATGGCGCCAGCATCATCCAAATGGCAGGAAACCCAGTGTCCTGCTGTCCGCTCACGTGCAGCTGGAGCACTTGTCTTGCAAATGTCCATGCAGCGGCGGCAGCGCGGATGGAACGCGCAGCCCGCAGGCGGGTTGGCCGGACTCGGCAAGTCTCCCTCCAAAAGGATGCGCTGTGTCGTCAGGTGCGGATTTGGAACAGGTACGGCGGACAGCAACGCCTGCGTATACGGATGGGTCGGGCTCTCGTACAGGGACTTCTTGTCTGCCGCCTCCACCACTTTGCCCAAATACATCACGGCGACACGGTCCGAAATGTGGCGCACGACGCTCAGATCGTGGGAGATGAACAGGTAGGTCAGGTTGAATTCCTTTTGCAAATCCTGCATCAGGTTGAGAATCTGCGCCTGGATCGAAACGTCCAGCGCCGATACCGGCTCGTCGGCGATGATCAGCTTGGGGCGCAGGATCAAGGCCCGGGCGATCCCGATCCGCTGGCGCTGCCCCCCAGAAAATTCATGGGGAAAGCGGTCCAGATGCTGCTTGGACAGCCCGACGATGCCGATCATCTCCTCGACCTGGCGGCGGCGCTCCTGCGCGGTGCCGATGCCGTGGATGATCAAGGGATCCTCCAACATCTGCCCGATCGTCTTGCGCGGGTTCAGCGAGGCGAACGGATCCTGAAACACGAGCTGCATGTCGCGGCGCGCGCGGCGCAAATCCGTCTCATTCAGCTTGCGGATGTCATTTCCCTCGAACAGGATCTCCCCGTCTGTCGGCTCGATCAGACGCAAGATGCAGCGGCCCGTCGTGGACTTGCCGCAGCCGGATTCGCCGACGATGCTGACCGTCTCCCCCGGATAGACCGAGAGATTGACGCCATCGACGGCGCGGACGACCTTTTCCTTGCTGAAAAAGCCTTGCTTGCTGGTGAAATGCTTCGTCAGCGATCTGATTTCCAAAAGCGGTCTGGTCATTGGGCATCCTCCTCGCGATACAGCCAGCAGCGGCATTTTTGCGAAGCGGAGATAGGCAGAAGCTCGGGATTTTTCTGGCGGCAAACGTCCATGGCCTCCGCGCAGCGCGGGGCGAACCGGCAGCCCGCCGGCATCTCGCTCATGAGCGGCACCGCTCCGGGAATGGCAGACAGCCGCTCCTCATTCACGCTGATGCTCGGCATTGACTTCATCAGCCCTCTCGTGTACGGATGCCTGGGCTCGTCAAACAGCTTTTTGACGTCCGCTTCCTCCACGATCTGCCCCGCGTACATGACGATCACGCGCTGGCACATTTCGGCGACGACGCCCAGATCGTGGGTAATGAGCATGATCGACGTCCCTTGCTCGTCGCGGACTTTTTTCATCAGATCGAGAATTTGCGCCTGGATCGTCACGTCGAGCGCGGTCGTCGGCTCGTCTGCGATCAACAGCTTCGGCTCGCAGGCCATGGCCATGGCGATCATCACGCGCTGACGCATCCCGCCCGAGAGCTGATGGGGAAAATCGGCGATGATCTCCTCAGCTCGCGGGATGCCGACCTGCCACAGCAACTGGATCGTCCGCTCCTTGGCCGCCTGCCTGGACAATCCCAGATGGCGGCGCAGCGGCTCGCTGATCTGCTTGCCGATCGTATGCAGCGGATTGAGCGAGGTCATCGGCTCCTGAAAGATCATCGCGATCTGATTGCCGCGAAGCTTTTGCATGTCTTTATCGGACAGCGACAGCAGCTCCTGGTCCTGAAAACGGATGCTGCCGCTCATTTCCACATTTCGTCCCAACAGCTGCATAATGGACATGCTGGTCACGCTTTTGCCGCAACCCGACTCTCCGACTACTCCGACGGTCTCGCCTGGCTCAACGGTCAGGCTGACCCCTTCGATGACGGTCAGCTTTTGGCCGGATTGGATAAAGGATGTGCGCAAGTTATCGATCGCAAGCAAAGCTGTCATGGGTACTCCTCCCCTCTCTCGCTGTGCCGTTCCAAATTTGATTGTGATGGGCGATCCGCCACGGACCGATCAGCGGGCTGGCGACAGGATGGACCCGATTCGTCAAGGTGATGATCGTCATCTCGCGGAGCGGATCACACCAGATCGAGGTTCCCGTAAAGCCGGTATGGCCATAGGCGCGCTCCGAGACCAGATCGCCTCCCGAGCAGCCCGCCGCGAGCTGCTCCAGCGAACCGCCAGTCGAAGAGGCGATCCAGCCGAGACCTCTGCGCTGGGCGGAAAAATCGGTGTGCGAACGGGAGGACAGCGCCCGCAGAACCGGGTCGATCCGCACCGGAGCATCAGCGGAAGTCCAGATCGCCATATAGCGCTCGACATCGCGCACCGTGGAAAACAGTCCGGCGTGCCCGCTTACTCCCCCGAGTCCGTAATGGGCGTTGCAGTCGTGCACAGTCCCGCCAATCACGCCTTGCCGCCACGGGTAATGCGCCAGCTTTTCTTGCCACTTTGCTGCCCGCTTCTGATCGCTGGACGCAAGCTCGGCCAGGTAGCTTTCGGCCATGTTTTGCTCAAACCCATTGCCCCGCTCCGTCAGAGCGATGCCGCTGATTGGCAGCGACTTTTGCTGCAGCGGCAAATAACAGGTGCTGGTCATGCCGCTCGGTTGAAAGATGAGCCTGGCAGCAAGCGCGTCCAGCTCTTCGCCCCAGATGCGCTCCAGCAAAAAGCCGAGCAGCATGAAGCCTGGATCGCTGTACACGACCTGCCCTCCCGGAGCGCCGACCAAAGTCTCTTGCGCGATCACGCGAAGGTACTCCTCTCTGCCCTGACCGATCAGAAAAAACGGGCGCCACGCGGGAAGCCCCGATGTGTGCGTGAGCAGATGCGCGATCTTGATTTGCGCTTTTCGCTCGCGGTCCTGACTCTCTCCCAGCTCGGGCAGATGGGTGACGAGCTCGTCTGCCAGCGACAGCTTTCCTGCCTGCACGCTGAGCAAAACGAGCGGCAGCGTCACCATGACTTTGGTCAGGGACGCCAGGTCGTACAGCGTCTGCGCGTCGACTGCCGCCGCACCCGCTTCCGCGCCAATCCTGCCTTTGACCGTCGTCAGCGTCGGCGCGCTTGCTCTCATCACACTGACAGCCGCGCCCGGAAAAATCCCTCTGCGGATGCCGTCCTCTACGCTTTGTTCCATCCGAGCGGCCAGCTCGATTCCGTTCATGTCGATCCCTCCTGTCTACTTGCCGCGATGACGCGGATCGAGAATATCGCGGACGGCGTCGCCGAACATGTTGCAGGCCAGGATCGTCACGGACATAGCCAGACACGGCCAGACGATCATTCCCGGCGCCAGCTCCATGTACCGGCGCGCTTCGGAAATCATCCCGCCCCACGACGGATCGGGCGGCTGGATGCCCAGGCCCAAAAAGCTGAGGGCGGATTCGGTCAGGATCGCGCCGGAAATCGCCAGGGACGATTGCACCAGCAGCGGAGCTGTCACGTTCGGGAAGATTTCCAGAAACATGATCCGCTTCGTGCTCGCCCCGATCGCGCGGGCGCTTTCCACGTATTCCAGGTTTTTGATGGAGAGCACGGCTCCCCTGACGGTACGGGTAAAGATCGGAATATTGACAATCCCGATCGCCATGATCGTATTAAAGGTGCCAGGTCCGAGCGCCGCCACGATCGCCAGCGCCAGCAAAATCTCCGGAAAGGCAAACAGCACGTCCATGCAGCGCATGATAAAGCCGTCCACCCACCTGCCGAAATAACCGGCAGTCAGTCCAAACAGTGTCCCGAATACGACGCTGACCACTACAGCCGAAACCCCGACGACGAGCGATACGCGCGCCCCGTAAATGATCCGGCTCAAAAGATCGCGCCCGAACTGGTCGGTGCCGATCAGGAAGTCGCCCGAGCTGCCTTCCATCCGATGATCCTGAAACATCTGCGTCGGGTCATGCGGTGCCAGCACCGGCGCCAGTGCCGCCGTCAGGCAAAGCAATAGGAGCAGCACGGAACAGAAGACGGCCGTTTTATTTGCCAAAAATCGCTTTCGAAAAGTGCTCATGTCGCATTCCCCTTGTCAATACTTGATACGCGGATCAATCCAGGTATAGATCAGGTCGATGAGCAGATTGACCAGGACAAACACCAGAGCGACGAACAGCACGCCTCCCTGCACGACCGGATAATCCCGCTGATAGATGCCTTCCAGAATGTACTGACCCAGACCCGGTATCGAAAACAGCTGCTCCACGATGACTGATCCTCCCAACAGGTATCCGATCTGCATCCCGGCGATGGTCACGATCGGAATCGAGGAGTTGCGGAACGCGTGACCCATGACGATGGTCCATTGGCTGTTTCCCTTCGCACGCGCCGTACGGATGAAATCTTTGTCCATGGTTTCCAGAAAAGCGGAGCGCGTCATCCGCATCACCCCTGCCGCAACGACAATGCCCATGGTCACGGCCGGCAGGACAAACACCTGGAAAGCCTCCACGGGATTCTCCCAGAAGTTGACGACGTCAATCGGCGGAAACCAGTTGAAATAGAGGGAAGAGCCCAGCAGCAGCAGCGTGCCGGTGGCGAAATTGGGTACGGAGATGCCCAGCAAGGTCGCCACGCGGACGAGAATATCCGTCTTGGAATGCGCGCGGATCGCGGACAGGATGCCAAATGGAATCGCGAGCACCCAGCCGATCAGGACGCCGAACACCGTCAGCTGCAGCGTGACCAGAAAGCGTTTGAGAATTTGCGGCAAGATTTCTTCGCCAGAATGCACAGATACCCCGAAGTTCCCATGCAGCATGCCGCCAATCCAGTGCAAATACTGCGTAATGAGCGGCTGATCCAGCCCCATGCTCTTGTGCAGCGCGGCGATGGCTTCCGGCGTCGCATTGGTGCCCAGCATGATGGAAGCAGGATCACCCGGCACCAGATGCAGGATGGTAAAGACCAAAACGGAGATGCCAAACAGGATGGGAATCAGGCTGGCGACGCGTTTGATAAGAAAAGACCCCACTTTGGTTCCCTCCAAATTAGAAAACTTGGCTGCGCCTAACCTTTGGCGGAGCCTTTGTATTAGAAACTTGGCTCCGCCAGATACCGGGCGGAGCCTTGTTGAAACGGATCTTACTTGATGGAAGTCTTGGTCAAAGAGTATACTTCACCCGCTGCGCTCGGCGTGAAATCGATGTTGTCGCGCACAGCGTAGTAGTTTTTCGGAGAGGCCAGGAACAGGTTCGGCGCGTCTGCTACCAGCATCGTTTGCGCCTGTTCGTACAGCTTTTTGCGCTCTGCCTGATCGACAGTAGCCAGCGCTTTTTCCACTAGCTCATCGTAAGCCGGGTTGGAGTAGTTCCACACGTTGGCGGAACCGGTCGTCGCGAAGAAGAAGCGCATCGAACGATCAGCGTCCACGCCGGAAGTGTTGCGTCCGACCATCAGGTTCATGTCCTTGGACTTCCATACTTCGATGTAGTTGCCCCATTCCAGCTGATTGATCTTGGCGTTGATGCCGATCGCTTTCAGCTGCTGCTGAATCACTTGCGCGGTTTCGATCATGTCCGGGTAGGTTGCCGCTGTTTCGATCTCGGTGTCAAAGCCGTTCGGAAAGCCTGCTTCCGCGAGCAGCTGCTTCGCTTTTGCCGCATCCGGCTTGTAGGTCGGGTAGCTGGCGGCATCCACTGCCCAGCTGGTCAGCGCCGGCGCGATCGGACCCGTCAGGGCAGCCTCGCCTTTCCAGACGGTCTGCACGATCTGGTTGCGGTCTACGGCATAGCTGATCGCTTCGCGCACTTTTGGATTGTCAAACGGCTTTTTGTTCACGTTGATGCCCAGATAGCTGTATTCCAGGGACTGGTAGTTTTTCACCTGCACGCCCGGCTTGCCTTCCAGCAGCTTGGCGGAATCGGCGGAAACCGTGCTGATGTCGATTTTGCCGGAGCGGATCGCGGCCAGACGTTCTGCCTCGTCCTTCATGATCTGGAATTTGATCGTTTCCACTTTCGGCAAGTCTTTATTGAAGTAATCCGCATTTTTCTTCAACAGTACGTATTGGCCGGGCTCGCTCTGCTCCAGCTTGAACGGCCCTGTGCCGATCGCGTCCTTGGTCAGATCGGTCGATCCGCTCGGCACGATGGATGCATAGGCGCTCGCCGTGTTTGCGATGAAGGCGGCGTCGGCGTTTTTCAGATGGAACACGACGGTGGTCGGGTCCTTCACTTCGATCGACTCGACGTTGGAGAAGTACGATTTGGCGATCGCGCCGGTGTCCGGATTCAGGATGCGTTCAAAGGAGAACTTTACGTCGTCAGCGGTCATGTCTTTGCCGTTGTGAAACTTCACGCCTTTGTGCAGGGACATCGTGATGGTCTTGCCATCCGGTGCCACTTCCCACTTTTCTGCCAGGTTCGGCACGATGTTCATGCTCTCGTCCAGCTTGGTCAGGCTGTCGTAGATGAGAGCGTAGACGCGGACGCTGGATGCGGCCGGAACCTTGTGCGGATCGTAGCCGACCGGTTCTTGCTCGGCTGCCACGATCAGCTCTGTTTTCGCGGCCGCTTGCTGCTGGCCTTCCTGCGGCTTTACCTGGTCGCCCGGAGCCGCCGTTCCGCCGCCCGAACAGGCGGAAAGCATCAGGGACAAAGAGAGAAAAAAGCCTGCCAACATTCTTTTTTTCACGATGATACCCCCTATGTGTCTGAAATTTAAAAGCATATATTTCCTAACGGCACGGCCCTCCTGGCACCCGTCACAGACGGTACGTTCGACGGTCGGCCCATTAGTGTCTCATGACCCAAGATGGCAAAGGCGACAGCTTCCTTCGCGTCATCCGGCATACCGAATTGCCGGGCGGTGGTGATGCTCATTTCCGCCGGCAGCTGGCTTTGCAGCATGCGCAGCAACGTCTGGTTGTGCGCGCCTCCCCCTGAGACGATCACTTCCTCCACCTTGGTTTCCGGCAAAACGAACTGCAGGTACGCCTGCGCGATGGACGTTGCGGTCAAGGCCGTCACCGTGGCGATCAAGTCGCTGCCGCTGATGCCGAGCTGTCCCGCCTCTGCCGCCAGCTCCTGGGCGAAGGCGCAGCCGTACACTTCCCGGCCCGTGCTCTTGGGCGGCTTCGTCTGGTAGTACGGGTCCTGCAGCAGCCGCGCCAGCAGCGGTTCGCAGACGGTCCCGCCCTGTGCCAGCCGGCCCGCTTCATCGTAGCGAAGCTTGCCACCGGTGACGATCTGGACAATTTGGTCGATGATCATGTTCCCCGGTCCGGTATCGAACGCTGTCACTTCCTCGATGCGCGCTCCTGCGGGCAGAACGGTCACGTTGGCGATCCCGCCGATGTTCTGCAGCAGCCGTCCCTTTTTAGGATGACGGAACAAGATGTAGTCTGCGTACGGCACGAGCGGCGCTCCTTCGCCATCCGCTGCCAGATCGCGCGCCCGGAAGTTGCCCACGACGGGAATGCCCGTGCGCTCCGCCAGCGTCGACAGCTCGCCGATTTGCAGCGAGGCCCGTACCTCTGTCATCCCAGTCGGTCCCGGAAACGGTGTGCGTCCCGCGATGTGCCAGATCGTTTGCCCGTGCGTGCAGACCGCATCCACCTCGCCAGCCGTGACGCCCGCTTGGTCCATCAGCTGTTTGACAGCGTGGGCGTACCATTCCGACAGTCCGTAATGCATTGCCGTCAGCCGATCCACCCTGGCCGTCTCGACGCTGCACAGGTTCATCACCCATTCGCGCAGTTCGTCCGAGTACGGCATGTAATAAAATTCGCGAAGAGATACATCGGCGATCTCCCCATCTTCGTTCGTGCGGATGGCCACCAGTGCGGCATCGATGCCGTCCAGCGATGTGCCCGACATAAGCCCGATGAGCAGATGCTCCCTTTTTGCGCGATAATTCAGCAGTGCCGCAGGTTGATCCATGGTGCAGCCCCCATTTGTCAGAAAGAATAGTTAAAATATTTTCGCTTGTTTCTGTTTTCAATTATAAGAAATAAAATTACAAATTTCAATCTATAAATAGTAAATTTTATTTCTTTTCCTTTAAAGTGTTTGCGAATGATCGGCAGCAGCGCGGAAAGAGTGACGCTCCCAAATGGATCGTGACATTACCACGATATGGGAGTATAACAGAAACGTACGTTCTCATTTCTATCTCAATCCCAGGAGGTCTTCAGATGGAATTGCAAGCTGTCATGGATCAAGTGGATCAAGTCTCTTCCCAATACTGCAAGAAATTCGGCATTCAACGCAGCAACGAATGGTTCCTGCTAAAAATTCAGGAGGACTAACCTCTGAACAATTGCAAAGCCATTTCGAGAATGAGCTGGCTGACACGATCGGTTTTCTGTTAGCCATGTCCAAATACAACGGCATTGAGATCGAAAAAGTGATCGCAGAAAAGTGGATCAAGTGGCTGTGATGCTCCGAGCAGCTGTGGAATCGCCCGCCAACTGCTGCCACTGCCGGATCATAAAAAAGGTGCCCTTTTGCAAAGGCACCTTTTTTCTTGAAGCTTCTTTCACTAAAAATCAAAGTTGTCCGGGCCCGGACCTACGCGGGCGCCTTCGTTCAGGTCGTCGATTTTCGCCATGTCTTCTGCAGACAGCTCGAAGTCAAACACGTTCGCTTTTTCCACGATCCGGTGCTCCTTGATGGATTTCGCGCACGGCATCCACCACTTCCTGGCCTTCCCGGACTTTAAATACACCGAGGCCGGGCCGAGGCATGTTCACTCCGTTGCAGAGGGCTGTAGTCTCTTGCAAGCTTTTTATCATGAACTGGTTGCCTCCTGATGATTTTTCCTTGCCCTGGAGTGGCCATCCTTGTTTTCCAATACTCGGCTCCAGACTGTCAGAACAACGGCTCCGAGCACCATGACTCCCTCCCCATGTCGTGTGGATGAGTCCGATCGAATCGGTGATGACGCCGCCATCGTACGCGCCGATCGCGATTCCCGCATTGAACGCGGCGATGTTGATGGCCGAGGCCACATCCTTGGCGCTCGGCACGAACCGCTCCGCCAGGATGACGACGTACACCTGCAGCCCCGGCGCATTCATAAACGCCATGATTCCCATGAAAAAGATCGTGATCAGCCCGGCGATTTTGAACGGCACGGTGGCAAAAAGAATGAACAGGACGATCGCCTGAACGGCAAACATGGCCAGCAAGACTGCAAGCGGATTGCGGTTCGCCAGCTTGCCGCCCGCCACGTTGCCGATGGCGATGGCAATCCCGTAGACGAACAGGATGACAGCGACCTGCCCTGCTGAAAAACCGGTGATCTCCGTCAACAGGGGCGACAGGTACGTGAAGACGACGAATGTCCCGCCGTAGCCCAGGGCAGTGATGACGAACACGAGCAGCAGCCGTGCATTCGTGACCAGTTTCAGCTGATCGCCGAACGTCGTCTTGACTCCTTTGCGCAAATTCGCCGGGACGAGCGCCAAATTGGCTACGAGGGCGACGACCCCGACGAGGACGATCGCGGCAAACGCAACGCGCCACCCCGGCAGCTGCCCCAGGTACGCACCCAGCGGCACTCCCGTTACCGTAGCGACCGTCAGTCCCGCAAACATGAGGGAAATCGCGCTGGACCGGCGATCCTCCGGCACGAGGTCGGCGGCAATCGTCGAGCCGATCGACATGAACACGCCATAGGCAAAGGCTGCTACGACGCGCCCGACGAGCAGCGTCGCAATCGTGCCCGCACCTGCCGCGATGCTGTTCCCGGCGATAAAAAAGAGCATGATCCAGAACAGCAGTGTCTTTTTCGGAACCCTCGACGTCAGCGAGGTGAGCACGGGCGCTCCGATGGTAACGCCCAGCGCGTATAGGGTAAAAGTCAGTCCAGCAGTCGTCAGCGGGATATTCAAGTCTTGCGAAATCAACGGCAACAAACCTACGCTGATAAATTCCGTCGTTCCGATCGCGAAAGCACTGATCGCCAGGGCCAGCAAGGCCAGCGTGCTTTGCTTTCTTCCTTCCGTCACACGTTTTCCTCCTCGGTTGTTCCCTCACCCGTTCGTTCACCGCGGAAGGAAAATGAATGATATGGTGAATACCAGCTGGCAAATGCTATTATGGATGAGAGAAAACGGCATGAGAAGTACACACTTTTTTGTGCGGTAGGAACCGAAAAGTATCGTAGGTACTTTTTAGTGCCTATGGTCCGTATGTGGGAAAGGAGGAGCAGCCATGAAGAAAAAGAAGTACAACATCGCTATAGAAGCGACGCTGGAAGTGATCGGCGGAAAGTGGAAATGCGTGATTCTCTGTCATCTGACCCACGGGGAAAAACGCACAAGCGAGCTGAAGCGGCTGATGCCGGGCATCACCCAGAAGATGCTGACCCAGCAGCTGCGGGAACTGGAGGATGACGGGATCATCAACCGGATCGTCTACAACCCGGTCCCGCCGAAAGTCATGTATCAGCTGACCGAATACGGCTGGAGCCTGCATGGCATTCTCGACACGCTCTGCGCCTGGGGCGGGCGCCACATCATCCGCGTCTACGGAGACAAGGAGGGCATGCTGGAGGACAGCACCCTCAATCCGAAGAGCTGACGCTGTCCTGACCGGAAGGCGCCGTCCTGCCGCCGTCCTCGCCGCCCGTCCCCCGCAATCTTTGCCATTCCGCTCTGTACGCAAAAAGGCCGTCCAGCCAATGCACGGGATGACCTTTTTTTCATGAATGCCAATCTGACCGTTTGCCCCAGGACCGGTCCGTCCGCCCAAGTGCTTCGCCCGCTCAGGCAAACAGGCTGATGAGATTGCCGTCCGGGTCGGCGACGATGGCGTAGCGCTGTCCCCAGAAGGCGTCCCACGGCTCGCGATGGCCGGCGTAGCCGTGCTCCACGAGCTTTGCGTACAGCTCGCTTACGGCGTCCGCACTGTCGCACAAAAACGCCAGCTCGATCCGATGCCCCGTCGGCGCCTCCCAGCCGCCGTACACATCGCGGGCCACCTCCACCGTATCAAAGGCGAGGCGCACGCCGTCCTGCGCGACCTCCACATGCATTTCGGCATTGGCGCTCTCCGGTATATTCAGCCCGAGCAAGCGGTAAAAATCCAGCGCTTTCTTCAGGTCACGCGTGACAATCCCTACCATATCCAGCTTGATTCCCATAGCGAACCGCTCCTTTTTCACGCAAATAATGACAGCTCCTGCCGCACTTTTTTCGGCAGCTTTTGCACGACTTGCCCATGGGAATGCGCGATCATCCGCTCCCACAGCTCATGTGGAATGTCCGCATCGAGGTAAACGGAATTCCAGTGCGTTTTGTTCATGTGATAACCGGCAATGATGCCCGGGTAGATTTCGCGAAGCTCGTCCGCCCAGGCCGGGTCGCATTTCAGCGTGAGGATGTCCTTCCCCTTGCCATCGTCTCCGATCATGGCAAACAGTTTCCCGCCGACGTGGTAGCGATCGCACTCCCACGCGGGCTGGTAATCGTACGTGCAGCCGGGCAGCTTCCGGCACCAGGCGTCCAATGTTCCCTTGTCCATGTTCCTATCTCCTCTCTCTCGCAGCTTTGCCGCTTGCTTCCTGTCCGTAGTGTAGCAGCCGGTGATTGCGCCCGGCTTGTAAAAATCGGACAAGTTTACCCGTTGTCCCCTTTGCCCAGCCTGTCCGCCAAGACCTGGGACGGGGCAAGCCCGTAATAGCGTTTGAACGCCTTGACGAAATGCGGCTGGTCGAAATAGCCGTACCTGTGCGCGAGTCGAGTCAGCTCCGCAGGCGACGTACGGCTCCAGCCTCTGGCACGGCTCATACTCCCGGTAGCGGTAGTGGGGCTGGGCCAGGCCAGCCTGAAGGACAGGCGGCTGCAGCGGCCGATACATGCGCATAGAAGCAGACTCCTCCCCTGCCTTTTTCGAGGCGATTCCTTCAATTTCCTCATTTTACCACGCGAGCCCTGCCCGATATACAGCGTCGGCAAAGAATTCCTTTGCCCGCTCACTCTTTGCCCCCTCACTCCTTGAGCGCTTCCCGTATATCATAGCGAGAATGGACTTTTTTCCAAGCGAGGTGCATGGTGTATGATCTCCTCCTCCAAATGGAGCCTTCACAAGTTCTTTGCCAAAAGCCCGCACATCCGCCCGTATTTGCCTCCCACCTCTCTGTACCAGCCTGCCGCCCTCCGCACCTATTTGGGCAAGTACGATACCGTCTTCATCAAGCCAACGAGAACCCACATGGGAAAAGGCATTGTGCGCGTCCAAAAAAAGGAGGGCGGCTACCAGTTTGTCAAGGAGCGCGGCGAGCCCGTCCACGTCTCCACGCTCGAAGAACTGCAGCAAAAGCTGGAAAAGCAATGTGTCGAAAAAACGCACATCATCCAAAAAGGAATCCATCTGGCGGAGCTGAACGGGCGTCCCTACGACATACGCGTGATGATGATGCGCAACGGCCTGGGCAGATGGCAGTACGCGGGAATGCTGGCCAAGGTCGCCGGGTCGGACAGCGTGATCACGAATGTGGCGCGCGGGGGAGGCTATGCCGTCACCGTCCCCCACGCGCTGCAGAAGTCGCTGTCCCTCTCGCCCGCCGAAATCCGCCGGGTCAGACAGACGCTCATCCGGCTCAGCTACCAGGTGTGCGCCCACTTCAACAAATACAGGCATTCCGCCCAGATCGGCGTCGACTTTGCCATCGACAAGCAAGGGAACATCGCGGTGATCGAAGTCAATTACGACTTTCCGTCTCACGGACTGTTCGCCAAGCTCAAGGACAAAACCTACTTTCGCACGATCAAGCGGCTTCACCAGCAATACCGCAATCGGGTCCAGCGAAAAAAAGGCAGAGCATAAGCCCGGTGCCGCAAATGCAAAAAAGCCAAAGAAACCTCCCTTTCTTTGGTTTTTCGGGTATGGTTATGATGACGAATGAGTGCTGCGTTATTCGTGTGCCAGAGCTTGCGTGCCGTGGCCTTCCAGGAGGGAGGTGCAGTTTGGGCAGCGCGTCGCCCTCACCGGGATGGTCGTGATGCAATGCGGGCACTCCTTGGTCGTCACAGGAGCCTCTGCCGCTTCTTGCTTGCGTTTGAACCGGTTCAGCTGCTTGATCACCAGGAAGATGGAAAACGCGATGATCACAAAGTCGATGGCCGAGTTGAGGAACAAGCCGTAGTTCAGGGTCGCAGCGCCTTTAGCCTTGGCGTCTGCCAGCGTTTCGAAATGAGTGCCGCTCAAACTGATGAACAGGTTGGAAAAATCGACCTTCCCGAGCAGCAGGCCGATCAACGGTGTGATGATGTCGTTGACCAGCGACGTCACGATTTTCCCGAAGGCTCCGCCGATCACGACACCGACGGCCAGATCCAGCACGTTTCCTTTCAGGGCAAACTCTGTGAACTACCCTCCACCTACGCTAACACTTAGAGGTGGGGGCTTCTAAGGTAATCGCACCTAACGGTGCGAAATTGACTTAGCTATCGAGCCTGAACCATGCTCTATATGACTATAATTGTGCCAA
>Ga0255334_1000050_pt1 | contig 158006 bp, 124 predicted proteins | sample EtOH5_35cm_T3_12_FD_202080 | JGI IMG/M metagenome (GOLD analysis project Ga0255334, IMG submission 202080) | Sandy soil microbial communities from University of British Columbia, Vancouver, Canada - EtOH5_35cm_T3_129 | ecosystem: Engineered > Artificial ecosystem > Sand microcosm >...
GCACGATCCGTTTTCACAAGTTTGGTCCAGCCGAGGTGCTCAAATGCGAAGAGCATGCGGCCGCTCTCCCTGCACCGGGCGAAGTGCAGGTGCGCGTCGAGGCGATTGGCATCAGCTGGTACGACATTCTTTGGCGCCAGAACCTGGCCTCGTCCCACGCTCGTCTGCCTTCAGGCCTCGGCCATGAAATGTCCGGCGTCGTGACGGCGCTCGGCGAGGGCGTCGATGACCTGGCTGTCGGTGACAAGGTCGCCAGCTTCCCGGCTGAAAGCCCGAACGACTATCCGGTCTATGGCGAACAGATCGTTTTGCCTCGCTCAGCGTTGACCCGCTATCCGGACGTGCTCAGCCCGATCGAAGCGGCGGTGCACTACACGCCACTGTTGATCGCGTATTTTGCCTATGCCGATCTGGCACGGGTCAAGCCTGGGCAGTTTGCCTTGGTCACCGACGCCAGCCACTGTGCCGGTCCGTCCTTTGTACAGTTGGGCAAGGCCTTGGGTGTGCGGGTGATTGCCGCCACGAAGACGGCCGAAGAGCGTGAATATCTGTTGTCGCTGGGTGCCGAGAAGGTCATCGTCACCGAGGAAGAAGATCTGCTGATGCGGATCAACAAGATTACCGATAACCGCGGTGTCGATGTGGTGTTCGATGGCCTGGGTGGCCCGCAGATGTCTCTGCTCGGCGATGTGCTCGCGCCTCGTGGCAGTCTGGTGCTGTATGGCCTGCAAGGTGGCAACCAGACGCCGTTCCCGGCCTGTGCAGCGTTCCAGAAGAACATTCAGTTCTTTGTGCATTGCATCGGCAATTTCACCGGCAAGCCGGAACTGGGCATCATTCAGGACCAGGTCGCACTGCAACGTGCCTTGCGCGACATCAGCCAGATGACCGCCGATCGCGTTCTGCTGCCGCTCAAGACTCGGGTCTTCCCGTTTTCCGAGTTTGTCGAAGCACACCGCTACATGGACGAATGCCCATGCCGCGAACGGGTCGCCCTGCAGGTCGAACCTGCGTAACTCCCTCTGAAAAAGTCCGTGCCTGCACGGACTTTTTTTTTGCCTGCTATTGTAGGCGCGAGCGGTGCCGCGATCCTTCAGGTCTGAAAATATGAGATGCCCCTGCCGATGAGGCCCGTTCAGCAACTGAACTGGTTTTTGCTCTTGATCTGTATCTTCTAATCGCCATTTAAGCCCTGATAATTGAATGATTACTTTCATCTCAAGGAAAGAGTCATGTCTGGGTATCGGTTTGATACTTTTCAATGCACATCGTTAATATGTTTCCGACAAGCTGTTGATCGTTGCTCAATTGCCAAACAATCATGTGCGACTTCTTTCTTTATTTCTTGTGCTACATGTCTGTGGGGCACTGTCGGACATTTCCTAGGACGTCTCTCGAAGTCCGCAGGCGCAGGTATTACGGGGCTTTGCGATGGGCTGTCTGTCGCCAGGGCAATCGCGCTGTTCAGATTCATCAAATATCTTCTGAAAGTTTAAGTGTTAGCATTCGGGCATAGCATTCAGCACTTCAATCGTGGCGGGCAATCGGTTTGCACATTGCATTTCGTTGTTTGCGCACTATTGAACTTACGAGTATCAGGTAAATAAAGATGACCCTTATCCATGATCAGGCGATGAATTATGTCTATCAGCAAATGCTGCAACGTTTGCTGAGTTTCTTCTCGCGGGCCGAACGTACGGCATTGCAGCTGATGATTCAGCGGTTGGTGGTCACCGCCGGTGGAATGGAGCGCATTGGCGACTACAAGGTGCTCGCCATTCAGTCCGGGTCCCGGGACAGTTGCTACACCCTGGCGCTACTGCGCGCGGCGCAGCTCAGTATTGCCGGCAGGGCACCTTCCACGTTCCAGCTGCGCGTGGCTTCCTTGCGTATGAGCGGTCTCAGTGCCTCGGCGCAAGACAACATTCATCGCAGCCACAGCGCATTGTTCCTCTACGATGACCCGAGGGTCGAAGTATTGATGGCTGATAACCGGGAGGTTTTGCCATTCAGGCATCCGGCGCCGGTCTCGGAGGCCGGCCGCGAAGCCAGTCGGCTCAATCTGCTGATGGTGGGGCATCGTCGGACCCTCGACGGGCCGATCGATCTGTGGGACGACGGCTATCTGGCCACTGGTGAATTCGTTGGGCAAATTGCCCGGTGGAACAGCGGCGTGGATGCATTGATCTGCAGCGATACGCCACGTCAGCAGAAACTGTTTATCGAGGGTTTGAAGCGGGCGGCCGCGAAGGCCGGGCTCACGACGTCCGATCATCCCGGAACCGGCTTTGACGAGCTGTTTGCAGTGCTCGACGAACTCGGCAGCGATTGTTACCGCACGTTTTATGACGGGCGTGGCCCGGCGCAATGGCGTCCGGCCGAACAATTCGAAGCCTGCCGTCGCGCCACGTTCATCGACATTCACGACCTCCTGGTCAGCAACCGGGAAGAGCGATGGCCGCTGCTCACTGAGTTTCTGGGGTTTCAGCCTGACGAACTCACGGCCCAGCTCAGTGAGAACGAATACGTCAGCCCTTCGATCTCTGCCCATGTCCGTGGGTTGCAAGCGTGCTTCGTGCATGGTCACAGCTATGAGACGGGCGTCGCCGAATACTTGCAGCGAGCCTTGGTGATGATGCGTCGCAAGCAACTGTCGGAGCGTCTGTGCGAACAAGCCGTGGAGACCTTTGGCAGCCCGGCGAAGTTGTCCGATCAGCGTGCACTGGCAGCGGCCGAAGCGCAGAAAAACCTTGGGTTGAACGAGGCGCAGCTGGTATGCCTGCTCTTCGCGCCTTTTGTCGAAAACGGCGCCGGGCTTGAGCGTTTCCTGCGTCAATGCCACCCGGGCATGCTGGTGGCGATGCCTGACTTGCACCGTGCGATGCAGGGCCACCCGGTGCCTGAACAGATTGTGCACTGGATGGTCGACGTCAGCGGGTTGCCCGTCAGCCTGATCGGCAAGCTGTACCGCATGGGGCCGGTGCCTGGCGTCGAGGGCAGGGTGAATGACGGGGAGCCCGACGACGCGGACGGGCAATCCGAAGCCGTCGATCCTGGTCATGATGCTGCGGTGGCAGGTGAATGGTCAGCGGGACATTGAAAGGACCTCGCGAAACCGACTTTGCCTATCAGGCGGTGTACCGATACCTGACCCACCTGATCAACGAACCGGTCAGCGACACGAACGTACGCTTGCCATCGTTACGCCAGTTGGCCAATCGCCTGAGCGTGTCGATCTCGACCATTCAGTACGCTTATTCGCTGCTGGAGAAAGAAGGGCGTGTCTATTCGGTGGCCAAGTCCGGCTATTACGCATTGCCGGTGTCCTCGATCAGCATGCCCGGCAATGGCAACGACCTGCTCGAAACGGTTTATGTCAGCGCCAGGCGCCCGGGCATGCTGGTCTTCAGTGCCGATGAGCCGGCGCTGCTGCAGCCCCTCGACAGTCCGTTGTTGCTGCTGGAGCGCGAACTGCTGCGCCAATACCCGCGTCTGCCACAACCGCCTTCACAACCTTGCGGCGAGCTCGAACTGCGCGCCGCACTTGCGGCGCGTTACACCACGTCGCCGGTGCGTTGCTGGCATGCCGATCACGTCTATGTCGGCGCAGACTTGCGCGGAGTCCTGGAAATATTGATCGCTGTACTGGGGCTCAAGGACGCCGTGGTGGTGATCGAGTCGCCGTGTGACTGGTCGATTCTGCGTCTGCTTCAGGCGGCGGACGTTCAAGTGATCGAATGGCCGGTGCAAGCCAATGGCAGCCTGGACGTCGAGCGACTCAAGTCACTGCTGGAAACCCGACCGGTGCGGCTGGTGATGCTGTCGTCGGGGTTGAGCGCGCCACGGGGCAGCCTGCCGCCCGACGACAATCGACTCGCCATTGCGCAGTTGCTGGAACAGCATGGCAGTTGGGTGCTGGAAAACGACTGTTACGGCGACCTCGAATTCGAGCCGGGCGGTTTGCGATTCCGCGACCTGCTCGACCCGGAGCGGCTGATCGTGTTCTCCACGTTCGAGAAAATCATCGGTCCGGAAGCGCCTTACGGCTATCTGCTTTCGCGCCATTTCAGCGAGCAAATGCAGCGGCACTTTCTGCTACGCTCATTTCGCCTGTCGCCGATTCGCCAGAAAGCCATTGCCCGTTTGTACGCCAATGGCCGGATCGATCAGCACCTTCAGGTGCTGCGCAGATTGCTCAAGGACCGCAAGGTACACATGACGCAGCTATTGCAGGAGCGTCTGGGTGACGCCCTGCATGTCGTCGATCCTCAGGGCGGGGCGACGATCTGGGCACGCTCACTGCGCGAGGTCGATATGCGTCGAGTGTTCCAGCGCTTGCTCAAGCATCATGTGGTGATTGCGCCGGGGGAACTCTTCAGTCTGCAGGGCCTGCACACGCAGCACTTGCGCTTGAGTCATGCGTTCGGCGGAGATCATGACATCGGTGCTGCATTGAGCCTGCTGGGGGATGCCTTGCGGTTGGAATCGGTGGACTGAACACGGCCGTAAACCTCCTTTCAGGCCCGTGGATCGATCCCATCGCGTTGCGGTCAAACTGCCAGTAAACTGCGGTCCTATTCCTGAACCACTCTATTTCAGAGGTTTTGCATGACACTCAGTCCTTTTGCGGGCAAACCGGCACCGGCAGAATCGTTGGTCGACATCCCGCGACTGGTAACGGCCTATTACACCGGCCAGCCCGACGCCGCCATCTCCACCCAGCGCGTTGCCTTCGGCACGTCCGGGCACCGGGGCAGCTCGTTCGACCTGAGTTTCAACGAATGGCACGTCCTGGCCATCAGCCAGGCGATCTGCCTGTACCGCGAAGCCCAGGGCATCGACGGGCCGCTGTTCGTCGGCATCGATACCCATGCGCTGTCCACCCCGGCCGGTGCCAGTGCCCTCGAAGTACTGGCGGCCAATGGCGTGACGGTGATGATTGCCGAGGGTGACGAATACACCCCCACACCAGCTATTTCCCACGCCATTCTCTGCTACAACCGCGGCCGCACTTCCGGGCTGGCGGACGGTATCGTCATCACGCCGTCCCACAACCCTCCGCAAAGCGGTGGCTACAAATACAACCCTACCAACGGTGGTCCGGCCGATACCCACATCACCAAGTGGATCGAAGCCAAGGCCAACGAACTGCTGGGCAACAAGCTTGCCGGCGTCAAACGCATCAGCTACGAACAGGCGCTGAAGGCCAGCACCACCCATCGTCATGATTACCTCAATACCTATGTTGCCGACCTGATCAACGTGATCGACTTCGATGCCATTCGCGATGCCAAGCTGCGCCTGGGCGTAGATCCGCTGGGCGGAGCAGGGGTGCGCTACTGGTCGGCAATTGCCGAACACTACAAGCTGGACCTGGACGTGGTGAACAAGCAGGTCGATCCGACATTCCGTTTCATGACGGTCGACTGGGACGGCCAGATCCGCATGGACCCGTCATCCATCCACGCGATGCAAGGCCTGATCGGCTTGAAAGAGCGCTTCGACGTGGCGTTCGCCTGCGATCCGGACCACGACCGCCACGGCATCGTGACCCCGTCGGGTGGGTTGCTGGCGCCGAACAGTTACCTGGCGGTATCGATCGACTACCTGTTCCAGAACCGCCCACTATGGCGCGCCGATGCCGCGGTAGGTAAAACCGTGGTCAGCAGCGGCTTGATCGATCGCGTGGCCAAGCGTTTGGGCCGCCGCCTGTACGAAGTGCCGGTCGGTTTCAAATGGTTTGCGGACGGTCTGTTCGACGGCTCGCTGGGTTTTGGTGGCGAAGAAAGCGCCGGTGCGTCGTTCCTGCGCAAGGACGGCGGTGTCTGGAGTACCGACAAGGACGGTTTGATCCCGGCGCTGCTGGCGGCAGAAATGACCGCTCGTACCGGTCGTGATCCAAGCCAGGCTTACCGCGCGTTGACTGACGAACTGGGCGAGCCGTTCTCGGTGCGCGTCGATGCCAAGGCCAATCCGGAACAGAAAGCGCTGCTGAGCAAGTTGTCGCCGGATCAGGTCACTTCGACCCAACTGGCAGGCGAAGCGATCCAGAGCATCCTCAGTCATGCGCCGGGTAACGACCAGGCTATCGGCGGACTGAAAGTCATGACAGAGAATGGCTGGTTTGCGGCGCGTCCGTCGGGTACGGAGGACATTTACAAGATCTACGCCGAGAGTTTCGTCAGTGACGAGCACCTGAAGCAGTTGGTGGCCGAAGCCCAAACCCTCGTGGATGGCGCAATTTCAGCGAAGTGATCGAGGGCTCTGTGGCGAGGGGACAAGTCCCCTCGCCACAATTCCGCTGTCCAGTCCTGAAACAGGTGCAAACCTTATTCAGGACGGGACAAGCATGTAAAAAAGGGGCGACCATTTCCGGTCGCCCCTTTTTTTGCGTTTCATTTAGCCAATCAAGCCAGGTCCACCAAAACGATTTCACTGTCCTCAATGGCCGTCACCCGCAACACCTGCTCATCGACCACAGCAACACCGTCTCGAGCTTGTGCGCGCAACCCATTGACTTCAATGACACCCGTGGCCGGCACCAGGTATGCACGACGGCCGCTGTCCAGCCGATACTCGGCAGACTCGCCGGCCTTCAGGTTCGCTGCCACCAGCCGTGCATCCGCACGAATCCGCAGGCTTTGGTCGTCGCCGCTCTTGCCGCTGGCCAGGGTCACGAAACCTTCGCGCTGGCCTTTAGGGAACGGCTTGGCGCCCCATGACGGTGCCAGACCGGTTTCGTTCGGGATGATCCAGATCTGGAAGATTCTGGTTTCGGTGGCTTCCAGGTTGTACTCGCTGTGTGCGATCCCGGTGCCGGCACTCATGACCTGAACGTCACCCGCTTCGGTGCGGCCCTTGTTACCGAGGTTATCTTCGTGAGTAATCGCGCCTTCACGAACGTAAGTGATGATCTCCATGTCCCGGTGAGGGTGTTTCGGGAAGCCGGTGCCGGAGGCGATCACGTCATCGTTCCACACCCGCAGGTTGCCCCAGTTCATGCGTTTTGGGTCGTGGTACTCGGCGAACGAAAAGTGGTGATGAGCATCCAACCAGCCATGGTGGGCGCCGCCCAGGGAGTTGAAAGGTCTGAGTTCGAGCATGATCGTCTCCTGAAATGGGTTTTGATGGCGAGCATCATCCATCAGGCATCGATCGATAAAAAGCGTAAAAAGTGCCTCAATACCATCGAATAAGTTGATATCAAATAACCTCGAAACATTCTCACCCAGCCTTCACTTCATCGCATAAGCCAATGACCTGTAAGCATTTCACTAGAACTGAACGGCAAATGCAGACACCATAGCCTTCAACAGCCTCACACCCTGGAGTCAGCCCGCGTGCCGCAACACACCCCCGATCTTCCTCCTGAACTTCGTCCCCTGGCCGAGATGCCGCTGCTCAAGCGTCTTGCGGCCCGGTTCTTCGGCCATGGCCTGACCCGGCTGCGCGCGCAGCACCGCGCCTCATGGCTGCATGGCCAGGCTGATGGCTTTCGCAGCGGTCACATCGCGGGTGTGGATTATGGCTATAAGGAAGGCAAGCTCGAAGGGTTGGAGGAAGGTCGGCAGGTGTTGCTGATCCGTGACTCGCGCTCGACCGAACACCGCGCGCCCAACGTCGACGACAACTTGTTCGATGATTGGCGCCTGCCTTTGAGTGCGGACTTGAAAAAACGCATGAAGGCCGACGTTGCCCGTTTCCTGCCAGCCCATTCCCAACCCAGTGCCGCGCAGTGGAAGATGATCTTCAGTGACACGCCATCGACGTCGGTGATCGCCGGAGCGGGTGCGGGCAAGTCCACCACGCTGGTGCTGCGTATCTTGCTGCTGACTCACTATTTGGGTTTCGAGCTCGATTCGATGACCGTGGTGACGTTTACGCGGGAGTCGCGCAAGGACTTCATCAATAAGCTGATCGAGTTGTTTGCGCTCTGGGGCCGGGCACTCAGCTTCAAAGACGCGCGGGATCTGGTGCGCACCTTCCATTCGCGAATCCTGCCGATGGTGCGCAGTCTGCCGGGCTTCGAACGGCTACAAGCCTTCGAAAACCTCAGTCATCGCCCACAAAATGGCGATGAGGAAGCCGACAGCAATCCGTTCGACCTGCGTATCAATGACGCTCAGCGTCAGCAGCTCAACGCCTGTTACCACAGCCTGCACACCCGCGATGAGCGTTTCCGCGAGCTGATCAAACCGTTATCCCGCCATGCCTTGCAGCTCAAGGAATTGGAGCGCGATCACCCGGATGTGCAAAAGCGCATGGCCGTGACCGAACTGGCGGCCAAGCGTGATGAAGAACTGTGCGATTTCATCGAGGACTTGTGGTTCCGCGCCGGTGCCTGGCCGATCAAGGGCATCGAGCCCAATCGTCAGTCGTTCGATATCAATGGCTCGACGTTTCACTGCCATGGCTATATTCCAAGCCTGGACGCCTGGGTGGTACTGGGGTTCGATCCACGGGAAAATCCGCAGGTCAGCCGTCCGAATGCCAAGCTCAGCGTTCGCGCCGAGTGGGCTGTGAAACGAACACTGTTTCAAGCTTTCTGTCGTAAACCATTGATATGGCTCGATAGTTACGAATCATCAAAGCGTGTTTTGGCCTCGCTGGCAGGGGATGCCAGCGCCGGGCCGGGGTTCGATTACAAGGTCAAGGGTGAACTCGGTTCCGCGCCGTTGCTCGACTGTTTCGTTGCAGCGGCCGGGTTTATCGAGAACCTGGGGCTGGATGTTCCGGGCGCCGTTGGCCAGATGAGTTTCGCGAAGGACGACCCGGACCGTTTTTTCTTCGAAGCCTTGAGCCTTTACTGGCGCGCACTGGAAGATCATCTGCTGGATCAGAAACCGCCGGTGATGACCTACAACCGCATGTTTGCCTTGTTCAGCGAGCACTCCCCGGAAAATCAGAAGCTGCTGAGCGATGAATTGCTGCGGCCCCTGTCGCACCTGATGATCGACGAATTTCAGGATGTCTCGCCGCAGATCGTCTCCTGGATTCGTGCCAGTCTGGCGGAAATTCGCAGTCGTGGCCCGGCCATGCACGTTGGTCGCGGCGCTCAGCGTTCGTCGCTGCTCTGCGTGGGCGATGACTGGCAGTCCATTTATGGATGGCGCGGCAGTTCGCCCACGTACTTCATGGAATTCAACAAGGAATTCCCGTCGCCGAGCACCACCAGGGTCATGCTCAGTGACAACTACCGCAGCCATCAGCACATCATCGATGCCGCCGAACATATCGTCCGCGCCGCACCGGCGATCGCCGGGAAAAAGGCCAAGGCCAGCGGCGAGCCGAGGTCGCTGCTTCCGGTCAATGTGCTGGATCGCGACGATCAGGGCATGGCCAAGCGCTTGATGGATCACTACAGAAAGGGTGATTCAATCTTGATGCTTTATCGAAAAAGTAGCGATAAGTCATTGATAGAAGAGCATATTCAGTCTGTAGTTAATGTTGATTCTAGCTTGCCGTACGAATCGCGACGGCTGAAGCAACTGACCTACCACAGCGCCAAAGGCCTTCAGGCCGATGCCGTGTTCTTGCTCGGGGATTGTCAGCACCTGACCAGTTCGCCTTACAAGAATCAGGTCTACCGCATGGCGGGTCTCGGCAAACCGGGCGACAACGAGGCGTATGACAACGCCCAGAAAGACGAGATCCTGCGACTGGCTTATGTCGGCATCACCCGGGCGGTGAGCCATTGCTACTGGTATGTCGACGGCCAGGACACTCAAGCGGCGAACCTGCCCAAGGCTTCCGACCGGATTGGCAAGGGCAAAGCGTTTTTTGCCGATCATCGCGCAGGCAAGACATCGGCGTAAGCCTTGAAAGATCGCAGCCTCGTTTCACTCGACAGCTCCTACAGGGTTACGCATTCCCTTGGTAGGCGCTGTCGAGTGAAACGAGGCTGCGATCATTTCTAAAAAAAAGCGGTTCAACCTTCAGGCATAGCTCCTGAGGGCTGCCGGTGGAATGAAAGACTCCAGCTCATCCTCCACCGCTTCGATGATGCGTTCCACATCCGCGGCATTCATGACCGTTGCGCATGGAATACCGGCGATGGCGATCATGGTCTCGCCACTGGCGCGGTCAAACAGACGGGCGATCATGCTGCCCGGTGCGTCCATGGTCGCCTCAAAACCCATGGGATGAAAATGCCAGCGCATCAGCTGGCAGGCGTTTGGAAAGGTGACCTTACTGAACCCTTTATTCATATGTTGCCCGCCTTCTTCATCGAGCGCTTCCGTTAGCTCATGTTAGGAGGGAAGAGCCTTCATTGGCTCAACCGGTGACTGCATTTAAAAGTAGCATCCGTATGTGAAAACAATGTGGATTTTTCAGGCCGTTTAGCGATTGGTTCAGTTTTTTTTGATTCAGGTCACAGCGCCGCATTTGTTAGGCGAAAGGCCAGTATCGAATCGACGTTGAAGCCGGGGCTGAATTTCGGCAAGCTCGCTTTTTTTTCATCGAGACCTTTATGCCCGCCGATGACGATGGTCCGTTGCAAACCCAGGCCACGAGCGAGACGGTCATGCGCTATCACCTGCGCTGGAAACACCGGGACCTGGACGGGGTCATGGCGCTGTATCACCCGGATGTTCAGTACAACGACTTTTTCCAGAACCGAGTGATGGGGCTGGACGAGTTGCGCGAGTACGTGCGCAGCAGCATGCCGCGCGATCCCGATGAAGCGCTGGAGCACTCGGACCGCATTCGACTGGACGGCAACACGGCATTCATTCAATACCGCATTACGCTGCGCGGCGGTGAAGGGCTGGTGTCCTTTCGAGCCAGTGAAGCGATTACCGTGCGCGACGGGCTGATCTGGCGGGTCAATGAATACGCCTCGCTGGTGCATGAGCGGTCCGTCAGCAAAACGGCCAACAATCAGCGTCCAGCCGCCAGCCGGCTCGGGTTGTCGCCGCGTCAGCTGAGTTTCATGGCGCAAGACCTGCAACAGTATTTCCAGCGTCAGCAGCCTTATCTGGATCCCGAGCTCGACCTGCAACGGGTGGCGAAGGAGTGCGGTTACAGTCGCAACCAGATTTCATATCTGCTGAATCAGGTGCTGGGCCAGAGTTTCTATCGCTACGTTAACCAGGCGCGGTTGCAGCATCTGCTTGCCGCGCTGGACACCGCCACGCCGCCGCTACGGATCGATGAGCTGGCGTTTGCAGCCGGCTTCAATTCGCTGTCGGCGTTTTACAGCTGCTTCCGCCAGCACACCGGCCTGTCGCCGAAGGCCTACGCCAAACAAATTTCTTTGCGTGCACGCGCGCAAGACAGCCTCTGAGCCCACGCACTAGGATCGACGCCATCGAAACTTGAGTGGCGGAGTCCTGCATGCCGGCGTGGCGCAAAATCAGTTTGTGGATGGACCAGCTCGACGAGCCCTTGTTGGCGCGTCCGGCGCTGGAGCAGGATCTGGACGTCGATGTCGCCATCATTGGCGCGGGATATACCGGCCTCTGGACCGCGTACTACCTCAAGCGCCTGGCGCCGGGCCTGGACATCGCCATCATTGAAGCGCAGACCGCCGGTTTCGGTGCCTCGGGCCGCAACGGCGGCTGGCTGATGGGCAACATCCTCGGCGAAGACCGGCTGCTGGCGGATCTGCCCGCTGAGCAGCGCCGCGCCTCTTATGATCTTCTGCACAGCATTCCGGATGAAGTCGAGATTGTCATCGAACGTGAAGGCATCGACTGCGATTTCAGAAAAGGTGGTGCGCTGTATTGCGCCGCGCGCTATCCGGAACAGGAGGCCAGCCTGCGGCACTATCTGGACAAGCTCTACCGACAAGGCCTGACCGAAAGCGATTACCGCTGGCTCAGCCCGGAGCAGTTGGCGCAACAAATCAGAATTGCCAAGCCTTATGGCGGTATCTATGCACCGCACGTCGCGACCCTTCATCCAGCAAAACTGGTGCGAGGACTGGCTCGGACGGTGGAACGCATGGGCGTCAGGATTTACGAAAACAGCCCGGTCACCCATTGGCAGTCGGGCAGCCTGCGCACGGCGAAAGCCGCGGTAAGCGCTCGCTGGATCGTTCCGGCGGTAGAAGGTTACGCAGCCACCTTGCCACCGTTGGGCCGTTACCAGTTGCCGGTGCAAAGCCTGATTGTGGCGACTGAGCCGCTGTCCGCTGCCACTTGGGACGAAATCGGCCTGAGTCGCGGCCAGGCGTTTGGCGAAAGCAGCCGCCAGGTCACTTACGGTCAGCGTACGGCGGATAACCGTCTGGTGTTCGGCGCGAGGGGCGGCTACCAGTTCGCCGGCAAGCTGCGCCATGACTTCGACCTGACCACCAGCGAAGTAGAGCTGCGCCGCTACCTGTTCGGCGAACTGTTCCCGCAACTCAAGAACGTACGGATCACTCACGGCTGGGGTGGCAACCTTGGCATGTCCCGGCGGTTCAAGCCGCACATGCTGTGTGATCAAGCGAGCGGCATAGCGATTTCTGGCGGCTATGGCGGGGAGGGTGTCGGCGCCAGCAACCTGGGCGGGCGAACCCTGGCCGATCTGATTCTGCAGCGCGATACCGGGCTGGTTCACCAGCCGTGGGTCATCCCTCAAGGCGGTCTCGATGCGCTCAAAGCCTGGGAGCCGGAACCCTGCCGCTGGCTCGGCTACAACGCGATCATCCGCAGCTTCGTCCATGAAGACCAGACCCTGGCGAACCCGGCGACTGCACCCTGGCGGCGCAAACTGGCCAGCGGCGTAGCAGGGTTCATGGAAGGTTTCATGCAGTAAACGGCGGCTCTCTACATCCAAAGGTATTCCCATGAGCATCACGCAATTCAAGAACACCGCAACGCTGAAGCTGGACGAATCAAACCCGGTCGCCGTGCCACTGGGAACGCCCGTGGCGGTGGCGTCCACCACCAGTGTCGAACGCGACGATGGCGTCGAAACCGGCATCTGGGAATGCACCCCCGGTCGCTGGCGCCGGCAGATCGTGGCCCAGGAATTCTGTCATTTCATCCAGGGACGCTGCACCTTCACTCCGGACCATGGTGAAACCCTCTACATAGAAGCCGGCGATGCACTGATGTTGCCAGCCAACAGCCTCGGGATCTGGGACATCCAGGAAACCGTGCGCAAGACCTACGTTCTGATTTTTTGATCCTCTGATTGCCTGCCAACAACAATAACCCCCACAGGAATCCACTCATGATCCGAAAGACCCTGGCATTGGCCCCATTGGCGCTCGTCGCCTCCTTCAGTCACGCGGCCGACACCGTCAAGATCTACAACTGGTCTGACTACATCGCCCCGGACACCACCAAAAACTTCCAGACAGCGACCGGCATTGGCTTTAGCTACGACGTCTACGACAGCAACGAAACCCTCGACGGCAAGTTGATGACCGGTAAATCCGGCTACGACGTGGTGTTCCCGTCCAACCACTTCATGGCCCGGCAGATTCAGGGCGGGGCGCTGAAAAAACTCGATAAAAGTCAGTTGCCGAACTGGAAAAATCTGAATCCGGTCTTGCTCACGGCTTTGCAGACCAACGATCCGGGCAACGAGCACGGCTTCCCGTATCTATGGGGCAGCACCGGCATCGGCTACAACATCGCCAAGGTCAAAGCGGTGTTGGGCGATAACGCCCCCGTGGATTCCTGGGACCTGATCTTCAAGCCCGAGAACATGGCGAAGCTGCAGAAGTGCGGCGTGGCGATCCTCGACAATGGCCCGGAATTGCTCCCGGCGGCGCTGAACTACCTGGGCCTGCCGCATCACAGCAAGAACCCGGAAGACTACAAGAAGGCTGAAGCGCTGCTAATGAGAGTCCGGCCTTACGTCAGCTATTTCCACTCGTCCAAGTACACCAGCGACCTCGCGAACGGTGATATCTGTGTGGCCGTCGGTTTCTCCGGGGACATCCTGCAAGCCGAAAACCGCGCGAAGGAAGCCAACAACGGCGTGGACATTGGCTATGCGATTCCCAAGGAAGGCGCTGCGATCTGGTTCGACATGGTCGCCATGCCCGCCGACGCCCCGGACGAAAAAGCCGGTTATGCCTTCATGAACTACCTGCTGCGCCCTGACGTCATGGCCAGCATCAGCAACTACGTGCATTACGCCAATGGCAACGAACAGGCTGACAGTCTGATCGACCCGGCCATCAAGAACGACACCAAGGTCTACCCGAGCCCGGAAATGATGGGCAAGTTGTTTGCACTGGAAGCGATGCCGCTGAATGTAGACCGGATCCGGACACGGGTTTGGAACAAGATTCGCACTGGCAGTTGAGGTAACGGGAGTTGTCGTCCCGGCGCTGGTACTCCCGGCGCCGGACCTTTGGTAAAAGGCATTTGATATGCCGAACAAGTCTTGAGGCCTGTCATTTTTATCAGGTTTATCTGCGTCATTTTTGATTTGTAATGATCAGGTGAGCAGTAGCTCGCTACCGCAAAAGCGGTTACCCAATCAAAGGGAAATGACATGACAAATGATCTGAACAAAAAATTTCAAGCGCCTGTGCAAACACCACTCGCCGGTACGATGAAAGGGACCATCACGCCGACGGATGCTCCTGACAAAAAATTCGACTACACGAGTACCGTGGTAATACGTAGATCACAGAATGGCATCATACGTGTAGAGAGTAAGATGACAGTGCCGGACGCCGATACCCCGGTTCACGTGGAATTTCAGCTCGTCGGCGAAAATGCACCCTCGAAGACATACAGATTTGACGATCCAGAGGTTGAAGCTCTTTTCATTTATTACCCTTATGATCTCTTCTATACATTCAATGCCATAAGCGGCTATATCACCCTTGAAAACCATACCCCGGAGTCAAGAATCAATGGTGTCTTGGACTTCACAGCGCAAGCGGTTGGGGGGTCGCACCAATATGATGTAAAGATGGTATTTGAGGTGACAGGAGCTACAACTGTGACCCGCCCCGGCAAAAATTGACAGGTTGTCTGTTGCGCGATCAGCCCGTCTGCTCGACGGTACAACTCATTAGCGCAGAACCCGGCATCTGGAAAAAGGCCTCGTTGCCGTCTTGCCAGAAGCTGTAGTTGCCCCGGTTATCCCTGGCGCTGTATCGGGTCTCGGAATCATTCGGCACCTGGGTGAGGGTGACAGAGGTATTCGCCCATTTCAGGTATACGACACCCGGCTCGACGTTGAAGAACGTGGCGGCAATCAACGCGTTTAACCCTGTGCAATGCAAGGCGACGGGACCATCGGTGAGCCTGTACGGATCCTTGGTTCGCGCAATCGCCGAACCCTGACGGAGCTGATGCGCACGCTCGGCATAACTTCGAATCATGCATGCCTTGGGCTCTTTGCCGGCTGCACACTGATTGCGGGCGTCGACCCAGAATCGCTGGTCGATCTCGACTTTGTCAGGACGCGGCACTGAATGATCGTCCGTGAGTGCCAGGCGATAAAGGCGCGTCAGTTCGATCTCCATCTGCTTCAGTTGGGGGTCGCGACAGATAAGTTTCTCGACGGCTGCGCTGGCCCTGGCACAATCGAAGCTGGTCGCCAGGACCGTAGAAGTCCCGGCCTTTGCACAAAGGCTCGTCGTCGCGCACGCGCTGGCGGCGATGAGAGCGGCCAAAAAGGGCGTGACCATTTTCATGTCGACTTCCACCCGGATCGTCTATGAGCTTCGCGAAGAACGATAACTCGGTATTTCAGTGTGGTCACATTCCTCGAAAAGTCTAATTTTCACTGATCGAACTGTACGAAGCAGAACATGAATAGTCGGACGATTCTCATTCGGGCAACTTACCTTTATTTAATATTTAAATTGTCGATTGTCAGACAATACGCTGAATCGTTATTTTTATATTCCATGCTTTTTCGATGCGCCTATTGTTTCCGGGCACTTTCCCAAACACACAAACTTAACGTCAAAAAAGTAGTGGACGTTTGATTTCAAATTGTGTCAGTTTTCTTTCGCCTTCATTGGGCGAGTGATAGGACGATCTCGCCAGAGATTGTCGCTATCTGACTAAAACTGTTCCATAGCAATACAAGGAAGTGTGTTTATGTCGAAAGTAAAAGGTAACGCTATTGAGAGTGCCGAACTGGCCTTTCAGCCCTTGCAAGCGTTGGCTGCCCCGAGTTCCGCGTTCAATCAGATCAATAGTTTCAGCCATCAATACGACCGTGGCGGCAACCTCACGGTCAATGGCAAACCGTCGTTCTCCGTCGATCAGGCAGCCACCCAATTGCTGCGCGACGGTGCTGCCTACCAGGACAAGGACGGCAGCGGCAAAATCGAATTGACCTACACGTTCCTGACCTCGGCCTCGTCGAGCACCATGAACAAGCACGGGATCACCGGGTTCAGCCAATTCAGTGCGCAGCAAAAAGGCCAGGCCGTGCTCGCCCTGCAATCCTGGGCCGACGTGGCCAACGTCACCTTCACGGAAAAGGCCACCGGCGGCGACGGTCACATGACCTTCGGCAACTACAGCGGTGGTCAGGACGGCGCAGCGGCATTCGCTTATTTGCCCGGCACGGGCGCAGGTTACGACGGGACTTCCTGGTACCTGACCAACAGCAGCTACACGCCTAACAAGACCCCGGACCTGAACAACTACGGCCGGCAAACCCTGACCCACGAAATCGGTCACACCCTGGGCCTGGCCCATCCCGGCGACTACAACGCCGGTGAAGGCGCACCGACCTACAACGACGCGTCCTACGGGCAAGACACCCGCGGCTACAGCGTCATGAGTTACTGGAGTGAAAGCAACACCAGCCAGAACTTCAGCAAGGGCGGTGTCGAAGCCTATTCATCGGGCCCGCTGATGGACGATATCGCAGCCATCCAGAAACTCTACGGCGCCAACACCACCACCCGGACCGGCGACACCACCTACGGTTTCAACTCCAACGCCGGTCGCGACTTCCTCAGCGCGTCCTCGTCGTCGGACAAGGTCGTGTTTTCGGTGTGGGATGCGGGCGGCAAGGACACCCTGGATTTCTCCGGGTTTACTCAAAACCAGAAGATCAATCTCAATGAAGCCTCGTTCTCCGACGTTGGCGGCCTGGTGGGCAACGTGTCCATTGCCAAAGGCGTTACTGTGGAGAACGCTATCGGCGGTTCGGGCAATGATTTGCTGATCGGCAACGGTGTCGCCAACGAGCTGAAGGGCGGTGCCGGCAACGACATCCTTTTTGGTGCGGGCGGTGCAGACAAGTTGTGGGGCGGCGCCGGTTCGGACACTTTTGTGTTCGCGGCCAGCAGCGACTCCAAGCCGGGTTCGGTCGACCAGATCCTCGACTTTGTCAGCGGTCTGGACAAGATCGACCTGACCGGTATCACCAACGGCGCAGGCCTGCATTTCGTGAGCGCATTCACGGGTGCGGCGGGCGATGCAGTGCTGACCACCTCTGGTGGCAACAGCCTGTTGTCGGTGGACTTCTCCGGGCATGGCGTGGCTGACTTCCTCGTCAGCACCGTGGGCCAGGCGGCGTTCTCGGACATCGTGGCCTGATTCAAGGCAAAAGGAGGGCGGTGCCGAAAGCGCCGCTCTTTGCCCCTTGAGCCACAACCCTGAGTAAAACGCCTTATGATCCCTGACGCTTTTACCTACAAAGCAACCGCGTGGCTGTTCGCGACGCTCATGATTTTTTTTGGAGATGTAGCCATGGCAAGCAGTCTGAAGTTGGCAGACCCGTCGGAGTTGGCGGGGAAATGGCGGGTGACGCAGCAGGACGCCCCGTCGAACGTTTGCCCCCTGGAATTAAAAGCTGACCAGAACTTGGGCGACGGCACCGAATGCCTCGCTGGATGGCTGGGAGAGCAGCCGATCGGTTGGTTTCCTGAGCCCGACGGCATCGCGCTCACCGGTAAGGAAGGGTCGAAGATTGTGTTTTTCAGTCGTCAGCGTGACGGACTGTATCGAGGCACTTCGAAGACCGGGCTGGTCATTACACTTGAGCACCCGCTGCATTAATCGAAACCCTACAAGTTGTAATTAAAGTGTAAGTAACGACCTCGCCAGGCAGGCGAGGGATAACACCTCAGGAAGAGCGCATGAAGATGGCTAAGAACCCGGTCACCGCGCCGTTAATTATGGCGCTGGGTGATTACAAGAGCATTCTGATCAGCGTCGGCTGTTTTACGGCGCTGATCAACATTCTGATGTTAGTGCCCTCTATTTACATGCTTCAGGTTTATGACCGGGTATTGTCCTCACAAAATGAAACCACGCTGGCCATGTTGTCGCTCATGGTCGTCGGGTTCTTTGCGTTTATCGGTTTGCTGGAGATTGTTCGCAGTTTCATCGTCATTCGTATCGGCAGCCAACTGGAGCGCCGCTTCAACCTGCGGGTGTATCAGGCGGCTTTCGAACGCAACCTGTTCAGGGGCGAGGGCAACGCCGGGCAGTCGCTGGGGGATCTGACTCACATACGCCAGTTCGTCACCGGCCCGGCGCTGTTTGCCTTCTTCGACGCACCTTGGTTTCCGGTGTACCTGTTCGTGATTTATCTGTTCAACGTCTGGCTCGGCGTGTTTGCCACGGCGGGCGCGGTATTGCTGATCGGGCTGGCGTGTCTCAACGAGGCGATGACCAAAAAGCCGCTGGGTGAAGCGGCAGTTTTTTCCCAGAAGTCCAGCCAGATGGCCACCAGTCACCTGCATAACGCGGAAACCATTCAAGCCATGGGCATGCTCGGTGCCTTGCGCCATCGCTGGTTCCAGGTGCATTCGCGCTTCCTCGGCCTGCAGAACCAGGCCAGTGATACCGGCGCAGTCATCAGTTCCCTGAGCAAAACCCTGCGCCTTTGCCTGCAATCACTCGTGCTGGGACTGGGTGCATTGCTGGTGATCAAGGGCGACATGACGGCCGGGATGATGATCGCCGGCTCGATCCTGATGGGGCGTGTGCTGAGCCCCATCGACCAGTTGATCGCCGTGTGGAAACAGTGGAGTGGCGCGAAACTCGCCTACCGACGTCTCGACGCGCTGCTACAAGCCTTTCCACCGAGCGACGACGCCATGGCGTTGCCGGCGCCGAAAGGGCAGATCACCTTCGAACAGGTCAGTGCCGGTCCTCCCGGCCAACGGGGCGCGACCTTGCACCTGGTCAGTTTCCAGCTCGGTGCCGGCGAAGTGCTGGGCGTGCTGGGTGCCTCCGGTTCCGGCAAGTCGACGTTGGCTCGAGTATTGGTCGGCGTGTGGCCGACCCTCGGCGGCACCGTGCGGCTGGACGGTGCCGACATCCATCGCTGGAATCGCGACGAACTCGGTCCCTTCATCGGTTACTTGCCGCAGGACATCGAACTGTTCAGCGGCAGCATCGCGCAAAACATCGCCCGATTCCGTGACGCCGACCCGCAAAAAGTTGTGGAAGCGGCGCATCAGGCGGGCGTCCATGACTTGATCCTGCGCCTGCCTCGGGGCTACGACACGGTGCTTGGCGAGGATGGCAGCGGTTTGTCCGGTGGTCAGAAACAGCGTGTGGCACTCGCGCGAGCCCTGTATGGCAAACCGAGCCTGGTGGTGCTGGATGAACCGAATTCCAACCTCGACACCGTCGGCGAAGCCGCATTGGCCGGCGCGATTGCGCAAATGAAAGCCCAGGGCACCAGCGTGATTCTGGTGACTCACCGTTCTTCGGCGCTGGCCCAGGCCGACAAATTGCTGGTGCTCAACGATGGACGTTTGCAGGCGTTCGGCCCGAGCCAGGATGTGCTCAAGGCTCTCGCCGGCGCTCAGGAACACAAGCCAGCGCAGGCACCGGCCGGGCTGAGCATGAGCCGGCAGTATCAGTCCTCGACAAGGAATTCGGGCGTATGAGCAACACTAGCGAAGCCACCCTGGAACACGATTACATCGCCGAGCGCCCTGAACGCGATGCACGCTATTTCGCCCGCGCGGGCTGGATACTGGCGATTGTCGGCGCCGGCAGTTTCTTTGCCTGGGCCAGCCTCGCGCCGCTCGACCAGGGCATTCCCGTGCAAGGCACGGTCGTGGTCTCCGGTAAACGCAAAGCCGTGCAATCGATGAGCAGCGGCGTGGTCAGCCAGATTCGGGTGCGCGAAGGCGAGGTGGTGAAGCAGGGCCAGCCATTGTTCCAGCTCGACCGCACGCAAGTCGCCGCCGACGTGCAATCCCTGCGGGCCCAATACCGCATGGCCTGGGCCAGCCTGGCACGCTGGCAAAGCGAACGGGACAACCTTGGGCAGGTGAGTTTTCCTGCCGAACTGAGCACCGATCCTGACCCGCGCCTGGCACTGGTGCTGGAAGGTCAGCGGCAGTTGTTCAGCAGTCGCCGCCAAGCGTTTTCCCGCGAACAGGCCGCCTTGCGCGCCAGCATCGAAGGCGCCGGGGCGCAACTGGCCGGCATGCGCCGCGCCCGTTCGGACCTGACGGCTCAAGCCAGTTCGCTGCAACAACAGTTGGGCAATCTCCAGCCGCTGGCAGACAACGGCTACATTCCGCGCAACCGGTTGATGGAGTACCAGCGTCAGCTATCGCAAGTTCAACAACAATTGGCAGAAAACACCGGAGAAAGCGGCCGGGTAGAGCAGGGGATCCTCGAATCGCGCCTGAAGCTGCAACAACACATCGAGGAATACCAGAAAGAAGTCCGCACCCAACTGGCCGATGCGCAGCTCAAAAGCGTGACCCTCGAAGAGCAACTGACCTCTGCCGGATTCGACCTGCAACACAGCGAGATTATCGCCACCGCCGACGGCATTGCGGTCAACCTGGGTGTGCACACCGAAGGCGCCGTGGTGCGTCAGGGCGAAACTCTGCTGGAGATCGTCCCGCAAGGCACACACCTGGAAGTCGAAGGGCACTTGCCGATCAACCTGATCGACAAGGTCGGCACGCACCTGCCGGTGGACATCCTGTTCACCGCGTTCAACCAGAGCCGCACCCCGCGCGTGCCCGGCGAAGTCAGCCTGATTTCCGCCGACCAGATGGTCGATGAGAAAACCGGCGTGCCGTATTACGTGCTGCGCAGCAGCGTCAGTGATCAGGCCATGGAAAAACTCAACGGTCTGGTGATCAAGCCCGGCATGCCTGCGGAAATGTTCGTGCGCACCGGCGAGCGCTCTCTCCTCAACTACCTGTTCAAACCGCTGCTCGACCGCGCAGGTTCCGCGTTGACCGAGGAATAAGGATGTTCCGCTGTATGAATAAGCTTTCTCTTTTTGCAGCGAGTTTCGCGTTGCTGACCTGCAACACTTCAATGGCCATGGGCCCGTTCGACATTTACGAACAAGCGTTGCGCAATGATCCGGTGTTTCTCGGTGCCATCAAGGAACGCGATGCCGGCCTGGAAAATCGCGCCATTGGCCGCGCCGGGCTGCTGCCACACCTGGGTTACACCTACAACAAGGGCCGCAACACCTCCAAGGTCACCTACCTCAATGAGCGCGGGCAAAACCAGCGAGATGATCGCAACTACAGCAGTTACGGCTCGACCCTGACGTTGCAGCAGCCGTTGATCGATTACGAAGCCTATGCGGCGTACCGAAAAGGCGTGGCGCAATCGCTGTTTGCCGACGAAGCCTTCCGTGGCAAGAGCCAGGAGTTGCTGGTACGCGTGCTGGAAAGCTACACCCAGGCGCTGTTCGCCCAGGACCAGATCGACATTGCACTGGCGAAAAAGAAAGCCTTCGAACAACAGTTCCAGCAGAACGAACACATGTTCCGTCAGGGTGAGGGCACGCGCACCGATATTCTCGAGGCGGAATCCCGTTACGAACTGGCGACCGCCGAAGAAATCGAGGCGCACAATGAGCAGGATGCGTCCTTGCGAGAGCTCGGCGCGCTGATTGGCGTGCCGGCCATCGACATCGCAGACCTGGCGCCGCTGGACCAGAACTTCCAGACCTTCACCCTGCGACCCGCCCGCTACGACACTTGGCACGAGATGGCCGTGGCAAACAACCCGAACCTGGCTTCACAGCGCCAGGCCGTGGAAGTGGCGCGTTACGAAGTCGAACGCAATCGCGCCGGGCACCTGCCGAAAGTCAGTGCCTACGCGTCGGTGCGGCAGAACGAATCGGAAAGTGGCAACACCTACAACCAGCGCTACGACACCAACACCATTGGTATCGAGGTCAATGTGCCGCTGTATGCCGGCGGCGGGGTTTCCGCCTCGACGCGCCAGGCCAGCCGCGCGATGGAGCAGGCTGAATATCAGCTTGACGGTCAGACCCGGGAGACGCTGATCGAGCTGCGTCGGCAGTTCAGCGCGTGCCAGTCCGGGGTGAGCAAATTGCGGGCCTATCAGAAAGCCCTGACGTCCGCCGAAGCCCTGGTGGTCTCGACGAAGCAAAGCATCCTTGGCGGTGAACGGGTCAACCTCGATGCGCTCAACGCTGAACAGCAGCTCTACACCACACGCCGCGACCTGGCCCAGACCCGGTACGACTATTTGATGGCCTGGATCAAGTTGCATTACTACGCCGGAACCCTGAGCGAGCAGGAGCTGGCCAAGGTTGACGAGGCGTTTGGGCAAGGCCGCCGCAACGATCTCTGACAATTCCAACAAAAAAAGAGGCTTTACCATGGGTGTTTACGACTACAAAAACTTCGGCCCGGCAGATTCAAAGGCGTTGTTCACGGACGCCATGGCGATCACGCTGTATTCCTATCACAACCTCGATAACGGCTTTGCCACCGGTTATCAGCACAACGGCTTTGGCCTTGGCTTGCCGGCGACGCTGGTGACCGCGCTGATTGGCGGCACCGATTCCCAGGGCGTCATCCCCGGCGTGCCATGGAATCCGGATTCGGAAAAAGCCGCGCGGGAGGCGGTGCAGAAGGCCGGTTGGACGCCCCTTACTGCGACTCAGCTGGGCTATGACGGCAAGGTCGATGCCCGCGGAACGTTTTTCGGCGAGAAGGCCGGCTACACCAGCGCGCAGGTGGAAATCCTCGGCAAGTACGACGCCCAGGGCCATCTCAGTGAAATCGGCATCGCCTTTCGAGGCACCAGTGGGCCACGGGAAAGCCTGATCAGCGATTCGATCGCGGACGGGATCAACGATCTGCTCGCCGCATTGGGGCCGAAGGATTACGCGAAGAACTACGTGGGCGAAGCGTTTGGCGACTTGCTGGGCGATGTCGCGGCATTTGCCCGGGCCAATGGCTTGTCGGGCAAGGACGTTCTGGTCAGCGGCCACAGCCTCGGCGGCCTGGCGGTCAACAGCCTGGCGGACCTGAGCAACGACAAGTGGGCCGGGTTCTATAAGGACTCCAACTACATTGCCTATGCGTCGCCCACCCAAAGCAGTACCGATAAAGTGCTCAACGTCGGTTATGAGAACGATCCGGTGTTCCGTGCGCTCGATGGCTCATCCTTCAACCTGTCGTCGGTGGGCGTCCACGATGTCCATCAGGACTCGGCGACCAACAACATCGTCAGCTTCAACGACCATTACGCCTCGACGGCGTGGAATGTGCTGCCGTTTTCCATACTCAATATCCCGACCTGGATTTCCCACCTGCCCACGGGTTATGGCGATGGCATGTCCCGGGTGCTCGAGTCGAAGTTCTATGACCTGACCAGCAAGGACTCAACCGTTATTGTCGCGAACCTGTCCGACCCGGCGCGCAGCAACACCTGGGTCCAGGACCTCAATCGCAACGCCGAGACCCACAAGGGCAGCACCTTCATCATTGGCAGCGACGACAACGACCTGATCCAGGGCGGCAAGAGCAACGACTACCTGGAAGGCCGCGATGGCAATGACACCTTCCGCGACGGCGGTGGCTACAACATCGTGCTGGGCGGCAAGGGGAGCAACGTGCTGGACTTGCAACAGTCAGTGAAAAACTTCGATTTCGCCAATGACGGCGCCGGCAACCTGTACATCCGCGATGCGCAGGGCGGCATCAGCATCACTCGTGACATTGGCAGCATCGTCACCAAGGAACCGGGGTTTCTCTGGGGGCTGTTCAAGGATGACGTGAGCCACAGCGTTACGGCCAACGGTCTGGCGGCAGGAAACAACCTGACTCAATACGCTTCGACGCTGAAGGGCGGGGCGGGCACCGATACGCTGAAAGCTCACGCGAGCGGTGATTGGTTGTTTGGCCTGGAGGGCAACGACCATTTGATCGGCGGTCAAGGCAATGATGTGTTTGTCGGCGGAGCGGGAAATGACCTGATGGAATCGGGCGGCGGGATCGATACGTTCCTGTTCAGTGGTGCGTTCGGTCATGACCGGGTGGTGGGCTATCAGGCGAATGACAAGCTGGTGTTTCTCGGGGTTCAGGGCGTCGCGCCGAACGATGACTTTCGGTCCCATGCCACGGTTGTGGGGCAGGACACGGTGCTGACGTTTGGCAATGATTCGGTGACCTTGGTCGGGGTGGGGCTGGATAGCCTGGGCGGCATTGTTATTGCCTGAAGGTAATGTGGCGCTTGTAAGGGCCTCTTCGCGAGCAAGCCCGCTCCCACATTTGATCTTCAGTGAACACAGATTCTGTGCTCGTCGATGATCCCTGTGGGAGCGGGCTTGCTAGCGATGAACGATAACGCGGTTTTTCAGTCTTCCTTGCGAACCGTTGCCACCTCATCAACCTTGACCTTCACCTTCGTCCCGGAAATATCTTCAAACTCGTAGAAACCTTCCTTGTTATTGGCTTTCGGCATGTCCTTGGTCAAATACTGGGTGCCGTTCTGCAGTGTCACCACCGTTGGCGTCGAGCAACCGGCGAGGGCCAGCAGGGCCGCCATTGCCAGGGGCAAACCCAGAGTCTTGATTTTCATAACCACCTCTCATCTTCCAAAAAACAGCGCGACTGCTTCGAATCCTTCAATCGTCACTGTACCTCTAACGCGGTTGGTACGATGGATCGCGGGAAAGTTCGACTGGCAGCCGAAATAATCCTGATCACGCCGCCGCTTATCCTTTTCCGTTTGCACCGGACAGGGCGTTGCTGGTATCTGTACGCATAACCAGTACTCGCTCCCGATGGCCCTGTTTTCCTGTGACCCAGAATCCGCTCGACGATCCGTTCTATTACTTGAACAACTTCATGCAAGTGCTTGATTGGCTTGAGCATCGCTATGCCGATGTGCTGGCTGTCGAGGAACAAGCCTTCATCCGTGAATTCAACCGGTTGCCCCGCGAGTCCAGGGCGCTGCTGGTGCGGATGGTGATGCGCAAGGGGATTCACTTCCGGGCGAGCAAACTGCACTACCTCGAGATTGGCGACATCGCCAGTGCCGCCAGGCCGTTGCTGGAACTGGGCTGGATCGATGAGCAGGCGCCGCTGCCGCTTGAAACGTTATTCGACGTGTTGCTCAAGGCGGAAATCGTGGAATGCTTCGGCACCGCCATTGATCAGCCCAAAGGCAAGAAGACCGAGTGGCTCCCGATCCTGAACGAGCAGTTTCCCGAAGCGCTCAGCTTTAGCCAATGGTGCGCGCCACTGGCGGACCGGTTGTTCAGCCTGACCATCATGGGCCTGTGTGATCGTCTGCGCTTGATGTTCTTCGGCAATCTTTATCAGGACTGGTCGGAGTTCGTGCTGGCCGACCTCGGCATCTTTACCTACGAAAAAGTCGAGTTCTGCGCCGAATCCCGAGGCTTGCGCAGTCGTGAGGATGTGGATGCCTGTCTGTTTCTTCACAATTGCCTGCAGCAGCTTGAGGCCGGCGAGGCGGTGGCGCCCATTGTCGAGCAGATAACCGCGCTGACCCTGAGCAATCCCTGGTTGCAGAAACGGCGCGGCAAGCTGTTGTTCCAGATCGGACAGCACTGCGAGCGCATGGCGGATTTCGCCAATGCGCTGAGCATTTATCGCGACTGTGCCTGGCCTGGAGCGAGGGCACGGTTGATTCGTGTGCTGGAACGCTGCGGCGAGTATCAACTGGCCATGGACCTGGCCACGGTTGCCGGCCAATCGCCGGAAAGCGCTGCCGAACAACAGCACTTGCTGCGTGTATTGCCCAGATTGCGGCGCAAGCTCGGCGGGCCGCCAGCAAAGCGTTCATCCCCAAGGGAAATGCTGCGCCTGGACCTGCAACTGCCCAGAATCGACCCCTCGTTATCGGTGGAGTTCTATGTACAGGCACATCTGGAGGAGGATTCGGCACCGGTGCATTACGTCGAAAACAGCCTGATCAATTCGCTGTTCGGGTTGCTGTGCTGGCCGGCGATCTTCGCGCCCTTGCCGGGGGCTTTTTTTCATCCGTTCCAGCGTGGGCCGGTGGATCTGCTCAACGAAGACTTCCACGCACGGCGGGCCGATCTGTTCCAGGCCTGTCTCGCCGAACTTGATGACGGACGTTACCTGCAGACGATCCGGGAACGGTATGCCGCCAAATGGGGCGTGCAATCGCCGTTCGTGTTCTGGGGCGCGTTAAACGAAGAACTGCTCGATCAGGCGCTCGATTGCCTGCCGGCCGAGCACCTCAAACACTGGTTCAATCGTTTGTTGCTGGACATCAAGGCCAACCGCGCCGGCATGCCGGACCTGATCCAGTTCTGGCCGCAGCACAAAACCTATCGCATGATCGAAGTCAAAGGCCCTGGCGATCGCCTGCAAGACAATCAGTTGCGCTGGCTCGAGTTCTGTCATGAACACCAGATGCCCATTGCCGTCTGCTACGTGCAATGGACGGAGCAAGGCGCTTGAGCTACAGCATCGCAGTGCGGGCGTTGTGTGAGTTCACCGCCAAGGTCGGCGACCTCGACCTGCGCTTCACGCCATCGCCGACTGCGCTGGAAGGCATCGTCGGCCACCGGACGGTGGCGTCCCGGCGTAGCGACGGATATCAGAATGAAGTCGCGCTTGAAGGCCTGTATCAAACGTTGAAGGTCAAGGGCAGGGCGGACGGCTACGACCCGGTGCAAAACTGCCTGGAAGAAGTCAAAACCTACCGCGGCGACCTGAGCAAGCAACCGGCCAACCATCGTCAACTGCACTGGGCGCAGGCCAAGGTCTACGGTGGGTTGATGTGCCAGAAACTGGACCTGGCGCAGATCAACCTGGCGCTGGTGTACTTCGACATCGTCAGCGAAAAGGAAACCTGCCTGGTCGAGGCGTTCAGCGCTCAGGAACTGAAGGTGTTCTTCGAGCATCAGTGCCAACTGTTCCTGCGCTGGGCCGAACAGGAAATGGCCCATCGCGAAGCACGCAATGCTGCGGCGCAGCAACTGGCGTTTCCCCATGCCGATTTTCGCCCGGGGCAACGGCACCTGGCCGAGTCCGTGTTCAAGGCCGTGAGCACTGGCCGTTGCCTGATGGCCCAGGCGCCGACCGGCATCGGCAAGACCGTCGGCACGCTGTTTCCGATGCTCAAGGCCTTGGCGCCGCAGCAGTTGGACAAGGTGTTTTTCCTCACGGCGAAAACCCCGGGGCGCAAATTGGCGCTCGATGCCGCGCAGGTCATTCTCGACAGCGCCGCTGCGCTACCGTTGCGGGTCCTGGAAATGATCGCCAGGGACAAGGCCTGCGAGCACCCGGACAAGGCCTGCCATGGCGAATCCTGCCCGTTGGCGCAGGGTTTCTACGATCGGTTGCCGGCAGCGCGCCAGGCCGCCAGCGAGCTGACGCTGTTGAACCAGAACGCCTTGCGTGAGGTCGCCCTGAAGCACGATGTCTGTCCTTACTACCTGAGCCAGGAAATGGCCCGTTGGGCCGACGTGGTGGTTGCTGACTACAACTACTATTTCGATTTCAGCGCGCTGCTGTTCGGGCTGGCCCAGGCCAACAACTGGAAAGTCGCGGTACTGGTGGACGAAGCCCACAACCTGGTGGAGCGTGGGCGGCAGATGTACAGCGCAAGCCTTGACCAGTCGACGCTCAACGCTGTGCGTAAAACCGCTCCCGAGCCCTTGAAGAAAGCCCTGCAGCGGGTCAATCGCGAGTGGAACGCCCTGCATAACCTGCAACTCGCGCCTTACCAGGCCTACGACAAACCTCCGGAGAAACTGCTCCAGGCATTGTCGTCATGCAGTGCGAGCATCGGCGACTACCTCAACGATCATCCCCAGGGCCTGGACAGCGCCTTACAGACTTTCTATTTCGACATGCTGCAATTCTGCCGCGTCGCCGAGCTCTTCGATGAGCAGTTCCTGTTCGACATCAGCAAGCGCGACCTCGACCGTAAGCGCAACCTGTCGCAACTGTGCCTGCGCAACGTGGTGCCTGCCGGTTTCATCCGCCCGCGCCTGACGGCAGCACGCAGTACCGTGCTGTTCTCCGCGACGTTGAGTCCGCGCCATTACTACGCCGATTTACTCGGAACGCCGGCGAACTCAGTCTGGATCGACGTCGAATCGCCGTTTCACGCTGACCAGTTGAAGGTCCATATCGTCAGCCGGATTTCCACGCGGTTTGTCCATCGACAGTCTTCCCTGGCGCCGATCGTCGAACTGATCGCCAGGCAATTCAGCCAACGCCCCGGCAATTACCTGGCTTTTTTCAGCAGCTTCGATTACTTGCAACAAGTCGCACAGTTGCTGGCCGAGACACATCCTCACATCAATCTCTGGTCGCAATCCCGAGGCATGGGGGAAGGGCAGCGTCAGGACTTTCTCGATCAGTTCACTGCACACAGCCAGGGCATCGGCTTCGCGGTGCTGGGCGGGGCGTTTGGCGAGGGCATCGACTTGCCCGGTGCACGGTTGATCGGCGCATTTATCGCCACCCTCGGACTGGCGCAACTCAATCCGGTCAATGAACAGTTGAAACATCGGATGGCAGCGATTTTCGGGGCTGGTTATGACTACACCTATCTGTTTCCGGGGGTGCAGAAAGTGGTGCAGGCGGCTGGGCGTGTGATTCGTACGCAACAGGATCAAGGGGTGGTGATGTTGATCGATGACCGGTTTGGAGACAGAAAGGTCAAGCAACTCCTGCCGCGTTGGTGGTCGGTTGCTCCGTCGAATTCGCTCTCTGTCGAGTAGGAATTTTTACCTTAAAAAACATCGACATATCTTGAAAGCCAAGGCCGTTTGAATAAACGGTGAGTGCGCGCTTTATTGATAGGGCAAGTCATCACTTTCAATCCCGTCTTTGATAAGGAAATCAAGGTATGTCAGAAGCACAGAAGTATGAGTACACCCCCGACCAGGTCACGCAGGCATTCGATGAAATCATAGCGACGATTTTCAGCGGTATTACCGTCGAAGCCGTACCCAAAATGCTGATCGTGGCAGGGGTCGAGGCCTCAGGCAAAACGTACTTGCTGGAAAAAAGCCTGCTGCCTACTGGCCGCTATGAAAACTACGTGCGTCTGTATCTGCCCGAGTACAGAAAAAAACACCCTCAGTACGCGCAGATAATCAAAAAAGGCGTTTTACATGCTTACGAGCACACGGAGGAATTTGTTCGGGAAGTCTGCGCAAAAATCTTTGCCCAAGCGTTCGACAGCAAATACAACATCATCATGGAAAGCGCCTTCGACAGCCTGGATTTCGCTGCCTTTCCGCCGTCGGCGACCGCTGCCGGGTATCAGTTCGAGACTCACATTGTTGGCTGCACTCAAGAATTCGCTCATGTATCGAGTATTAAACGAGGGCTAAAGAGCCTTGAAGTGCAGGCCTTGGAAAGATTTCTCACAGCAGAGAAGCTGGATATCAGCACAAGCCTTTCGCAAGCGATCATTCTGGCCTTCGAGACGGCTGCAAAGGCGGTCAGCGGCTCGCAAATGTTTGTCTATGAACGTGGATTCGGAGCGTTGAACGAACGAATTCTTCGTGCACATAGCGCCTATACAAAAAATACCGATGGTTCCGTCACCACAACGACAACCGGAATGAATTTCACCTACAGCATCTACTCCAAGATTATTCAGAACCTCGTTTTCGCAAGGAGCGATCGCAACGAAATCGTTAAAGAATGCCACTTGGCATTGCTCAAGGCCTCTACCCATGCCGCGGATGTCCCACAATTTGTCTACAACGACTTGTACGCTTACCTCGTCAGGTACGTGTATCGATAGTTCCCGGGGGCAAGTGTCGTGTTGCCGGCTTCGCAAAATCCCGGTTTGCCGCATACTCCAGCAAAATAATCATGATGTGAGGGCTCAATGAGCGAAGATCGAACCAAAGCCAGCACCATCGAAGACGGGCGCTTTCGCTTGTTGATCGACGCGGTGATTGACTATGCGATCTACATGATTGATCCCGAAGGCATCATCACCAGCTGGAATGCGGGCGCCAAGCGTTTTAAAGGGTATGAGGAAGCCGAGATTCTCGGTCAGCATTTCTCGCGTTTCTACACCGAAGAGGATCGCCTCAAAGGACTGCCCCAGCGGGCGCTGGACACGGCGATCCGCGAGGGGCGTTTCGAGGGCGAAGGCTGGCGGGTTCGCAAGGACGGTACGCATTTCTGGTGCCACGTGGTAATCGACCCGATTTACGATGCGACGGGCACCTTGTTGGGTTTTGCCAAGATCACCCGGGACCTGACCGACCGCAAGATGGCCGAAGAAGTCCTCAAGCAAAGCGAGCAGCAGTTCCGGCTATTGGTGCAAAGCGTCACGGACTACGCCATCTACATGCTCGACGCCGATGGTCGCCTGACCAACTGGAACCCTGGTGCCCAGCGCATCAAGGGGTACTTGCCCGAAGAAGTGATCGGCAAGCATTTTTCGATGTTCTACACCCCGGAAGACCGCGAAGCCGGCGAACCGAAACGCACGCTGGACATTGCGGTTCGTGACGGGCGATTCGAAAACAAGGGCTGGCGACTGCGCAAGGACGGCACACGCTTCATGGCGCATGTCGTGGTCGACCCGATTTGGGGCGACACCGGCACATTACTCGGTTTCGCCAAGATCACCCGGGACATCACCGAAGCGACCTACACCCAGCAGGCCCTCGAACAGGCCCGCGAGGCGCTCTTTCAAGCGCAAAAGATGCAGGCCATCGGGCAACTCAGCGGAGGCATCGCCCACGACTTCAATAACCTGCTGACAGTGATCCTTGGCAATCTGGAAATCGTCCGCAAGCGGGTGGGCGAGGATCCGAAAATCACCCGGTTGCTGGACAATGCCGCTCAGGGCGCCTTGCGCGGGGTTTCGCTGACCCAACGCATGCTGGCCTTTGCCCGGCGTCAGGAACTGAAGACCGAGCCTGTCGAAATACCGAAGTTGGTAGAGGGCATTACCGGTTTGTTGCGCAGCTCCCTCGGGCCCTCCGTGGTGCTCGAAACCCGTTTCCCGCAAGAAATCGAGCCAGTGGTGGCAGACGTTAACCAGCTCGAACTGGCTGTCCTGAACCTGGTGACCAACGCCCGCGATGCAATGCCCCACGGCGGGAAAATCCTGATCAGTGCCAAGTCTGAAGAAGCCTGGGATCACCCCTCGCTCGCGCCAAGGTCAGGTCGTTTTGTCTGCCTGAGCGTCAGTGATTCGGGAGAGGGCATGGATGACGCCACCCTTGCCTCGGCGATGGACCCGTTCTTCACCACCAAGGGGGTGGGCAAAGGCACGGGGCTGGGATTGTCGATGGTTCATGGTTTCATCGAACAATTGGGCGGTCGATTCATTCTGAAAAGCCAAAAGGACAAGGGAACCACGGCCGAACTGTGGATACCCGTCTCCACTAACGGTCTGGCCACCAAGCCTGCCCGGGTGGAGGCCGCGCCACCGGTGCCGCGCCTGTGCGTGCTGGTGGTGGACGACGACAGCCTGGTGCTGACCAGTACCTGCCTGTTGCTCGAAGATTTGGGTCATCGAGTGATCAGTGCAGTATCCGGCGCTGAAGCGCTGACAGTGTTCGACAGCGAACAGGCCATTGATCTGGTCATCACCGACATGGCCATGCCGCAAATGGACGGCGCGCAACTGGCGCAAGCGATTCGAAACGTCAAGCCAGACCTGCCAATCATCCTCGCCACGGGTTATGCCGAGCGACTGGAAGGTTTTGCGACCAGACTCCCGCGCCTGTCCAAGCCTTTTACTCAACTCAATCTGGTGGAGATCATTGCCTCGACGATGAAATGACTCATGTCCATGGCAGGCCCCTTGCGGTGTAAATCCAGCTGAACTTGTCAGTATGCGTTTCTTCTAAACGTTTTCCATTCTGTGCGTGACTCCCTTGCCAAGAATACTGACCGAAGCCGCTGACGAAGAAGTACTGACCGAACACAATGCCAAGATGTTCGGCTCGCCCAAGGAGCGTCTGGATTTCTACCGGCGGGAAATCCAGTACGAAACCAGCATTCTGGCCAATCGCACCGACGCCTACCTCGCGGCGCAATCGTTTCTGGTGATTGCCTTCGCGTCGTGCATGGCCAACCTCAATCCCGAGTGGGGCAAACTCTTTACCCTGGTGGTGCCGCCATTCCTGGCACTGTTGGGGCTGCTCAGTTCCCTGAACGCCTGGCCGGGCATTCGCGCGGCTTACGACATCATCGATCACTGGCACTTCAAACAGAGTGAGTTACTGCGCAGCGAACCTTTGATGGGACTCGCCTACGATGAGTCGCCGTTGTTCAGCGAGATGGAGTCGTCCCACAAGGGTTACCGCAAGTCACTGTTGTTCTCAGTGCGCACACCCTGGATTTTTGCCACGTTCTGGGTGTTGCTGGGCAGTTATGCGTTTTATATCCAGGTAACCAATCCCGGCGCGTGAGCCGCAAAAACAAGAAAGCCCGGCGTTTTCCGTAAGGCTGTTCACTCAAGCCGGGCACGTCAGTTTGTGGCGGGGGGATTTCTTGCCCTATGAAGATTTTCTTAAGTGAACAGCCTTACGGAAAACGCCGGGCCTTTTATTGCCTCTCACTTTGATCAGGCCGCCAGATTGGCCGCACTCATTTCTTTCTTGTACTGGGCCTTAAGACTTTCCATTTGCGCCCCCAATTCTTCAAGGGTGGCTTTGCCCAGCAGCTTTTTGGCCTGAGGAAACATTTCCTTTTCTTCCTCTTCGATGTGGTGTTCCAGCAGTTCCTTGACCACTTTCACGCGCCCGGCGAATTCCACGGAGGACGGGTCGGTGACTTTCAAGTCAGGCAGCACCAGAGAATCGACGGTGCGGTGTTCTTCCTTGGCTTCGTAATACATGACGTCCTGTTCTTTGCCACCCGCTTTCTTATATGCCGGGTACAGGACTTCCTCTTCGAGTCGGGTATGGAGGGTGATCTCCATTTCAAGCTTGGCCAGCAGCTCGGTGCGTTTTTTAACACCACGCTCGGTGGATTCGCTCAGTTGGGTCAGGATGCCCTTCACACGTTCATGGTCGGCTTGCAACAGGTCAATGGCGTTCATGGTCAAGTCTCTCGAATAGTCACGGGGGTTGAGCGCGAACGGTCTCAAGGCCGAAGGTCGCTCATAGTCCAGGAGCATTTGTCGTGCCGGATTGGCTACTGAGGTAACAGCCTTGAAAATCAACAGGTTGAACTTGCTAATGGCGAACTGCGGTCATGCAGCCTGCATGAGTCCGGATTTTGACTCATGCAGTTCGCGGTTTCATTTTCGCAGCGCCAAAATACCAATGCCTGTATTCACCAGCGAGGATTCTGGCGCACTAGACCCGATCCCTTGTGGGAGCGGGCTTGCTCGCGAACGGTGTTCCAGAATCAGAGATGTCGACTGACACGCCACATTCGCCATGCAAGCACGCTCCCACATTCGTATCGGGTGATGGCTGATTTCAGGTTGATAAATACCGGCGGACATTCCCAGCCATCAAATCAGGGCTTTTGCTTTTTTCGCTGTTCATACCAAGCCAGCATCGGTTGCGTGCTGATGCCATGGACGAGGATGCTCAGCGCAACCATCGACAACGTCAGGTCGGTGCAAAGTGCTGCGATTGAGGGCGCGAGCCCATGGTTAAGGGCATAGAAAAGGTAATACAGGCTGCCGATGCCGCGAATGCCGAACCAGCCGATCAACAGGCGCTGACGACCGTCCAGCAAGCCGCGCCAGGGCAGGGCGACGACGCTCAGCGGTCGAATCAGGCAAAACAACACGCCGCCGATCAACAGCGCTCGCCAATCCCAATGCCCAATCAGCACGACACCGAGCAGCGTCACCAGAAACACTTCCATGGCACGTTCTACCAGGCTGCCGAACGCGAGCATGTCGCCCATCATGATGCCGGCAGCGACTTGCGTGTCTTCAAGACCTTCGGTATCGCCATGGACGGCCTGGTGCGGTTCGACGTTCTGGTGGCCGACCACCGGCTGTACCCGATGCTCGGCCGGCAGCTCGTCATCGCCGGTGGATTTGACCTCTTCATGGCGCAGGCCCAGGCCCGCTGCAAACACGGACAAAAAGCCGTAGCCATGAACCGCTTCGGCGCCGACGTACGCCAGGGCAATCAACGCGAGGGCCAGGTAGTCGTTAGGGGAAAGGGTGCTGTCTTCATTCTTGATCCGCAGCGCCAATGTCAGGCGACCAATGCCGCGCCCCATCGCATACCCCGTGAGCAAGCCGGCAGGCACGGCCCAGAGCAGGCTGCGCAGCGCCCAGTCGCCCAGCCAGCCGGGGTTGCCGTCGTGTTGCAACAGCAGCAACCCGAGGATCACGAACGGAAAGGCAATCCCGTCGTTGAGCCCGGCTTCACCGGAGAGGCCGAAGCGCACACTGTCGTCATCCCGGGCGTCGTTGACTTGTACCAGCGCCGCGAGTACCGGGTCGGTGGGTGCCAGTATCGATCCGATCAACACGGCGGCGCCCCAGGACATTTCGAAACCGTAGTGCAACAGCAGGCTGACACCGGCAATGGTCAACACCATCACCGGTCCGGCCAGGCCAACCGCGATGCGCCAGTTTTTATCCTTGAAGGGCGAGCGCAACTTCAGGCCACACACGAACAGCGAAAAGAGCACCGCGACTTCCGTCAGATGCTCCATCCACGTCGAGGCGTCGTTCATGTCCAGTTTCAACAGACCCAGTGCTGCGGGCCCGATTGCAATCCCCAGCACCAGGCACACCGCCGATGTCGTCACCGGCATCCAGCGCAGGTACGAGGACGTCAGCGCCAGAGTGAGCAGCACCGCACCCAACACTGCTACCCAGAGAATGAAGCTCATGCGCTGTACCCGCCCAAAGGATGCGTATTCAAAGCATAGGCTTGCCGCCGGTAATCCCGTAGCGCTGACCGGTGATGTAGCTGGCCTCATCCGAGGCCAGCAGCACATAAATCGGCGCCACTTCGACGGGTTGTCCCGGCCGTCCCAGCGGTGTTTGCCCGCCAAAGTTCTGCACTTCCTCATCGGGCATGGTCGAGACGATCAGCGGCGTCCAGATGGGCCCTGGCGCCACGCAGTTGACCCGGATGTTTTTCGGTCCCAGCATCTGCGCCAGGCCGGCGGTGAAGTTGGCGATCGCGCCTTTGGTGGTGGCGTAGGGGAGGAGGGTCGGCTTGGGCATGTCCGAATTGACCGAGCTGGTGTTGATGATCGAACTGCCGGGTTTCATGTGCTTCAGCGCCGCCTGGCAGATCCGGAAAATGGCGGTGATGTTGACGTCAAAGGTCATCACCCATTCTTCGTCCGGGATGTCCTCGAAATGTTCGTGGGTCATCTGGAACGCGGCGTTGTTGACCAGGATGTCGATGCGGCCAAAGCGTTCGACGGTTTTGTCGACCAGCGTCTGGCATTGCGCTTTCTGCGCGATGTCGCCGGGCAGCAACACGCACTGACGCCCGGCCTGTTCGACCCAGCGCGCGGTTTCCTGCGCGTCTTCATGTTCATTGAGGTAGGCAACGGCGACGTCCGCACCTTCACGGGCGAACGCGATCGCGACAGCGCGGCCGATCCCGCTGTCGGCGCCGGTGATCAGGGCGATCTTGCCGTCCAGACGGCCGGAGCCTTTGTAACTCTGCTCGCCACAGTCCGGGTACGGGTCCATTTTCTTCTGGGAGCCGGGGACGGGTTGGCCCTGTTTCTTGAAGGGGGGTCTTGGATAGTCAGTCATCGTGAAATCTCCGTTCTCAAGGCAGAAGAGTCAAAGGGTGGACCCCGCTCTTTTGTCTTGAGTTCGGTTGGATTTCGGAGGGCTGTGGAATCTCTCGAACTGCATAGATTCCCTGTGGGAGCGGGTTTGCTCGCGAAAACGGTGTGTCAGTCAACATTAATACTGGATGACACACCGCTTTCGCGAGCAAACCCGCTCCCACAGGGGATGGCGTTGACGAAGTTCGGTCAGGCCTTGAGATTGATCAGGCTGCGCTCCATCCGCGCAATCCCTTCCTCGAGCAACGCACGCGGGCAGCCGAAATTCAGGCGGACGAACTGTTTGCAATCATCGCCAAAATCCAGGCCTGGGCTAAGCCCGACCTTCGCCTGTTCAAGGAAGAACTGCTGCGGATTCTCCAGGCCCAGCGCCGAGCAATCGAGCCACGCCAGATAAGTGCTCTGCGGTACGTTCATGGTGACACCCGGTAGACGGGTGCGAACCGCATCGACCAGGTAATCGCGGTTGCCTTGCAGGTAACCCACCAGAGCGGTCAGCCACGGCCCGGCTTCAGTATAGGCAACCCGTGTCGCTTCCATGCCCAGCGGGTTGACGCTGTCGACCATCCCGCAACGGGCGTGGTTGACGCGCTCACGCAAGGCCCGGTCCTGAATGATCATGAACGAGGTCTTCAGGCCAGCGATGTTGTAGGCCTTGCTCGCCGACATCAGCGTGATGGTGCGCTGGGCGATTTCCGGGCTTAACGATGCGGTGGGAATGTGCTTGCGCCCGTCGAAGCACAGTTCGGCGTGGATTTCGTCGGAGATGATCCAGGCGTCCTGCTCCCGGCAGATGTCGGCTACCGCTTGCAGTTCGTCCCGTGGGAACGTCTTGCCCAACGGGTTGTGCGGATTGCTCAGCAGCAACGCGCCGCCACCGGCCAGCGACTGGCGCAAGGTGTCGAGTGGTGTGGCGTAGGTGCCGTCTGCCTGCGTGTCGAAATTCAGTTCAACCTTGTTCAGACCCCAATGGCCAGGGGCATGCCGCAGCGGCGGGTAGTTGGGGACCTGGACCACGACGTTCTGTTGCGGTTGTACTAGGGCGTTCAGGGCCATGTTGAAACCCGACTCCACGCCCGGCAGGAAAATCAGCTCTTGCGGCTGAACGCGCCAGGCGTACTTGTTCCACAGATCGGTGACGATGGCATGGCGCAAGTCATCTTGAGCCACGCTGTAGCCGAGCAACGGGTGTTCCAGACGCTTTTGCAGGGCCTGGATGATCACCGGCGGCGCGGCAAAATCCATGTCGGCGACCCACATCGGCAATACCTCGGCCGGGTAGCGGCTCCACTTGGTACTGCCGGTGTTGTGGCGATCGAACACCTGATCAAAATCGAAAGTCATGCTCATCTCATAAAGGCCGGGATTAATTCGGCAGACATGATAAGCGCCAAGCCCTCGTGGGAGCGAGCCGTGTGGAGGGTGGATTTGTGGAGAGGAGGTTTTGTGGTGAGGGGATTTATCCCCCCACCACAAAATCCATCAGCCACAGGCTCCCTCCCACCGGGGAAGATGCCGGGCCGGCTGTCGGTTTTCACACTGGCCGCAACAGCATTGTCTAGAGTTTGAAGTGTCGGCAGCCCGTCTGCCGCTACCGTGATCGTCTAGAAAAAAAACCGGCAAAAGTGCCGGGTCTTCACCTGATCAGGAGTGCACGATGGACCTCAACCGTCGTCAGTTCTTCAAGGTCGCCGGTATCGGCCTTGCAAGCTCGAGCCTCGGCGCGCTGGGCATGGCCCCGGCGCCGGCCTTCGCCGAGCAGGTGCGCCACTTCAAGCTTGCCCACACTCATGAAACCCGCAACACCTGCCCGTACTGCTCGGTCGGTTGCGGCTTGATCATGTACAGCCAGGGCGATGCGGCCAAGAATGTCGCGCAAAACATCATCCACATCGAAGGCGATGCCGACCATCCGGTCAATCGCGGCACGCTGTGCCCCAAAGGCGCAGGGCTGCTGGACTTCATTCACAGCCCCGGCCGCCTGCAATACCCGCAGGTGCGCAAACCGGGCAGCAGCGAATGGACGCGGGTGTCCTGGGATGAAGCGCTGGATCGCATCGCCGACCTGATGAAGGCCGACCGCGACGCCAACTTCATCGAGAAGAACGACCAGGGCCAAACGGTGAACCGCTGGCTGACCACCGGTTTCCTTGCGGCTTCGGCGGCGTCCAACGAGGCGGGTTACATCACCCACAAGGTCATTCGCAGTCTCGGCATGCTGGGGTTTGATAACCAGGCGCGTGTCTGACACGGCCCGACGGTGGCAAGTCTTGCCCCGACGTACGGCCGTGGTGCCATGACCAATACCTGGACTGATATCGCCAACGCGAATCTGATCCTGGTGATGGGCGGCAACGCAGCAGAAGCGCACCCGTGCGGTTTCAAATGGGTGACCGAAGCCAAGGCGCACAATGCCGCGAGGCTGATCGTGGTCGACCCGCGATTCACCCGCACCGCGTCCGTGGCCGACTATTACGCGCCCATCCGCACCGGCACCGACATCGCCTTCATGGGCGGGCTGATCAATTACCTGCTGACCGAGGACAAGATCCAGCACGAATACGTGCGCAATTACACGGACGTGTCGTTCATCGTCAAAGCCGGGTATGGCTTCGAGGACGGAATATTCAGCGGTTACGACGTGGCCAAGCGTGCGTATACCGACAAGTCCGGCTGGGGTTATGAGCTCGGTGACGACGGCTTCGTCAAGGTAGATCCCAGCTTGCAAGACCCACGATGCGTCTACCAATTGATGAAGCAGCATTACAGCCGCTACAACATCGAGCTGGCCAGTCAGATTTGCGGCATGCCCGTGGAGGCCATGCAAAAGATCTGGGAGGAGATCGCCACCTGCTCGCAACCCGGCAAGACCATGACGATTCTCTATGCCCTGGGCTGGACGCAGCACTCGATCGGTTCGCAGATCATTCGCAGTGCCGCCATGGTGCAATTGCTGTTGGGCAACGTCGGCATGCCGGGCGGGGGCGTCAATGCCCTGCGCGGGCACTCCAATATCCAGGGGCTGACGGACCTGGGGCTGCTGTCCAATGCGCTGCCGGGCTATCTGACGTTGCCGCAGGACGCGGAGCAGGATTACAACGCCTACATCACCAAACGCACGCAAAAACCATTGCGGCCGGGGCAGCTGTCCTACTGGCAGAACTACAGCAAATTCCACGTCAGCCTGATGAAAGCCTGGTACGGCGGCAACGCCACGCTCGAGAACAATTGGGCGTATGACCATTTGCCCAAACTCGACATCCCCAACTACGACATCCTCAAAGTGTTCGACCTGATGGGGCAGGGCAAGGTCAACGGCTATATGTGCCAGGGCTTCAACCCGATTGCCGCGTTGCCCGACAAAAACCGGGTGATGGCGGCGCTGGCCAAGCTGAAATGGCTGGTGGTGATGGACCCGCTGTCCACCGAAACCTCGGAGTTCTGGCGCAACGTCGGGCCGTACAACGACGTGCAAACCGACGGCATCCAGACCGAAGTGATTCGCCTGCCCACCACCTGTTTCGCCGAGGAAGACGGCTCTCTGGTCAACAGCAGCCGCTGGCTGCAATGGCACTGGAAAGGCGCTGACGGCCCTGGCGAAGCGCGCACGGACGTGCAGATCATGAGCGAGCTGTTCCTGCGTCTGCGTCAACGCTATCAAGCCAATGGCGGCGCTTATCCCGACCCGATCCTCAAACTGTCGTGGCCCTACAAGATTGCCGACGAACCGATGCCGGAAGAGCTGGCCAGGGAAATCAACGGCTACGCCACCACCGACTTCACCGATGCGACGGGTGTGGCGATCAAGGGCAATGCGCAACTCGCCGGCTTCGGCCAACTCAAGGACGACGGCAGCACCGCTTCAGGCTGCTGGATTTTCTGCGGCAGCTGGACCGAGACCGGTAACCAGATGGCCCGACGCGACAATAGTGATCCGTACGGCATGAAACAGCATCAGGGCTGGGCCTGGGCCTGGCCGGCGAACCGACGGATTCTCTACAACCGCGCCTCGTGCGACCCGCAAGGCAAACCGTGGGACGAGAAAAAACGCCTGGTGTGGTGGAACGGCAAAGTCTGGGGCGGCACCGACGTGCCGGACTTCAAGGCCGACTCGCCACCGGAAGCCGGGATGAATCCGTTCATCATGAACCCCGAAGGCGTGGCGCGATTCTTCGCCGTGGACAAGATGAACGAAGGCCCGTTTCCGGAACACTACGAGCCATTCGAAACGCCCATCGGCATCAATCCGCTGCACCCGGAAAACAAGAAAGCCACCAGTAACCCGGCGGCGCGAATCTTCGATTCGGTGTGGGACTCCCTCGGCGTGGCCAAGGATTATCCGTACGCCGCCACCAGCTACCGCCTGACTGAGCATTTCCACTTCTGGAGCAAGCACTGCAAGCTCAACGCGATTTCCCAGCCCGAGCAATTTGTCGAGATCGGCGAGGTGCTGGCCAAGGAAAAAGGCATCGTCGCCGGTGACCGGGTGCGGGTCAGCAGCAAGCGCGGGCATATCGAAGCGGTGGCGGTGGTGACCAAGCGGATACGTCCGTTGCAGGTCAACAATCAGGTGGTGCACCAGATCGGCATCCCGTTGCACTGGGGATTTACCGGGCTCACGCGTCACGGGTACCTGACCAACACCTTGGTGCCGTTCCTCGGCGATGGCAACACTCAGACCCCGGAATCCAAGTCATTCCTGGTCAACGTGGAGAAAGTGTAAATGGCCAGCCAAGACATCATTGCTCGCTCGGCCACCACGACGGTTTCGCCGTCGGTGCGCAATCAGGAGGAAGTGGCCAAGCTGATCGACACTACCAAGTGCATTGGTTGCAAAGCCTGTCAGGTCGCCTGTTCGGAATGGAACGAGCTGCGCGACGACGTCGGTCACAACCTCGGCACTTACGACAATCCCCAGGACCTGAGCGCGGAAACCTGGACCCTGATGCGCTTCACCGAGCACGAAACCGACGCCGGCAATCTCGAATGGCTGATCCGCAAGGACGGCTGCATGCATTGCGCCGAGCCGGGCTGCCTGGCGGCGTGCCCGAGTCCGGGGGCGATCATCAAGCATGCCAACGGCATCGTCGATTTCGATCAGGATCACTGCATCGGTTGCGGCTATTGCATCACCGGTTGCCCGTTCGACATCCCGCGGATCTCGCAAAAGGATCACAAGGCCTACAAGTGCACGTTGTGCTCGGACCGGGTCGCTGTGGGACTGGAACCGGCCTGCGTGAAAACCTGTCCGACCGGGGCGATTGTGTTCGGCACCAAGGACGACATGAAGGAGCACGCCGCCGAACGCATCGTCGACCTCAAGAGCCGCGGCTTCGCCAATGTCGGCCTGTACGACCCCGAAGGCGTGGGCGGCACGCACGTCATGTACGTGTTGCATCACGCCGACACGCCTGTGTTGTACGCCGGTTTGCCGAACAGTCCGACGATCAGTCCGCTGGTGGAATTGTGGAAAGGCGTGAGCAAACCCCTGGGCTTGCTGGCCATGGGGCTGGCGGTGCTGGCCGGGTTTTTCCATTACGTGCGCATTGGCCCGCAGCTGGTTGAGGAAGACGAACTTCCGATCCTCAAAGACCCGGCGGTACACGAAGTCGATCCGGCGGTGCACACCTTCGATCCGCGCGGGGAGGACAGACCATGATCCGCAGACAGATCCTGCGCTACACCCCGAACCAGCGCACCAATCACTGGCTGGTGGCGATCTTCTTTTTGATGGCGGCACTGTCAGGGCTGGCGCTGTTTCATCCGGCGTTGTTCTGGCTCAGCAACCTGTTCGGTGGCGGGCCGTGGACGCGCATCCTGCATCCGTTCATGGGCGTGGTGATGTTCGTGCTGTTCCTGGGGCTGGTGATTCAATTCTTCAGGGCCAATTTCTTCATCAGCAATGACCGTTTGTGGCTGCGCCGCGTCGGGCGGGTGATCCAGAACGAGGAGGAGGGCGTGCCGCCGATCGGCAAATACAACCCGGGGCAGAAGCTGCTGTTCTGGACGTTGCTGTTGTGCATGCTGGTGTTGCTGTTCAGCGGGTTGGTGATCTGGCGCGCGTATTTCAGCGAGTATTTCGGCATCACCGCGATTCGCTGGGCGATGTTGCTGCATGCCTTGGCGGGATTTGTATTGGTGTTGAGCATCATCGTGCACATCTACGCCGGTATCTGGATCAAGGGCTCGGTGAGCGCCATGGTGCATGGCTGGGTCAGCCGCGCCTGGGCAAGGAAACACCATGAACTCTGGTACCGGGAAGTGACGCGCGATGAACACCCTGAGCGACCGATCAGTAAAAAAGGATAAGCACCTTGGCGACGATTCTTGAGCCTGGCGAGATTGAAGCGGCGGCGAGTTCTCCGCCGTTTCTGCACCTGCCGCCGAATAACCTGTTCGCGTTGCGCGCGCAGCGACTGGAACGGTTGGCTGAGGGGCATCCTTTGGCCGATTACCTGCTTTTGGTGGCCGGGCTGTGTGATGTTCAGCAGCAATTGATGGACGATCCGCCCGTCGCTGCGTTGCCGGACCCTGAACGTCTGCGGGTTTGCCAGCAGCATGGCTTGCCGCCGTTCGCTGCCGACAGTCTGGTGCGCGAGGGCGATTGGTTGCCTTGGCTCGATGCGCTGTTGCGCCGTTATCAGCCACCGTCGCAACTGGAAGTCGAGAGTGCGATAACCCGCTTGCGCAATGCCGGTGCCGGTCAGCTCAAGGCCTGGGCAATTGCCTTGGTCAGTGGCCAGTTCGCGTTGCTGCCTGCGGCGTTGGTGCCATTTCTGGGCGCTGCATTGCAGGTTGTCTGGAGTCATTGGTTGCTGAACACGCCTGATCTGTTCTTGAAACCCGGTGACAGTCTCAACCAGTGTCCGGCGTGCGGTTCGCCGGCGATGGCGGGGGTGATCCGGCATCGCGGGAAACATAATGGCTTGCGCTATCTGGTGTGTTCGCTGTGCGCCTGCGAATGGCATGTGGTGCGGGTCAAATGCGTGTATTGCGAGCAGAGCAAGGGTCTTGAATATGTCAGCCTTGATGATGATCGTCATGCGGCTAATCAGGCGCCGTTGCGGGCTGAACTGTGTCCCGGTTGTCGCAGTTACCTGAAGTTGTTTTATCTGGAGAACGATGCTGATGCTGAAGCGCTGTCGGGTGATTTGACCAGTCTGATGCTGGACATGCGCCTGGAGCAGGAAGGGTATCAACGGTTGGCGCCGAATCTTTTGTTTGCGCCTGGAAGTGATTGAATCTGTCTTGGAGGTTTTAAACGCTAGGGGGACATATCCGTTGCTGCGGTAACGGCGGCTATTGGTTCCGCCCTTACGGCGAGTCACTTGGAGAAGCGCCAAGTAACCAAGCGCTCTTGCCCCTTTCGTTCGGTGCCTCGCTGTGGCTCGGCATGCCCTCGTTCCGGTCTCACGAGGGGGCGCGACTACCGCCACAGCGCCGCGAGGCGGCCTTCGGGCCGACCTGGGCGTCAAGCGGGCGCGCTTCGCTCATTTGTCGTTTACATCCCTCTTGAACAACTCCTATTAAATGTGGGAGCGGCGGGTATGAGATGGGGGGGCACTGCCGATGACCTTGACCGAAAACAGGTCGGCTCTAAGGCCGCCTCGCTTTGTTTTTGATCTTGATCTTGATCTGCCCCGTCGGAAGGCCGAGTGGAGGTTCTGCGCAGTGGGCAACCCGGCATGGATGCCGGGTTAGCCGCCCCCGGCCATGGATGGCCGATGGCGGCGGGCCCACGGAGCAGGACCGGAGCGAGGGGATGGCGAGCCTTAGCGAGCCACCGTACGTCAGGGGCGCAGGCGCTTGGTTACTTGGCGCTTTTCCAAGTAACCCGCCGTAAGGGCGGAACCATTACCCGCCGTTACCGCAGCAACGGATATGTACACCCTCAAAAAACAAGCCGCCTGACGCTCAGCCATCGCTAGCAAGCCAGCTCCTACAGGGGGGCCGGGGACATCAGCAAGAACAGGTCGGCTGTCAGGCCGCCAGCGCACGAGCGCCAGCCGTACGCAGATCCATTGTGGGAGCGTCAGCGACTACACTCAGGCGGTCAGCCGTTTACGGGAGCCCCTGATGTCCTCCAGATCCGCCAGCCCGGCCTTGCGGCTACCTTCCATCGACAGTTTGCTGCGCCATCCGGCCTGTCAGCCACTGACCGAGCGCTACGGACGCGAGGCGTTGCTGGCGAGTTTGCGACAACTGCTGGATGACCTGCGTGAACCAGTCATTTCAGGACAACTCGAGGCGATAGAAATCACCCCGGAAATCCTCGCGGGCAGGGCTGGCGAACGCCTTGCCCAACAGCATCGCAGCCATGTCCGTCGCGTATTCAACCTCACCGGCACCGTGCTGCACACCAACCTCGGTCGCGCGTTGTTGCCACAGGAAGCGATTGACGCCGTGCTGATGGCCGCCCGTCATCCGCTCAACCTGGAATTCGACCTGCACAGCGGCAAGCGCGGCGACCGCGACGATTTGATCGAAGGCCTTATCCGCGAACTCACCGGCGCCGAAGCCGTGACCGTGGTCAACAACAACGCGGCCGCCGTGCTGCTGACGCTCAACAGCCTGGGCGCGCGCAAGGAAGGCATCATCTCCCGTGGTGAACTGATCGAAATCGGCGGTGCGTTCCGCATTCCCGACATCATGGCGCGGGCCGGAGTGAAGCTGCACGAAGTCGGCACCACCAATCGCACCCACGCCAAAGACTACGAAGCCGCCATCGGCCCGCGCAGCGGCCTGGTGATGCGCGTGCACGCCAGTAACTACAACATTCAGGGCTTCACCACGAGCGTGCCGACCGCTGAACTGGCAGAGCTGGCGCACAAACATGATTTGCCGCTGCTCGAAGACCTCGGCAGCGGCAGCCTGCTGGACCTGACTCGCTGGGGCTTGCCCGCCGAGCCGACGGTGCGCCAGGCATTGCTCGACGGTGCCGACATCGTCACCTTCAGCGGCGACAAACTACTGGGTGGCCCACAGGCCGGACTGATCGTGGGTCGCAAAGACCTGATCGCGAAGATCAAGAAGAACCCGCTGAAAAGGGCGTTGCGCGTCGACAAACTGACCTTGGCCGCCCTCGAAGCCGTGCTGGGGCTGTATCGCGATCCGGATCGTCTGGCCGAACGCCTGCCGAGTCTGCGCCTGCTCACTCGGCCACGGGCAGACATCCTCGCCCAGGCCGTACGTCTGCAACCATCACTGGCAAAAGTGATGGGTGACGGCTGGAGTGTCAGCGCAGTGCCAGCGTTGGGCATGATCGGCAGCGGCAGCCAACCGGTGGCGCGCCTGCCGAGTGCGGCGTTGTGCCTGCGACCGGAAGTCAGCAAGCGCCTGCGCGGTCGGCGGTTGCTTGAGCTGGAGGCTGCCTTCAGACAGCTGGACATTCCGGTGCTCGGTCGCCTCGATGACGACGCCTTGTGGCTGGATCTGCGGCAACTGGACGACGAGCCGGCGTGGCTGGCGCAACTCGATCGACTGCAGGTGCCCGGGTGATCGTCGGCACCGCCGGGCACATCGACCACGGCAAGACCGCTTTGCTGCAGGCCTTGACCGGTCAGGCGGGCGACCGTCGCCGGGAAGAGCGTGAACGGGGCATGACCATCGACCTCGGCTACCTCTATGCAGCGCTTGAACCCGGCGCGGCCCTGACGGGGTTTATCGACGTGCCCGGTCATGAACGTTTCACCCACAACATGCTGGCCGGGGCGCAGGGCATTGATCTGGCGCTGCTGGTGGTGGCTGCCGATGACGGCGTCATGCCCCAGACCCGCGAACACCTGGCTATCGTCGAACTGCTGGGCGTTCCTCGGGCGCTGATTGCGATTACCAAATGCGACCGGGTCGAGCCTTCCCGGGTGCAGGCCGTGCGCGAACAGATCGCCACCTTGCTGGCGCCCGGTCCTTATGCGGGTGCACCGCAGATTGCGCTGTCGAACACGACCGGCGAGGGCATTGAAACGCTGCGCCAGGCCTTGCTGGATGCGCAAGAAAACGTGCTCCAGCGCAGTGCCCACGGAGGGTTTCGTCTGGCGATTGATCGGGCATTCAGCGTCGCCGGCGCGGGCATTGTGGTGACCGGCACAGCGTTGTCCGGGCAGGTGTCGGTCGGCGACACGCTGTTGTTCGGCCCGCAGGGCAAGCCGGTGCGAGTGCGCGGCCTGCATGCGCAGAATCAGGCCGCCGACAGCGCAACGGCGGGCCAGCGCGTGGCATTGAACCTGAGTGCCGAGCGCCTGGCACTGGAGCAGATTCATCGGGGACACTGGTTGTTGGCCGAGTGGCTGTATGCGCCGACCCAACGCCTGGATATCGACATGCAATTGCTGGCCAGCGAACCCAAGCCCTTCGAGCACTTTCAGCCGGTGCATGTTCACTTGGGGACTCAGGACGTAACGGGGCGGGTGGCGCTGCTGGAGGGGGCCAGCCTGGCACCGGGCGAGCGAATGTTTGCGCAGATCCTGCTGAATGCGCCGGTGCAGGCGGTGAAGGGCGACCCTTTGATCCTGCGCGATCAAAGCGCTCAACGCACCCTCGGCGGTGGTCGGGTGCTGGACCCGTTCGCGCCATCCCGACAGCGCCGAAGCGCGGAGCGACTCGCGCAGTTGCAGGCACTGACCACGACAACAAATCTGGAGGACGTCCTGCCGGCATTGCTGATCAACAGCGACATCGGACTCGATCCGCAGCAACTGGAACGCCAGTTCAACCGTCTGCGCGGCACCTGGAATCTGCCCGATGATGTGCGCCTGATCGACACACGTCAGGGACAACGACTGTTCAGTACGCTGCGTTGGGAAACGCAAAAAGCCCGGTTAGTGGAGCATTTGGCGCGTTTTCATGAACTCGAACCGGACCAAATGGGCCCGGATCGGGACCGCCTTCGCCGGTTCACTGGCACGGCGCTGGACCGCGCGACGTTCATCAGCCTGCTCGACGAACTACTGGCCAGCGGCGTGATTACCGCCAGCGGACCGTGGCTGCATTTACCCGGTCATCAGGTACGTTTGAGCGAGGAGGACGAAGCCCTGTGGCAACACCTGCAACCGTTGTTCGAACAGGCCGGTTTCGATCCGCCGTGGGTGCGTGATCTGGGAGGCAATGAGGTGGCGGTACGCGTGCTGCTGCGCAAGATGGCGCGCCTGGGCCTGTTGCATCAAGTGGTCCGCGACCTGTTTTACACCGATGCGATGCTGCGTCGTCTGGCGACTATGCTCTTGCAACTGGCGGCGCAAAACGAGGTGATTCAAGTCACCGCGTTTCGCGATGCGGTGGGCCTTGGGCGCAAACGCAGCATCCAGATTCTCGAATACTTCGACCGCATCGGCCTGACCCGACGCTTTGGAGACAAGCGCCATGTGCGTCTGGACAGTGCACTGGCTCGGCAAACAGAGCCCTGAGTTCAAGGAAGGCAATCGCGCCCGGTGGCGCGGCCGGGCTTCAAACCCGGTTGGGGACGGCATCCGTTCCCGGGCAGGTTCGACTCCTGCTGCCTTCCGCCATTTCCATCAGAAACGCCCGAAGTTCAGCGGGTACTCGATAACCACGTAAACCCGGTCGATATCATCGCCGGCCTGGGCGCTGTTGGCCCGGTGCGAGACATGGGACAGTTGCAGTGACAAGCCCTTGGCCGAACCGGACTGCACGATGTAGCGCAAGTCGATGTCGCGCTCCCAATGCCGTCCGCCATCACCTTGTTGCGGCACGTTCGTGCCCAGCGATTCATCGAACGGGTTGTAAGCGCCACCTTGGGGGGCATGGGTGCCATCAATCTGGCTGCCCCGGACATACCGGGTCATGAATTTCAGACCGGGAATGCCATAGGCACCCAGATCCAGGTCGTAACGCGCTTGCCAGGATTGTTCATGGGCGCCGTTGAAGTCGGCGTACTTGATCGAGTTGGCAAGGTAGATGGAATCGCCGCCGACGAAATCGAACGGTGTATCGCCGTTGACCTTCTGATAGGCCAGGGTAAAGGCATGGGCATCGACGGTGTATTTGCCCGACAGGCTGAACGCTGTGTTATCGATGGCGCCGGCAAGTGATCGGCCAGTGTCCTGGGTGTGATAAAGATTGCCATCGAGGAACCAACCGGACTGTTTCAGGTGCAGATTGCCGTAGTACTGATGCCAGGTGTCGGTCAATTCCGATGCGTACAGGGCTGCGCCGAGAGGGCTTTGCGTAAACAGGTCGGCACCCAGCAATGAAATGCCGCCCGCTTCGGTGTTTGCGCCATAGCCGTAAAAGTTGCCCTTGCCCGAAGAGGCGTCCTGGTTCTTGAACGCTGTAAAGTGGCCGGCGACCAGGTTCATCCCGTCGATTTCGCGGCTGTTCAACAGAAACCCGCTGGCGTATTCCGGTTGCAGACGTTTGTCCGAGGTGTCGAATACCGGGGTTTCGACCATCATTTCACCGAAGGCCAGGGTGGTTTTCGAGGCCCTGATCTTCAATGCGCCGCCGCCACTGGAGTAGCTGTCTTCGCTCCTGCCGTCACTGTCCAGCGGCAACAGTCCTGTCCCGGAATGGCCCTTGCCGCTATCCAGTTTCAGCCCCAGAAACCCGTGGGCATCGAGGCCAAATCCCAGGGTGCCGGGGGTGAAGCCCGATTCGAACGAGCTGATGAAGCCCTGGGCCCATTCCGCCTTGTAACTCTTGCCGGTGGGCGAGGGCGTACGGTAATCGCTGTTGAGGTAGAAGTTACGGCTCACTACTTCCGCCTTCGAGCCTTCAAGAAAACCCTGCACCGATTCATCGGCACGGGCAGGTCCAATAGTGCTGGCTAAAAGCACGGACAAGCACAATGGCAGCCTGACCCGGAGGTCTTGCGAGGAATATTTCATCGGTCAATCACCGCGGGGGAAAGCGACTCCGCAGGCCGCGGAGTCGCTGGTATTGCTTAGTGGCCTTCGGAAGCACCAAACATGGTCTTGGCGTAGATCAGCCCCAGACCGTAGGACCCACCGTTGGCAATCGAGGTTTTCACGGTTTCATCGTAAGTCTCGGTACGTGCCCAGTCGCGCTGCAACTCAAGCAGGTATTGCAACGAAGTCATTGGGCGGGCACCGATCTGGATCATGCGCTGCATGGCCATTTCATGAGCTTCGGTGCTGACGTCGCCACAGGCATCGGCAATCACGTAGACCTCAAAACCCTGGTCGATGGCCGACAGCGCCGGGCCAACGATGCACACGGAGGTCCACAGGCCGGCGAGGACGATTTTCTGTTTGCCGAACTTGTTCACTTCAACGGCAATGCGCTCGTCTTCCCAAGTGTTCATGCTGGTGCGGTCGATGACGTTGTGTTCCGGGAACACCGATTTGATTTCATCGAAAATCGGACCCGAGAAGCTCTTCTCGGCAACCGTGGTGAGGATGGTCGAAACCTTGAAGCCGCGGGCAGCCTTGGCCACCAGCGCGGTGTTGTTGCGCAGGGTCACGGCATCGATCGACTTGGTCGCAAAGGACATCTGCGACTGGTGGTCGATCATGATCAGCGTGTGGTCGGTCGGGGTCAGCAGGGTTTTGCCGGGAACTGCTTTTGCGATAGCCATGGCGAGGTCCTTACGGGTGAGTGAGGAGGCCATGGTTGCGTAAATTGACGCGGGGATATTGAACCGGTGTGCTGTGTTTTGACTTTCTTGCAGGGCGAGAACGACGCGCCGCCCCGCGCAATAAAAGCTATCGCGCGGGACATTCCATCATTGCATCACGTAACGACCTGGGGCCGATTCAATTGCAGGGTACTGCGCGTTGCCGGTGTGCAGCGCTGAAGGCTGGCGTTCACCGGCGTGTTCGGCCAGCCAGGCGAACCAGTCGTTCCACCAGCTACCGGGATGTTGCTCGGCACTCTTGAACCAGGTATCGGGGTTTTTCGTGACCCGGTTGTTGGTCCAGTAATTGCGCTTTTCCCTGGCGGGCGGGTTGATGACCCCGGCGATATGCCCCGAAGCGCCCAGCACGAAGCGCTTGGTGCCCGACAGCAATTCGGTGCTGGCGTAGGCGCTTCGCCACGGCACGATGTGATCGTCATGGGTGGCGAGGATGTACGCCGGCGCGTCGATGGCGCGCAGGTCGAGCTTGACCCCGCAACAGTCCAGCTCGCCGGATTTCAGGTCGTTCTGCAAATAGGTGTGGCGCAGATACCAGCAATACATCGGGCCGGGAAGGTTGGTGCTGTCGTTGTTCCAGAACAACAGGTCCAGCGGAATAGGCTTCTGACCCTTGAGGTATTTGTCGACGTTGTAGTTCCACCACAAATCATTGGGGCGCAATAGCGAGAAGGTGTTGCCCATGTCCTCGCCCTTGAACAGGCCGATGGGGCCGTCATTGCCACCGATGGTGCGTTCGCGGTAAGCCACCAGTTGCTCGTCGACGAAGATGTCGATCGGGCCGGTGTCGAGGTAATCGAGAAAGGTGGTAAGCAGGCTCACGCTGCCGATTTCCTTGTCGCCCCGGGCCGCCAAAACGGCCAGCGCCGAACTCAACAGCGTGCCGCCAATGCAGAAGCCGACGCAGTTGGGACGTTGTTCGCCGCTGATTTCACGGGTCACTTGCAGGCCTTTGATGATGCCGGTTTCGATCAGGTCATCCCAGGTGGTGCCGGCGTGTGCCTGGTCGAAGTTGCGCCACGACATCAAGAACACCGGATGGCCTTGTTGCAATAGATGGCGAACCATCGAGTTGTCCGGGCGCAGGTCGAGGATGTAGTACTTGTTGATCGACGGCGGGACGATGAACACCGGGCGCCGATACTGGGTTTCGCTTTGCGGGTAGTACTGAATCAGCTGGAACAGTTCATTCTCGAACACCACTTCGCCAGGGGTGTTGGCCAGATCGACGCCAACCTTGAAGGCGCCGCTGTCGCACTGGCGCATCTTGCCTTCCTGCAGGTCGCTGGCCAGGTGCAACAGGCCCGTGAGCAGGCTGCCGCCTTGAGTGTCCGCGGCTCGCTGCAGGGCATCGGGATTGCTCACCAGGAAATTGCTTGGCGCACCTGCGGCGATGGCTTGTTCCACGAGGTACAGCAGGCGCTGGCGGGGTTTCTTGTCTTTGATTGGCAGTTTGTCGAGCAGTTTGAGCAGGAACCCGGCGTTAAGCAGATAAAACGCGGCGAGGGAGCCGAACAGCGGCTGGCTCCAGTTGCCACTGGCGAAACGTCGATCTTCAAAGGTGAAGGGCTGGCCGGTCATCAACCGTTGGCCAAGGTCCGTCCATTGCAGTTGATAGTCCGATTGAAGGCTGTCCAGGGTGACGCGCGGCAGGTCGAACCACTCGTTGTATTCCTGACCGGTAAACCATGGATTGGTGCTGACCCATAAACGTAATTGTTGCACTGCAAAGGAGGCAATGAACGGAACCTGACCGGACCAGAAGGTGTTGAAAGTGTGCGCGTTAGTGTTCATGGAACTCCTTGCCCACATCAGTAAACCGGGCAGAAAAAAACCGCGGTGCCGGAATTCGGCACCGCGTCAGCAGTCAAGCAAGCAGTCCTGTGTTTCTTATTATCGTTCGATGACCAGGCTGACGCCTTGGCCGCCACCGATGCACAACGTGGCCAAGCCTCTTTTGCCCTCACGGCGAATCAGTTCGTGCACCAGCGACACCAGAATCCGCGCACCCGACGCGCCGATCGGATGACCCAGCGCGATCGCGCCACCGTTGACGTTGACTTTGCGGGTGTCCCAACCCAGTTCTTTACCGACCGCCAGCGATTGCGCGGCGAATGCTTCGTTGGCTTCGATCAGGTCGAGGTCGTCCAGGCTCCAGCCGGCTTTCTCCAGCACCAGACGGGTGGCCGGCACTGGGCCGATGCCCATGATCGACGGATCCACGCCCGCGCTGGCGTAAGCCTTGATGCGTGCCAGAACCGGCAAGCCGAGGGCCTGGGCCTTGGCGGCGCTGGCCAGCAGCAACACGGCGGCGCCATCGTTGAGGGTCGACGAGTTGCCGGCGGTCACGCTGCCGTCTTTCTTGAACGCCGGTTTCAGGTTGCTCATGGCTTGCAGCGTGCCGCCCGGGCGCGGTTGTTCATCCGTATCGAACACCAGCGGATCGCCCTTGCGCTGAGGGATCAGGATCGGTGTGATTTCACGCTTGAAGTAGCCCGCTTCGATGGCTGCGGCAGCTTTCTGTTGCGAGGCGGCGGCGAAGGCGTCCTGATCTTCGCGGCTGAGGCTGTACTGAGTGGCCAGATTTTCAGCGGTGATGCCCATGTGGTAGTCGTTGAAGGCGTCCCACAAACCGTCCTGAATCACGCTGTCTTGCAGTTGCGCATGGCCCAGACGCAGGCCGGTGCGCGCCTTGGGCAGCACATAGGGCGCCAGGCTCATGTTTTCCTGACCGCCAGCAATCACCAGTTCGGCATCGCCGCAACGGATCGCCTGGACAGCCAGTTGCACGGCCTTGAGGCCCGAGCCGCAGACCTTGTTCAGGGTCAGGGCCGGAGTGGTAAAGGGCAGGCCAGCCTTGATCGCCGTCTGGCGTGCCGGGTTTTGTCCCGAGCCTGCGGTGAGGACCTGGCCGAGGATCACTTCATCGATCTGCGTACCGTCCAGACCGGTCTCTTCCAGGAGACGGCGAATCACCGTGGCACCCAGCTCGGTGGCTGGAATCGCGGACAAGGCACCTTGGAAACTGCCAATGGCGGTACGAGTAGCGGCAACGATTACGACTTCGTTCATGCGTGACCTCATTAAAATTTTGTCCAGCGGGAGCAGGGCGTCCTTGCCCCGATCGGTCTATTGCATGTTCATGCCGCCGTTCACCGAGAAGTCGGCGCCGGTGCTATAGCCCGATTCATCGGAGGCCAGCCAGGCAACGATCGAGGCGATTTCTTCGGGTTGGCCGAGGCGCCCGACCGGGGTGGCCGCAATCATGGTGTCGAGGATGTCCGGGCGGATGGCCGCAGTCATGCTGGTCTGGATGTAACCCGGCGAGACGGTGTTGACGGTCACGCCCTTGCCGGACACTTCCCGAGCCAGTGCCATGGTGAAACCGTGGATGCCGGCTTTGGCCGCGCTGTAGTTGGTCTGGCCGAACTGGCCGCGCTGACCGTTGATCGAGGAGATGTTGATCACTCGTCCCCAGCCTTTGGCCAACATCCCTTCAATCACCTGCTTGGTGGTGTTGAACAGGCCGCTCAGGTTGGTGCCGATGACCGCGTTCCAGTCTTCGGGCGTCAGCTTGCGGAAAGAAGCATCACGTGTAATGCCGGCGTTGTTGACCAGCACATCGATCGGGCCGAATTGTTCGCGCGCCATCTCGAAGGCCTTGCGCGTCGACTCCCAATCGGTGATGTCGCCGTAGATACACTCGAACTGAAAACCCGCCGCCAGCTGAGTGGCGATCCAGTCGTTCTTGCGGACGGAGTCAGCGCTGCAACCGACGATGACCTTGAATCCTTCCTTGTACAGGCGCTGGCTTATCGCCGTGCCAATCCCACCCATACCACCCGTGACCAACGCAATACGACCAAGCGACTTCATAAGCTCCATTCCTTTTTTGTTTTTGCGCTGCAAGATGGGCGATTGTTCGGGATTGGCGTGGGATGCGGAAGTGTTGGGAGGTGACGGTGTGGTGTCCAACGGTGCCATGGGCGGTTTAGCGGCTGTGATGCGACGAATGGCCCGAAACACTGGCTAAAAGTGAGGACTACCTATACTGGGATCAATATTGGCAACGAAACACCCCGTTAGAATCTCGATTCATCGCAGATCAGTCATGGCTCCGGACAGGATGTCCGGTTCCACAGGTCATTGAGGACGCCATGTATAGAATGAGTTCAGGCTATGCCAGCGTGCTGGCAAATACGCTCTCGGCTCAAGGACTGGATGTCGCCAGTCTGTGTCGGGAGGCTGAACTAGACATTAATCTCGCAAACAAACCAGGAGCGTTCTGCGAGCGAAAGACCATCTATCGACTCTGGGAACTGGCCACAGAGGCCTCGGGCGATCCGGACATTGGCTTACGGGCCTATGGCAGTTTCCACCCCGGCAGTTTTCAGATCGTCGGCTACACCATGATGTCCAGCCTGAATCTGAAAAAAGCCCTTGAACGCCTGGTCCGTTTCAGTCCGTTGATTGGCACCGGGTTCAGCCTTTTCTTCACTTCGGAACAGCAACATTACCGTCTGTCCGGGCTCGACCATCAGCAGCAGGGTTCGGTCAAACCGCGCCAGTACACCGACGCCGGGCTGGCGTCATTGCTGGGGTTCTGTCGCAAGCTGTCGGGCGGCAACGCACCGCAACCCCTGAGTGTCGAGTTCACCTATCCCAAGCCTGAAGACATCTCCGAGCATCGACGGCTGTTCGGCTGCAATCTGCATTTCGACGCGCCTTACGACAGCATTTTGTTTGACGGGGAGGAGCTGATGCGGCCTTTGAGCATGGCCAACGAAACGTTGGCAGTGCTGCATGACAGTTTTGCCGAGGCGCAACTGGACCTGCTGTTTGGTTTTTGCATTGTCGGCCGGATTCGCGCGCTGCTTACCGAGCGCTTGAGTCAGGGGCAGGGGCAGTGCGACATGGAGTCGATCGCGGCGGCCTTGAACATCAGCAAGCGAACGCTGCAACGTGCGCTGGAAAAGGAAGGGACTCAATTCAAGGACGTGCTGAACGCGGTGCGTCGACAACTGGCGGATTTCTACCTGCGTCATTCTCACTTCAACATGAAACATGTCGCGTATCTCCTTGGTTTTCATGATCACAGCAGCTTCAACAAAGCCTGTAGCCGCTGGTTTGGCATGACACCGGGGCAGTACCGTTCCGATGAATCGTTCGAGATCGAGGAAGCCGCGCCGGTGTGACTCGTTGCTCGTCAGCACTTGAGCCTTGTCCACCATTTTGTAAGCAACGAATCCCCTCGCCACATAGCTCGCCACACAGGTTGCTCATCATGGTGCAGGAGGTTTCTTCGCACCTTTTTTGCCCTTGGCGGGTTTGCGCGTTTTAGTCGACATTACCGGGGCAATTGGCTCAGCGACGACCACTGGGGTCTTTTGCTTGACCGGCTCTGGTACGACGACGGGGGCTTTTTGCTTGACCGGCTCAGGTACAACGACCGGAGTTTTCGGTTTGATGGGCTCCGGAGTTATCGCCGAAACTTTCTCCACGACAACATCGGTTTCACCTGGAGGTTGAGTCAGGCTGAACCCCGGCAGCGGCACATCGAGCAGCGTGTGCAATTCGCACCAGAACAGGTTGTCTGCGCCGCTGGTCAGCAGTTCTGGCAGCAACTTCGCGACGGCCGCCAGCACTTGTTGGCGTTCTACGGGCTCAACCAGCATCAGGGGCAAACTGTGCAGGCTTTCCTGCGGGTGGGTGGCGACCAGCAGTTTTTGCAGGCGAAGGGTTTCGCGCAGGTCCATCGGCGCGGCACTGTAGTCCTGCAGCAGCACTTGCAATTGCAGGATCAGTTTCTCGACGCTTTGTTTGCCTGGTTCATCGCTGTCGCGGCACAGCAGGAACAGGATGCGGATCAAGGCTTCCATCAAGCCGCCAAGGGGCAGGGCGTCCTGAAGGCGTTGGGTCAGGACTTTATCGTGCTGCCTGGCATGCGCCTGGAGGTCTCGCCCCGGGGTATTGCCGGCGAGGCTATTGAGGACGCCATACACGCCGTAAAAACTCATCTCCTGTGCGGCATCACGCAGGTCCCGATAACCATTCAAGGCGTCCTGTACCTGGTTGGAAAACAGCTCCTGCCAGGCCAGCAACGGATTGGACGGGCTGGCGGGATGTCGATCCTTGCTCACTTGAGCGGCACTGCCTGCCAGCCACCAGAGGGCCGGGTTCAGGCTGTTCCACATCACCTGTTGCTGGTGGAACGGGTGTGCCTTGCGCATCATTTCGGCGGTCGGCTCGTTGATCAACTGACGCAACCACGGCCGTACAAATCCGTCATAAAGCGTGTTGTTGAAATCGGAGGCGCGTTCGACCAGCGCGAATTCGCGATCGTCGTCCCGGGGCGGCTGCACTTTACCGTGGATGTCGGCGATACGCCGTGGCTCGAAACGCACGGCGTACGGCGTATCCGAGTGTTCCGGCAGGTCATCGATGAGCATTTCATAGAGCCCGCCCGGCAGTTCATTGATTGCATCGACTGCGCCGAGCAACTCACGGTGTTCACGCCGCGCCACTTCACCCGACACGAAGATGCCCAGATGACCGATGCTCGCGTGCCGCAGGTAAACGATAGTGCGACCGGCATTTTGCAGGGCAAGATCGCTGGGATAGACATCGGTAATCCAGTCCAGCGCCTGCTGCGGCGAGGTGATGTTGTCGCCATAGGAACAGAACACCACCACCGGCACTTCGATGCGTTTGAGGTCGAGCCCGCTGCTCTTGCGCCCGAGGCCGCCGGACAGCTGATTGCCGATGAACAGATCGTCGACGATCATCTCGATCTCTTCGCCATTGAGCAGGGTCGGGCTGCCCCACCAGCGTTCGAAATCCAGAAAGCGCGTGGCTTCGCTGTCGACTTCGCTGAACAGGTGGTAGTACTTGCCCCACCAGGTGTTGGCCGGGTCGAGGCTTTCGAAATTGCTCACCAGCCAGGTGCCGTCGAAACGGTCATTGCCCAGGTCGCTGCCCAGGCGCGCCATCCAGCCGCCACCCAGCAAACCGCCGGTGTAGCGCATCGGATTGCGCCCATTGACGCCGGCCCAGTACGACAAAGGCGCGCCATTGACGATGATCAGTCCTGGCAGTTCCGGGCGGGTCGCCGCCAGGCCCATCAGTGCCCAGCCGGCCTGGCAGTTGCCGATCACCACGGGTTTGGTGCTGGTGGGATGTCGCGTGCTGACCTCTGCGAGGAACCGTGCCTGGGCTTCAACGATGTCCGCCAGGGTTTGGCCCGGGCGTGGCGAATGGCTGAACGAGATGAAATAGGTCGGATGGCCGGCGCGCAGGCTTTCGCCGATGACCGAATCCTGTTTGAAACCGCCTATCCCCGAACCGTGACCGCCGCGTGGGTCAATGATGATCACTGGCTGTTTTTTGCTGTCGAGCGTTTGCCCGGGGCCCGCGAGGATCTGCAGCAACGAGTAGTTGACCGGGCGAAGCAGGTCTTCGCCGGCAATCAGGGTTTCATGATTGAACTTGAGCAGCAGCGGATACCCGGCGCGTTCGTAGGCCAAGGTGTTGTCACCGCGCTGACGCAGGGTGTCCCAGAACAGCACACTGCGTTGGCCCAGGTCGGTGACGTATTCCTGCCAGTCAGCGGCATTCGGCGTTGTCAGTAGCCCAAGGCTTGAAGGCGCGTAGGTTTTGGCCTGACGCTGTCGCGCGGCGTCGAGAACGTTGAGGGTGTTGAGGCGCTGGAGGTGGTTCAGGTGTTCGAACAAACCGGATGGAGCTGAAAGCCCATCATCTTGCAGCGCAATATTTTCTTGCTGACCCATCGTGAACTCCTGACCCACTGCGTGGGAATGTCGCCCTGATTGATAGAAGCCAGGCCGTCATTCAATTGACACGAGTGTATAGGGAATATCAACCGAGCAAGCGAACTTTATTGTGCGCTGCACAAAATAGGCGTTGCCAAATAGTTTTGTGCGCTGCAATATCAAACCCAGCGCGATGACTGGCAGGATCGCTATCGCGTCCGCAGGCCCATCCGGGCCTTCCAGTACCAGGAGATTCAAGCATGTCTTTTTTCAACCCGGAAAATCTGCAAACCGCTCAGAAAGCCAACCTCGACCTGTTGCAGCAAATCAGCGGCAAAGTGTTCGCCAGCGTTGAGCAATTGAGCCAGTTGCAGTTCAAGGCACTGCGTGACTCCACCGAAGAGCACTTCGAAGGCGTGCGCAAACTGCTGGCCGTCCGTGATGCACAAGGTTTTGCTGATCTGCAGGCGTCGTTCACCCAGCCGAGCGCGCAATCCGAACGTCTGGCCGAGTTTAATCGTCAGGTTCAGGCGCTGATCGTGGGCACGCAGTCGGACATCGCCAAACTGACGTCGAGTCAGGTCGAGGCGGGCACCCAGCAGGTGAATGAGTTTGTTGAATCGATCAGCAAGAATGCACCGGCCGGCTCCGAGCCTGTAGTGGCTGCATTCAAGTCCGGCCTGGCGAATGCCAGTACCGTGTTTGAAAGCGCACAGAAAGCCGTGAAACAGGCTTCCGATGTGGCTCAGAGCAATTTTGACGCCGCCACTGCCGCTGCCGCCAAAGCAGCACCAGAAGCCAGCGCCAAGACCACCAGCGGTAACAAGTAAGTCAAATCAGGCCGGCAGCACCGATGGCGACGGGTTTATTCCCCGTCGCCATTTTTTTTTGTGCCGTTTTCACTTTCAGGTTTGCCGGTGAACAGGCCAAACATGTTTTGCGTGTTCAGGTAGAGCGCCTTGGACTGGTCGACATACTGGCGCATGAGGTCCTTCATGACCGGCGCCTGCTGGTGCATGAAGGTGCTCCAGGCTTCGGAAGATTGCGCGCCGGTCTGGGACTGGATATCGATCACGGTCTGAATGCTTTTGTCGAGGTAGCTGCCCAGCACACCCTGATAAGGACCGTAGAACTGGATAATCCCCATCAGCATCTCGCTGGTGAAGATCGGCTCACCGCCGCTTTCCGCTTCCAGAATCACCTGCAGCAGGATACTGCGAGTCAGATCCTCGCCAGACTTGGCATCGACCACCTGAAACGAAACCTTATCGACGACCAACTGGCGTATGTCCGCGAGCGTCAGGTGACTGCTGGTGTGGGTGTCATACAGTCGGCGATTGGGATACTTCTTGATCAGGCGGGGAGTGTTCCGACTGTTATCTGGCATGCGGGGCGTCTCGTGGCGAGCCTGGTTTGCAGGCATCTTAACCTACAATGGCTGCGGCCGCGGGATGGTGTCGGGGAGAGAGGTCGGGGCTGACCTTCCGGGTGTAGTTGAAGCCCCCATCGCCAGCAAGCCGGCTCCTACAGAGTCGGGGGATGCCGATGTTTTATGAACGACACAAACCTTGTAGGAGCCGGCTTGCTGGCGAATCGGTGGTGGCCGTTACGCAGCCTTACCAGATCGGCAACGTGTAACTGACAATCAAACGGTTTTCATGGAAATCACGGCCAAAATTCGTTGAACCCCCCATCGCCAGCAAGCCGGTTCCCACAGAATCGGGGGATGCCGATGTTTTATGAACGACACAAACCTTGTAGGAGCCGGCTTGCTGGCGAAGCGATGGTGGCCGTTACGCAGTCTTACCAGATCGGCAACGTGTAACTGACAATCAAACGGTTTTCATCGAAATCACGGCCAAAATTCGTTGAAGACCCCATCACCAGCAAGCCGGCTCCTACAGAATCGGGGTGTGCCGATGTTTTAGGAACGACACAACCCGTGTAGGAGCCGGCTTGCTGGCGAATCGATGGTGGCCGTTACGCAGCCTCACCAGATCGGCAACGTGTAACTGACAATCAAACGGTTTTCATCGAAATCACGGCCAAAATTCGTTGAAGACCCCATCGCCAGCAAGCCGGCTCCTACAGAATCGGGGTGTGCCGATGTTTTATGAACGACACAAACCTTGTAGGAGCCGGCTTGCTGGCGAATCGGTGGTGGCCGTTACGCAGCCTTACCAGATCGGCAACGTGTAACTGACAATCAAACGGTTTTCATGGAAATCACGGCCAAAATTCGTTGAACCCCCCATCGCCAGCAAGCCGGTTCCCACAGAATCGGGGGATGCCGATGTTTTATGAACGACACAAACCTTGTAGGAGCCGGCTTGCTGGCGAAGCGATGGTGGCCGTTATCCAGTCTTACCAGATCGGCAACGTGTAACTGACAATCAAACAGTTTTCATGGAAATCACGGCCAAAATTCGTTGAACCCCCCCATCGCCAGCAAGCCGGCTCCTACAGAATCGGGGGGTGCCGATGTTTTATGAACGACACAAACCTTGTAGGAGCCGGCTTGCTGGCGAAGCGATGGTGGCCGTTACGCAGTCTTACCAGATCGGCAACGTGTAACTGACAATCAAGCGGTTTTCATCGAGGTCGCTGCCAAAATTGGTCGACCGCACCGTCGCATTACGCCATTTCACCCCGACGTTTTTCAGCGGCCCGCTCTGCACGACATAGCCAATGTCGGTGTCCCGTTCCCATTCCTTGCCTTGCGGACGGTTACCGCCCAGGTCGATATTGTCCCCGGTGATGTAGCGCGTCATGAAGGTCAGGCCCGGTACGCCAATGGCCGCAAAGTTGTAGTCGTAGCGAGCCTGCCAGGACTTCTCGTCCTTGCTGGCGAAGTCGCCGATCTGCACGAAGTTCACCAGGAACGCATCGGTGCCATTGACGTAGGCGTACCCGGTGTCACCGCTCATGCCTTGATAACCCAGGCCCAACGCATGCCCGCCGAGGCTGTAGGTGAACATCGCACCGATGGCGTTGTTGTCGACATTGCTGCCTCCATCATCCGTTGAACGGGCGAAGCGCAGGTCGGTTTTCAACGACTGGCCGGTGGTGACCGGCAACACATAGGTCAGGTTGACCAGGTGCTGGCTGTAGAAATTGTCGAGATGCCCGTAGCTGTAACCGGTGGCGAGGTTGCCGGTCCATTTGTAATTGAGGCTGGCGAAATCGAAGCTGTCGCTGTCCGGATGGCGGCTGGTGATGCCCTTGGCGCCGGTTCGGGTGATGCCCATGTCCTCGTAGTCCGAGGAATCGCGCTGGTTGACCTGCGTCAGTCGTCCGGCATCCACGCTCAGGCCTTCGATTTCCAGGGAGGTCAACTGACCGCCCTTGAAGGTTTGCGGCAGCAGCCGTGAATCGTTGGCCAGCACCGTCGGCAGTTTCGGCAGCAGCGTGCCGAATTTCAGCGTGCTTTTGGAGGCGCGTACTTTGGCGGTCAGGCCCAGTTCGCCGTACTCGTCCTGCGCACCTTTGCGGGTGTCGCGATGGCGCTGTAGCAGGCCGGAGCCGGCGCGATCCGGGCTGGAGTCGAGCTTGACGCCCAGCAGGCCGATCGTATCGAAACCGAACCCGATCAAACCCTCGGTGAAGCCGGACTCGTAGCGCAGCAGGAAACCCTGCGCCCATTCCTCCTGCTTCGATTGCGCAGCGTTGGCCTGACGATAATCCCGGTTGAAGTAGAAGTTGCGCAGTTCGAGGCTGGCCTTGCTGTCCTTGATAAAGTCAGCCGCGGCGGGAGCCGAGAGGCTGATGACACCGCCGGCCAGAAACAGTCGGGTAGCGAGAATACGGGTGTTGCGATCCATGTGAAGCCCCTTTGTTTTTATTATGGAATGACGGCTTGCGCGACCCTCGCCAACCGGGCGAGGGCTTATCAATAAAAAAACGCGGACACCGAAAAGAGAGGAGCGTGGCGCCGCGTGCGGTTCAATCGTCAGAACTGCTCGGCCCTCAGACCGAACAACGAAGCACTGCCGGCGCGAATCGACTGTTCGAGGCTCAAAATGCGCGGCAGCAAGCGATGGATGTAGAAGTCGGCGGTGGCGATTTTCGCGCCGTAGAACGCTTCGTCTTCGCCACGTTTTTTCTGAGCAACCTGCGCCATGCGCGCCCACAGCCAGGCGTAAGCGACATAACCGAACAGGTGCAGATATTCCACGGAGGCGGCGCCGACTTCGTTGCGGTTGGTCGCCGCCCGGTCCTGCAACCAGTCGCTCAAGGCTTCCAGGCGCTGCACGGCATCGAACAGTTGCGCGGAGTAGGGCGCGTCAGGCTGATGGGCGAAATGGCGGATCTCGCCGGTGAACTGACGCAGCGCGACACCGTTATCGGCCAGCACCTTGCGCCCGAGCAGATCCAGCGCCTGGATGCCGTTGGTGCCTTCGTAGATCTGTGCGATGCGCACATCGCGGACCAATTGTTCCTGGCCCCACTCGCGGATGTAGCCATGGCCGCCGAACACTTGCTGGCCGTTGATGCAGCTTTCCAGGCCGGTGTCGGTGAAGAAGGCCTTGGCAATCGGTGTCAGCAAGGCGACCAGGGTCTGGGCGGTGTCGCGTTCTTGCGCATCGTCGGAGAACTTCGCCAGATCGAGCTGCTGCCCGACATAACTGGCGAACGCGCGGCCACCTTCGGTCATGGCTTTCATGCTGAGCAGCATGCGGCGCACGTCGGGGTGAACGATGATCGGATCGGCGACTTTGTCCGGGACCATGGCGCCGGTCGGGGCGCGGCTCTGAATGCGTTCACGGGCGTACGCCACTGCACTCTGATAAGACGCTTCGGCGCAACCAATGCCCTGAATGCCGATGGACAGGCGTTCGTAGTTCATCATGGTGAACATCGCCGCGAGGCCTTTGTTGGCTTCGCCCACGAGCCAGCCACTGGCACCGTCGAAATTCATCACGCAAGTGGCCGAGGCCTTGATGCCCATCTTGTGCTCGATTGAACCGCAACTCACGGCGTTGGCGTCACCGAGTGAACCGTCGGCATTGACCAGCACCTTGGGCACCACAAACAGCGAGATGCCTTTCGGCCCGGCCGGTGCGTCCGGCAGTTTGGCCAGCACCAGATGGACGATGTTCTCGGTCAGGTCCTGATCGCCACCGGTGATGAAAATCTTGCTGCCAGTGATGCTGAAACTGCCGTCGGCCCGAGGTTCGGCGCGGGTGCGGATGAGCCCCAGATCCGTGCCGGCATGAGCTTCGGTCAGGCACATGGAACCGGCCCAGCGACCTTCATACATTGGCGGCAGGTACAGGTCTTTCACGCTGTCACTGGCGTGGGCATCCAGTGCCAGGCAGGCACCGGAACTCAATGCCGAGTACAGCGCGAAGCTTGAATTGGCGCCGTAGAGCATTTCTTCAAACTGCACGGCCAGCATTTTCGGCATGCCCATGCCGCCATATTCGGTATTACCTGACAGGCCGACCCAGCCACCTTCGATGTACGTGGCATAAGCCTGTTTGAAGCCGATCGGCGTGGTCACCTGACCTTCATGCCATTGCGCGCCTTCCTCATCGCCGCTGCGGTTCAAGGGTGCGATCAGGTGCGCGGTGACTTTTCCCGCCTCCTCAAGAATCGCGTCGGCGATGTCGGCATCGATGTTGTCAGCCAGGGCCGGCAGGCGCGCCCACAGGGCCGGGGCGTCGAACACTTCATGCAGGACGAAGCGCAGGTCGCGCAGGGGGGCTTTGAATTCGGGCATAACGTGAACCTCAACAGGACGGTTGTGCACGGCGCCGCAACAGCGCGCCGTGCCTTTCAATCAATGGCTGGAAGCGGCGGCAGCACCGAGGCCGGTCTGGGCGCGCACGAACTGGTCGGCGTAGGCATCACGTTCCTTGTCGGCCCGCACGCTGCGGTCGAGTCGGGACACGACGACGATCACCAGAAACGCCAACGGCATGGAGAACAGCGCCGGGTGGTCATACGGGAAGATCGCGTGAGCATGACCGAGCACGGTCACCCACACGGCCGGGGAAAGGATCACCAGCACCAGGGCGCAGATCAGGCCGGCAAAACCGCCGATGATCGCGCCTTTGGTGGTCAGGCCTTTCCAGTACATGGCCATGATCAGTACCGGGAAGTTGGTCGACGCGGCGATGCCGAACGTCAGGCCGACCAGGAACGCGACGTTCATCTTCTCGAACAGAATGCCCAGCAGAATCGCGATGACGCCCAGGCCCACGGTGGCCATGCGGGTCACGCGCATTTCCTGTTTCTGAGTGGCTTTGCCTTTCTTGAACACGGTGGCGTAGAGGTCGTGGGAAATCGCCGACGCACCGGCCAGGGCCAACCCGGACACCACTGCAAGAATGGTGGCGAAGGCCACGGCCGAGAGGAACCCGAAGAACAGATTGCCGCCGACGGCTTTGGCCAGGTGCATGGCCACCATGTTGCCGCCGCCGATCAGGGCACCGCCGACTTCGCCATTGACGTAGTACTGCGGATCGGTGCCGATGATCACCATCGCGGCGAAGCCCAGGGTGCAGACCACCAGGAAGAAGAAGCCGATGAAACCGGTGGCGTAGAACACCGATTTACGCGCTTCCTTGGCGTTGGGCACGGTGAAGAAACGCATCAGAATGTGCGGCAAACCGGCGATGCCGAACACCAGGCCGAGCGACATCGACGCCGTGTTGATCGGGTCGGCCAGCATTGAGCCGGGGCCCATGATGTTCCAGCCGCTGGCATGCGCCTCGACTGCTTTGGTAGCCAGGGTTTCGTAGCTGAAACCGAACTGCGACATGGCCATGACCGCGAGGGTCGTACCGCCGGCGAGCAACAGCACGGCTTTGATGATCTGCACCCAGGTGGTGGCGATCATCCCGCCGAAAATCACATACACCAGCATCAACGCGCCAACGATCATCACCGCGACCGGGTAGTCGAGCCCGAACAGCAATTTGATCAACTGGCCGGCACCGACCATCTGCACGATCAGGTAGCAGCACACCACCGTCAACGAACCGAACGCGGCGAAAATCCGCACTTTGTTCTGGTCCAGTCGATAGGAAACGATGTCGGCAAAGGTGTAGCGCCCCAGATTGCGCAGACGCTCGGCCATCAGGAAAGTGATGATCGGCCAGCCGACAAAGAAGCCGATGGTGTAGATGAAACCGTCATAACCCTTGGCAAACACCAGGCTGGACAGCCCCAGCAGCGTGGCGGCGGACATGTAGTCACCAGCGATCGCCAGGCCATTCTGAAACCCGGTGATGCCACCGCCGGCAGTGTAAAAGTCCGATGTGGATTTGGTCTGGCGTGCGGCCCACCAGGTGATCGCCAGCGTACCGAGGACGAACACGAAGAACATGCCGATCGCGTTCAGGTTCAGCGGTTGTTTTTCTATGGCGCTCAACGCGGGCGCGGCGAACACAGCGGAGGCCGGCAGCAGGCACGCTGCGGCGAGGATGAGTTTACGCATCACTTGCTCTCCTCAAGAATGGCGGCGCCCAGCGCATCGAAGCGGGTGTTGGCGCTGTAGACGTACCAGCCGGTCAGCAGCCAGGAAAAAATGATGATCGCCGCGCCAACCGGCATGCCCAGGGTCAACATCCGATGCTCGCCAAGCGGTGCGTGCAGCCACTTCGGGGCAAACGCCACCACGAGCATGAACAGGTAATAAGTGCCGAGCACGGCAGCACTCAACGACCAGGCCAGGCGCGAACGGCTGCTGACCAATTGAAGGAATTTCGGGTTGGTCCGAATACGTTCACAGCGTTGGGTATCGGTTGCATGGATGTCGATCATGGTGCGCTCCACATTGTTGTTGTTATCGGTGTGAGGTGGCAGGGCGTGCCGAATCCGGCGTGCACGAGCCCGAAGCGGCAGGTAAGACACCTGCCGCCTGATAGGTGAAACGTCGGTTAGGGTTAGAGGGCCTTGGCCCTGTCTCGCAGTACGTACTTCTGGATCTTGCCGGTGGAGGTCTTCGGCAACAGGGTGAAAATCACCGTGCGCGGGACTTTGAAACCGGCCAGGTGTTCGCGGCAGAAACTGATGATGTCGGCCTCGCGAACGTCCTGGTGATCGGCCTTCAAGGTGATGAAGGCGCAGGGCGTTTCGCCCCATTTTTCATCGGGACGGGCGACCACCGCGGCTTCCATCACGCCCGGATGTCGATAGAGCACGCCTTCGAGTTCGATGGTGGAAATGTTCTCGCCGCCGGAAATGATGATGTCTTTGAGGCGGTCCTTGATCTCGACATAACCGTCGGGATGACATACCGCCAGGTCGCCGGTATGGAACCAGCCACCCTCGAACGCTTCGGCGGTGGCCGTCGGGTTTTTCAGGTAGCCCTTCATCACGGTGTTGCCGCGCATGAACACTTCACCGATGGTCTGGCCATCGCGTGGGGTCGGCTCCAGGGTCTTCGAGTCGCCGACCATCACGCCTTCGAGCGTCGGGTAGCGCACACCCTGGCGGGATTTGATCTGCGCCCGTTCTTCCAGCGGCAGTTCATCCCATTCGGCATGCCAGGCGCAGAGGGTCACCGGGCCATAGGTTTCGGTCAGGCCGTAAACGTGGGTGACCTTGATGCCCATTTCTTCCACGGCGCCAATCACTTTGGCCGGCGGTGCAGCGCCGGCAACCATGGCGGCGACCGGGTGATCGATGGCCGCCTTCGCCGATTCCGGCATGTTGACCAGCGCATTGAGCACAATCGGTGCACCGCACAGGTGGGTGACCTGGTGTTCGCGGATCAGCGTGAGGATTTTCTGCGGATCGACGCGGCGCAGGAACACGTGCACACCGGCCAGCGCGGTGATGGTCCACGGATAGCACCAGCCATTGCAATGGAACATCGGCAGGGTCCAGAGGTACACCGGGTGGTTGCCCATCGCCCAGGTCATCTGGTTGCCCAGGGCATTCAGATAAGCGCCACGGTGGTGATAGACCACACCCTTTGGATTGCCGGTGGTGCCGGAGGTGTAGTTCAGCGAGATGGCTTGCCACTCGTCGTCCGGCCATTGCCAGGCGAATGCCGGGTCGCCTTCGGCCAGCAATGCTTCATAGTCCAGATCGCTGACGGCCTGGCCTTCGCCGTACTCCGGATCGTTGACGTCGATGACCAGCGGCGGGTGATCCAGCATGCCGATGGCGGCATGAATGACGCTATGGAACTCGCGGTCGGTGATCAGCACCTTGGCCTCGCCATGCTGGAGCATGAAGGCAATGGCTTCGGCATCCAGGCGCACGTTGAGCGGGTTGAGCACGGCGCCGATCATCGGTACGCCAAAATGCACTTCAAGCATTTCCGGAATGTTGGGCAGCATCACCGCCACGGTGTCGTCCTTGCCAATGCCGCGACCGGCGAGCGCCGAGGCCAGGCGTCGGCAACGGGTATAGGTCTGCGCCCAGGTGCGACGGATCGAGCCATGGATGACTGCGGGGTACTCGGGATAAACGTTGGCGGTGCGCTCGAGGAAGCTGAGCGGCGACAAGGCGATGTGATTGACAGCCAAAGGGCTTAGCCCTTGTTCATAGATCGACATGTACGGGTACTCGGTGGCTGATTGTTAGCTCTATCGGTGGCCTTTCAGCGTAGCCGCTGAAGGTCACCTTTTATGTCCGGGTTGCTTTATATAACAATCCGCCATTGGTATGGAAGTACAACCTATAGCGTATAGTACATATACTATATTTGATTCTTTCTGATCTAAATGACTACAGTCATATCGATGAGGCCGGTATATCCTTGGCTTCCCCAACAAAGCGACCCCGTGATGACCCTGACTCCCGTTCGATTGCACAGCTGGTTGCGCCTGCAGCGCGAGGGCGTTTCCCTGGCTGCCCGTGCCGATGCGTTGTGCCGGGCCTTGCAGGATTGCCCCGAGGTGCGTCGCGCGGTTTACCTCAGCTGGCAACCCCAGGCGAGGATCTACAGCCACGAAGGCGCCGCCCAGCATTTTCCGCCGGGCCAGGGCGACCCGTCGCAGGCCAGCGATCAGTTGCTGTTCGAGCGGCTGCTGGAGACGGGGCGCCTCGATCTGGCGCAAGTGCGGCAACTGGATTGCTGGTTGGCCGGCCGACTGCGCCGCGCCGCGATCAGCCACGGTCAGGTGTTTGATCTGGCGTTGACGCCAGGGCAGGCGGGTCTGTTGCTGGTGGAAGTCTGTGACGGTGTGAGTCTGGATTGGCTGGGGTGGGTGCAGGATTTGCTGACCGCCTTGCTCAGCAGCGTCAATGGCATGCTGCGTGGCTCGCCTTTATTGGGCCACGATCCACAGCCGAGCCTGTTGCTCGACGCGCAGGGCCGGCCGCAGGAATTCAACGCGGCGTTGTTGGCGCTGCTGGCCGAAAAGCCGCTGACCGATGTACTGGGATTTCTACCGGTCAATCATCGGGTGCTGGTACGCGCCTGTCTGGATCAGCAACGGGCCATTGAAGGGGTTGAAGCCCAATTCGAATCACAGATTCTGATCTGGACATTCATTCCCGATCCGCAGGACAACCGCGTGCTTGCCCGTTGCCGCGACGCCACCGTGCAAGTGCTGGCCGAACGCGAAGCGACCCAGGCGCGGCGGCTTTACCGGTTGATTATCGAGAACACCACTGACCTGATTTCCCGGCACACACCGGACGGCTGTTTTCTCGATGCCTCACCCGCTTCGTGGACATTGCTCGGTTACTGGCCGGAAGAATTACGCGGGAAAATGGCCCAGGGGTTGTTCCATGGTCAGGACCTGGCCAGCCTGGTGCAGCGCGCCCGCGATGCGCTGGAGCAGGACGGTTATCACACGATGACGTATCGCATTCGCCATCGGGACGGGCATTACCTGTGGTTCGAAACTGCCAGCCGGGCGATTCGTGAAACCTACACCGGCACGGTGGTCGAGGTGGTCAGCGTCTCCCGGGACATCACCGCCCGGGTGCAAGCCGAAGAGAACAAGCGGCGCCTGGCCGAAGTCGTCGAAGCCAACATCGACCCGGTGCTGTTTATCGATCCCGAAGGGCAAGTCACTTACCTCAACCCGGCGGCACGCCGCATTCTCGGGATTGGCGAACAACAGCCGATGCCGACCCTGGCAGAACTGTTCGCCAGCGCGGACTTGACGCGTCTGCAACGTGACGGCTGGACCGGCGCCGAACGCGACGGCGTCTGGAGCACCGATGCGCGCTTGCAACCACCGGGCGGTGGCGCTTCGGTGCCGGTATCCCTGGTGTTGTTGGCGCACCGTTCGGCTGGCGGCGAGCGCTACTATTCCCTGGTGGCGCGGGACATGACCGAACGTGAACTGCGCGAAGTGCAACAGCGCCGCCATCAGGATGAGCTGGCGCACACTGCGCGCCTGGTCACCCTCGGTGAACTGGCCTCGGGCATCGCACACGAAATCAATCAGCCGCTGGCCGCTGTGGTCAATTACGCGAATGCCAGCCAGCGCTATCTACAGACCGTGGATTCCAATCCGCAAGCCGCCGCCCGGGTCGCGCAAGGCCTGCAGCGCATCACCCACCACGCCACGCACGCCTCGGAAGTGATCCGTCGTTTGCGGGCGTTTCTGCGCAAGGGCCAGCGCCGCATGCAGGCGCTGAATGTCACCGATGTCGCCCGCGAAGCCGTGCGTTTGTGCGACTGGGAGGCGAGCAATTGCCAAGTGACAATCGAGGATCGACTGCCGGATAATCTGCCGCCCGTTTATGCCGACCGGGTGCTGCTGGAGCAGGTCCTGCTCAATCTGTTGCGCAATGCCATCGATGCCAACCGCGAACAACATCCCGGCCAGCCTTCGCTGATCGTGATGACTGCGGGGCAGGGCGGTGCTGCCTGCGTGGACATCAATGTTCAAGATCAGGGCCCCGGCGTGAGCGAGCCCGAACTGGAGCAGATCTTTACCCCGTTCTATACCAGCAAGGCCGATGGCCTGGGGCTCGGGTTGTCCATGAGCCGCAGCATCATCGAAGGTTTTGGCGGCGAATTGCAGGCTCGACGCCAACCGGTCGGGTTGCTGATGTGCTGTCGCTTGCCGCTTGCCGGCCCAACAAAACAACAACAGGAATAATGCAATGGCGGGTGTGACTGAGCACGTGGTGTATGTGGTCGATGACGATCAAGGCATGCTCGATTCGACGGTCTGGCTACTTGAGTCGGTCGGCCTCAAGGCGTTGCCGTTCACCAGTGGCGTCGAATTCCTCAATGCCTGCGATGCCAGTCTGGCGGCCTGTGTCCTGCTGGATGTGCGCATGCCTGGCATGGGCGGCTTGAACGTGCAGGAAGAAATGCGTTTGCGCGAACTGAACCTGCCGATCATCTTCGTCAGCGGTCACGCCGATGTGCCGATCGTGGTGCGTGCGTTCAAGGCCGGCGCTCACGACTTCATTGAAAAACCCTACAACGAACAATTGCTGCTGGACAGCGTGCAACAGGCCCTCAGTAATTGCGCGACACACCGTTCGGGCAATCAAGGGCATGAAGCGTTGCAGGCGCGCTTGCTCACGCTGACCCCACGGGAGCGCGACGTCTTGCTGCCGCTGGTGCAGGGTTACACCACGCGGGAAATCGCCGAGCAATTGGGGGTCAGTGCGAAAACGGTCGACCTCTACCGCTCTCGCGTGATGAAACGCATGCAAGCCAATACCCTGCCGGACCTGGTCGGCATGGCCATTGCCGCCGGACTGGTTGATCCCTTGAAGCTGCGTTGAATCCTCGCGCTTTCAATTGAGCGTCTATGCTGGGCTAACCGATCCCGTACCGCAGTGATCAGGGAGGCCTCCATGGAACCCACATCGTTCTCCGAAAAAACGCTGACGCGCACGCTGCTCGATGTCTTGATCCGGGCCGGTCTGATCGCCGTGCTGGTGTTGTTCTGTTTCGAGATTTTCAGCCCGTTCCGCGACCTGATGCTGTGGGCGCTGATCCTGGCGATCACCCTTTACCCGTTGCAGCAGCGGCTGAAAGGGCCCTTGGGGCAAAGGGACGGGCGCATTGCGACGCTGATTATCCTCATCGCCATCATCATTCTGGTGTTGCCGATCTACTTTCTGGGCACCTCGATTGCCGATTCGGTGGAGCGCGCGATGGAACTGGTCAAGGGGGGCGACTTTCACATCCCACCGCCCGCCGAATCCGTCGCCAGTTGGCCGCTGGTGGGCCAGCCGCTGTCTGATCTGTGGCTACAGGCTTCAACCAATCTTCCTGACCTGACCGCGAAATACATTCCGCAGATCAAAGACGTCAGCCTGACCCTGTTGAGCAAGATGGCCGGCGTCGGCATGGGCTTTCTGACTTTTATCTTTGCCTTGATCATTGCCGGTATTTTCATGGCCCATGGCGAGGGCGGCAGCCGCAGCGCGGTGCAGATTGCCTCCCGCGTGAGCGGCCCCGGCAGAGGACCGAAAATCGCTGCACTGTGCACCGCGACGATCCGCGCGGTGGCGTTGGGCGTGGTGGGCATCGCGTTCATCCAGATGCTGCTGGTGGGGCTCGGTTTTGTCTTCAAAGGCATCCCCGGCGCAGGTTTGCTGGCCTTGGCGGTGTTGTTGCTGGGCATCATGCAATTGCCGGTGACGCTCATCACTCTTCCGGCGATTGTCTTCGTGTTTACCACCGAGGGAGCGAACACTGCGACGATCGTGTTCGCCATCTATGTCTTTATTGCCGGCCTGGTGGATAACGTGCTCAAACCGTTGTTGTTGGGACGCGGGGTCGATGTGCCGATGCCGGTGGTGCTGATCGGCGCCCTTGGCGGCATGGTCACCAGCGGCATCATCGGACTGTTCATCGGCCCGGTAGTGCTCGCGGTCGGGTATCAATTATTCTGGCAATGGGTACAGGATCGGCCACCGGAGGAAGGAGGGCCGCAACCATGAATGCACAGCGTGATGAACTGCTGAATGAGGTTCTGACCGCCCACGGTGGTCTGGAACGCTGGAACGGTTTCAATCAGGTACGCGCCACCATCGTGACCGGCGGCTCGCTGTGGGCAATGAAAGGGCTGACCCAGGACAGCGCGCCGCGCGAAATGACCGTGTGGTTGCATGAACAGCGGGCCTCGGTGACGCCCTTTGGCGGGGCCGATCAATTCACCGTCTACACACCGGATCGAATCGCCATCGAAAATACCGCCGGCAAGGTGATTGCCGAGCGTGCAGCGCCGAGGGAATCCTTTCGCGACCATGGGGAAAACAGTCCCTGGGATCCGCTGCACCGCGCGTACTTCAACGGTTACGCACTCTGGTCCTACCTGACCATGCCTTTCCAGTTCACGTGGCCGGGTGTCTTGACCGAGGAGGTCGAACCCTGGCACGAGGGCACTCAGCGCTGGCGGCGATTGCGGGTGACCTTTCCCGAAAACATCGCCACTCACTGCGCTGTGCAGGATTTCTACTTCGGTGACGACTTCTTGTTACGTCGACACGACTACAACGTGGACGTCAGCGGTGCTCTGCCTGCCGCCCAGTACGTTCATGGCTATGTCGAAGCCAATGGCTTGCGCATGCCCGGCAAACGGCGCGCCTATCGACGCAAGGCTGATGCGCAAGCGGACAAGGACGCCTTGCTGGTGGCCATCGATCTCAGCGACATCGGCTATTGGTAATACATTGCAGAGGAATGAATCATGAACATGCATTCCTGGGAAAAACTCTACCTCGATGACCTGAGCCTGGGTCAGGAATTTGAAAGCGACCCAGTTCGCGTCAACCGCGAAGCGATGCTGGCGTTTGCTCGCGAGTACGATCCGCAGCCCTTTCACCTGAGTGCCGAAGAAGCCGAGTCGAGCCTTTTCGGCGGCCTGGCAGCCAGCGGCTGGAACACCGCGGCCCTGACCATGAAAATGCTGGTGGCCAGCGTGCCCCTGGCAAACGGCATCATTGGCCTGGGCATCGAGTTGAGTTGGCCGACGCCGACTTATCCGGATGATGTGTTGCGCCTGTTCAGCACCGTGAAGGCCATCGATCCGTCAGCCTCCAAACCGGATCGGGGTGTGGTGACGCTGTTCATGGAAACGCTGAATCAGAATGACAAGGTGGTGCAGCGAGCCACCGGGAAGTTGCTGGTGTTCAGAAGGCCGGCAGAGGATTGAAGTGGCTGGCCCTGGCTTTAGGTTTTCAGGTTTTCAGGGACGCTACGAGGATGACCACACATATCAGGAACAGGGCGATCAGCGTGAAATATATCGAACTTGTAGCCAAGGCTATAGAAGTAGTCACGCTGACTGATCAGCGGCACGAGCGCGTCAACGATCAGCCATTTGCCCTTGGGATACTGATAGCGGCGAATCACCGGCAGCCAGACCTTACGGCCGACATCCTGCGGCGGCTGGCGATCAATATCCTGGAAAGCCGCTTCGGGCAGAGACCAGTGCCGGTCTTCGGCGCTGACAGACAGCGGCCCGTTCAACGGTCCGGAATCGACAAGCAGTGACAGTTCGTCATTGATCTGGCCGTCGGTCAGCGGCCATTGCAGACCGAGCAAATGATTGGCCAGCACATCCATGACAAACCGGCGCCGGCAGCCCCGGCAATCGATGCCGCCAACAACTGCGTGCAGAAACTCACCGCACGCTGACGCGTCCTGATAATCGCGCCACAAAGTAAATATGCCCAGGCCGATAATCAGGATGAGCAGCACCGCGTAGCTGCTTCAGATGGGGGGCGCAAGTCCGGGCTAATAAAGGGTTTCAAGCGCGGTACTCGCGTAACAATCCGGGGCTCAGCTTCGACAAGGGGTTAAGGATGTGGTGAATGACGCCCTGCACCAGGCAGCCTGACAAATGGCCCACACTGGATCTCGGCCGGGCCATCAGAAATGGCGGTTTTTCAAAGTCGGAGGTTGCCTACGGAAATTGGGCGCACACATTACTACGGATTTTGAAGGGGGTATGTTCAGGCCGACGTACGTTGCTCGAGTGGCATTTTTGCCCTGTTTGATCGCTGTTCCAGTGATCAAAACTTCGATACCAAGGGTGATGTCGATTAGCTATCTAGGTGGCAATCATACTGAAATTTGCAAGCAAACGTGCACAAGCCATTTCCTTGGTGATTTAGAAGTCATTCCCTATAGACGGGGCGCCCCTCGGCCAAGCTTCAGCCTGGAGGCGTATCTGCAGCAGCGAGCGGCGCTATCGCCGCTCAGGACGATTTTCTTCTCGAAGGGCTCGCTCTCGTTTGCACGCATAAGGAGCATGGGGGAAACAGGTAGAGGAACATCAACAGGGCAGAACATCTGCGCTACAGGCGGTTTTTCATTCTGCGATCTCATCGGCCAAAGGCAACTGCGCGCCGGAGGGTGCTGCATTGGGCGATGTTAGGGCGGATGGAGTTGGTTTTGTATTGGGAGAAGTACGTGGGTGGGGCATGGAAAAGCTGGGGCTGAACTCTCGGATGGCCACGGCGAATTACGCCGTGCCTGGTGAACAGGCACGTTTTGTCCTTGAGCGTGGGAAAGTTTATCGGGTAGTTGTCGCCTTCGAACGACGACGGGCAGGAAGGCGCCCCTCGAGCGGAGCATCATCCAGACCACTATCGTCTAATTGGTATTGCATCGACGTGTTAAGGCTTTTGCGAAATGCCTCCAAGGCCGGTAGATCATGCAATTCCTCAAACTGCTGGATACTCTCAATGGCTTCTGCCAGCAGTGGGTTTTTGCCATTGAGGTTTTTTCGGGCGGCAACGATATAGAGCATTTCACTGCACAGGTGTTTGCCTTGCGGAGTATGGCCCGTGTAGGTGACGTTGCAGGCGTCATTACTCTCGTTGCAGTCGTAGCGGACATGCTCTCCGTAGCGATGGAAGCGCGGATGGTAGAACTCGGTGAATGCCGTTGCCACCGGATACTCAAGCCAGGGCACTGCGAAGTTGCCCCAATTGGACTTTAGTTTCAATTGGTTGCAATCAAAACATGCAACGGCCAGGTTCCAGAAATGCACTGAAAACTGTGGGTAGCTGTTTCTCGGCAGAATGTGCTCGATGGGTTTGGCGTGAGCGATATTGGGAAGCATCTGGAAGCAGTAGCAGCAGCGGTTGCCTTGTAAGGCGAGGGCAAAACTGCGAAACGCTTTTTTTATAAGTGGGCCGGTCACGCCGCTTTTTTCAGAACGTCTGTAAGCTGAAAGCTCTGGCCATACGTCGCCGGTTTTACGTGATTTCACGTATATCCTGCGCAGGTAGCCCACGGTGTCCTGGTTATGCTTGCGCACATTATGGGCTTGCAGCAGGTAAGTCTTGAATTGGATTTGTTGTTCCAGTTCGCTCAAAGGGGCGCTCATCACTGCGCTCCTTTCATCGCGTGTTTGAACAGTTCTTCAATAGCTGCGACGGCTTCCTTAATTAACCCTTCATCTTGCTTGAAACGCTTACCGTGCTTTCGGCCGGTGCTGGTTCGCATCGTTCGCTGCATCATTTCGAGCGCGCCAAGTAGCACATCACGCTGGTGCAAGTCGACCCGGCCCGGCTGGTTAGTCACCAGGATCGCCCGCGACACTAACACAGCGCAACGCTCGTTAATCTCGCGGTTGTCCGGTGTGTAAGTGTTGAAGCCGTCCAGCAGGATGGATTCCACCGAGTGTCGCTGATGCGAGGGGATGGGTGTAAGCACTTGATTTCTGGCTAAGAAGCAGTGGCTGATTTTGTCGCGAGCGTTGGCGACGACAATCGGCGAGTGGGTGGCAACCACGAACGAGCACTGGAATTCTTTGGCGATGAGGGAAAGCAAGGCAGGCAGTTGCTGTTGCCAACTGACGTGAAGGCTGATTTCCGGCTCGTCGATAAGAAACACCGTGTCCGAGTCAGCTTTGGCGCAGATTTTGATCAGTAAGGAGAGTATTTGCTGTTCACCGGAGCTGAGCTCGCTGAAAGGCACGATGGACGAATTTTCTTCTCGCTGAAGGCCAGGTTCATAGATGTCGTCTCCCGAGGGTTCCTGAATGTCTTCGTGTAGTTCGATGATGGCGAACCTGCGTTCCCAGTCATCAATCTGGCTGTCCGGGTTATCAATAGGGACGAGGTAGTGCCGATGATTAAACTTGAGTAAGTCCAGCACTTGGCTAAAAGACTCCAGGCGCGAATGTTCCTGGTAGATCTGGAGTAATCCGTCGCTTAGCGTTTTCAAAAAAAACTCGTGCGGTTGCAGGGTATCAATTGTCGCTCGAGCGCCTTGATAGTTGAACAACGACCCTTCTTGTGGCTCAAGAGGAAACCGGTCCAGTGCGCCGAAGGCAATACCAACAGAGTCGAGTTTTTCCTGGTCGAGAGCGCCAATCAGGTCCTTCAGCAACAAGCTTTTGCCTTCGCCATTGTTGCCGATGATGTAAGAACAGCTGGCGGCCGTTTTTCCTTCAAACAGGACACGCCGCAAAGGACGATCGTCCAGGCTAAGTAACCCAGTGCGGCCCTTTTGTTGCCCAAGGTGCTCATGTGCCGTGAGCCTGACTACGTTGAGCACTTGGTCAGAGACCATTGTGCGGCATAAGCCGGGCAGGTCTCGATAGTCATTCTCGAAGTATTTCAGGAGCAGGCCCTTAAGGCTGCTACCGAGTACTTGTTTGAACACACTGGCATTGATTTTCAGGTTTGGCGACCGCCACCGTTCCACGATTGCAGCGGCAAACCATGTGGGTTCGAAATAGCCGGAGTCGACTAAAAGGGTGGCGTCGACACACAGTGTTTCTTTCCGGTTCTCCTTGTTGGCGTTGAGTAGCCACGCAGTAATAACGGTGCGCGCTCCCGAGGCATCCAGGCTAGGCAAATCAATTACAGCCTCGAGCAAGTCATTTTCGACGATGTACTGGCGTAATTCTTCGGGCAGCTGACTGCCATTGGCGTGGTCGACGATTACCAAGGCGACGTCTATCTGCGTCCCTTGTCTACTCAGCTGTTTCAAGGTTGCCAGCGCAGGAAATGTGTGGCTCCCATGGACTTGGCCGCCATCCAGTACTGTAAGGTCGCCAGACTCCAACTCGGAGCGATCAGGAATCCATGGATCCAGCGAAAGTTTGCGCAGCTTCATTCGCAGCCGAATCAGATCTTGATGCGTGTAGGGATAGCCGTGGCTTTGCGAGTAATACGTTTCAAGGTCCTTTTTGAGGACACTGGCGGTCACGGTCATCGCTCCACTGTAGGGGAACGTCTCAATGATTCTTTTCTTCGTCTTGCACAAACTTACAGCCAGAGACGCCACTACATGGGAATGATAGAGACTGATGCGGTAGTCGTCAGACAATATCCGGCGAAGCATGATGTCGAACAGGCGCCTGGCAAAACCTTTTCTTTTGCTGATGCGCGGTTCTAGTGTGTCGAACTGTGCCATCAATCGATGTATGAGCTCGACATTTAATGCTGCGATAAGTCCGTTCCTGTAAGCAATGTCTGCGCTTTGGCTATTCACCAATTCGGCCATGCTTTCAATCAACGCCGGAACATCCGAATTCGGAATAAACACTTCCTCTTCAGTATCGTCCAGACCGGAAACTGGAGCTTTCAGAATCAAGCTTGCGACGAAATATAGAAGTGCAGCGTTGAAATGTTCGGATGGGAAATCGTCTTGTACTGAACGAAACAATTGGAAAAGCTTGTTAGCGTGAACGTTCCTTTCGTCTAGCTTTTCCAATTCGTCGAGCAATTCTGTTTCTTCAAGCATGTCTGATCCCTTGAAAGGCCTGAATGAAGCGGCGATGGCAAAAAAGAGTGCAAGTGTATGTCATTTTGCCTCCATTGCTAAACCGCTGGGCTGAGCCGCCAGTTCATCTACTTTTCTGCCGTTGATAGTGTGACGGGGGGCAGGCCTTTCAGAAACTGAACCGCTGCAGAATAACGCCCAGTCCGTCGGACATTGCCTTGAGTTCCTGGGTCGTTCGAACGATTCCGCCTTGGGCTGTGGCGTTCTCTTCGACACTTTGCGCCACTTTTTCGACGTTGCAGGCGACCTGTTCACTGGCGGCGCGTTGTTCCTGGAGCGACAACGAAATGAAACTGACGGCTGCAAGGGATTCGTCCAGTGCACCCTTGATCCTGCCCATGGAAAGGCCCGCTCTTTCGACCAGTTTCTGGCCATGGGTCACGCGCTCACAGCCAGCGGCCATGCTGTCTTTGGCTTTGACCATGCCGTTTTGTATGGTACTGACCAAGGCCACGATTTCCGTGGTGGATTGGGCTGTGCGGGCGGCAAGGCTGCGCACTTCATCGGCGACCACGGCGAAACCGCGACCTTGCTCGCCCGCGCGTGCCGCTTCGATGGCGGCATTGAGGGCCAGCAGATTGGTCTGTTCGGCGATGCCCCGAATCACCCCGACAATCAGACTGATGTCATTCGACTGAATCGCCAGCTGATCGATGTCCGATGAGCTTTGTGCAACCAGATCGGCTATCTGGTCCATTTCCTGGATGGAGGCCTGCATGACCTCCATGCCTTCGCTGGTGATTTCGCCCGCTTTCTGCGCGGTGCTCTGAGCCTGTCGGGCATTGTCGGCAATGTGAGTGATGCTGACGGAAAGTTCTTCTACCGTGGCCGCCATGGAGGAGGCTGTCTCGCTTTGCAGGGCGGCGCTGCTCAATCCTTGCTCGGAAGAGGCAGACAGTTGCAGCGTGGCACCCTCGATCTGCTCGGAGGCCTGGCTGATCTTGCCGATCATTTCGCTCAGACTGTGGCGCATCGCCTGGACGGAGTGCAGCACACCCGTCGTCTGCTGTTGCTGGTCAAACTGTGTCGCGGCCAGTTTCCCCAGGGCAATGTTCGAACTGATGGCGGCCAGTTCTGCCGGTTCGGCACCGAGCTGGCGGCTCAACAGTCGGGAGAACAAAAACGTGTAGGCCACGCCTGCGATCAACGCCATTGCGAGAATCAACAGGCTGAGCTGGAGACTGGAGGTATAGGCGATCTGGTTCTGCTCGAACTGGTATTTGGACTCCACCAGTTGAACCTCGATCAACTCGGAAAACTTGGCTGACAAGGGATCGATCAGTGGATACAGCTGGTCTGTCGCGAAACGTGCGAGACCGGCGTTGTCGTTCTGGCGCAGCATGCCCTGCAGGTTTTGCAATGGCCCGCGGGTGGCTTCCATCAGTGGGTTGATTTGCGCGATCAAACGGGTTTCTGCGGGGATCAGCGTTGTCGATTTGTACGCTTGCCACGTCTGATCGATTTCTCTCTGCGCTTGCTCTATGCGGGTCAATGACTCAGCGTTGGTGAAGTTGCCATTGCGTGCCTTGTGGGTGGCATCGACGATGTCCACGGCGTACAGGTCAGCGATTTTCTTCAAGTCCCGCAGCGGCACGACCCGATCGAGATACACGGTCTCCAGACTGTGTACTGCGGATTGCATTCCCAAGAGTCCAAGCCCACCGACACACAACAAACCCAGCAGCAAAGTGCTGGTGAGCACAAGAAGGTGAGTCCTGATTTTCCAGCTTTCCATGATCTGTAATTCCTGAGTCAGCCAAGTGATAGCGAGCGAGAGGTCAGCGTAAGCTGCAATAAAGGCACTTTGACATCATCTGCTGAGACTCAGGAGGAAAAACATCGTTTGATCGGCGAGAATTTATGGAAAGGCGACGTTTAATCACTGTAAATTTCGAACATGTTGCGTACGTACTGCACTCTGTTTTTCACCCCTGAGGGCTAAAGTCCCATGAACGATTCGGAGGATGCGCCCCCCGTTCCTGAGCCGGGTCGGATTACGCGCAGCCATACTGGCGATCAAACCGGCTGGCGCCGTTGGCTGCCGGGGCTGCAGACGTTGCGCAGCTATAAGATGGCATGGTTGCCGCACGACATTGTGGCCGGACTCGTGCTCACCACCATGCTGGTGCCCGTCGGCATCGCCTACGCGGTGGCATCGGGAGTGCCCGGCATTTATGGTCTTTACGCGACCATTGTTCCATTGCTCGCTTATGCATTGTTCGGCCCCAGCCGAATCCTGGTACTGGGGCCGGATTCCTCATTGGCGGCCGTCATTCTTGCTGTCGTTCTGCCGTTGTCCGGTGGCGATCCGCATCGCGCGATCGCTCTGGCCGGCATGATGGCGATTGTCTCGGGGATGGTGTGCATCCTGGCCGGCGTAGCGCGGCTGGGTTTCGTCACCGAGTTGCTGTCCAAACCGATCCGCTATGGCTACATGAACGGCATTGCATTGACGGTATTGATCAGCCAACTACCCAGGCTTTTCGGCTTTTCGATCGATACCGACGGACCGTTGCGCAACCTGTGGGCCATTGTCACCTCGGTGTCGGATGGGAAAACCAACTGGACCACCTTTATGGTCGGTGCGGCCACCATGGCGGTCATCTTGTTGCTCAAGGACAAAAAACGCGTGCCAGGAATTCTGATCGCCGTGGCAGGCGCCACCGTCGCCGTTGGCGTGCTGGACCTTGCAGCCTACGATGTGGCGGTCCTCGGCTCTCTGCCCCAAGGCCTGCCGGCGTTTGCAATCCCCTGGATCCGCAGTGCCGATATCGTTCCTGTGCTGATCGGGGGTTGCGCCGTTGCGCTTGTCTCGTTCGCCGACACCAGTGTGCTCTCGCGTGTCTATGCGGCGCGGACCCAGACCTATGTCGACCCCAACCAGGAGATGGTAGGACTCGGCGTGGCCAACCTTGCTGGCGGTTTGTTCCAGGGTTTTCCCATCAGCAGCAGCTCTTCACGGACTCCCGTGGCCGAGGCCGCGGGCGCCCGGACCCAACTCACCGGCGTGGTGGGAGCGCTGGCTGTTGCTTTGTTGTTGGTATTTGCCCCGGATTTGCTGAAGAACCTGCCCACCAGCGCATTGGCGGCGGTGGTCATCGCATCGGCGATAGGCTTGATGGAAGTGGCCGACCTGCGACGGATTTATCGTATCCAGCGCTGGGAATTCTGGTTATCGATCGTTTGTACGGCAGGTGTGGCGGTATTCGGCGCCATCGAGGGCATTGGCCTTGCCATCGTCATAGCGGTGATTGAGTTTCTATGGGATGCCTGGCGTCCGTATTCTGCGGTTTTGGGTCGCGCCAAAGGCGTTCAGGGCTATCACGACATCACGCGTTATCCGGATGCGCGTCTTACTCCCGGCCTGGTACTGTTTCGCTGGGATGCCCCGTTGTTTTTTGCCAACGCAGAGCTGTTCCATGACCGAGTGCTGGACGCCGTGGCGGCATCGCCCACGCCAGTTCGTTGGCTGGTAGTAGCGGCGGAACCGGTCACCAGCGTGGATGTGACTTCCGCCGACATGCTGGCCGAACTGGACGACACCTTGAGCGCGGCGGGCATCACGTTATGCGTGGCCGAGATGAAAGACCCCGTCAAAGACAAGTTGAAGCGATTCGGGCTTTTAGAGCGGTTTGGCGAAGCTGCGTTTTTTCCGACATTAGGTGTCGCCGTCAGCAGCTATCTCAAGGTCTATCCGGAAGACCGGAAGGAAGGGCGGGGCGTGGATCGCGAGTAGACAAAGTGCATGTACGCTTTCGGAGCCGGCGCGGTAGTCCGGCCCCGACACAATCGGGCTGGCGGCCCGGTTACTTGCGCACGTTCTGGTACAGCATCAACCTTGAGGTTTCATGCAAGCCGCGGGTCAGTTGCACCAGGCGCTTGAACTCTTCGGGGTTTTGCGGGGCCACGTTGTCCAGCGGCGTCGGTGAGGCCAGGTCGTGCAGCGTCGGCGAGCTGCCGTCGTGCTGCATTTGCACCATGTAGTGTTGAGTGACGCCCGCAATCAAAGGGAACGTGCCTTCACGCAGCACCAACGGCACCACGCGTTCACCCTCGGGCGCAGGCTGCTGGATGTCGCGCCCCATGCCGCTGTTGCGGAACTCGAGGCCAGCCATTCCCGCCACGGTCGGCAGCAAGTCCACCAGGCCGACGGCTTCCTTGACGGTCCGCGTGCCGAGCAGGCCCGGTGCGTGGATGATCATGGGCACCGCGTTGCTTTCCAGACCCAGTTGCTCATAAGCCGGTGCAAGGAAAGGGATCTGGGCGATACGGGTGTTATGGTCGCCAAACAGCACGAAAATGGTGTTGTCGTAGTAACCCCCTTCCTTGGCAATTTCCATCAAGCGCCCGATGTTGAAGTCCAGCAGGCGCACGGCGTTGTACTGTTCGACACTGCGCGAACCTGCGGCTTGAACTTCCGCCAGGGTAGGGTGCTTGACCTCGAAACCGTCATTGCTCTTGGGAATCGTGAAGGGCCGATGGTTGCCGGCCGTCTGCACATAGGCAAAGAACGGTTTGTCCTTGGGCAGTGCCTGCAGGATCTTGTCGGTTTCCTTGAACAGGTCCAGATCAGAAATCCCCCAGACATCCACGACCGGGGATTCCCAGTCCCGCTCTTCAAGCAAGCGAACCCCGTCGATACTTTGCCGGATCAAGGCGTTCATGTTGGCCCAACCGGAGTTGCCGCCGATGGTGTAGATCTTCTCGTAACCGGTGAAGGCATTGATCAATGTGTGCTGCTTGGTGATCAGCGGATTACGCGTCGCGGTTTCCTGTCGAGTGACGTCTGGAACCCCGCTGATGCTGGCCCAAACGGTTTTTGCGGTCCCGGTGACCGGAACATAGAAGTGCTCGAAGAACCAGCTCTGCGTGGCCAGACGATCGATATTGGGCGTCGGATTGATCGGGTTGCCATAGGCGCCGACGGCACTGGTACCCAGAGACTCGAGCATGACAAACATCACGTTCGGTGGCCGCGAGTTCGATATTTTGTACGGTTGCGGAGCCTGGTGACGGACGAAATTCAGGGTGTGCGGGTCGGGCTGGTCGACTCCCAGGTACTTGGCTATCACCTCGTAGTGTTCACGCACCTGCGCTTCGTCATAGCGCGACTGGCCGACCTTGACCGTGTCGTAAAGGAAGATCACCGGATTCAGGCCCAGCGCGGCGATCTGGTTATTACCGGAGAAGAAGGCATCGCTCCAGCGCAATGGCACAGGGTTTTCAAGGTTCATGTTCTCGACACGGCCCAGAATACCCAACAGCACCAGCACAACCATCAGCGCGCCCCCCCACGTGGCGGAGAGCGGGTGAATGGCTTTGCGGGGGCGGTCCAGTGTCACGCGTTCAAGACGCACCAGGGCCAGCGTCACCAGCGCAACCGTTGCCAGCCACCCCAATGAAATCCAGATAACCGGGTAGGTTTGCCAGACCATGTCACGGGATATTTGCGCATCCTCGATGAAGCGCAGCACGGTGGCGTTGATCCTCACGCCCAGGTAGGCGTAATGGCCAAAATCGACGATATAGATCAGCAGCAGGGCGCCTATGGCTACTGCCAAATAGACGCGTGCCAATCCGCGAAGCAGGCGGCTGCCGAGAAGATTCCAACGCGGAATCCAGGCCAGCAACGCCAGAGGCAACATAACCAGGATGGCCAGACGCAAATCGAAACGGAAGCCGATGCCCAGGGTTTCCAGGACTGAATTTTCGTCGCTCAACGCGTTGGCGTCGAAACCGGAAAAACCGAAAAAGAACACCACCCGCAGCAATGCAAACAGCACAAACGCAATCGCTGTTGCGCCTAGCCAATAATGCAAACGTCTTGATTGCAGCCAACCCATCCCTGTTCCCCTAATAAAAATGTCGTTGAATCTCAAACGGATCCGGAGTCTTTCGCTGAGTCAGGCAACGTGTTCAGCCAGCCATACGACCAGCGCACCGCCAGCACCAGCAGTGCCGCGCAGCAATACAGGCCCAGCAGCGGATCAACCAGGTAATCCCAATAGTTATGCGAAGGTTTTATCCCGGCGATGAAGGCCAGGGTCGCACTCGCCAGCATCACGACGGCCAGGTAACTGCGCAGGTAAAACAGGCCTGCCGTGAGCAGGGCGACGAAGATCAGCATCGGGCGTGGGCTGAAGCCGAACCGGTACGGGTCCAGATAACTCAACCCCAGCGTTGCCGGGTAGAGCACTAGCGCCATCACCGCGAAGATGATCAATACGCTGGTCGTGCCTTGCTGCGCAGGCGGCAGGAAGCCCAGTCGATGCAGACAGCCCCACACCATGAACACCAATGTCGTGACCGCAAGGTCATCAATGTGGCTGCGCAAATACGCGGCCAGCGACAAGCCATCCAGCGGTATGAAGCTGGCTGCCAGCAATGCGGCCAACAGTGCAATCCGCACGGTTCTCTTCAAACCAAAATCAGGCAGCAACAGGAAAATGATCATGCTGAAGCTGAGATGGGCTTGCCACAGGTTGATCATTTGGCACGCTCCGACAACCATGCATCGTTGAAGGTGACGTGCTTGATGAAGGTGTTGTTCCAGGAATAAACCAGGTGATACATACCGTCGGGACTCCGGATGAAGTACGGGTATTCATATTCGAAACTGCAGGCCTGGTCTTTGCAGACCCGGCTGTCGAGGTTGTTCAGGAACTGCGCCTCGAGCGGTTGGCGAAGTGCGCCACTGGAACCGCGAAACTCCCTGCCAATGATTTCCTTGTAAGCCTCCGGTGAAAACGTATCGCCCTCTGGATCAGGTGATTTGTCGAGGTCTCGCAGCGAGCGCCAATCGTCCATTTTTGCATCGGTGCCATAAAGGCTCAGTTTGAAGCGCCCGTCCTGCAAGTCATTGAGCGCCACCAGCAAGCCTTGCTCGGGTGTGGCGACGGCCGCCAACGAAGAATTGGGATTCGAGGGATCCAGTGGATAAGGCTCGCTCCAGGTCTGGCCGGCGTCTTCAGTGCGGGTCGCCAGCACACGATGATGGGTGTTGCCGGCATAGCGCAGCAAGGCGATACCGCGCTGTCCATCCAGTGGAACGACCGTGGGTTGCAAGGAGTTAGTGCCGCGGCTGATGCGGAATTTATCGATCACATCACCGTCTGCGCTCAGGTACAGGTATTCGGCAAACTTGCCCAGAAACTCGTGGTAGATCGGTAAGCCGATGGAACCGTCAGTGTGAAAGATCGGGGCGGAACGTACCAGGGTGCTGATATTCAGAAAGGGGGAAGTGATCAATTGGCGTGGCTCGGACCACTGGCGACCAAAGTCGTCAGAGACCATCACGTTGACCGCACTACCGGCCCAGCCCCCCATGGACACGGAAACGTAAAAGAGCCAGAGGCGGCTGTCCGGTGCGAGCGCAATGACCGGGTTGCCCAGTTTGCGGATGTATTTTCGAGTGCCCTGTTGGGTCGAATCCCGAGTCGCCAATACCTGTTCCGCACCCCATTCGCCAGTTTTCGCGTCGAAGCGGGCAGAGCGCACCTGCACGTCGGAGGCACCTTCGCGAGTGCCGGCGAACCAGACTGCCATCAGGCTGCCGTCAGGCAAGGCGGTGACTGCCGAGGAATGCACGAAGTCCACCAGCCCGGAAGAGGCAAAACGACTGGTATAAACGGGTTTGGCGACTTGCTCGGCAGCAGCCCTCACCGGACTCATCAGGGCAAAGGAAGAATGCTCAGGAGCAGGATGGGTGAACCATGCAGCCGCAAACATGCACGAAAGGGCGACGTAGACCCCGAAGGAGGTAAGGCGGGGAAGTTGGATGCGCATAATTCAGGCTGTGCATCTCATGGCCAGGTCAGGCAGCTCAACCTATCACTTGTAGTCACAGACTCGTTCTTTAGCGAGCTGCTGCTTTGTAAGCAAATGTTTGTGTCACGGCAGTCGGCGGTACGTTTAGTCGATAACTAGTGCTTATCAGTGGCTTGCAGCCTTAATCAGGCGCCAGACCGTTTATCGAAAACTTCATTTCGACCGAAGGTGACCAGACTAAAAAACGCCGTTACTCATCCGGGAACACGATTGGTTTCGCGAAGGATGAGCTTATGAGCACGGATTATTCGGTACTTTTGGTCTGGCCAGTCTAGCGGGTCTGGTCACCGCGCAAATGACTTCACCGACTGCGAGGAACGAAATGCTTTTGATGCTCTGCGCCTCAACAAGTAACGGCAAAGGAAGCGTTCTAGCGAAAGTGACATGCCGCGACTCCCCAATGCAGCGCGCATACCCGCCCGTCAGCCACATGAAAGCCCTGCCTGCATAACCGGCACTATCCCGAGGTCGCGTTGTCAGTTATTGGCGCCTGTAGCGACGAGGACCGTCTCTGATAACGGCACGTCAGACTGCATTTAGCGTTTCGCCCGTGGGGTAGACGCTCGCGATGGATTGCGTCCTGGACCGACTCATTCTTTTGCGAGCAACTTTGTATGGGTTTTCTTCTCGATCCGCGTCATGACATTGATGCTGCTTTACTCTCCTACCGCCGGGTGTTTTGGTCGTTGGCACTGTTCAGTGGCGTGATCAACCTGCTGGTGCTGGTGCCGTCGCTCTACATGATGCAGGTGTACGACCGGGTCCTCACCAGTCGCAACGAAACCACTTTGTTCATGCTCACTTTGATCGCGCTGGGACTGTTCATGTTCAGCGCCCTGATCGAGTGGGTTCGCGGTGCGGTGATGATTCGCATGAGCGCGGGACTCGACGATGCCTTGGGCGAGCGGATTTTCGACGCCGCCTTCGCCCGCGGCCTTCGCGAGCACAATGCCAACCCGGCTCAGGTGCTCATCGATCTGGCGACGCTGCGGCAGTTGATCACCGGTCAGGGCCTGATTGCGTTGCTCGATGCGCCATGGTTGCCGATCTTTTTGCTGGTAGCGTTCATCTTCCATCCCTGGTTCGGCGTGTTGACGCTGGTTCTGGCCCTGGTGCTGATCGGTCTGGCACTGTGGGGGGAGTTGGCGACGCGAACGCGTCTGGGCGAAGCCAATCGGCTGGGTGTGCAGTCTTCAACTTATGTAAACAGCACGTTCCACAATGCCGAAGTCATCCAGGCCTTGGGCATGCTAGGGCCATTGCGCCAGCGCTGGAGCCTGCTGCAGCAACGCATCGTTGCCGCCCAGGCCCATGCCAGCGACCGCAGCGCGCGTATCACTTCGATGACTCGTTTCGTGCGCATCTCCGGGCAATCGCTGGCCTTGGGCCTGGGCGCGTTGCTGGTACTCGAAGGCCAATTGTCGGCGGGCATGATGATCGCCATGTCGCTGCTGTTGGGGCGCGCCCTGGCCCCCGTGGAAATCGCCATTGGCTCGTGGAAGCAATTCAACTCAGGCCGCCAGAGTTACCAGCGCCTGAGCCAGCTCCTTGCCCAGCATCCGCGCGAGCGCCTGCGCATGCCTTTGCCGCCACCCACCGGCGCAGTGCGACTGGAGCAATTGTATGTTGGCCCACCCGGTGCCTCGCAACCCATCCTGCGGGGCATCAATTTCAACCTGGTCAAAGGTGACGTGCTCGCCGTCGTCGGCCCCAGCGCCAGTGGTAAATCAACGCTGGCCAGGGCGCTGGTCGGGGTGTGGCCGGCCATGGGCGGGTCGGTGCGTCTGGACGACGCCGAGATCAGTCAATGGTCTCACGACGCTCTGGGCCCGCACCTGGGATACCTGCCGCAGGACATCGAACTGTTCGACGGCAGTGTGGCCGACAATATTGCCCGATTCGGTGAGCAGGACGCGGACAAGATCATCGCGGCGGGGCGTCACGCGGGCATACACGAAATGATCCTGAGGTTCCCCAAGGGGTACGACACGCCGCTGGGCCCCGGCGGGCTGGGGCTGTCCGGCGGACAGAAGCAGCGCCTCGGCCTGGCTCGCGCGCTCTATGGGCTGCCGTCGCTGATCGTGCTCGACGAGCCCAACTCCAACCTAGATGAAGCCGGAGAGCTGGCGCTGGTTCAGGCAATCAGTGCGCTCAAGGTCGCCGGCAGCACCGTGGTGCTGATTACCCACCGGCCTAATGTACTCGCGGTGGCCGATCACATCCTGGTGCTCAAGGACGGTACTCAACACGCATTCGGTCCACGGGATCGGGTGCTCAAGGCATTGATCCCGGGGCCAAGACAGGCTGCGGTCAAGGAGACTGGCGAAGATGCATGACTTGACCCCCGGGCAACAAACGTACAGCGAGCAGAGGCCGAGCGTACGCGGTAACGCTACGCTGCCCAGCGCCAACACCGACGCGGGGAGTGCAGCACGCTATGGCGTGGTTTTCCTGGCCCTGGCACTGGGTGGTTTCCTGCTCTGGGCCTGCCTCGCGCCGCTCGACCAGGGTGTCGTGGGCAGCGGCACCGTGGTGGTGGCGGGCGAACGCAAAGCGGTGCAGTCGTTGGTCGGCGGCGTGGTGGAAAAACTGCTGGTCAGTGATGGCGACCGCGTCACCCAAGGGCAGTTGCTGGCACAGCTCAACACGGTGCAGGCGCAGTCGCAACTGGATGTCACCCGGGGCAAGTTGCTCAACGATCGCAGCATCGAGGCGCGATTGATTGCCGAGCGCCTGGGCTCAGCCGAAATCCAATGGCCCGCTGAACTGCTGGAACATGCCGACGAGCCACGGGTCAAGGCTTCCATGGCTTTGCAGAGCCAGTTGTTTGTGACCCGCCGTGCAGAATTGGGCAGCCGCTTGCAGATCATCGAACACGAAGCTGCAGCATTGCAGCAGCAATTGCTGGGCTATGAAGGCGTCAAGCGAAACAACGATACGCAGATGCGCTTCCTGCAGCAGGAGCTGGAAGGCCTGCGTAATTTGGCTCGTGAGGGCTACGTTCCGCGCAACAAACTCTTCGAGGTCGAGCGCAACGCAGCCCAATTGGCCGGGCAGATTTCCTCCGGGGTGGGCGATGTCGGCAGGACCCGCCAGGCGATCAATGAAAGCCGGCTCAAGGCCTTGCAGGCACAGCAGGAATTTCGTCGCGATGCCGAAACCCAGCTCAGTGAAGTCTCTGCCGAAGCAGCAGGTTATGCCGACCAGATCCGCGCCTTTCAATTTGAAGTCGACAACGGTGCGATTCGTGCGCCGGTGTCCGGGCAAGTCATGGACGTGAGCATTCACACGGTCGGGGGCGTTGTGCAGGCCGGTCAAACCCTGATGCAGGTGGTTCCTCTGGATGCGCCGATGGCGATCACCGCGCGTTTCGAGCCGTTGATGGCTAACAAGTTGCGCCCGGGTCTACCGGTGCATGTGCATTTCACTGCGCTGCAACGGGTGGATACGCCGACTGTCATCGGTACGGTGAAGACGGTGTCCGCCGATCAGTTGATCAATGAACAGACCCACCAGCCGTACTTTTCCGCCAAGGTCGAAATTCCCGCCGACACCGTCGTCTCGCTACAGGCCGCCGGCCTGCTGGTGCGCCCCGGTATGCTTGCCGATGTCACGGTGGTCACGGGGGAACGCACTTTGATGAACTACCTGATGAAGCCTTTGCGTGAACGCTTGCTTGCGGCGTTCAAAGAGGAATGAGCATGACCGCCGAGGCGAGGGAATTCGTCCCCTCACCCCATTGGGTCTGTAGTGGCCTTTAATTTTTCGGGTACTGCAATTCCCTTATGGGAGCGAGCACGCTCGCTCCCATAAGACGTCAGGCGGTGAAATCGCTGGCGTGCAGCTCCTTGACGCCCACCACTTCGAATTCGAACTCGGGGGTGGCGTCGGCGTTGACACTGCCGTAGAGAATGCCGTCGGCAAAGCGCAGTTGTCCGGTGGCGTTGGCAGGGTCGAAGGCATTGCTGCCGATGAAGGTGAAGGGGTCGACTTCGGCGGTCAGCGGGTTGGCGTCCAGACCGGTGAAATCCAGATGATCGCCTTCGGCGCTCTTGAAGCCGTTGACCACATCGCGCAAAGCCCCGATGCCCATGTCAGACAGCGCACCAAACGCGTAAGTATCTGCGCCAGTGCCACCGGTGAGGTTGTCGGTGCCTGCACCGCCGATCAACCGGTCATCGCCCGACCCTCCCACCAGCGTATCGTTGCCTGCGCCACCGTTCAGTACGTTCGCGGCGCTGTTCCCCGACAGACTGTCGGCGTAGGCGCTTCCGGTCAGGTTTTCGACGAACTTCAAGGTGTCGAGCCCGGAGCCCCCCGTGTTTTGTTGCGCTGAGGTCGAGAGGTTGGCGGTGACACTGGACAGGGCGCGTCCAAAAGACACGGTGTCATTACCCTCGCGCCCATCCAGCACGTTGTTGCCGGCTCCGGCGAACAGCGTGTTGTCCAACGCGTTGCCCGTGCCAGTGGCGGCACCCGTGCTATCGATATACAGATTCTCGACATTGGCGCCGAGGGTATAGGCCGCCAAACTGCTGTGCACACTGTCTATCCCTCCGGGGACCGCATTGCCTTGGGTCTCGATCACGGTGTCGTCGGCGTTGTCGACATAGTAAGTGTCGTTGCCATCGCCACCACTCATGCTGTCGGCCCCTGCGGCGCCATTGAGCACGTTGGCGGCAGCATTGCCGGTGATGAAGTTGCGCAGCCCGTTGCCGGTACCGTCGATGTCCGACACGCCAGTGAGCACCAGATTCTCGAGATTGGCGCCCAGGGTCCAGCTGACCGAGGCCTGCACCGTATCGATCTGCGAGGGTGATGTGTTGGTTTCGGTGACGCTGTCGGACGCGTTATCGACCACATAGATGTCATTGCCGTCGCCACCGGTCATGGAGTCGGCGCCCAGGTCGCCATCCAGTGTGTCGTTGCCCGAGCTGCCCACCAGGGTATCAGCCTGGTCGGTGCCGGAAATCATCCCGCCCTGGTTTTGAGCGTTGTCGAAAATCTCTTGCACGCTGTTGTTGTCGTCGGGGTTGCCTTGAAAGCCAAGGTCATCGGCGATGTAGTCGGCCAGGCGCTGGCCGACGATTTCCGCCGATTCCTCGTGCAGGTGCCAGACGTCGTCGGGGTACACCAGCGGATCGACTTCGTAGCGCAAGGGCAGGTCGGTGTAGTCCACCGCCAGCTTGACGTCGGCACGCTCGGCGGCGATGGCTTCCTGGGTGGCGCGAACATAACCGACCCCGGCTACGATCGAGGCAATTTTCTCTTCCGAGTAACCACGGGCACGCGCCGCATCCTCCTGGTAGTGACCGGTTTCCATGATGTACACGTTGAAGTTGCCAAACTGGGCATGCAGGTAATCGAACACCTTCAGGGTCGCGGCCTTGTAGTCCGCTGCTGCCGCTGTTTTGTCCGTGGCGCGGGCGATCTCCTGGGCGGCTTCCTCGCCCTGGCCCCAAATGATGCCCATGGTCACGTTATCGATCGATTGCAGTTCGGTGAGCTGGTCGTTCAGCAACGCGACGGCACGCAACAGGGCAGGCCCGGGCTGGTTGGTGTCGGTCAACCACCAGCACAGCTTCAGCTCCTCGGCGCCCATGGTCGACAGGCCGTTGACCGTGCTGCCTCCCACCGCGATGTCAATGCCATTGCCATCGGCATCGGTGAACTGGCTACGCACGTCATAAGGGGTGTAGCGGTCCAGGTCCTTGACCAGCATCGAAGTGCCGGACTGATCGTCGTCCTCCGTCATGCGCAACAGGCGCGCATTGGATTGGCCGAGGGTGGGCAGGTAGAGGATGTCCTGCTGGGCACGCTCACCGAACACGAAGTCGCTGGCGGTGAGGGTGTTGACGTAATTGCCGTTGAGGGCGATTTCAAAACGGTTGCCATCGGCATCCGCGTCGGCGGATTTGATGTAGGTCTTGTCGCCGGCCGCGTTGAGGGTCATGTACAACGTGTGATTGCTGCCGTCGCCGAGGCCGAGAAAGCCCAGCCCTGACACATCAATCTTGTCGACGCCTGCAGTGAAGTCGTAAATCGTGTCGGTGGCCGTGATGCCCCCGGTGTCGTAGTCGCGGTAGCTGTCGAGCACGTTGGTGTAGCGGAAGGTGTCGGCACCGTCGCCGCCGTACAGCGAGTCGCGCCCGGCGCCGCCGTCGACGATGTCCGCGCCGGTACCGGCTTTGATTGTGTCATTGCCACCAAGGCCAAGGATCAGGTCCGCACCCGCTGTGCCGTTGAGGGTTTCGGCATTGTTGGTGCCGGTGATGTTGTTCGCAGGCGCATCGGCCACCGCCAGAGCGAAGCTGTCGCTGACCGACGCACCCGAGGGATCGGTGGCCTTGACCAATACGTTGTAGTTGCCCGAAGCCGTGCTGGTCGGCGTTCCGCTGAACGTCAGGCTGGTGGCGTTGAAACTCAGCCACGCGGGCAGGGCACTACCGTCAGCGAGGGTTGCGGTGTAGGTCAACGCATCCTGGTCGGCGTCGGTGAAACTGTCATGGGTGACGGTGTAATTGAACGGCGTGCTTTCGGTGGCATTCTGGTCGAGGAGGGGGATGGCCACCACCGGTGCGGCATTGCTCGGGGGGTTCTGGCCGGCGAAAACAAAATGACTCGCCGTCAGGCTGCTCACCAGGTTGCCCGCCAGCGACACTTCGAAGCGGTTGCCGTTGGCGTCGACGGTAAGGTCCTTGAGATAGGTACGGTTGGTCGAAGCGCTGTAGGTCACTTGCAGCGTACCGTTCAGACCGTTGCCCAGGGCCGTGTAGCCGAGCGCCGAGACGTCGATCTTGTCGGCGGTCGCGTCGAAGTCGAGGATCTGGTCACTGACGCTGGTGGAACTGGTGCGGTAACTGTCGAGTGTCGAGGCGTAGCGGAATACATCGGCACCCGCGCCGCCGGTGAGTTTGTCCACCCCGGTGCCACCGACCAGAATATCGTTGCCCGCGCCGCCATTCAGCGTGTCGTTACCGGCGCCACCGAAGAGTTGTTCGTTGGCAGCGGTGCCGGTCAGCGTATCGTTGTTCGGCGTGCCGTTGATCACCGTGGGTGAGGCGGGCACGTCCTGCACGGCGAGGGTAAAGCTGTCGCTGACGGTGGCGTTGCTGCCATCAGTCGCGGTGACCTGTATGGAGTAGGTGCCCGATGCGGTATCGCTGGGTGTGCCGCTGAACGTACGAGTCGCGGCATCGAATGTCAGCCAGCTGGGCAGGGCGTTGCCATTCGCCAGTTTGGCGATGTAGCTGAGGCTGTCGTTATCCGGATCAGTAAAACTGTTGGCCGGCACCACGTAGCTGAACGGGGTATTTTCGGTGGCGTTCTGATCCAGCAACGCCGTTGCCACCACCGGCGCATGGTTGACCGGTGACGACGTAGCGAAGACGAAATTGGCGCTGGTCAGCTTGTCGACGTAGTTGCCGTTCAGCGTCACTTCAAAGCGGTTGCCATCGGCGTCGGCGGTCAGGGACTTGATGTAAGTCTTGGTGCCGGCACTGTTGAGCACAAGGTAAACGGTATTGTTCTTGCCATCCCCCAGGCCGGTAAAACCCATGGCCGAGAGGTCGATCTTGTCGGCGCTGATATCGAAATCAGTGATCACGTCGCTGAGGTTGGCACCGCCGGTGTTGTAGTTGCGGTAACTGTCCAGGCGACTCGAGAACACAAAGGTATCCGCCCCGTCGCCACCGGTAAGGGTGTCCATGCCGGACCCACCGTCGAGCTTATCGTCGCCCGCGCCGCCACTGAGGTTGTCGTTTCCGGCGAGGCCGAGCAGGGTGTCGGCCGAATCGCTGCCCAGCAATGAGTCGCTGGAGCTGGTGCCGGTGATCACCCGATTGAAAATGAAGTTGCTGGCGCTCAGTGTGCTGACGAGGTTGCCCGAGAGAATCAACTCGAAGCGATTGCCGCTCGCGTCGGCATCGTAGTCCTTGATGTAAGTGCGGTCGTTACTGGCGCTGTAGCTGACCTGCAAGGTGCCGCCACGACCATTGCCCAGGCCGGTGAAACCGAGGCCGGCAAGGTCGATCTTGTCCTGGGTGACGTCGAAGTCGGTGACGGTGTCATCGAAGCTTGCGGTTGCGTTGCGGTAACTGTCGGACTGAGCGACGAAACGGAACGTATCGGCGCCGGTACCGCCGGTGAGTTTGTCGATGCCCGCACCGCCCACCAGAATGTCGCTACCGGCCCCGCCATTGATCGTGTCGTTGCCGGCTGCGCCGTAGAAAATCTCGCTTTCGGCGCTGCCCAGCAGGGTGTCGTTGCCCGCCGTACCTTGCACGGTAGTCATCGGCACCGTGGCACTGACGTAGCTGCCGTCGCCATAGACCAACGTGGCGCCCTTGCTGGTGTGACTGATGGTGTTGCCGATAATGGCGTTGCGATCGGTGCCGTCTTCATTGCGCTCTGCCACACCGTAGGTCGACAGGTCGCTGCCGCTGATGATGTTGCCCTGGATCGTGTTATCGCTGCCATTGAAGTACTTGCCGGACACGCCCAGGGTGTCGTCGTAGGACTGCAGGATGATTTCCGGTACGGGGCTGCCCAGGGAATTGTTGGTGAGCGTGTTGTCGATGATCTCGACATGGTTGCTGCCGTAGATGCGGATCCCGGCGCTGGCGTTGTCGTGGATGTCGAGGCCGCTGACGGTCACCTCGCTGGACATTTTGATCAGCACCCCTTCGGCGCCATTGCCGTACACCTCGCCACCGGTGATGGTGATGTTGCTGGGGGAGGGGATGTCCTCGCTGCCACGCTGCACCACGATGCCATTGCCGCCATTGTTGTAGGCAACGTTATTGGTAAGCGTGAAGTCGTGGGTACTGGTGACGACGTTGAAACCGTGACGGTCATTGTCGTAGGCAACGTTGTTTTCGAAGATGCTGTCGCTGAGGAAGTCAGCGACGAAGCCGTCCAGGCCATTGCCGTGGGACACGCTGTTCTTGATGACCATGTTGACGGTCTGCTCGTGGGGGTCGAAACCGTACCCGGAGCAATCCTTGATCTCGACGCTGTCGAGGGTGACGTTGGAGTCGTAGCCTTCTTGGCCGGGAATATAGCCGTTGAACCAACCGTCGATCTTGCCGGTGGTGTGGTCCCGGTTGCCGTCGATGGTGAGGTTGCTGACGCCAAAATCGTGGGTCTCCTCGCCATAAGCGGAGCGTATAACCCCCGTGATCTTGGTATCTGAGCCGTCAGCTACCTTGACGTTGGTGACGCCCATGCCGTCGCCGTACAAGTACACGTTGCTCTTGAGCATCAAGCAGCCGTCGGAGGGTTCCTCGCCACCCGAAACAATATAAGTTCCGGTTGGCATGTACACCTGTCCACCACCTGCCGCAGCGGCCGCATCAATTGCACTCTGTATCGCCGCGGTGTCGTCTGTGGTCCCATCTCCTTTGGCGCCAAAATCTTGTACGTTAAAAATCATGAGCTTATCTCCGTATCAGGCTAAACCGTAGAAGACGCCAATATTCCATCGGCGATCCATCTTGTTTGTACCCGGAGGAGCTCAAAAATTGCGACCGCATATCGGAACATCGTCAATAAACCGATATTACTGATCGACGGTTGAGAGTCTGTTTATAAAAGTAACGTTATTTTGACTATCCGGTGCGCTCCTACTGCTCCATCACCAATGAGAATCCTACGATGCGCAGCCTGTGGAAAACGCTCGAAGGAGCTTCCCGTGATCTCCATGGCAAAAGAGCCAATTGATCAAGCTCCCAGCCTCGAGAAACTTCACCTGCGGCTAGGCGTCTTTGTTTTTTCGACCTCGCGAAACTGGTTTCACGGGTACGCTTTTGCCGTACTCGCTCCACCAGGTGGCCAGTGCCTGCATCGTAGGCCCTAGTGCGCGCGCTTTGGCTGTCATCTCATACTCGACGCGGGGAGGTACTTCTGCGAAGACCGTTCGCGAGATCAGGCCATCGTTCTCAAGCTCCCGAAGTTGCGCCGTCAACATGTGCTGCGTGATGCCGTTGATCGCCTTGCGCAATTCCCCAAAGCGGTAGATTCGCTGGTTGAGCAGCCACATGATTTCCAGCTTCCACTTGCCTGAAAGCAGGGAAAACGCACGCCGCATTTCCTCGTGCATGTTGAGTTGATCGTCATCAATAGTCTGGTTTTCCATACTAAGAACCACTTTTTCATCCTACTTGTGGGATTTCATGTTAGGCGACATCTTTGCTCTAAGTTGACGTAACAATACCCGCACAGGAAAACCTCATGATCGTAAGTTTTATTTACTGGCTCAGCACGGTGCTGCTTTCGCTGCTCTATTTCGCTTCTGCCTTGATGTACATCGCCAAAGGCGACTTTGTTCGAAATGCGCAAGCGGAGTTGGGATATTCAGCGTCTCATCTTGTGCCTCTCATGATCGTGGTCAAGATACTGGGCCCCGTCGCGATTTTATCCCGCTTCAATGTAGCGCTCAGTGATCTTGCCTATGCCGGCATGTTTTATCACCTGCTGCTCTCTGCTTTGGCACACCTGGGTGTTCACAAGCCCAAAGGTACTATCCCGGCAGTGCTGGGGCTCATTTTCCTGGCCGCCTCCTTCATGACACAAAACGCTGTTCGCGATCTCCCGTCGCCTTACGCATCGCCGGCGGCGGTCATCCAGACGCCTCTGAATTAAAGGAGACTTATATGACTCGACTCAGTGGGAAAGTGGCCATTGTCACCGGCGCCGGCCGTGGCATCGGTCGAGCCACCGCCAAGCTTTTTGCGGCGCAAGGTGCGAAGGTGGCGGTCGTTTCACGCACGGCTGAAAATGTCGATCAGGTGGTTGTCGATATCCAGTCCGCGGGCGGCATCGCCCTCGGAATCGTCTGTGATATCGCTGAAGCTGATCAGATCACAGCCACCATCGACAAGGTGGTGGCTGCCTATGGCCGGATTGATATTCTGGTGAACAATGCCTTCGACCCCTCTGTGGTTTTTTCATCCGTCGTCGAGCTGTCAGCTGAGCAGTTGCAGCGCAATTTCGAGATGGGACCGATTGCCTATCTACGAACCATGCAGGCGTGCTACCCCCACCTGAAAGCCAGTGGCGAGGGAAGAGTTATCAACTTTGCGTCACTGGCCGGTGTCCTCGGTATGCAGGGCTATGCCCCCTACAACATGGCGAAGGAAGCGGTGCGAGCCTTGACTCGTTCAGCCGCGAGGGAGTGGGGCGCTGACAACATAACGGTGAATAATGTCATGCCGGTCGCAGACACTTGGGGGACTGCGGCCGACGTGCCTGCACCCACTAACGTACTTGGCCGTTATGGATCGCCCGAAGAGGACATTGCTCCGGTGGTGCTGTTTCTCGCCAGCAAGGATGGCCAGTTTTTGACGGGGTATAGCCTGACGCCTGACGGTGGCCAAATCATCGACAGCGCACGCTGATTTTGCCGTCCAGTCTGCAACCGATTGCTCCACCGCGACCACAAGACCCGCTTTGGTGTGTCTTGTGGTTATTCAGGTGATATTCATCGATGCAACAGACTCCTGCGAGGCTGCGCGTGCAGCCAGGAAGGCAAGAACTGCCGCCACGGCCAGCAACGTGGCGCTCAACTCGAAAGTCGCTCGATAGCCGTTCGAGTCGAATACCAGCCCGCCAACGGTTGCGCCCGATGCAATGGCCAGTTGGATGATCGCCACCATTAAGCCGCCTCCCGCTTCAGCATCCTCTGGCAATGTTCTGGCCAGCCATGTCCACCATCCCACTGGCGCCGCGGTCGCAACCAGTCCCCAGAACCCCAGCAAGACGGTGGTGGTTGCCACCGAGCTGCCGAATGAGACGAGTGCCAGTGCGATCACTGCCATCAATATCGGGATGAAGACAAGTGTGCGATGCAGACCATTTTTCAAGAAGGCTTCAATCAGGAAGGTTCCCGCCAGGCCTGCCAGACCGAGGACTAGCAACATCAGCGACAGCATGGAAACACTGACGTGCGTGACCGTTTCAAGGAACGGGCGCAAGTAGGTAAATAGCATGAACTGGCCCATGAAAAAGACACTGACTGCCGCCATGCCTAGTGCGATCGGTGTGCTTTTCATCAACCTGAAAACATTCCCAGTGCCTGAACCGCTTTGCGACTTCATCGCAGGAAGGCTGTGCAAAAGCCAGAGACTGGCGACTACCGCGACCGGAATGACACACAAAAATGCACCGCGCCATCCGATCAAGGCGCCGAGAAAGCTGCCCAGTGGCGCTGCAATCACTGTCGCCAGAGCGTTACCGCCATTGACGACTGCCATGGCGCGAGCGATCTGGTCATCAGGCACAAGCCGTATGGCGGTTGCCGCTGACAACGACCAGAAGCCACCAATTGCTACGCCGATCAGCGCACGGCCGACCATGAACACCCAGTAGTTCGGCGCGAAGGCGACCACGGTTCCCGAAACGATCATCAGCGCAGTCAGGGACAACAGCAGTGGCTTGCGGTCGACCCGCGCCGCCACCGAAGCGGTCAGGAGGCTGGCGAACAGCGCAAACAGCCCAGAGACTGAAATGCCCTGGCCCGCTTGCCCTTCGGTGATATGCAGATCGGCGGCAATGGGTGTGAGCAGGCTGACGGGCATGAACTCCGATGCCACCAGAACGAAGGCGGCAAGCGACATGGCAAACACAGCTCCCCACGATTGTTCAGGTTTTCGCGGGGCTGAGAGAGTGTGTTGGATCATTGATTGAATCCTGTAATGCGCGAAGCGTCGCGGCCCCGGGAACGAGGCCACGTGTGAGAACGGATGCCCGGTCAGGGCACCATTCACGACTTCAGGTTGCTCTTGAAGAACGAGGTCAATTTGGCGAATGGAATGAGGTTGACCCGGTCGTACAGATCCACATGTCCGGCATCCGGAATGACGAGCAGTTCTTTCGGTTCGGCCGCACGTTTGTACGCATCCTCACTGAACTCGAGTGAATGTGCCTGGGCGCCAGCAATGAACAGCAGTGGGCGAGGGGAGATGGTCTCGATGTCGTTAAATGGATAGAAGTTCATGAATTTCACGTTGCTGGTCAGTGTCGGCATCGTGGTTGTCTGCGCCGATGCGCCAGCAGGCGTAACCTCTCCTCGCGGGGTGCGGTAGAAGTCGTAGAACTCGTCACCCACGGCGTTGCCGGTCAGCTTCAGTGGTGAGCCGCTGGTATAGCGGGCCTGCCCACCCTGGAACTCCACATCGCGCTGTTGCGCCGCTTCGCGAATGATCTGCTGGCGTTGTTCAGCCGTTACGCCGTGCCGGAGGCCGTTACGATTGGCCGCGCCCATGTCGTACATGCTGACGGTGGCGACGGCCTTGAGACGCGGATCAATCTTGGCCGCACTGATAGCGAAACTGCCACTGCCACAGATGCCGATGACGCCGATACGCTCACGATCAACTTTCGGTCGGGTGCCGAGAAAGTCCACGGCGGCACTGAAGTCTTCAGCGTAGATATCAGGCGAGACCGCTTGACGAGGTGTGCCCTCACTTTCGCCCCAGAAGGACAAGTCCAGCGACAGCGTGACAAATCCCTGCTCCGCCATTTTGGTGGCGTACAGGTTTGCGCTTTGCTCCTTAACCGCGCCCATGGGGTGGCCAACGATGATGGCGGCGTTTTTCGTTTTCGGGTCGAGGTCTTTCGGGGTGAACAAGTTGCCCGCGACTTTCATTCCGTATTGATTCTTGAAGGTGACCTTTTCAACGGTCACTTTCTCGCTTTTGTAGAAGTTGTCTGCATTGTTTGACATATCGGCTGCCATTGAAGAAAAAGAGGCAACAAGTAGCCCGAAGGCGAGAAAAATACCTTTCACTGGGTCGTCCTTTCGGTTGAGTCGTTATTGGATGGAGTCTTTCGCTTGGGCAGCCAATGTGGCGTTGTCGATCACGAAGCGATACTTGACGTCACCCTTGAGCATCCGTTCATAGGCGTCGTTGATCTGATCGGCTCGAACCAGTTCGATGTCGGCGACGATGCCGTGCTCGGCGCAGAAATCCAGCATCTCCTGCGTTTCAGGGATGCCGCCGATCATCGAACCGGCAATCGTTCGGCGCTTCATGATCAGGTTGAACACGTTGGGTGACGGATGCGGCGAGGCGGGCGCACCGACCAGCGTCAACGCTCCGTCGCGCTTGAGCAACACCAGAAATGCGTCCAGGTCGTGGGGCGCTGCAACGGTGTTGAGGATGAAGTCGAAGCTCTTGGCATGCGCGGCCATCTCCTGCGCGTTGCGCGAAACCACTACTTCGTCAGCGCCCAACGCCTTCGCCGCTTCGCGTTTGGATTCGGACGTAGTGAACGCCACGACATGGGCACCCATCGCATGGGCCAGTTTGATGCCCATGTGGCCCAGACCACCGATGCCGACCACGCCGATTTTCTTGCCCGGCCCGGCATTCCAGTGACGCAGCGGGGAATACGTGGTGATACCCGCGCACAGCAGCGGCGCGACGGCCGCCAGTTGTTGCTCGGGGTGGCGGATGCGCAGGACGTAACGTTCATGCACTACGATGTTTTGCGAGTAGCCACCGAGCGTCCAGCCAGGTGCGTCCGGGGTCGGAAAGTTGTAGGTGCCGATCATGCCGTCGCAATAGTTTTCCAGGCCGGTCTCACAGTCGTCACAGTGTTTGCAGCTGTCAACGATGCAACCGACACCCACCAGATCGCCGACTTTGAAGCCCGCAACATGCGCGCCGACCGCCGATACACGACCCACAATTTCGTGCCCCGGTACGCATGGAAATTGAGTGCCTGCCCACTCGGCACGCACCTGATGCAAGTCTGAATGGCAGATACCGCAGAAGGCGATATCGATCTGAACGTCATGAGCGGCGGCGGGGCGGCGAAGGATCTGCAAAGGCTCAAGGGGTTTGTCACCCGCATGCGCACCGTAGGCTTGTACAAGCATGAGAACGTCCTCGATGGGTTATCAGACGAACATTCTCCCGCCCGGCCCAGACTGCTTATAGTGCAATCCAATGGATTTCTTGCCTGATTCTATGAGTCTGCGATTTTCTGCAGGACGGTCCTGAGCGAGCGGGTTAGAGTTCAGCGAAGAGGTACGAGACAAACATGACGACCCAACGCCCAATCACATCCCCCCTGGAGGCACTCGCCAGAAGCATTGGCTCGCGAGTCTCCGTACCCGGTGACTTCGCAACCGCGATTACCGGCCTCGGCTTCTTTCGGCGCGAACATCCGTCGCCGCCCAGCGTGTGCATGGTGGAGCCGAGCATCATCCTTGTCGCCCAGGGCGAGAAGCAGTTGTGGGTCGGCGGTCAAGGCTATCCGTATGACACCTCGCGTTTTCTGGTCACTTCACTGGATTTGCCGGCCAACTCGGAGGTGCTCGCGGCGAGCCCGGAAAAGCCGTGCCTGGGGCTGACGTTCAAGCTCGATCTGCGCATGCTGGCTGAGCTAGCACAGAGTGACCTGCCGCCCACTCGCGAACGACCTGGCGGGAAGGGGGTAGGTATCGGTTCAGTGACTTCAGTCATGCTCGCGTCATTCGAGCGCTTGTTGGCGTTGTTGGATGAACCGGAGGCTATTCCCGTTCTCGCTCCTTTGATCCAGCGCGAAATCCACTACCGTCTGTTGAAAAGTGACCAGGCGGGCAGGCTCCGACAAATTACCTCCGTCGATGGCCAGGGCTATCGAATCGCCAAAGCCATTGACTGGTTAAAGTTGAATTACGCCTCTGCGCTGCGTGTCGACGAGCTCGCAGCCCGGGTACAGATGAGCACGCCGACGTTCCATCACCATTTCCGCCAGCTCACCGCGATGAGCCCGTTGCAGTACCAGAAATGGCTGCGGTTAAACGAGGCGCGGCGCTTGATGCTCAACGAACATCAGGATGTCTCCAGCGCGGCGTTCAAGGTCGGCTACGAAAGCCCGTCACAGTTCAGTCGCGAATACAGCCGGCTGTTTGGCGTAGCGCCCAGGCGGGATATTGCTAGGTTGCGAGGTTAGCGAGTGGGGGACATGCAAGGGGAGTCAGGTAAGTGGAAATACAAAAGCCATTGAATTGGTTTGGAAAGAACAAACAGAACCCAAACACAGTGGAATTTTTTATGGCTTTTCCATCGAACATGGCATATCGGTCGCCAGTATTCTGTTGCTGACCAATTGGCCATCGGGCTTTGTCTTGCTCGTTGCTCATTCCAGCCTCCTCATCTTCAAGCCGTCCTGGGGCTGTTCAACAACAGGTAAAAAGCCAATCCCGATCCGTTTGACCATCAATGCCCTGGCTCAGAGCGATCAAATGCGCCATTTTCCGCCAGGCAGGTGGCGATCAGGGCCGTGCTGTCGAGAACCTGCAAGTGGCGCGTGACACAGTCAGGCGGCAGGCGAAACGGCGGCACGCTGTCAGTGATCGCGATGTGTTCGAAGATCGGCACGTCGAACAGTTGACTGCCAGCGGTGAACAAGCCATGGGTGGCGGCTGCGAACAAACGTGTGGCTCCAGCCTCCTGGCAGGCAAGGCCGGCATGCTTGAGCGTTGCGCCGGTGCTGATCAGGTCGTCGAACACGATGGCTGTCTTGCCGCTCACGTCGCCCATCAGGAGGGTACCCGTCAGCGTGGTATGGGCCCGGTGTTTTTCCATCAGAGCGCTGCCGACCGATCGTCCCAGTTGTCGCTCCAGGGCCTGACGAAACTGCTCGGCCCGCTTGCTGCCACCCGAGTCCGGGGATACGGCAACCACTTCAGCGTCGCCGACTTGCGCGGCGAAATGCCCGGCGAACAGTTCGGCGCATTGCAGGCTCCACGCCGGCATGGCGAACGCATTATCGAACGCGGCCGGATTATGTACTTCCAGGGTGATCAGGCGATCGACGCCACTGGCTTCAAAAAACGCAGCGACGTAGCGCGTGATGGTCGGGTCCTGAGGCTGGCTGCGCCGATCCTTGCGCCCGTAGCAGAGGTACGGCGCCACCACCTGCACCTGACGGGCGCCGGCATCCTTGAGAGCGCTGCAGAAAAACAGCAGGCGACACAACTTGTCATTGGCGCTCTGCCGACCATCCCCATGCAAGCCATGAAACACCACGACTTCGCGGCCGTTCACCAGATCCAGCGGGCGACATTTATGCTCGCCGTCTTCATAGTCTCGCTCTTCATGTCGTGCCAACGAGCAACCCAGCCGCTGGGCGACGCGCGCGGCATAGAGTTCGCTGCCTTGCAGGGCAAAAAGAAGTGGGGGTTGGGTGCGCATGCAAGTCTCCTCCAACGCGATTGGCAAGACATATCATTTGGATGGCGCGTGCCACCCGGTCTGTTGTCGCGCCGCTGCTGTCGAGCCAGAGTGCCCCGCCAGTGCTTGACGTCATCCCGTCAGCGGACGGCGCCGTGGCGCACGACCTCTATGCAAAAATCCTGTTCGAAGGGCGGCACATTGCATTCGACGATGTCAGCGGCGGCCACTTGCAGATGCACACCGACAATGTCGGCCCGGATTGGCTGCTGGCAGATGTGCCGGTCGACCAATACAGCGGTGTAGACCCGACGAGCGCCCAGTTGTGCCAGATAGGCGCAAGTACGCAGCAGCGAATGGCCTTCGAACAGCACATCATCAACGACCAGCAACGTGGTGTTGGCGAGGTCCAGTTTGGCCAGCACCGGGTTTTCGGTCAATTGCGTGAAGGAATGCAGCACTTGCAGGTCGTCGGCGTAGCGCTTGACCTCAAGAGGGTAGAGTGGGAGTTCCGGTTGGCCGGTCTGGCGTGCAATATGCTTGCGCAATCGTTGGGCCAAGGGCTCGCCCCGGCGCCTGATTCCGATCAGCGCGGCGTGCGCCGGCGGCAGCAGGGTGGCGGCCTGGCGCGCCATCGTCAGCAGCACGTCGTCGAGTTCATTGCGGTCATACAGGCGCAACCGCTGACTTGCCAATAGGATCGTCATTGCCTTCTCCTGTCTTTGAACCATAGGGCACGTGCGTTTTCGGTCAATGTAGCCCGGTTGGCCTTGGCGCGATTGATATTGATCAATCGCGATCAAATCAAAAGTCGGTCTTCTTAGCGTTCGACAACCCGTCCGGTGACGCGCAGGGGTGGCAGCGGCCTGTGAATCGCTTGCTGGCGCAGGCACTTGATATAAATCAACGTCAAGGCCGTCTCCTCGGAGGATTCTGAATCTACGAAACAGGTACCTGACCCACCGGCGAACACAGCGATTCGTGGTGGCGGGTAGCGAAACAACTGCAAGCTTCGTGGAGACCGATCATGAGCCAGTATCAACGGTTGTTGCTGATCATCAACCCGGCCCTGCGCCAGTCTAAAGCCATGGATCATGGCGCCGCCCTGGCCAAGGCCAGCGGTGCCAGCCTGCACATCGTCGCCTTGATCCCATCCTGGAAGCTGTTGTCACTACTCGAAGAGGGCGACCGGGAAAAGGCTCGCGAAGAATATTTGCAAGACCAGCGCAATTGGCTCAAATACCAGGCCGATCATCTGCGCAACAGGGGTCTTGAAGTGACTGCCGAGGCAAAATGGGCCGACGATCTGCAGCAAGACATTCTCGATTATGTCGCAGAAATGCAGCCCGACCTGTTGATCAAGCAGGTGCAGCGTGAACCGGCGCTCAAGCGCGGGTTCTTTACCCCGCTGGACTGGCGTCTGTTGCGTCATTGCCCGATACCGGTCTACCTGCCTGGCGAAGGTGATCATGCTTTGCCGCGCAAGGTCGTGGCAGCGGTTGATGTTTCCAATCCCCTGGTACGGGACGACGAGCTCAATGAGCGGATCATCCAACAGGCGTCCAGCCTGGCTATCCAGTGTCAGGCCGAGTTGCACTTGGTGTACGCCTGCGAGGCTTCCGCGCTGTTCCTGGGCGATATGGGCGGCGGGGGATTGGCGCTCGCGGACCTCTACAGTCAGGTGCGCAAGGGTCATGAAAAATCCTTTCTCGACCTGGCCGGCCGGTATGGCGTGCCGGCTGACCGGCAACATTTCATTGAGGGGCATCCTGTGGCCGTGCTGCACGCGTTCGCCGATGAGCAACAGATCGACGTGATTGTGATGGGCCGGGTCCAGTCCCACGGCCTGGAAAAACTGTTGGGCAGCACCACCGAACATACCCTGTACCAGGTGACTTGCAGCATCCTGGCCGTTTAGCACGGTCCGGCCAGGACCACAGGTTACGAAACGCCGTTCGCAAGAGCAGCAGGAGGTTCCCGTGATTCAGAGTCCCTCATTACAAACCACCTTGCCCAACCGCGCCGAAGCCGGCCGACGCCTGGTGGAGCCCTTGCTCAAGTACGCCAACAGGCCTGACGTGATTATTCTCGCCTTGCCCCGTGGCGGTGTCCCGGTGGCCTATGAAGTCGCCACCGCCCTGAACGTGCGCCTGGACCTGATGCTGGTGCGCAAGCTCGGTGCTCCTTCACACCCGGAATACGCCATGGGCGCCATTGCCAGCGGCGGTGTACAAATTCTCAATGATGACGCGCTGCGGGCGCACCCGATCGATCGAGCCAGTTTCGACGCTGTGGTCGCCCGTGAAACGCAGGAGCTGTCGCGACGCGAAAAGGTGTATCGGGGAAACCGTCCGCCACCGCAACTCAAGGACCAGGTGGTGATCCTGATCGACGACGGTCTGGCGACAGGTTCTTCAATGATGGCAGCGGTCCATGCGGTGCGCATGCAGGTACCCGAGCGCATTGTCGTCGCGGTACCGGTTGCTCCCCGGGAAACGGTCGAGGATTTATGCATGCAAGTGGACGAAGTGATCTGCCCGCTCATCCCTGAGTGGATGATGTCGATCGGTTACTGGTATCTGGACTTTTCCCAAACCTCGGATGAAGAGGTCATCGATCTCATGCAACGGGCCTGGAAGCGGGAACCTTTGACCGCCTCCAATATGGAACATCGCGATGTTTGAACCTCGATACCGATCCATGGACCTGCCCGGCGTTGAATTGTCCGCCGATTTGCGTTTGCCGGCGAACGCCCGCGCCCTGGTCATCTTTGTACACGGCAGCGGCAGTGGCCGTTTGAGCCCTCGTAATCAATATGTGGCTGATGTCCTGGCCGGTCGAGGCCTGGCTTCGCTGCTGTTCGACCTGCTAACGGAACCGGAGCAGCGCCTGGATAATCTCTGCGGGGAGTTGCGCTTCAATATTCCCCTGCTGGCCAGCCGATTGATCGATGTGATCGACTGGGTAGGCCGGGACCGCGAATTGCACTCGCTGCGCATCGGTCTGTTCGGCGCCAGTACCGGTGCGGCGGCGGCACTGGTGGCCGCGGCCGAGCGTGCAGCGGTGGTAAATGCAGTGGTCAGTCGGGGTGGGCGAACCGATCTGGCTGGACCGGCTCTGCCTCGGGTCAAGGCGCCGACCTTGCAGATTGTCGGTGCACAGGACCCTGTGGTGTTGGGTTTGAATCGTCAGAGCAGCCGGACCCTGCGCTGCGAGCAACGGCTGGAAGTCGTCGCGCGCGCCACGCATCTTTTTGAAGAGCCTGGCACACTGGAGGCAGTCGCCAGGCTCGCTGGCGACTGGTTTGAAAAATACCTGCATGCCCCCACCCCTGAAGGGGCATGCTCGCATCCTCACACGCCAAACGGATAGGTTTCGTCTTCCGCTTCCAAGTGCTGGTTTTTCGGCAGTGGCAGCGCGGTAACCGGCCTGGTTTGCTCGATCCAGATCATGGCATCGAATTGTTCCACCAGCATCGACTCGAAATAGTGACTGAAGCGTTCGGTTTCAGGACGGTAAATCACCCCGATGGCCCGTCCCAGCAAGGACGTGGACAGAACGCTGCGCAGCTCTTTGCGCTGCGGATCACGCCAGTCGGTCAAGGACGCTGCAACCCCGGCCTTGAGGAACTGATGTTCCCAGCTGTCTGGCCGGGAAGGGCGGATGTCCTTGATCAACATTTCGCCGTCCCAGTCATCGGCGGCAGCCACCTGGCCGCGGTCGGTGGCCATGCCGATCAGTACGACATCGCGCCCGAAGGCGTTACGGCACAGTTGACCGATGTTGAACTGCCCCTTCCAGCCCATTTCCGTGGCGCCCGCGTTGCCGATATGGGAGTTGTGGGCCCAGACCACGGCCTTGGCTTGCGGGCCCCGATGTTCGAGCAATGCGCGCAACGTATCGAACATGTGCCGGTCACGCAGGTTCCAGGAGGCTGTCGAGCCCCGATAGATCGCGCGGTAATATTGCTCGGCCGCCATCACTACCCGGGCGTTCTGCGTTGCATTGAAGAACGCTTCGTCGTTACGGATGAGCCCGGCCAGTTGCTCAGCCAGCATGGCATTGAGCTGATCGATCACCGGCTGTTCACAGGGCATTACACCGGCACGCTCGACAAAATGGCCGTACAGCGCAGGGTCATCCTGCCATGGGGTCAGACAGCCATAGCGCCGACGTGCTTCCTGGGCCAGACGCGGGTCAACCCGATCCAGATAACTCAGTACTTCATGAATGGAATTACGCAAGCTGTAGACGTCGAGGCCGCGAAACTCGACGCGATGTTCAGGGGCTTGCTGATGGTTGAATTGATGCAGCCAGTGGGCGAAGGCCTTCACCTCGCCGTTACGCCACATCCAGGTGGGGAACCGGCTGAAAATATGGCGCTTCCAGGCCGTGTGCGCCAGTCCCCGGACATACTGATCGACATGTCCGGCGTCCGGCCAGTCGGCTTCTACCGCGACGATATTGAATCCGTGCCGCTCGATCAGCCTTTGGGTAATCGCTGCCCGGGTTCGATAGAAATCGCTGGTTCCATGGCTCGCCTCGCCGATCATCACCACCCGCGCATCGGCGTAGCGGTCGAACAAGTCGCCAAAAGCGGGGGAATCCAGGTCTGGCAGCGGTTCGGCGTGTTGATGCAATACCGGCGCTATGTGCGACGTGTCATGGAGATGTTTCTGGCCGTAAAGTTGTTCCAGCAATTGGAGCGAATGAGAGTTCATGAACGCCATCCTCCGAAAAGTAGGCTGCTGGTGGCGGTTGGAGCTCGGCTCGTACCAGAGGCTCAAGCGCCCCGAAACATTGCACAGGTTTTACAGGTACAGGCGGTGAATAACCTTGTGGGGGTCGAAGGGATCGTCGTGGGCTTCAAAACCAAGAAATCTGGCCAGGTCGCGCAGGGGCGCGTTGCTGGAGGCGCCAACCGAATACATCAGGTGGACACCATTCTTGCGGGCAGCGTCGATCAAGTGCTCCATCAATAACGTTCCCAGCCCCAGGCGTTTCCAGGCAGCGGCGACGGTCACGACGCATTCAAACTGGTATTCACCCATGGCGGCATAACGGCTGGCGCCGATTTCGATCAAACGGCCATTTTCGTGGACCAGAGCGATGCAGGCTTGGCCCTCGCGGAGTTCATGCTGTTGCCCGAGTAAAAACGCGTGCCGGGACGCAGGCGACCAACGCTGGACAAGGGCGTGTTCACGCGCTCTATCTGTTTGCGCGACTTGGCGGATCAACACCGGACGACCGTTTTCGAGTACATCGATCCGGGATTTTTCATTGGCGTTGACCCAGCCATGCCAATCTCCGGGGCTCTTGGCAGCGAACATCGTTCGGCCCTCCGTCTGGCTGTCACTTGACGCGCAGTGAAACCCACGCGCTTTAGTTCTTTTTACGCCGCTAGCCGTTCGCGGATTTGATCTGGATCAGACACGGGTGAAGAGATGAGGGCGAGTCTTGACGGACGGGGGGGGCAAAGCGCGTCGAACGTATGGCAACCCGCGTCCTGTTGCTTGAGGCCACCCCTATCAAGGCTCCTGACGTCGCGACCGATGACCAGGCCCGGCGGGCGCTATTGCATGGGCTCGCCCCGGGTAATCATGGATTTCCCGGGGCGATGATTCAGGCGATCAGCAATTGGTCTTCCACCTTGGTGACACCCGGCACCGACCAGGCAGCACGTTCGGCGATTTCACGCTCGCGCCAGAAATGCACTTTGCCTTCAAGTTTCACAACACTGCCTTCGACCTTGATCCGTATGCCCTTGGCATCGACTTCAGCATTGCGCTTGAGGGCATCTTCGATGCTCTGCTGGATATCGACGACCTTCACTCTCGGGCGCAGGGTGATGCGATTGTCCACGCCCACCACGCCCGACAATTTGCGCACGGCGCTTTCGGCGATTTCTTTCTGATATTGCCAGTCCACCTGGCCTTCCAGGGTTACCCAGCCTTTTTGCACGACGACCTTGATGTCGCCTTCGGGCGTATCAGAGCGCCACGAGATGATATTGACGGCACGGTTCGCGATGGTGTCATCGTCCGTACCAGCTCCTTTTTCCAGCCGGACCTTTATTTCTTCGGCCACGGCACGTACGCCTTTGATCGCTTTGACCGCGCGCTCGGCGCTGACTTTCTGGGCGTAGCTTTTCACGTGGCCGGTGAGTGTGACAACGCCATTCTCCACGCTGACGCCAATGTGAGCGGCGTCGATGTCGGGTTGAAAATCAAGCTCATCCAAAATGGCATTGCGTAGGGTTAAGTTGCTCATGATCGTGTCCTTTTGCGGGTGGTAGAAAGACATGGGCAGCGAAAGCCCATGGTTTTTTTTACGCCTGAGCGACACGAAGACATTGAGTTAAATCAAATAGCGTTCAGGGGGCACTTTGCGAGAACGCCCCGAGCCGGTTTGATAGCGACCGGAAACATCGCCACCAGGCCTCGGAAAAGACTTTCAAGTTCTAAGCTCTACTCGATTGGTGGCAGATGATTGATCACTTGGGATAGACCGTGTTTCGAGGTACACACATCAATGCTCGGTAAATGGCTGGACCCCATCCTTTTGCTGCTCACAACACTGTCCCTGCTGGTCGGAGGTATTGGACATGTTGTGCAGAAGCCAGATTGGGCTTCGATGTCCTGGGCCGCAGGCAGTCTGTTGATGGCTCTGGTGCTACTCGTCGAAATCGCCGGGAGGCTGGTCCGGCGCGAAACAGGTGTCGATCTGATCGCGCTGTTGTCGATAACCGCTGCTTTGTTTTTTGAGCAGACGTTGGTTGCCGCGGTCGTCGCCTTGATGCTGGCGACCGGACGTACCCTGGAATTTTTCACCCGGCAACGAGCCGAACGCGAACTGCGGGCACTGATCGATCGCGCGCCGCGTTTTGCCTGGTTGCAGGAGGAGGGCGGTCTGCGCCAGATCCCCGTTGAACAGATCCAGCCACATCAGACATTGCTGGTACGCCTCGGAGAGGTGGTACCGGTGGATGGCCGTTTGCTCAGTCCGGCAGCGATTCTGGACGAGTCGGCACTCAGCGGTGAATCCTTGCCCGTGACCCGGCGAGAAGGCGAGCAATTGCCCAGCGGTGTCTCCAATGTCGGCGCCCCCATTCTGTTGGTCGCTACGCGAACGGCCGCGCAAAGCACCTACGCTGCAATCGTGCGGCTGGCCGAAGCAGCACGCCGTTCACGTGCGCCTTTTGTGCGCTTGGCCGACCGCTATGCACTGTTTTTCATCCCGCTGACGTTGCTGATGGCGGCATTGGCCTGGCAAATGAGCGGTGACCCCTTGCGAGCGTTGGCGGTGCTGGTGGTGGCCACGCCTTGTCCTTTGATTCTGGCAGTGCCCATTTCGATCATGTCAGGCATCTCCAGAGCGGCGCGGCGCGGGATATTGATCAAGGATGGAGCGACCCTGGAAGCGCTGGCCGGGATCAAACAGGTGTTTTTCGACAAGACCGGCACGCTGACCAGCGGGCACGCTCGCCTGCAGTCGATCGAAGTCAAGGGACAAGCCGATCCGCAGCAATTGCTTGGCTTGGCTGCCTCCCTGGCACAGGCCTCGACGCACCCCATCTCCCAGGCCATCGTCGAGGCGGCGCAACAGCGCCAGTTGCCCCTCAGCCTGCCGGTCGAGGTGCAGGAAAGTCCGGGCGAGGGTCTTTGCGGGCTGATTGATGGCAAGCGGGTTCGATTGGGCACGCTGTCCTTTGCTCACCAGGACGCTCCCGAGACCGCCTGGGCTGCCGCCATGCTGCGCCACATGGATTACCTGGCGTGCAGTGGAAGCTTCATCGAAGTGGATGGGCAACTTGCGGGCCTGTTGGTCTTCGCGGACACCGTTCGGCGAGAAACCCCGCAAACGCTGCGTCGACTGCGCAACAAGGGGATCGAGAGAATCGTCATGCTCACCGGGGATCGTCTGGAAACCGCCGAGATGATTGCGCTGTCTGCCGGAATAGACGAATTGCGCGCGGGCTTGACTCCGGAGCAAAAAGTGCATGCCGTTCAGGAGGGCTGTTTGCAAGCCAGCACGCTGATGGTCGGCGATGGCATCAATGACGCTCCCGCATTGGCGGCGGCGAACGTCGGCGTGGCGATGGGGGCCAGCGGCGCGACCGCTTCTGCACAAGCGGCCGGTGTCGTGCTGCTGGTAGATCGTCTGGATCGTCTGGTCGAGGCCCTGGACATTGCCCGACGCACCCGTCACATCGCCGGCCTCGGGGTGCTCGTCGGCATGGGCCTGTCGTTGCTGGCCATGGTGGCGGCAGCGCTCGGTTATCTGGCGCCATTGATCGGCGCCGTGGTGCAGGAGGGCATTGATGTGGTGATCATCATCAACGCGTTGCGGGCATTGGGGCCGTTGTGGGGGCGCCGGCAGGATAAGCTCACTGCAGAGCATGTTGATCGGCTGCAGGATGAACACCGGCAACTGTCCAGCGTGTTGAGCGACTTGCATCAAATGGCCGATGACTTCGCCCGGCGTCCGCCTGCACAAGCGCGAACCGACCTGCTGGAACTGGTCGACAAGTTGCAAACCTCATTGGCGCACCATGAGCGCGATGATGAGCATTTACTTTACCCGCTGCTGACGCGACGCCTTCCAGGCGAGGACCCGATGTCGGCCATGAGCCACGCGCACCGCGAGATTTTTCGCCTGATCCATCTGTTGGCGCGCATGAGCCGTGACTTCAATGCCGACCCGGCAAGAGCCAATGCCGATGAGATTCATCATCAGTTGATTCGCCTCGATACCCTGGTGCGACTGCACTTTGATCAGGAGGAGGAGTTGTTCCGTTTTCTGGATGCACGCTGAGCACGCCTTGCGCCGAACTCTTGAGCGACGATTCAAAGGTGATAGCGTGACTGGACAAGTCGCCTGATCTGCTCCATCGCCTGCTTGAGTGCCAGGCTTGTGTCCATTTCAATAAGGCGGGTCTTATTGGCAAGCACATCGTCGCGGATCACCTTGCGAAACCAATTGGAAAAATCCCCGGCATTGAGATGTTCGCGAAGGGCGGGCTCCTCAATTCGCGTTAAACAGGACAAAAACTCAGTCAGGTTAGAGGCGCTCTGGCCAAGAGCAGGAAAGTGGAATGATCGCCATGCACCCACATCCCCCGCGACGTATTTGCCGCTGTGGCGGTGGTGCTTTTGATGAGGCTGCACTTGGTCGAGCAGAAATACCTCGTCGCCTTCATGCACATTCCAAAGACAGGCATGTTCGAGGCCTGGCGAGCGTTCTGGAAACGCGGGGCTCGGGCGCTGCATGCGTTTGGCGAACTGTTCGACCAGTTCCCGGGCGGTGCTGCCGAGTGTCACCAGCACGTCTACCCCCTCAAGCAGTGCCGGGCAGACCTGATCGAAGTCGAGGGCAACGATGATTGCACCGATGTCCCCGAGAAAACCGGGCGGCCAACCTGCACAGTGGGGAAGCATGTAATGCGCTTCGTCGACGATCAACCAGTAAGGCCGACCTGAAGCGCTGCGCAGATGCTGGATAAAGGGCAGCAGTTCGCCAAACAACTGCACTCGCGCGGCAGGATCCAGGGCAAGGGCGTTGACCACCACATTGAGCTGCGCCTGTAAAAGGTAAAGCACCGACTCTTCTGTCGTCGGGGGGGCAGTCAGGCCGCCGATCGTTACCGCATCTTCCAGCGTCAGATAGTCCCCCTCAGGATCGATGATGCAAAATCCCTGATGAGCCTGGACCATTCGTTCTGTCAGCCAGGTGATGTAGCTGGATTTACCGGCGCCCGAGTTGCCAACGACCAACATCACCGATTCCGGAGGCAGCCAGAGCTTGCGTCCATTGGTGGACTGACCCAACTGGACGCCGATGCGTTCGACGCAAACCAGTGCTGCGTCTTTTTCCAGCAGCATGTCGACCAGCTCACAGACACCTTGGCCATGATCATGAGTCAGGCGCAAGTCAGCGCTGGACTTTATGGACTCAATGGCATTGCTCACCGCAGCGGCACAGCCGCAGATCGATAGAAAGGAGTGGTCGTTTTCCGCATCGCCCACGCCCACCACGTTCAGCTCGCATATGCCTAAATCCCGCAAGGCCGCAACGAGGCCCGACGCCTTGTTCACGCCAGGCGGCAAGATCATGATCGCATCCTTGTTGAAGGTCAGCTGCAGCTCGAGGCCCAGCTCTCGAATGCTGCTGATCACCGCATTCTCAAATGGCTGCCAGGTCGCAATGACCGACCGACCGATTGACAAAGGCGAGACACCCTTGTCGCGCAGATGGCCAACCAACTCGGTTGAAGCGGGGTCCGCAATAAGCTCTTCGGTATCTGTACTCGGGTCGTACAAGAGCGCGCCGTTTTCCGCAACCACCCTGTCAAACAAATCCAGGTGTGGAAAATGATGCTTGAGCGCTTGCAATTCCCGGCCTGAAATCAGCAGTAACTTACGACCACTTTTTTTCAGTTGGCTGAGCGATGCGCAGACCTGTGGTGGAACGCTGCCGTTTTCGGCAATGGTCCCGTCGTAGTCCACTGCCAAGGCCAAGAAGTGCATGCTCGCTCCTTATCAGGCTCGATTGAGTGGGCTGGGCAGAACTCGAGCTGACGTCTACCGATTTCACGACTGTATTGGGAGGCTGTTTCCTTGCGTCAGCATTGATTTTTGTCAATTTCAAGGCGAGAGCCGACAGTCGGTCTTCCTCGGGCCCTGCGCTCTGGAGTGCGAGGCAATCATTCATTTTGCCCGTTACGGGTTCGAGCCTGACGCATCTGATGAGCGAGCTGGCCAGCCTGGTGGAACAGGCGCGCAGCGGCTCGTTGCGCAGTTCCGAGCTAGGCGGCGCCGGGATTACCGTGACGCAACTCGGCGATCAGAGGGTAGATAGCATGTCGGGGGGGATCTACCCGCTGCAGGTTGTCTTGGTAGGCTTCGGTCGTAACAGCGAACGGCCTTGGGTGAGGGAGGCCAACTGGGACAACGGCGCCGACGGCCCCTTGAGCCAGACGTAGACCACGCGCTCAATGAAGCCAGTTGGGGGGGTGTTGGCACCATTGCTACAACGCGCTTCGCAAGATTGATTGAGGTTTGTCAATTGAAGGTGCCATCACCGAGCGAAAATAATTAAAAGCGCACTTCAGGAGTACAGGCCATGAGCGTCAAGGGCATGCAGCGTACTGACAACCGGTCACCTCCCATTCTGGCTATTTTCCTGGCCACGCTCATGGGCTGTACCGGGTCCAACGAAGAAAGGGCGCAAGAAACGGCGCCGATGTCCGCGATTGCCATGGCAGATAATGTCTGCTCCCTGTGCCACGGGCTGACGGGGGAGTCTGTCTCGCCGCTGGTTCCAAAGTTGGCGGGCCAGCAAAAGGACTATTTGACCTCACAGCTGACTGATTTCACACAACATGGCCGCACTGATGCAGCCGGTAATCGTTACATGGGGGGATTGACCCATTTGACCGGGACTCAGATTGTCGAGCTGGCAGACTATTTTTCCAGCCAGAGCGCCATGAAGGCGCAAGCCGATACGCCGGATGCGCGCGGTGAATCGATATTCCGCCAAGGTTTGCCGCAGACAGGCATCGCTGCATGCAGCTCCTGCCACGGTGTGGATGGACGAGGCAATGGGCTGGTTCCACGGGTGGCGGGGCAGCATGCAATGTATATGGCTCGCCAGATCCTGCGGCTTCATCAACGTGAGCAGGGAACACCCGGGGCCGCGATGAAGCCGACGGAACACGCACTGTCTCAGGCGGATGCCGAATCCGTCGCACAGTACATGACCACACTCGGAACCAGGCAATGATCCCCGGACAGAGCGAATAGATGTCTGCGCGATTCGGGTTCCGGACATGCCTGGATCTCGCCAGCGCTGCTCGCGCCCTCGGTCGAGCAACGACGCACACTCCGTTGTTGTTAAGGAGATGAAATGAGTAGCGCGCTTGAGCCGGGCCTGCACCGTATCACTTCGCCATACCTCAAGGACGTCGAAACGATTGTCCGCGAGCTGGACACTGACATCGGCCTGGGTTTATCCAGTGCGCAAGCCCAGGCCCGTCTGAGTCGTGACGGACCCAATGAGTTACGAACAAAACCGGCCAAGCCTGCCTGGCAGTATTTTCTACGGCAGTTTCATGACCCGCTGGTGTATCTGCTGCTCGTCGCCGTGGCCATCACCTTGGGCAGCTGGTTGCTGATGGACGGTCGCGATTGGCCGGTCGATGCGTTGGTCATCACGCTGATTGTGTTGGCTAATGCGTTCCTCGGTTTTTTCCAGGAAGCCCGGTCACAGCGCGCGGTTGCGACATTGGTCAACCTGACCCAGAGCACTTCTTCAGCCATCCGCGACGGAGCCCTGAGGCGTATCCCCAGTCACCAATTGGTGATCGGTGATCTGCTGGTGTTATCCGAGGGTGACTCGGTGGGAGCCGATGCTCGCCTGGTCCAGGCCAATGCCTTGCGGATACTGGAGGCGTCGTTGACCGGAGAGAGTGAAGCGGTTTCAAAAAACACCGCGTGCCCAGGCACTGAAGTGCCGTTGGCCGAGCGCGCCAATATGGTGTTCAAAGGCACCGCTATCGTCCAGGGCTCAGGGGTCGGAATCGTCACAGCCGTCGGCATGGCAACGGAAGTGGGAGCGATCGCGCATCTGTTGGATGTCACGACCGAGGAGGTGACGCCTTTGCAAAAGGAAGTGCGCGAGATAGGGCGGATGCTCGGCATAGCGGCTCTGGTAATCGCCACGGTTGTCGTGGGGGCCGTGCTGATACTTACTCCCATTGACACTGTCGATGATGTGCTGCGGGTACTTTTGCTGGGTGTATCCCTGGCGGTGGCTGCGGTGCCCGAGGGATTGCCTGCCGTTCTGTCACTGGTGCTCGCCTTCGGCATGCTGCGGATGGCCCGAAATAAAGCCATCATCAAGCGACTGTCTTCGGTGGAGACCCTGGGGTCTGCGTCGGTTATCTGTACCGACAAGACCGGGACATTGACCCGTTCCGAAATGACCATCCAGCAAACCATGACAGCATCCGGCAAAGGGGTGGTCAGCGGTGTCGGCTACGACCCGAAGGGGCAGATTCATTACCCGGACCTCCCCAAGGGCAGTGGGCCGGTGCATTGTGAAAATGTGTTGTTATTGCGCGGCGGTAGCCTGGCGGGCAATGCCGCGCTCATGCAGAAGGAAGACGGCACCTGGGTGGTTCAAGGCGACCCGACCGAGGCTGCCTTTCTAGTGGCGGAGCGCAAGCTGGATGCGCCGCCACGCAGCATTAAACGTTTTGAGCGCGTGGCTGAAATACCCTTTACCTCTGATCGAAAAATGATGTCGGCACTGGTCATCGATCATGAGCACAATGATGAGCGACTGCTGATCAGCAAGGGCGCACCCGATGTGCTTCTTCAACATTGCACTCACGTTCAAGTCGGCAAGGATATCGTGCCACTCACTGCCGACCTGCGCGCAAAAGCCGTGGCCGATGTGAATGAACTATCGGGGGCGGCCTTGCGCACGCTTTCCGTAGCGTACCGTCCCTTGGCACCTGGTGATGAGGGCGCAATCGGCCCATCCCTCGAAACCGGCCTTGTTTTCATCGGTACGGTCGGCATGAGTGATCCACCGCGCGAGGAAGTCGCGCCGGCCATTGCTGAGGCCCATCAGGCAGGAATCCGCATCATTATGATCACGGGCGACCATCCGCGAACGGCGGCCCGCATCGCCGAGGATCTGGGCATCATTCAGGCCGGCGGCGGGGCGTTGACCGGGGCAGATCTGGACAAGCTGGACGATGCGGCCTTGGCCCAGGCTATCGAATCGACCTCGGTTTATGCCCGAGTGGCGCCCTCGCACAAGCTGAGGATTGTCGATGCACTGCAAGCGCAGGGACATGTGGTGGCGATGACGGGGGATGGTGTGAATGATGCTCCGGCATTGAAGTCAGCTGATATCGGCATAGCCATGGGCATTACCGGAACGGAGGTAACCAGGCAGGCGGGGGAAATGATTCTGGCCGACGATAACTTTTCGACCATCGTCCTGGCTGTTCGCGAAGGGCGGGGGATTCTGGACAATATCCGCAAGTTTCTTCGTTACCTGCTGTCTTCCAATATGGGAGAGGTATTGACAGTGTTTCTTGCCGTTGTGGGGGCCGGTGTCATCGGCCTGATGGATGAGAGGGGCGGGATTATCCTGCCGCTGCTGGCCAACCAGATTCTATGGATCAACCTGATTACTGATGCAGCCCCGGCCATCGCCATGGGCTTTGATCCGCAAAACGAGGATGTCATGGCGCGCAGCCCTCGCAAGCCTTCGGATCGAATCATCGACACGCGCATGTGGGCAGGCGTCATTGAAGTGGGGTTGGTCATGGCCCTGGCGAGTTTGTTGACGCTCGACTGGATGCTGCCGGGAGGATTGATACCCGGTGATGCGTCATTGGTTCAAGCACGCACTGGCTGTTTTACCGTGCTTGTATTGGCGCAGCTGTTTAACGCGTTGAGTGCGCGCTCTGAGTCAAACAGTGCGTTCATCGCATTGTTCGCTAATCGATGGCTCTGGGGGGCAATTATCCTGGCCGTGGTCTTGCAGATTGCAGTGGTGCACTCGTCGCTACTCAACAAGGCCTTCGGCACGAGTGCTTTGACACTGAGCCAGTGGGGATTGTGTTTGGCAATGGCAAGTCTGGTCTTCTGGTTCATCGAACTGCGCAAGCTTCATTTGCGATTGAATAACCAGAAGTGGGTAAACCTGTACATAACGAAACATGAATAAAAGCCCGGGTGCAGCCAGGTTGATCAAAATCAATGGGTAGCCTGTTATTGGCCTCATGCTTTTGTCATCTATCCGTAAAGGCGCGTGGACATGAACATCAACAAGCTGATCGGGATACATACGGTGCAAGGCTGGTGGCGGAGCAAGGTGGCAACAACAGGAAACCTGCGCCTCCTGAGCAAAAGACTCTGGAGAAATGACGCAATCTTCTTGGTATTGATCTCGCTGGTGTTGATGGCGGGTTATTTTACGGCGTATCACTTTGCTGCTCATGCGTTAAGGGAATTGGTGAATGCCTGCTCCGCTCGTTTCGTGATCGAGCTAGAAGAAGCCGAAATAGAGACGCCCATCGAAGCATTGTCCCGATCCTTGTGCGAATGTGAGGCACGAACACTCCTCAACAAAAACGGAGTTGTACGACTTGCGTTGGTCGACAGGCATTTACTGGACCCGCAGACACTTGAACCTGTAACGGAGGAGGACGGCGAAGTGTGTATCAACGCCCTGTGGGCGCCTCGCGCCGAGATGGCCAAGCGCCTGCCTCTTGAGTGACAGACTGTGAATCGTCACGATCTATCAATTCATGGTTTCAGGGCATAAGAGAAATAGCCGTGGATAACCGGTACAGGAACCGGCTCCACATTTTCAGGCGCTGCAGGCATTCGTAGTGAATCACCACCGCGAAGATCACCACCAGCGAGTGATCCGCATCACTGCCAGCTTTCGCCAGCCCCCAGGGTCAGGACGGTGCCACGTCAGTGCTTGCCGGTTGCGCGGCGAGCTGCAGAGGCAATAGAGGGGCGAACTCTTCTGGGGTCAGGGTCTCCTTTTGCAACAACAGGCGGGCACCGGCATCCAGCTCCGGGCGCAGTCTTTCAAGGAGGGTTTTGGCCCGTTGCCAGGCCTCGTCCAGCAATGCACGAATGGCCAGGTCGATTTCCCGTGCGGTTTGCTCCGAATAGTCCTTTTCGCCGGGTCCAGGCATTCGTTCGCCGAGCCAGGTGGCGTTGCGGCGCTCCAGTACCGCCTGACCGAGTTCGCTGCTCATGCCGAAGCGCGTGACCAACTGGCGGGCGATGTCTGTTGCGTGGGTCAGGTCATCGGCGGCGCCGGTGGAAATCTCCCCGGTGGCGAGGAACTCGGCCGCGCGACCCGCCATCAGCACGACCATTCGGTCCTTGAGCATCTGGCAACTGATGAGAAAGTGATCTTCGGTCGGTCGCTGCAGGGTGTAACCCAGCGAGCCAATGGCCCGCGGCACAATCGAGACTTTGTGCACCGGGTCCATGGCCGGCAAATGACTGGCAGCCAGCGCATGCCCCATTTCGTGATAGGCAACGACCTGGCGCTCCTCGGGTCGCAACACGCTGCTTTTGCGCTCGACGCCGGCAATCAGCCGTTCGACGGCGGCGGTGAAGTCGACAAATTCGACCACGTCCGCGCCGCGTCGGGTCGCGACAATCGCCGCCTCGTTCACCAGATTGGCCAGGTCCGCACCAGTGAAGCCGGTGGTGATGTCGGCGATACGCTCGCTATCGATATTCGGCGCCACGGTAATTTTCTGCAGATGAACCTTGAGGATCGCCTGCCGGCCCCTGCGGTCCGGGCGGTCGATCAGCACTTGCCGATCGATTCGTCCCGCCCGCAACAATGCCGGATCGAGAATTTCCGGCCGATTGGTCGCGGCCAGCAACACTACGCCTTCGCGAGGATCGAAGCCGTCCAGCTCCGAGAGCAGTTGATTGAGGGTCTGCTCCTTCTCGTCATTGCCACCGAAGGCGCCGACGCCGCGCATCTTGCCCAGCGCATCGAGCTCATCGATAAAGATGATGCAGGGCGCAGCCTGGCGCGCCTGCTCAAACAGATCGTGGACCCGCGCGGCACCGACGCCGACGAACATTTCCACGAACTCCGACCCCGAGATCGAGAAAAACGGCACGCCGGCTTCACCGGCGATAGCCTTGGCCACAAGCGTCTTGCCCGTGCCGGGCGGGCCGACCAGCAGCGTCCCCTTGGGAATGTGCGCGCCGAGGCGGGCGTAGCGGGCCTTGTCCTTCAGAAAGGAAACGATTTCCATCAGTTCAAGCTTCGCTTCATCGATTCCGGCAACATCGGCGAAGGTGACGCCGGTATCCCGTTCGACAAACACCTTGGCCCTGGATTTGCCGATACTCATCAAGCCCCCCAGGCCCTGTTTTTCGGCGAAACCGCGGAACGCAAAATGCCAGGCCGTCATGATCAGCATCAATGGCAACAGCCAGCCCAACAGCCCACTGAGCAAGGTGTTCTCATTGACGCCGCTGAACCTGACCCTCGCCTGCGCCAGGTCCGCGGCCAGCGTCGGATCTACCCGCTCGGTGGTGAACAGTTCGCGGCCATCGATGGGCTCAAGCAATTTTCCACTGATCCGGTCTTTCTCGATTCGCAGATCGCTGACTTTCTGCTCGGTCACCAGTTGCAGGAACTGACTGTACGGAATGCTTTGCACGGCATGACGTTCGGCGGACAGAAACTGCACGAGGGCCAGCACCAGGAATGCGATCAGGAAATACGAGAGGTTCCACTGGTTATTGTTTTTCATGGCCATGGCCCGACGAGAACGTTTACGCCAGCAGCAGATGGTCTTCGACCTTGCTGACGCCTGGCACCGACCAGGCGGCGCGTTCGGCGATCTGCCGTTCACGCCACAGGTGAACCCGGCCTTCGAGCGTCACGACATCGCCTTCGACTTTGACGCGGATATCCTTGGCCTCGACTTCGGTATGGCGTTTGAGCGCATCTTCGATGCGTTGCTGGATATCGAAGACATCCAGTCGCGGCCGCAGGGTCAGGCGATTGTTTACAGCGATCACCCCGGTCAGCTTGCGCACCGCGCGTTCGACGGTTTCCTTCTGATATTGCCAGTCGACTTCGCCTTCCAGCGTGATCCGTCCGCCCTGCACGATGACTTTGACATCACCCTCCGGAACGTCACAGCTCCAGTGGATGATTTTCAAGGCGCGGGTAGCGATGGTGTCGTCTGCCGTTCCGGCATTCCGATCCAACCTCACTTCGATTTCTTCAGCCAGCGCACGTACGCCCTTGACCCGTTTTACCGCGCGTTCTGCGTTGACTTTCTGAGCGTAGCTTTTTACGTGCCCCGTCAGGGTGACCACGCCATCCTCCACCGAGACGCCAATGTTGGCGGCGTCGATTTCAGGCTGGAATTCGAGTTCTTCCAGAATGCATTGACGCAGGCTCAAGTCGCTCATGACGGTGTCCTCGGTCGGATGTAAGAGGGCAGGGAACAGACCCCGATATTTTTTTCTACGCCTGAGCGAAAAAAATTTCCTTGAGGAATATCAATAATGCCTGTTTAGCCTGGCATTGAACGGCCCGCACACAAGTCAGCGGTTTTTGACAAAGATCAGCGCCGCAACAGGCCACGCCAAATCGTGCGCCGCGCAGCCTGATGATCGTCAAGCCTGCGTCCGGTTTCGTCTGAACACTGGGCCGGTCATGCCGGCAGTTGATAAAGATCAAGCGCCAGCCAGGCAAAAAGAGCGATCAATGACGCACTTGTCAACGCTCGGGAGAGGGCCATGCGAATCACTTTTCTGGGGGCCGCGGGCACGGTCACCGGCAGCAAGTACCTGCTGGATCACAGGGATCGGCATGTGCTCATCGACTGCGGCCTGTTTCAGGGCTACAAGCAACTGCGCCTGCACAACTGGGATCCTTTCCAACTGCCGGTGCGGAATCTGGACGCGATTGTCCTGACCCATGCGCATCTGGATCACAGCGGCTACTTGCCGGTACTGGTGCGCAACGGCTATCGCGGTCCGATCTATGCCACGGGGGCGACCTGTGAACTGGTGAAAATTCTTCTGCTCGACAGTGGGCGCCTGCAGGAGGAGGAGGCCAGTTTTGCCAATCGCCATGGTTTCTCCAAACACGCGCCGGCATTGCCGCTGTACACCGAGCAAGACGCCGAACAGGCCTTGAAGCTGCTGCACCCGATCGAACTGCATCATCGGGTCGAGATCGTGCCTGGTCTGAGCATCCTGCTGCGCGGGGCCGGGCATATTCTCGGCGGCGCGACGGTGGAAGTCGTCGCCGACGGCCTCACACTGCTGTGTTCAGGCGATCTCGGGCGACCCAATGATCCGCTGATGTTTGCCCCCGAAACCGTCGAGCAGACCGATTACCTGCTGGTGGAATCGACCTACGGCGACCGCAAGCACCCTGACGAAGACCCGCAGCAACAACTGGCCGACGTGATCAATCGCACGGCGTTGCGCCACGGCATTACCCTGGTGCCGTCATTCGCGGTCGGGCGGGCGCAACTGTTGATGTATCACTTGTACCGCCTGAAGCAACAGCATGCGATCCCGGATCTGCCGATCTATCTCAACAGCCCGATGGCCACGGATGTCACGCGTCTGTACCAGCGTTTTCGCAGCGAACACCGGTTGTCGGCTGACGCGTGCGAGGGGATGTGCCATGGCACGTTTTTCGTGCGCTCGACCGAGGAATCGATCGAACTGGACAAGCGGCGCACGCCGGCGGTGATCATCGCCGCCAGTGGCATGGCCACCGGCGGACGCGTGCTGCACCACCTCAAGGCGTTGGCACCGAACCCGCTGAACTCGCTGCTGATGCCGGGTTTCCAGGCCGGCGGCACGCGTGGCGCGCAGATTGTCGCCGGTGCGCCTTCGGTGCGCATTCACGGCCAGGACGTGCCGATCCGTGCCGAAGTGGTGCCGATGCAGACCCTGTCGGCGCATGCCGATGCCGATGAGATCATCCAGTGGTTGCGCGGCTTCAAACGCCCACCGAAACACACCTTCGTGGTGCACGGTGAACCCAATGCATCGGACGTGCTGCGGCGGCGCATCAGTCTGGAACTGGGTTGGTCGGTGTCTGTGCCGGAGTATCGCGACAGCGTCGATCTGGCCGCTGTCGGTGAGAGGCAGAACAGTGCCTGACCCCGTTGCTGACGATCGTCATCGTGCGCGCCTACAAGCCGTTCTATCTCAGTCGCCCGGCGACGCTGCAGGTAGTCAGTGCCCTGGCGGGGGGGGGGCCTGCTGGCCATCGGGCTGCCGTACAACCGGATGGCCGTTTCGCCGGGCCTGGCGCCTTTGCCATTGCCCATCCTGGTGGCGGTGTTGTCGATCAGCCTGCTGTAGATGGTGTGTGCCGAACGCGTGAAACCCGTGTTCTCTCGCCTTCAACGGCCGTCACGGTGACTCGCGGGGGGCGGCGCGGTCATTGGTTGGGCGTGCTCCCTTGCCATCAGCCACTCCCGCCAGGCCTGGTGGTATTTCTCATCCGCACATTTTTTTGCGGCTGAAAACTTGTGCATGGTCTGGGTGGAAAAGGGTTCATCCAGCACGGCATAGGCTTGATCATTGAGGCGACCGGCCTCAAGAAACAGTGCCTTACAGTGGTTGATGGCGTCGCTGTCGATCTCGCAGGGTTTGATGGGCATGGCGGTTGACCTTCGGCAAACAGGCAGTCGAGTCGGGGGTGTTCAACGACGTCCTGATCACGTGCTATTCCTCACGGGACCAGCGCACGTTCACGCCGTATTCACTGTCGCTGTAGTGGTATTCAGAGCTGCCTTTGAACGCTGCTTCCAGGGCGTGCCCCAGGCGATTGGCGAGGTGAATACCGGTGGTGGTCACGACGAGGTCGTCGGTCGCGTCATCGAGTTTGATAATGCGTTCGAGGGCATGCTCGGCCTTTTCCTTTTTCTCGGTGTGTTCAATCAGCTGGATGATCTCGCCACGGTGCTTGTGCAAGAAGCTGCCGGACAAAGTCAGGGTACCCGCAGGCCGGTCGTCCTCGATGCGCCGACAGGCTGGACAGGTCAGTGTTTGCGCACCGTGAACCACGGTGTTTTCCGGGCGTTTCCAGCTCCAGGTTCCTGCGCCATACACAGCCTCACATTTTGGGCAGACGGCAGCGCCTTCTATGCGTGACGCACTATAGGGATCATGGGTGGGCGTTTTGAACAGTTTGTTTTTTTGGCTTTGCTGAAACTTGTCCATGATGTTCCTCCAGACAAATGAGAAGAATCGACGCGTGGTGAAACTCACCCCGTCATTTCGACGCGATCCGGGTTCGAGCGGGTTGATCTTTATCAACTGCAACGCAAGCGCTGAAAACCGTTCGGGTCAATGCGCCGGGCTTTCACGTGAGGCGACAGGAGGCTCGGGCTGTGCAGGAATTTGTTGATAAAAATCAACGCCGCCGGGGATAGTTAATAGACCCTTCCTGAACGTGGAACTGGCAGGGGAGCGATCCGATGGCTCACAGCAAACTGGTGTTTCGCGGGGCTGCCCGCGAGAGAATTCTCAGCGGTGCCACCCAGCTGGCGGACGCCGTGCGTGTGACGCTGGGCCCCAAGTCCAAATCGGTGTTGATTCAGAATAAATGGGGTAATCCAACGGTCTGCAATGATGGTGTCACCATTGCCAAGCGTATCGATCTGCTGGACCCGGAGGAAAACCTCGGTGCGCAAATGCTGCGTCAGGCTGCCGAACGCACCGGTGACGCAGTGGGGGACGGCACAAGCACTTCAACGGTGCTGGCCCACGCGATCCTCGCTGACGGCATCCGCAACGTGGTGGCGGGCGCCAGTGCGATCGACCTCAAGCGTGGGCTCGATCGCGGCCTTGCTTTGGTTGTGGAGTCTTTGACGGCGCTGGCGCGACCGGTGAGTACGCCCAGGGAAAAGGTCCAGGTCGCAACGCTGTCAGCGCATAACGATGCGGTCATTGGTCAACTGGTGGCCGATGCCCTGGAGAAGGTCGGCATTGAAGGGGTGGTCAGCGTCGAGGAATCCAAAACCACTGAAACGGTGGTCGAGGTCATGGAAGGCATGCGCTTTGACCGAGGTTATGTCTCACCGTATTTCGTCACCGATACCGAAAAAATGCAGGTGGAGCTCGATGACGCTTATCTGTTGTTTTGCGACCACAAGATACTGAACCTCAAGGAATTGCTGCCGCTGCTCGAACTCGTGGCCAAGAGCGGCCAGCCCCTGGTGTTGATTGCCGACGACATAGAAGGCGAGGCGTTGACCACGCTGGTGGTCAATCAGATACGCGGGGTGCTGCGAGCGGTGGCGATCAAGGCGCCGGGCTTTGGTGACCGGCGCAAGGAAATGCTGCAGGACATGGCTGTCCTGACGGGAGGAACGGTGGTCTCCAGCGACTTGGGCATTACCCTCGAACAGGTCGAATTGAGCCAGTTGGGCCGGGCGCATCGGGTGGTGGTGCAAAAGGACAGCTCGGCGTTGATCGGGGGCGCGGGCAGCCGCGAGGCCATCGAGGCGCGACTGCAGCAAATCCGCGCGCAAATGGAAGCGACTACCGCCAGCGCTTACGACCGTGAAAAGCTTCAGGAACGGTTGGCCAGGCTCTCTGGCGGTGTCGCGGTGATCCGGGTCGGAGCGCCGTCGGAAGCCGAGATGAAAGCGCGCAAGGACGCGCTGGATGATGCCATTTCGGCAACCCGTGCAGCCATCGCCGAAGGCATTGTGCCGGGCGCGGGCATGGCCCTGCTCAAGGCCGTTCCGATGATTGCAGCCGAAGAGGCGCGTTACGAAGGGGATGCCCGCACCGGCCTGCAGATCATGCGGCGCGCGCTTGAGGCGCCGGCCAGGGTCATCGCTGAAAACTCGGCGGTGGATGCCGGCGTCGTTGTCGCGCGGATGCTGGCGGAGCCCGGCAACATCGGCTTTGACGCTTCGGCCAATTGCTACGTCGATCTTTACGAGGCCGGCATCATCGACCCGGCCAAAGTGGTGCGGATTGCCCTTGAAAATGCCGTGTCGGTGGCCAGCGTCCTGCTGCTGACCGAAGCGACATTGACTGACATTCCGGAAAAGGAATCGCCGGTCCCGCCAGCGTTCACCGAGTGAGGGCCGGCGATGGCCGGCGATGGCGCCGGACCAGGTCCCCTTGCCACGTCCTTGCGGTGTAGCACTACCGCCCCCCCTGAAAGGAGGAACGCCCCATGAACATCGACCAGGCCATCTCCGCCCGGCACTCGACACGGGAATACACGACGCAGGCTGTTGATGAAGAGGTCATCGTGCGCCTGATCGGTGCCGCCGCCCTGGCGCCGAGCGCGATGAACCTGCAACCCTGGCGATTCACGGTGATTCGCGACCAGGCGTTGCTGGACCGTATTTCACGCGAGGCAAAGGCCTGCCTGCTCGAAACGCTAGCACCGGGAGCGCAATCGGAACGCTTTCATGCGTTGCTCGACGACGAGCACTTCCAGATCTTCTACCACGCACCAGTACTGATCCTGATCTCGGCTGAAGCGCCGGGGCAATCGGTGGTCGAAGACTGTGCGTTGGCCGCCCAGAACCTGATGCTGAGCGCCTGTGCAGAAGGGCTTGGCACTTGCTGGATCGGTTTTGCCCAGCGATATCTCAATACCCCGCAAGGCAAGCAAGCGCTGAATCTTCCGCAGACGTGGGTCCCGGTGGCACCGATCATCGTTGGTCATCCGAAAACCGAGCCGGCGCCCGTTGCCCACCAGGCACCGCAGATTCGCTGGATTGATTGATGCGTCAAGGGCCGTCCTCCGGTGATGGGGAGCGCCCAGGCATTAATCCCTCGGGGCAGGGGACGGATCGTCGATTATTGCTGCGACGAGTGGCCGCCACTCGGCACGGACATTTTCGGAGACTGAGGCGCATGAAAAAACCCCTTGCCGGTTTCCCGACAAGGGGCATAAAGGTGCGGATTCACTCGCCCTTGATCGGCACGACCTTATCCGCTTTCATGGCTTCGGGCTTTTTCGGCAGCGAGATGCTCAATACGCCTTTGCTGAAGTGCGCTTCGATCTTCTCGGCGTCGACCCCTTTGGGCAGGTTGAACACACGCTCGAAGGAGCCGTAGTGACGCTCGCTCAAGTAATAGCCTTTGCGTTTTTCTTCCTTGTCCTCTTTCTTTTCACCCTTGATGATCAGGCTACCGTTCGACAGTTTGATCTCGATGTTCTTCTGATCCATGCCGGGCAACTCGGCGGTGATCTCGAAGCTATTATCCTTTTCGGTGATGTCCACGGCAGGCAAGCCGCGTGAGATCAGATCACGTGGGAGGAACGATTCGACATCGAACAGACTGCGACTGAAAGGCGATATCAATGATCCGCGATGGAAGTCCTCGAACAGGTGATCCACCTGTTGCCGGAGTTTCTCCAGCGGGCGCCAAAAGTCGGTTGTCACGGGCACCTGGTTCGATTTTTCGTCCCCATGTTCGTGCATTTTTTTTACGGAATTGCTCATTTTCGGTACTCCTCTCGGATTGAAGGTGGAACGACGAGCACTGTCGGCGAACCACCCGGATTGAACGAGCGTCTTACAGCGTCAATGCCCCAGACCACAGCATCCAGCCGGCATAGGCTGCTGCCGCCCAGATGATGATCAACAAACCCGTTTCCGGACCGCTGAGGGGCTGGCCTTCACGCGCCTTCAGCGTGCCGAGGTAGATCAATGAGCCAGGGGCGTAGAGCAAAGCGCTGAGCAGCATGTATTTGGGCCCGGCGGCGTACAGCAGCCAGACGCAATACAGGGAAGCGATCAGCGCAATGGCCAAGTCACGTACTTGCAAGGCGCGATGACCGGCGTAGGTTTCGCCCTGCCAGGTCATTTTCAGCGCATACAGACTGCTGAGCAGGTAGGGCAGCAAGATCATCGAGGTGGCAAGGGAAATCAGTGCCAGGTAGCTTGCGCTCGAGTACAGCGTCAGCAACAGAAACAGCTGGATGCACCCATTGGTGAGCCACAACGCATGGGCCGGTACGCCACGGGCGGACTCCACGCCAAGTGACGGCGGCATGACCTTCTCCTTGGCCGGTGTGAACACTGATTCGGCCGCCAGCAAAGTCCAGGCGAGTAGGGCGCCGCCAACCGAAATGATCAGACCGATGCTGATCAGCACCGCACCCCAAGGCCCAGCGGCAGCCTGCAGTACGCCGGCCATCGAAGGGTTTTTCAGGGCGGCCAGTTCCGGTTGTTTGAGGATGCCCAGTGACAACAGGGAAACCGCGATCAGCAGTAACAGGGTGATGACAAAACCAATGACAGTGGCGCGGCCGACATTAGCGCGCTCTGCGGCGCGGGCGGAAAACACATTGGCACCCTCGATGCCGATAAACACCCAGACCGTCACCAGCATCGTGCTTTTGACTTGGTCGAGGGTGCTGCCCAACGCAGGCGTGCCCCAGAAATCCACCATGAAGGTTTCGCGCTGGAATGCCGCGATCACAAAACCGATGAACAGCAGCAACGGCACAATCTTGGCCACGGTGGTCAGGGCGTTGACGCGAGCCGCCGCACGCATGCCCCGCAGGACCATCCAGTGCAACGACCAAAGCACAACGGACGCACCAGCAATCGCTGCCTTGTTATTGCCTTCGCCAAATTGCGGGAAGAAGTAACTCAGCGCGGCAAACAGAATCACCAGGTAGCTGACGTTCCCGATCCACGCACTGATCCAGTAGCCCCAGGCGGAGTTGAAACTGAGAAAATTGCCGCCCAGAGCCCGGGCATAGGCGAATACACCGTTGTCCAGCGCCGGCTGGCGGTTGGACAAGGTCTGGTAGACCAAAGCCAGCGACAGCATGCCAACCCCAGTGATCAGCCAGCCAATCAGGATCGCTCCGGCTCCGGCGCTGGCGGCCATGTTCTGCGGCAGGCTGAAGATGCCGCTGCCGATCATCGAACCCACCACCATAGCTACCAGCAGGCTCAGAGTCAGACGCTTGGGCTCCGTCTTGCGCAAACTGCCGGCCAGCGGCGGATGCTGGGTGGGGGAAACACCCGGTTGAATGTCTTGCAGTTGAGTAGCCATGACGCGCCTCCACGAGACAGGATGGTCGGCATTGGTCGCGGGTGCGGTTATGCGGACGTCGAGGTTTAATCTCGTCGAGAAGCGCGGGGAGGTGTTTGATTAAAATCAACTGAGGAAAAAAAACGCATTTGAGGGTGAGTACGCGTGGGAAAACAGGAAATCCTGTGCGCAAGCTATTTGTAACAGTTGCGTCCTGACACAGGATTTTGTGGGCGATGACCGATGTTCATAGGCGGCTGTAACCCTGGATTTTGGGGCCCGATAGCCAGAAAACGGGTTAGAGTGCTCATCAATGTCTGTTCATAAGGACCCTCCACTCGATTTGCGTAGTCGCGCCAAGCGATCCCAGCGAACGAACCGGGCCAAAAAACCGTATATCAATCGTTATGTGAAGAATGAATCGTTCGCTGTTTGTTTCTCTAGATGGGCCCAAGGGAGCCGGCAAAACCACACTGTTGGAGGCCGTCACGAAAGTACTCAGGGCAGACAACAAAAAGGTAATCCGACTTTGCGAGAAAAAAAGCGATCCCTATCGAGGTGAAACAATGGCCCTCGTGAACAAACTCGTCAGAAACCCCACCCGGGAATTAGAGTTACGGGTTTGTGAGCGCCTTGCAGATAGCCGTACCTGGATTTCCCGGCACGTATTGGTTAAACAGCCCCCAGACAGCATCATCTTGATCGATCGCTGGTACCCGTCTGATGCCGCGTTTCGCCGGATAATCCCGTTTGCAGATATTCTGCAGTTGAACATTGATCGAAACGTGCGAGTGCCAGACCTGCATGTCGGGGTTATTACCGACCCTGATATTTCATGGGCGAGGGCGGCGGCCCGATCGCGTGGGCTGAACAGTACGGTGATCAATAAGCTGGAAGAACATGTCGCTTGTACCCAGACGTTCGAGCGAGCGATTGCAGATAACGGCTGGGTTTTATGCCGTAATGAAGGAAAGATCGAAGATGCAACGATGCAGGTGGTTTCGGAGATTTATAAAGTCCTTCGATAGGCGAAGTTCTCTGCGCCAGTTTTGATGCGGTTGAGATAGCCGTAGATATAGATCGTTAGCAGGATCGAAGGGATGATTTGGGGAGAGGCTTACTGACCTGAAGTTCTCCATACGCGAAACGCTGATCGCCGATATCCAGAGTGGCACCGACTGGCTTCTGCGCCCCTGTTTACGATTCTCACGGGCAAAAACGTCCAGGCAGCTGGAGCGGCAAACCATACTGCATGGACGAGGTAGGGGCCCGCCGATGACACTGTCGTTTCTGGCTGACGCTATTTAACCGAGTACACTTTGCGTACATAGCGCGTGCTTTTCCAAGCGCACTGCGCACCCCGCGCAACAAACACGCTGTCACCGGTATTGACGGTCAAGCTCGAGCCTTCAGGCGTCTGCAACGTTACGGTTCCTTCGATCAGATACATCAGCTCATTGAGCTTGTGCGGGCGCCCGTGACGTTCGTAGGGCGTCGAGTCCCACACGCCGACACGCAGGTCGGTTGCGGCGTCTTCGAAGGCATTACGTGACCGGCATTGCGGTGTCGGACCGATCAGAATCTGTTGTTCCGGCGCGGCGGAGGGCGACAGGTGCGCCAGCGTGTCGAGCGAGGTCAGTCCGGGTGTCGCGGCTGTGGTGGCCATGGCGCAAAACGCCCACCGAGTGCCGGTCTGCGCCTCGATCCGCAGGGCAGTGCCCCGGCCGATGACCGCGCTGGCGCCGACGGCCAGTTCCAGCGTCCGCTCCTGGGTTTTCAACGTCACATGCCCCGCGTGAACCACGATCACTTCGGTGTGCGGGAAGTCGTTGATATCAAGGCCTTCGCCTGCTTCGACGATGCCTGCAGACACGCCGTCGCTCCCTGTCCAGGCGACCTGACGTCCAGTCGAGAAGGGGTCTGCAGCGTTCAAGGGTTGCTGTTTGAAAGAGGTGTCGACGCGACTGCCATCGGCGCGAGCCAACAGCATGATGCAAGGTTCGAACATACGGGTGACGCTCCAAGCATTGAAGGTTTTTTTTGGGGGGGGCGACAAGCGCAAAACCCGATGATCAGCCGATGGCTTGAGTGACCAGGGCAAACTGCCGAACGCCATTGTTTGCTTGCGGTGCTACACCCCGGGACATTTGTGCCACGGTGTCGACCTTTTTCAGGCCGGCTGCTTCCAGCCAATCGGCCAGACCACAATCCGCTGGAATATCGATGCGCACAAAGGCGTCCGGTACCCTGGCCAGCAATGTCGCGATCAGGTGTTGGGCCTGCTCAAGGTTTTCGGCGATCAGCGGGCCGATGCAACGACCGCGACCGAACGGGCGCAGCAGGGCGAAGGCGCGCAGCTGACCGTCGCGCACAATGCCCACCGAATGCTCGACGACTGCGAACAGATCGGTGAGCACCGCTTGCCGATCCAGTCCGCTCGCGGCATTGGCCAGTTCCAGCACCCGCGCATGATCCGATTCGCGCAGTGGGCGGCATTCTTCACTGTCTGCCACTGGCCCGGGCAGGGGAGCTTGCGCCTGGCCCTGATGTTGCTGAATTCGGCCAAACTCGACAAAACCCTGGCTGGCATACAGCGGTGCGCCGGCCACGGTCGCATTCAATATCGCCGTGCTTGACTGGCAAGCCTGCAGTGCGTGCTCCATGAGTTTTCGCCCGATGCCCTGGCCTTGGTAATCGTCACTGACAATGACCAGGCCAATGGTCGTGAAATCACCCTGCGGGCAGGCGAACGCGGTGCCGATCAAACGCACGCCATCAAGTACGACAAAGCCCTTGCTGACTCGTTGCAGCATGGCCCAGTCATCGAGTCTATGGGGCCACTTCAATTGCACGGACAGTGCATGAGCCTTGGGCAGGTCGTCGGCAGTCATCGGCCGATAGACGTAGGAAGGGCGCGGGGTGGACATGGCGATTCTCCGATCAAGAGTGTGCGCGTGCGCCGGGTTTTCCGGCGAGGTGACGCCTGTATCCCATCTGGATGAAAGCCTGACAAGGGGGCAGGGAATATTCGGCAGATTCCGCGAAGCACAGTCCCGAAGACCACACTTACTACTTAATTGCGGCCTTGTGCCGGCAGCAAATGCTTGGGCCTTTTTACCCTATAAAAGGCTTGTGCCGAGACTCGTCGCTCAAGGCGCTGAATGTGCCTTCAATCGCTTCAATTCAGAACCGGGCTGACGTGTGCCGCAGTAACTGACACCACTCCTGCGATGGGACGCAGTTTCTGCGGGCAAAGTCGATATCCGAAATCCACAACGGCTGATAAAGGTCTATAAGAGCGCATAAACAGGGGCTTTGCCCAAGGCTGGAGCGTACCGCAAAGTCTGCTGAGCGGCGTGACCAAAACGGTGATTTGTATCGAACGGAGGTCGCTTTTAACGCCATCTGCTGATTTCACGGTGTTGTAATGACGGTGTGCTGCAGCGTTGCATCGCTACTACGCAAACCAGGCAAATGCTTGTCGCGCCATTGACCTCAACGAACTTCAGGAACGCACTCAATGAGCTTTCTTCGTCCCAAATTCATTACGTTCGACTGCTACGGTACGCTGACCAATTTCCACATGGGCACGATGACCCGCGAACTCTTCGCCGATCGCGTACCCACGGAGCAGATGGATCAGTTCGTCAAGGATTTCTCGGCCTATCGCCTGGACCAGGTCATGGGCGACTGGATGCCGTATGACGAGATTCTAAAGACCGCTCTGGCGCGTACCTGTAAGCGCTGGGGAATCGAATACCGCGAAGAAGGCCAGCTGTATTACGACGCCGTTCCGACCTGGGGCCCGCACCCGGACGTACCGGCCGGCCTGTCGAAAATCGCTGACAAGATTCCCTTGGTGATTTTCTCCAACGCCAGCAACAGCCAGATCATGTCCAACGTCGAAAAACTCGGCGCACCTTTTCACAAAGTCTTCACTGCCGAACAGGCACAAGCCTACAAACCACGTCTGGCGGCGTTTGAGTACATGCTCGATAACCTCAACTGCGGCCCGGAAGACATCTTGCATGTGTCCTCCAGCTTCCGTTACGACCTGATGCCGGCCCACGACATGAAGATCAAGAACAAGGCCTTCGTCGCCCGTGGCCACGAAGTACCGGGCAATGCCTTCTACAGCTACCACCAGATCCCGGACATCGGCGGTCTGGCCGGACTGGTCGGCCTGTAACGACATCCTCAGTGGCAAAGGCGGGATTGAACATGGGCAGTGAATCCTACTGGCTCGATAGCGCACCGGCCTTCATCGGCGCACAGCTCGGCGGTTTGCCCGGGCAAGTCGATGTGGCCATCGTCGGTGGTGGTTTCACCGGGTTGGCGGCGGCCCGGGCCCTGGCGCTCAGGGGCGCCAGTGTAGTGGTGCTGGAAGCCGGGCGCGTGATCGGCGAGGCTTCGGGACGCAATGGCGGGCAGTGCAACACGGGGGTGGCGCAGGATTACGCCAGCCTCAGCGCCAGTCTCGGTGCCGACCGGGCGAAAGCCTATTACCAGGCTTACGAAAGTGCCGTGCAAAGCGTTGTGTCGCTGGTTGAGCAGGAGCAGATCGCCTGTGACCTGTTGCGTAACGGCAAGCTGAAACTGGCGGCAAAACCGCTGCACTACGAAGGGTTGGCCCGCACCTGCGAGCTGATTCGCAACGAAGTCGATGCCGATGTTGAATTGCTGTCTGCCGAACAGACCCGCACTGAAGTCAACTCTGCGCAGTTCCATGGCGGCCTGCTGCAGCGCAATGGCGTGCAGATGCACGTCGGGCGTTTTGGCGTCGGTCTGGCGGAAGCGGCGGTGCGTCACGGCGCGCTGATCCATCAGGGCACCTCGGTGCACGACTGGAAAGCCCGGGCCGGCGGTTATCAGGTCAACACCAGCAAGGGTTCGCTGCACGCCGGGCAGGTTCTGCTGGCGACCGGAGCCTGTCAGCACGGTGGTCTGGGCTGGTATCGGCGGCGGATTGTGCCGGTGGGCAGTTTCGTGATTGCCACCGAGGTTCTGCCTCAGGCGCTGATCGATCAGTTGCTGCCGGGCCGCCGCGCTTATGTCACCAGCCGAATGATCGGTAACTACTTCCGTCTGACCCCGGACAACCGCTTGCTGTTTGGCGGGCGTGCGCGGTTTGCCATGTCTGACAGTGTCAACGATGCCAAGAGCGGCAAGGTGCTGCAGGCGGCGATGATCCAGATGTTCCCGCAACTGGCCGGCGTCAAGATCGATTACTGCTGGGGCGGCCTGGTAGACATGACCTCCGACCGTTTGCCGCGAGCCGGCCAGCACGGCGGCGTGTTCCACTCGATGGGCTACAGCGGCCACGGCGTGCAGATGTCGGTGCACATGGGGCAGGTCATGGCCGACGTGATGGCCGGCAATGCCGAGGCCAACCCCTGGCGTGAACTCGACTGGCCGGCGATCCCCGGGCATTTCGGCAAGCCGTGGTTCCTGCCTTTCGTGGGCGCCTATTACCGCTTTCAGGACTATTTGCATTGAGTTGATGTTGTGGCTTCACCGTCGTTTGCGTTTCCAGGACGTTCCGGTCAACCGGAACACTTGAGCCTTCTTAATTTCGACAGGTAGCACTGAAATGACTGATCACAAGACCGATTCACCGCTGATCTCAGGCGAAGAAAGCCTGCGGGTGTTCGAAGGCCTCAATCGCGGCATGTCACGCCGTCACGCGTTACAAATGCTCGGCGTGGCCGGCGTAGCGGCTGCCGGTGCCGGCAGCCTGTTCGGTGCCGCCGGCAAGCTGTTGGCCGACGATACGGCGACGCCGGGCAAAGGTAAGCCGGGTGGGCGGATACGCGTCGCCGGCATGTCCAGTTCCACCGCCGACACCCTCGATCCGGCCAAAGGCGCGCTGTCCACCGACTATGTGCGGCACTACATGTTCTACAACGGCCTGACTCGTTTCGACGCGCACCTGGTGCCGCAACTGGAGCTGGCCGAGCGCATCGACAACACCGACGCGACCCTGTGGACGATCACCCTGCGCAAGGATGTGACTTTTCACAACGGCAAAACCCTCAGCGCGGCAGACGTGGTGTTCTCGCTCTCACGACACAAGGATCCGCTGACCGGCTCCAAGGTCATGCCGCTGATGGAGCAGTTCGCCGAAATCAAGGCCACCGGTGCCAACGAAGTACAGATTCGCTTGACTGCACCAAACGCCGAATTGCCGTCGATTCTGGCCATCTCGCATCTGCTGATCGTTCCCGAAGGCACCACCGACTTCAACCAGGGCATTGGCACCGGACCGTTCAAGGTCAAGGAGTTCAAACCGGGTGTACGTTCGGTGGCCGCACGCAACACTGGCTACTGGAAGCCTGGCCTGCCGTACCTCGACGAAATCGAATTCATCGCCATTGGCGACGAGCCGTCGCGGGTCAACGCGCTGCTGTCCGGCGACGTGCACATGATCAACGAGGTCAACCCGCGCTCCACCGACCGGATCAAGGCCAGCGCCGGGCACCGGGTCGTTGATGCGCCGTCGGGCAACTACACTGATTTGATCATCCGTCAGGATCAGATGCCCGGTCAGAACGCCGATTTCACCCAGGCGATGAAGTACCTGCTGGATCGCGAACAGATCAAGTCGGCGGTGTTCCGCGGCTTTGCCGTGGTCGGCAACGACCATCCGATCGCGCCCGGCTCGCGCTACTACAACAGCGACCTGCCGCAAACGGTCTACGACCCGGAAAAAGCCAAATTCCTGCTGAAAAAAGCGGGCATGGAAAATATCGGTATGGAGCTGTTTGCGTCTCCTGCCGCAACGGGTTCCGTAGATATCGCGGTGCTGTTGCAGCAGTCGGCCAAGCAGGCAGGGCTCAAGCTCGACGTCAAGCGCCTGCCGAGCGACGGCTACTGGTCCAACCACTGGATGAAGCACCCGATCAGCTTCGGCAACATCAACCCACGGCCGAACGCCGACGTGATGTTCTCGCAGTTCTTCCAGTCGAAGGCGCCGTGGAACGAGTCCGGCTGGAAGAACGAGCAGTTCGATCAGTTGCTGATGCTCGCCCGCGGCGAAACCGACGATGCCAAGCGCGGCAAGATGTACGCGGACATGCAGACCCTGGTTCACGACCACTGTGGCATCGGCATACCGGTGTTCATCAGCAACATCGACGGCGTCGATCAACGGATCAAGGGCTACGGCAGCAACCCGCTCGGCGGTTTCATGGGTTACATGTTCGCCGAGCAGGTCTGGCTGGACGCTTGAACAGAGCCGTCGAAATGAACGGCAAGCCAGGTGCAGGAGGGTAGGCGATGAATAGCAACACACTGTGGTTGATCGGGCGGCGGCTGGGCGCCGCGATCGTGACTTTGTTGATCGTATCGATGGTCGTGTTTGCGATCACGGCGGTACTGCCGGGAGACGCGGCACAACAATCCCTTGGCCAGTTTGCCACCCCGGAACAGGTGGCGGCGCTGCGCCTGAAACTGGGGCTCGATCAACCTGGTTTGGTGCGTTACCTGCACTGGTTGATGAGCCTGCTCAGTGGCGATATGGGCGTGTCGGTATCCAACGCGATGCCGGTCAGTGAGCTGATGGCCGGGCGCGTGCCCAACACCCTGATGCTGGCGGCCGCCACGGCGCTGGTGTCGGTGCCGGTGGCGCTGGTACTCGGCATCGGCTCGGCGATGGGCCGGGGTGGGCGGATCGACAGTGTCCTCAGTTTCACCACCCTGGCCATGGTCGCGGTTCCGGAGTTTCTGGTGGCGACCCTTGCGGTGCTGATCTTTGCGGTGAACCTGGGCTGGTTGTCGGCGCTGTCCTATGCCAGCGACATCACTTCACCGTGGCAATTCATGCGCACCTACGCCTTGCCGGTGATGACTCTATGCTGCGTGATCGTTGCGCAGATGGCGCGGATGACGCGCGCGGCAGTGATCGACCAACTCGACAGCCCCTACGTGGAAATGGCCCGGCTCAAAGGCGTCAGTCCAATCCGCATCGTACTGCGCCACGCTTTGCCCAATGCCATCGGGCCGATTGCCAATGCGATTGCGCTGAGCCTGTCGTATCTGCTCGGCGGAGTGGTGATTGTCGAAACCATCTTCAACTATCCCGGCATCGCCAGCCTGATGGTCGATGCCGTGACCAACCGTGACATGGCACTGGTGCAGGCCTGCACCATGTTGTTCTGTACGGCTTATCTGGGTCTGGTGCTGATTGCCGACCTGTGCGCGATTCTGTCCAATCCGAGGCTGAGAAACCAATGAACAATCTCATTGTGAAATCGACGCCCGCACCCCCCGATCTGTCAGCAGGCAAGGTGTCTCACGGGCCCGCGTGGCTGGGACTCATCGGCGCCTCCATGTGCGTTATCTGGTTGCTGGTTGCGTTGTTCGGCCCGTGGCTGGCGCCGCATCCGGTCGGCGAGGTGGTCTCGGGCAACGTGTTCGACAACATCAGCGCGTTGTATCCGTTCGGCACTGATTATCTGGGCCGCGACATGCTCAGCCGGGTGCTCGTCGGCGCGCGCTTCACCGTGGGCCTGGCGTTGATTGCGGCGGTGCTGGCCAGTGCGCTGGGCACCGGTTGCGCGCTGCTGTCGGTGGTGTCCCCAAAGTGGCTGGACGAAGTGATCAGCCGCTTGATGGACGCCTTTATCTCGATCCCGAGCAAGATGCTCGCGTTGATCATGGTCTCGGCGTTCGGCTCTTCAGTGCCCCTGTTGATCAGCACGGCGGTGTTGAGCTTCGCTCCGGGCGCGTTCCGTATCGCCCGCAGCATGGCAGTGAACATCGAAGCGCTGGAGTATGTGCAGGTCGCCCGAACCCGTGGCGAGCGGCGCGTGTACATCGCTTGTGTGGAGATCCTGCCGAACATGCTCAACCCGGTGCTCACTGACCTGGGCTTGCGGTTTGGTTTCATCGTGCTGCTGCTCAGCGGCATGAGTTTTCTAGGGCTGGGCGTGCAACCGCCGGATGCCGACCTCGGTTCGCTGGTGCGGGAAAACATCGGCGGCCTCAATCAGGGCGCCCCTGCCATCGTCATCCCGGCGGTGGCCATCGGCACCCTGACCATCGGCGTGAATCTGTTTATCGACAGATTGTCGTCGCGACGTAGTCGCCGCACGGGAGGTCATTGAAATGACCCAATTGATTCGAGTTGAAGACCTGCGTGTGGTCGCTTGCGGCGAGCACGGTGAAACGGAGATCGTCAAAGGCGTGAGCTTTGCTCTGGAACAAGGTGAAGTGCTGGCGTTGATCGGCGAATCGGGCTCGGGCAAGACCACCATAGCCCTCGCTCTGTTGGGTTATGCCCGACGGGGCTGTCGGCTGTCCGGCGGTGTGGTACAGGTCGGTGAGCACAACATGCTCGCGCTCAGCGAGCAGCAATTGCAGGGCCTGCGCGGTAACCGGGTTTCGTATATCGCGCAGAGCGCTGCGGCTGCTTTCAACCCGGCGAAGAAACTGATCGACCAAGTGGTGGAGGGCGCTTTGATTCACGGCCTCGGCACTCGCGCCGCCCTTGAGGCCAAGGCCATTGAACTGTTTCGCGATCTGGCCCTGCCGGACCCGGATCACCTCGGCCAGCGTTACCCGCACCAGGTGTCCGGTGGGCAACTGCAGCGGGTGATGGCGGCAATGGCGCTGATCAGTGATCCGTTGCTGGTCATCCTCGACGAACCGACCACTGCGCTCGATGTGACTACGCAGATCGACGTGTTGCGGGCGTTCAAACGCGTGGTGCGTGACCGTGGCGCAACAGCGGTGTATGTGTCCCATGACTTGGCCGTGGTGGCGCAAATGGCCGATCAGATCGTCGTGCTCAATGGCGGCCAGATATTCGAACAAAGCGCCACGGCGGCGCTGCTCAAAGGCCCGGGTCATGAATACACCCGCAGTTTGCTGGCTGCCGCGCGGCCGGACACGACGATCCGCCCACCTGGCGGTATTGCCGAAGAAACCCCGCTGCTGACCATTCGAGGCCTGACCGCCGGTTACGGCAACAAGAACACGCAGGGCATGCCGGCCATTCGTGTACTGGAAGACATTGATCTGACCGTGCGCCGGGGCCAGGCGATTGGCGTGATCGGCGAGTCGGGTTCGGGCAAGTCAACGCTGGCCCGTGTGGTGGCCGGATTGCTCACGCCAGCATTGGGCGGACTGACCTTTGACGGGCAACCGCTGGGCGGTTGTCTGTCCGAACGCAGCGACGAGCAATTTCGGCGTATCCAGATGGTGTTCCAGAACGCCGACACGGCGCTCAATCCGATGCACAGCATCAGCACGATTCTGAGTCGGCCGCTGAAGATGTATTTCAACCTGAAAGGCGCGGCGTTGCGCGAACGTATCGACGAGTTGCTTGATCTGGTGCGCCTGCCGCGAGCCCTGGCCGAGCGTCGTCCGAGCGAGTTGTCCGGCGGGCAGAAGCAGCGGGTGAACCTGGCGCGGGCACTGGCGGCCAAACCCGATCTGATCCTCTGCGATGAAGTCACCTCGGCGCTGGACACCGTGGTCGCTGCAGCGATCCTTGAATTGCTCCGCGATTTGCGTCAGCAACTCGGAGTGTCCTACCTGTTCATCAGTCATGACATCTCCACCGTACGCGCACTGTGCGATGACGTGGTGGTGATGTACAGCGGCCACAAGGTTCAGGCCGGCAGCCGCCAGTCGTTTGCGCAGGCACCGTTCCATCCCTACACCGATCTGTTGATTCACTCGGTGCCGGAGCTGCGCCAAGGCTGGCTGGAAACCTGCGGGACCACCTGCGGCGAACTGCCGCCCATCGGGCCAAAAGCCAATGTCGCCGAGCTGTGCACTTTCCTCAATCGCTGCCCGGTGCGCGTCGACGGCCTGTGCAACCGTACGGCACCAAACCGCCGAATCATCGACGGTGGCAGTGAAATTCTCTGCCACCACGACAGCGTCGAACTGCTGAAAACCCAGCGGGACGTGACCACCTTGAATCAGGGAGCCTATGCATGAGCGCTCGTTTTGTGAGACTTGCCGAGCAGGGTCGGGCGACCGTCAGCTTGACCGTGGATGGCGTGCCCATCAAGGCGTTGCAGGGCGACACATTGATGGTCGCATTGCTCACTCAGGGCAATGCGTTGCGCCAGTCGGAATTCGATTCAGGTCGACGTGCCGGGTTCTGCCTGATGGGCGCCTGCCAGGATTGCTGGGTGTGGACGCGCAGCGGCGAACGTCTGCGTGCATGCTCCAGTGAAGTCCGTGAAGGACTGGATCTCGTGACCACACAACCGGAGGCGACATGGCCACTGCACGGGTAGTTATCGTCGGCGCCGGCCCTGCCGGGATTCGCTGCGCCGAAACGCTGGTGAAGGCCGGCCTCAAACCAATTCTGATCGATGAAAATCGCCGCGACGGCGGACAAATCTATCGGCGCCAACCCGAAAGTTTCACCCGTGACTACCGCGCGCTGTACGGCACTGAAGCGGCCAAGGCGCGCGACCTGCACGAGAGTTTCGAGCGCTTGCGCCAACACATCGATTACCGCCCCGACACGCTGGTGTGGAATCTGGTGCCCAGGCAATTGTGCTGCGTCAGTCAGGGGCAACATACGACGGTGGACTACGACGCGCTGATCCTCTGCACCGGCGCCACGGACCGTTTGATGCCCATTGAAGGCTGGCAGCTGGCGGGCACCTATAGCCTCGGCGGTGCGCAGATCGCACTCAAGTCGCAGGCGGTTTCCATCGGACATCGCGTGGTGTTCATGGGCAGCGGTCCGCTGCTGTATCTGGTGGCCAGCCAGTATGTGAAGGCCGGCGCCAACGTCGCTGCGGTGCTTGATACATCGCCATTGAGCAAACGCATCGTCGCGCTGCCGAAGATGCTCGCGCGGCCCGGAGTGTTGCTCACTGGGATGAAACTCTTGGCGCAGTTGTATCAGGCGAAAATTCCAGTGCATCTGGGGATCAAGCCAGAGCAGGTATTGGGAGATGCCACCAACGGAGTCAGTGGCGTGCGCGTGCGCTCAGCCAAAGGCGAAACCCTGGACACCGATTGCGATGCCGTGGCCCTCGGGTATCACTTGCGTCCGGAAACCCAGTTGGCCGATCTGGCCGGGTGTCGCATGCGTTTTGATGAAGCGTCCTGCCAATGGTGGCTGGCGCTTGATGAAGAGGGCCGCACTTCGGTCAGCGGTGTGTATGCCGCTGGCGACGGCGCAAAGATTCGCGGTGCCGATGCGGCTGAACATGCCGGACGTCTGGTGGCAATGGCGCTGCTGGAGGATCAGCAAAAACCGGTGGATGCCGTTTTGCGCGCGGAGCAACGGCGCGCATTGGCGGTGATGGATCAGTTCCGCCTCGGTCTGGCGCAGGCATTTCCCTGGCCCGCCGAACAGGCCGGGGCCTTGCCGGATTCGGCGATCGTCTGTCGCTGCGAGATGATCAGTGCGGGCGAACTGCGCCGTACGGTCAGTGAAAAAGGCGCGTGTGAAGTCAACCGGGCCAAGGCCTTCAGCCGGGTCGGCATGGGCCGTTGCCAGGGCCGCTACTGCTCGCAGGCCGGCGCCGAAGTGATTGCCGCCGCGGCAGGCGTCAGTGTGCAACAGGTCGGCCGCCAACGCGGTCAGGCCCCCGTCAAACCGTTGCCGATGGTCATCATCGAGGAGCCGTCATGAACCCGCAGAAAAGTGATGTATTGATTATCGGCGGCGGCATCATGGGCGCGGCGTCAGCGTTTTTTCTACGCCAGCGCGGGCACTCCGTGACCCTGCTCGAGCGCGACCAGATTGGCCAATACGCCAGCGGCGTCAACTTCGGCAACGTGCGGCGTCAGGGCCGTTATCTGGGGCAACTGGAACTGGCCAACCGTTCCTTTGCGCTGTGGAAGCGCTTGCCGGAGCTGATTGACGATGATCTGGAGTTCATCGCCAGCGGCCACATGCGCGTGTGTTATCGCGAAGACGAAATTGCCGAGCTCGAGGCGTATGCCTCTGCGCCGGAAGCGGCGCAACTGGATCTGCAGATCTATCGCGGCGCTGAACTGCATCGGCGCTTTCCGTTTCTGGGGCCGGACGTGAAGGGTGGCTCCTACGCACCGCATGACGGTCACGCCAACCCGCGTCTGGCGGCGCCGGCATTTGCCCGGGCGGCGCGGCGGATCGGTGCGCGTATCGAAGAGCAGACCGAGGTGGCCGAAGTACAGAAACTCGGAGGCGAGTTCAGTGTCACCACCACCGACGGCCAGCAATATCGCGCCGCACAACTGCTGATCACCGCTGGTGCCTGGGGAGAGAAACTGTCCGCGCAGTTCGGCGAACCGGTACCGCTGGACACCCATGGCCCGCAGATGGCGGTGACTGAACCGGTGCCGTACGCCTTGCCGACGGTGATTGGCGTATTCACCAAAATCCCTGAGGAAGTCATTTATTTTCGGCAGATTCCGCGCGGCAACATCATTATTGGCGGCGGCTATCGCAGCAAGCCGGACATGGTCAATCGCCGCGCTTATGTCGAGCCACGCAGCATCCTCAACCAGATCCGGCAAATGCGCCGACTGCTGCCGGGTGTCGGCAATCTGAACATCATTCGGGTCTGGAGCGGCATCGAAAGTTATCTGCCGGACTCGCTGCCGATCATGGGGCCAAGCGGTACGGTCGACGGCCTGTATTACGCGTTCGGCTTCTGTGGCCATGGCTTCCAGTTGGGGCCGGGCGTCGGTGACGTCATGGCTGAGTTGATCAGCACCGGCAGCACCTCCACGTTGATCGAACCCTTTTCGATACGCCGGTTCGCCCCCTTGGCCGAACAAAGGAGCAAAGCCTCATGAAACCCCGTGTACTGGGAATTCTCAAACGATTGATTGCGTTCGATACCGTGTCGTCGGAATCGAACATGGCGTTGATTGAGTACGTTCGCGAGCTGCTGCTGAGCAAGGGCATCGAGTCGCTGATCGTCAAGGACGAAAGCGGCAAGAAAGCCAATCTGTTTGCCAGCACCGGCCCGAAAGACCAACCGGGCATTCTGCTGTCCGGGCACACCGACGTGGTGCCAGCAGCAGGGCAGGCGTGGTCCGTTCCGCCGTTTCAGCTAACGGAGCAGAACGGGCGGATTTATGGGCGCGGCAGTTGCGACATGAAAGGCTTTATCGCGCTGGCCATCGACGCGATGCTTGACGCTGCTGAACATTCCCTCAGCCGTCCGCTGCAACTGGCGCTGTCACACGACGAGGAAATCGGCTGCGTTGGCGTGCGGCGTTTGCTCGATGTGCTGCATCTGGCGCCGGTGCGGCCGTTCCTGTGCATGATCGGCGAACCGACCAACATGCAGTTTGTGCTGGGGCACAAGGGCAAGGGCTCGTACCGCACCTATTGTCGGGGGCTGGAGGCGCATTCTTCGCTGGCGCCGCGCTCGGTCAACGCAATCCACGTAGCATGCGATTTCATTTCAGCGTTGCGTGAATCCCAGCGCCAACTGCAGGAACAGGGCGCCCGGGATGCCGATTACGACGTGCCTTTCACCACCGTGCACGTCGGCCAGATCGGCGGTGGCCGGGCGCTGAATATCGTGCCGAATCTGTGCACGGTAGATTTTGAAGTGCGCAATTTACCGGCGGATGATCTGGAACAGATTCTCGCGCAGATGCAGGAGCGTGCCGAGGTGATCGTGCGCGAGGCGAAGAAGCTCTCGAGCGTGGCGGCCATCGAGATTGAAACGGTCAACGTCTATCCCGGACTGGACACCCACCCGAGCGTCGAAGCGGTACGTTTTCTAAAAAAATTCGCGGCGCCGGATACCGCTACGTCCAAGGTTTCGTTCGGTACAGAAGGCGGGTTGTTCAAGCAGCGTCTGGATGTGCCGGTGGTTGTCTGTGGGCCCGGTTCGATCGAGCAGGCGCACAAGCCGGACGAGTTTATCGAGATCAGCCAGATGGAGGCGGGGGAACGCTTTCTTGATGGCTTGCTCGGTTCCCTGAAACTGTAAAAGACAAGCAGTGTGGAACTGGGCTCGCTCGCGAGCGGGGCAGTACATTCAGCATCGATTGCGCCTGACACTGTGCCTTCGCGAGCAAAGCTGCTCCCACAAGAAATTGCGTTTAGCAGACGAATACAAATCTGCTGTTCCACCGCCGATTTCAGCAGTCGACACTGTCCGCTGCGCGCTTTCAGCATCCTCATCCGCTGAGTCTCCCTAGACTGGAATCTGTCTCGGATCAGGACTCGACCATGCTCAAGAATCGTTTGAAAGACCCCAGTCTTCTCGCAGAACTCGCTTATGTGAACGGCCAGTGGATCGGCGCCGATGACCGCGCGACGCTGGATGTCGTCGACCCGGCCAGCGGCGAATTGATCGGCCGCGTGCCCGCCATGCAAGGCGTGGAAACCCGTCGCGCCATCGACGCCGCAGAACAGGCCTGGCCCGCCTGGCGGGCACGACCGGCCGCCGAACGTGCGGCCCTGTTGGAACGTTGGTATCAGGCGATGATCGACAACCTCGACGATCTGGCGCTGATCATGACCTGCGAACAAGGCAAGCCGCTGAATGAAGCCAAAGGTGAAATCCGCTACGGCGCGGGCTTCGTCAAATGGTTCGCCGAAGAGGCGCGGCGGATTTACGGCGAAACCATTCCGGCGCCCAGTGGCGACCGCCGACTGTTGACTCTCAAGCAACCGGTGGGTGTCTGCGCGGCGATCACGCCATGGAATTTCCCCAACGCAATGATTACCCGCAAGTGTGCACCGGCCCTGGCTGCTGGGTGCCCGATCATCGTCAAGCCGTCGGATCTGACGCCGCTTTCAGCGCTCGCATTGGCGGTGTTGGCTGAGCGCGTCGGCATTCCGGCCGGGGTGTTCAATGTGCTGACCGGCATGCCCGCCGGGATTGGCGAAGAGCTGACTGGCAACCCGACGGTGCGCAAAATTTCCTTCACCGGTTCCACTGCGGTGGGCCGTTTGCTGATGCGCCAGAGTGCCGAACACATCAAGCGATTGAGCCTGGAGCTCGGCGGTAACGCACCGTTCATTGTGTTTGACGACGCCGATCTTGAGCAGGCGGTCACCGGGATCATGCTGAGCAAGTTTCGCAACGCCGGGCAAACCTGCGTCTGCGCCAACCGGATTCTGGTGCAGGAGGGCATTTACCAGCGCTTTGCCCAGCGCCTGGTCGAGGAGGTCGGCAAACTCAAGGTCGGCAATGGCCTGCAAGACAACGTGACCATTGGCCCGCTGATCAATAAGGCAGCCGTGAGCAAGGTTGCCCGTCACATCGAAGACGCCTTGAGCCAGGGCGCGCAGTTGCTCTGCGGCGTCGTTCCGGAGGGCGACAGTCAATTTGTGCAACCGACGGTGCTTGGCGATGCCCATGCCGGCATGCTCCTGGCCAACGAAGAAACCTTCGGCCCGGTCGCGCCGCTGATGCGTTTCACCGACGAAGCCGAAGCCTTGGCGCTAGCCAACGCCACGCCGTTTGGCCTCGGCGCCTATTACTTCACTCAAGACTTGCGTCGCTCATGGCGTTTCGGCGAAGCGCTGGAATTCGGCATGGTCGGCCTCAACACCGGAATCATCTCCATGGAAGTCGCGCCGTTCGGCGGCATCAAGCAATCGGGCCTGGGCCGTGAAGGCAGCAAATACGGTCTTGACGAATACCTTGAAATCAAAGCCTTCCACATCGGCGGCTTGTAACTTCACAAAAACGGGGAGCCACAACTGATGAGCAAGGTCTTCAAGATCGCCGCGATTGCCGGCGACGGGATTGGCAAGGAAGTGCTGCCCGAGGGGCTGCGGGTACTGAAGCAGGCAGCGAAGAAATGGCAGCTGGACTTGAGCATTGAAGTACTCGACTGGGCGCATTGCGATTATTACCTGGAACACGGGCAGATGATGCCCGAGGACTGGTTCGAACAGCTCAAGGGCTTCGACGCGATTTACTTCGGCGCCGTGGGCTGGCCGGAGAAAGTGCCGGACCATATTTCCCTGTGGGGGTCGCTGCTGAAATTCCGTCGCGACTTCGACCAGTACGTGAATATCCGCCCGGTGCGCTTGTTCCCCGGGGTGCCATGCCCGTTAGCCGGGCGCGAACCGGGGGACATCGATTTCGTGGTGATTCGCGAGAACACCGAAGGCGAGTATTCATCGGTCGGCGGCAAGATGTTCGAAGGCACCGAGCATGAGTTTGTGCTGCAGGAATCGGTCTTCACCCGCCGGGGTGTTGACCGGATTCTCAAGTTTGCCTTCGACCTGGCCCAGACCCGGCCACGCAAGCGCTTGACCGCAGCGACCAAGTCCAACGGCATTTCGATCAGCATGCCGTACTGGGACGAGCGCACCGCGCTGATGGCCGCGCAGTACCCGAAGGTGACGTGGGACAAGCAGCACATCGATATCTTGTGTGCGCGGTTTGTTCTGCAACCGGATCGGTTCGATGTGGTGGTGGCGTCGAACCTGTTCGGCGACATCCTCTCCGACCTGGGGCCGGCGTGTGCCGGAACCATCGGCATTGCGCCGTCGGCCAACCTTGATCCGGAGCGACGCTTTCCGTCGCTGTTCGAGCCGGTGCATGGTTCGGCGCCGGACATCTATGGGCAGAACATCGCCAACCCGATTGCGATGATCTGGTCCGGGGCGCTGATGCTCGATTTCCTGGGCAACGGCGACGAGCGTTATCGCGTAGCACACGACGGGATCTTGCAGGCAATCGAGCGGGTCATTGCCGAGGGACCGATCACCCCGGACCTGGGCGGGAAGGGCTCGACCCAGGATGTCGGCAGGGCCATCGCCGAGTTCCTCTGAAACATCGTTATCCTCTGCACGAGTGAGCCTGCTCGCTCATGCAGAGGGTCTGAATCAGTAGCCCTTGTTGCGGTCGATCTGACCGTTCATGGGCTCGCCGCGTTCGAAGCTGCGGATATTTTCCAGCAGGACACCAAATGCACTTTCCGGCTGAGTCATCGCCGCGATATGCGGCGTCAGCAGAATCTGCGGATGGCCCCAGAAGGGATGATCCTCCGAAGCCGGTTCTTTCTGCACAACATCAAGCACCGCACCGCTGAGTTGCCCGCTGTCCAGCGCTTCGAGCAAGTCTTCTTCCACCAGATGCCCACCGCGCCCCATGTTGATCAGTGCCGCGCCACGCGGCAATTGGCGAAAAAAATCACGGTCGAGAATGTCCCGGGTCTGTTCGGTCAGCGGCAATACGCACATCACAATATCGCACTGGCTCAGAAACGCCGGCAGTTGCTCGCGACCGGCAAAGCACTCGACGCCGGCAATCCGATGCGTACTACGCGCCCAGCCCTTGAGGGCAAAGCCCAGGGGCTGCAAGGTGGCGAGAATCTGCTGCGCCTGAGTACCGAGGCCCATCACCCCCACCCGACGCTGATGCGCCGGCTGCAGCAGGTGCGCCTGCCAACAGCGCGCCATCTGCTGCTGGCGATAGCGCAACATGTCCCGGTGCAAAGCGAGCACGGCAAAACTGGCGTACTCGCACATGCCTTGGGTGATGCCGGGATCGAGCAGGCGCACCACCGGAAGACTCGGCGGGATACGGCTCAGATCCAGTTGATCGACTCCGGCCGACAACGCAAACAACACCTGCAGATTCGGCAGCAACGTCTGCAGATCTTCCGGCGCCTGCCACGCCGCCAGGTACTTGATGTCTGCGGGATCGCCGATGTCCGGCCAGGCGCGCCATTCGATATCCGGGGCATGTTCGGCGAACAGTGCTTTCCACTGTTCGCCGCGCACGGGGTCAGCTTTGTAGAGCAGGGCCATGGTCAATTCCTGAGAGGGTTGAAAGTGCTCCAATCATCGCCCAACACCAGAGCAGGATCTGTCGAAAGCAGCGCTGCGAACACTGCGCGTCACGGCATATACGCACGCGGCCGGCAGATTCGGCGGCCTGAAGGAATCTGCCGTTTGGCAGGGTGAAAACAGTCGATCCGGATTTCTCAGGGGCCAAGTTCGGCGTAGTTCGTTCCGCACAAGTCTTAATCTTAAGACCCTGTGTAACCACCTCCTGCATTCACTCCGGGCTGCCGGACTCACGAAGGGAAATGCCATGAACAGCCAAGTCGACCAAACGCCTCATTTACTCCGTCAGCGTGATCAGTTCGTGCCACGCGGACTGGTCACCGCTCATCCGCTGGTGATTGATCGCGCCCAGGGGGCGGAGTTGTGGGACGTGGACGGTCAGCGTTATCTGGACTTCGTCGGCGGCATCGGCGTGCTAAACATCGGGCATAACCATCCCAAAGTGGTTGCAGCGGTGCAGGCCCAATTGCATAAGGTCTCGCACGCCTGCTTTCAGGTGGTGGCCTACAAGCCGTATCTGGATCTCGCCCAGCGTTTGTGCGAAATGGTAGGTGGCAAGGAACACTACAAAGCGGCGTTCTTCACCTCCGGTGCCGAAGCCGTGGAGAACGCGGTGAAAATCGCCCGCGCTCACACCAACCGCTCTGCGGTGATCTCCTTCCGCGGCGGTTTCCATGGACGCACCTTGCTCGGCACTACGCTGACCGGCATGAGCCAGCCATACAAACAGAACTTCGGGCCATTCGCGCCGGAGGTGTTTCACACCCCATATCCAAATGCCTATCGCGGCGTCACCAGTGAGATGGCGCTCAAGGCGCTGGACGAGTTGCTCGCCACTCAGGTTGCGCCGGAGCGGGTTGCGGCGATCATCATTGAGCCCGTGCAGGGCGACGGTGGCTTCCTTGCGGCGCCGGCACAATTCCTTCAGGCATTGCGCGAGTTGACCCACAAGCACGGCATCGTCCTGATCCTCGATGAAATCCAGACCGGATTCGGCCGCACCGGCAAGTGGTTCGGTTTCCAACACGCCGGCATCCAGCCTGACCTGGTCACCGTCGCCAAGAGTCTGGCCGGGGGGCTGCCGTTATCGGGCGTGGTCGGCAAAGCCGACATCATGGATTCGCCATTGCCCGGAGGCCTCGGCGGCACGTACGGAGGCAATGCACTTTCCTGCGCAGCAGCCCTGGCGGTGATCGACGCTTATGAAGAAGAGAAACTGCTCGAACGCGGCGATGCATTGGGCAAGCGTCTGCGTGAGGGTTTGCTGCAGTTGCAGCGCCGTCACCCGCAGATCGGTGACGTACGCGGCACCGGTTTCATGCTGGCCATCGAGCTGGTCAAGAACGATGAGGCGCGCTCCCCGGACGCTGATCTGAACCAGCGTGTGATCGATGAAGCACGCAAAGGTGGCTTGCTGGTGATCAAGTGCGGCGTCTATCGCAACGTCTTGCGCTTCCTCGCGCCACTGGTGACGACCGAAGCGCAGATCGATGAAGCGTTGCAGATTCTGCAGGCAGCGTTGGCACGGGTATTGAACTGATGTCCGCCGGGTTCAGCGGCGCGGTCGCTGGCCAGCGTCGCTGAACCTTTTTGGCGCGCGGATTGATGAAACGCATCATCGGAGGCTGTGTACACCATGGGGCTGACTGATTATCGAGCACTGCTCATCGATTGCGACGAAGTCCTGGTTGACCGTGATTCGGGTGTCTGGACAGCGCTGCAGCCGTTGCTCGACAGCCGGGGCGGGCGCCCGGACAAGGAACAGGTGCTGGGCGAATTTCGCGAGGTGGTGCAGGAGTTCTATCCCCGCTTTGCCGAGCTGGGCTTCAGTGGATTGCTGTGTTTTGCCCATCGCCAACTGGCAGAGCGCTGGAGCTTGAAAGCCAGTTGGGAGGAGGGCATGAGTTTCGCGCGTTCTGCTGCCAACTGGTCATTGTTCGAAGACGCGCCGGGAGCGATGCTGTACTTACGCAAGTTTTATCGCCTGTTGGTCGTGGGCGACCGGGATGCCGAGGATCGCGCCGTGTTGTGCGAGCATCTGGGGATTGTGCCGGATGACTTTATTTCGCTGGCCAGCGATCCGCTGCGGGACGTGGACTGGTTGAATGCCAACGAGCTGAAGCCGGTACACATTCTGCGGGTGACCCGACCCGCCGCCCGCGGTCAGGCGCTTACCGATGTGTGTCTGATCGGTCGCGAACGGGTGAAACAACCGACCCCATGCGCCGCGGATTATTGCATCAACAGCATGGCTGATCTGGTCGCACAGCATCAGATGTGTTTACGGCGCTGATTTTGCTAGTAGATTGTCCTACAAATGGCAGTCAAGAGGTTCGCAATGGAAGGTTTAGTCAAACTGGACCGCATCGACATCAGTATCCTGGTTGAGTTGCAGAAGGACGGGCGCATGACCAATGTGAGTCTGGCCGATGCCGTGGGATTGTCGGCCAGCCCCTGTCTGCAACGGGTCAAACGGCTGGAATCGGCCGGGTACATTTCCAGCTACAAGGCACACCTGAACCTGGCGAAGATCACCGAATCGGTAACGGTCTTCACCGAAATCACCCTGAGTGACCACAAGCGCGAAGACTTCGCCAAATTCGAGTCGAATATTCGGCTGGTGGATGAAGTACTCGAGTGCCATTTGATCAGTGGTGGCTACGATTATCTGGTGCGCTTCATGACGCGCAGTATTCAGCACTACCAGGAAGTGGTTGAAAGCCTGCTGGATAAAAACATCGGCATTTCCAAGTACTTCAGCTACATCGTCATCAAATCCCCGGTGCTCAAGGACGGTGTGCCGTTGCGCAAGTTGTTGCGACACTGAAGTTCCATACATCCATCAGGCACGAATAGGGGACAGCTAACTGTCCCCCCATTGTTTGCTAGCCACCAAAGCCAACGATGGCTTTGGTTTCCAGATACTCCTCAAAGCCGTAGACACCAAATTCACGCCCATTGCCGGATCGTTTGTAGCCACCGAACGGTGCCATTGGATTCCAGGCAGGGTGGTTCAGCAGCACTTGTCCAGCGCGGATGCGTGAGGCAACGGCACGTGCACGATCAAGGTTGCGGGATTGAACGTGGGCGCTCAGTCCGTACACCGTATCGTTTGCGATCGCGACAGCCTCATCGAGCGTTTCATAGGCAATGATGCACAGCACTGGCCCGAAGATTTCCTCCTGGGCAATGCGCATGCTCGAATCGACCTCTGAAAAGACAGTCGGTCGGGCATAGAAGCCCGTTTCACGACCTGGCACGCGTCCTGGTCCGCCGCATACGAGTTTGGCCCCTTCGCTCAGGCCCGATTCGATCATGGCTTGCACGCGCTTGAACTGGGCCTCATTGGCTATCGGACCGAGTACCGTCTCTTCCGATTGTGGATCCCCCACGATGATAGCGTTGGCGGTTGCGGCGGCCAGTGCCTCGACTTCCGCCAGCCGGTCCCTTGGTACGATCATTCTGGTCGGGGCGCTGCATGATTGCCCGACGTTGCGAAACGCCGTCATCACGCCCAATGGCACGACTTTGGCGAAGTCGGCATCGGGCAGCAGCACGTTGGGCGACTTTCCGCCCAGTTCTTGGGTGACGCGTTTCACCGTAGGGGCGGCCGCCTGTGCGACCAGTGCACCTGCACGGTTTGAACCGGTGATCGAAATCATATCGATATCCGGGTGCGCAGCCATGGCGCCGCCGACCTCGGAGCCCGTGCCATTTACCAGATTGAAGACACCCGGTGGCAGCCCGGCGTCATGCACTAATTGGGCGAAAAGAAGGGCGCTCAGCGGTGACAGTTCGCTTGGTTTCAGCACCACTGTGCAACCGGCCGCAATAGCCGGGGCCACTTTGGCGGTGATTTGATAAAGCGGCCAATTCCAGGGGGTGATGAGACCGCAGACGCCGATGGGTTCGCGTTCAATCGCGGTGCCGCCTTCAACCGCCTGGAAGCGATAGGTGGACAGCAGGTCACGGGCAATCCGAACGTGTTCGGCCGCCAAGGGCACTTGCATCGCTCGGGCGAAACCGATGGCAGCGCCCATTTCCAAAGAAAGCGCCTGCGCAAGCGGCTCTTTTCGTTCAAGGATCAGGTCGTAAATCTTTCCAAGGAAACCCGCGCGCACTTCGGCGGAGGTCGCAGACCAGCGAGGAAACGCCGCACGCGCCGCAGCGACTGCCCGATCAACGTCTTTGGCCGATCCGCTGGCGACCTCTGCAACTACGCTTTCAGTCGCAGGATTGACCACGGGCAAACTGGCAGGCGTTGCCGGCGAAGACCAGCCACCATTGATATAAAACTGTTGAGACGTTTGCGAATCCACTGGGTAGACACTCGAAGATTGTGTTGTCATCCAACTAGCTCCTTAGAGTACTAATGGGGGCTGTTAACAGCTGGGTCGAAGGGAAGTCAGAGCAACGCCGTGGCACCGGTACATGCGGTGCCCTGTGGTTTGAATAAACTAGCAAAAACGCCCAGTCGAAATATGCCGTTCTTAAAGCTGGCAAGGGATAATCTGCTGTATCTCAGGGACTGACGTTGTATGTGTGCAATCAAGCCCTTCAAAGCCGATAGCTAATGCCCGGACCCGCTGAGTAACGTAGCGGCCATGGGAGGGGGTAAAGAAGGGTGTAGGGCCGCGAGCGCCCTCGACGTGAAACAGTCATGAGATGCGTCGACCCCTGCTGGGCAGTTCAAATTAAATGCACTCGTGAGCGACAAGTTCATCCTGCGTCGTTGGCTCGATAACCTCAGTAACGCGATGCCGTCGACAACTTATAATTCAACCGCTGAGTTGTTTATTCGGTCATAGTCGGTGAGGGTACACAAAGTTACACGTGCAAATCATTGCCAAGGATAGACAGTCAGTTTGAGGCTATCTATCCCTCGCGCTTATGGACGCTGTAGAGAAATTATGCGGTACGCGACACTGGTCAGTGGACGGTTAGTCTAGGCTAGCTGAGAGGAATGCGTGGTAAAGCCATGAATTTCAACGCTACACAGGTTCTAGGAAAAATAGTCACAGGACCGTGGAAATGGACAGCAAGGGCGCGTAACGTAATACTTTATTTAACATAATATACATTACACGTAACAAGATGTTTCGCAGCTAGCCCCGTTGCACGCAGATCTGGCGCTGCTGATTTCCCCTTCAACCCTCATTCTCTTGTCAGCTGCTCAATCAACGCCGAATGCTCGGGAAACTCCACACAGAGCTTTTGTCTGTCGCCCATCCGCATATCCGCGAAATCAAACCCTGGCGATACTGCCTCACTGATCAAACCGAGTCCTGCTGGACCACTCAACAGCTGCGAAGCTTTCCAGATGCCGCCCGGTACATGCAGCTGCAATAATTCTCCAGCCATGACGTTGCTGCCCATCACGACAGTTCTCAATTCGCCGTCCGGAAAAATCAGGCTGTACCGAATGGCATCGCCCAGATGGTAGTAATGCACAATGTCGGATTGGTTAAAGTGAAATTGGCCGATCGGAGAATCTGTGGTCAACAGGTAATAAATGGAGGTCATCAAATAACGTGGACCACGAACCGTCTCTATCTGAGGCTGCTGATCAGCCTGAAAAGTTCGCCGGTAGTAGCCACCCTCGACGTGCGGTTCCAGGTTCAGAGCCGTCACGATTGCTTCACTGTTTAGCCGCACTTGTTGCTCCATATACCATGATGGCAAATAGCTATACTAAATAGCCCTTTAGTTAAGTTATTCAATCATCACGCCGCACTTGTGTTCACCACCTTTGCGGTGCGAATGAACAATGCGCGCACTTTTTCCCAAAAATTTCCGCCCAGTACAAAAAAGCTACCGATCAGCATCAGGTCGCCCAACAATTGCAATTGCCAGATATTCGGCCTGAGCCCAGGCCAGATACTGTCTACATAGGGTTCCAGAAATCCGGAAATCAGCGGCAGACAAAACATCAACACGCCGATCCGATGACGCCACGGCCCAACTTCGGTGTCGACTGTCGGTGCCAGTGAAGACACGTAGCCAAATACACTGCTTTTAAGCTGCTGAAACCCCGCCTTGCCCATGACCGCGATGACGATAATCAACAGCACCTTGTTACTGATAAAGAGGACGCCCGTCAGCGCTGCGATCCTGGAACCCGAGATGCCCGCTGCTGCCACGATGGGCACCATCAGCCATGAGCCGAGCATCAGGCAAATGATCGCGATACCCAGTTTGAAGCGCCATCCAGCGGTATGGGGTGCATTCATGGCTGTCATTCCTTTGTGACGGGTCGTATTAAATGTGAGGACGCTTGAAAGCTTAGCAGTCAGTTCATCAATCGGGCGTCTATGCTCCTGTGATCTTCCTGGACAGGAAAAAACGCATGCATCTGACGCGATCAAGCCAACTGCTCCTGCTGGGTGTGCTCGGCTTGAGTGGGTGCGTGCGCCTGGGGCCGGATTTTCAGTCTCCGAAGCCAGCATGGATTGACCGCTGGAGCTCCCCTGCCCTCGAGCAATCCAGTCAGCGCAGCCTGAATCCTGATTTGCGTCAGTGGTGGCAGGTCTTCGGTGACCCGGTGCTCGATCGTCTGATCGCCGAGGCGGACGCCCACAATTCGGATCTGAAGATCGCCGGCCTGCGAGTGATGGAAGCCCGAGCCCAATTGGGCATCGCTCAAAGCGGACGCTACCCGCAACTGCAGCAAGCCAGCGCCGACAGTCTGTATTTCAACCGCAGGCAATCGGGCGGAAACAATCCGCAGGACAGCCATTTCTGGCAACACAGCGTCGGTTTCGACATTGGCTGGGAGCTGGATTTCTGGGGGCGCTTCAGCCGAGCCATCGAGTCCGCCGATGCCGGTTACTTCGCCGCGCAGGCCAACTATGAAGACGTGCTCGTTCTGCTGCGGGCGCAAGTGGCGGACACCTACTTTTCATTGCGCACCACCGAAGCGCGTTTGCGTGTTGCGAGGGAAAACGCCAAACAGCAAAAGCGTAATTTCGAGATCACCGAAAAGCTGTTCAACAGCGGCCAGCAAGCCGAGCTCGACCTGCAACAAGCCAAGACTCAATACCTGGGCACCCTGAGCACCATTCCCAACTTCGAAGACCAGGTTCTGCGTACCCGTAATGCGCTGGCCGTGTTGATCGGCCAGCCACCCGGCTTGCTGCCGCAATTGCTTGAGAATCAAGGATTGATCCCGCTGGTGGACCGTGCGGTGCTGCAGGATGTGCCCGCCAATCTACTGCTACGTCGGCCTGATGTGCGCGCGGCCGAACTCAATGTCGCCGCCCAATCGGCTCTGATCGGGGTGGCCGAAACCGATTTCTACCCGTCGTTGACCTTGCTCGGCAGCATCGTCTGGTCAGCCGATACGCTGAACGGAACCTCCAGAAGCCTGGACTTCATCGGCGGGCCCAGTCTGCGCTGGAATCTGTTCGACCATGGCCAGATCAGCAACAACGTGCGTGTGCAGGATGCGCGATTGCAGCAGTTGATCGAAGCCTACCGCGACAAGGTTCGCCAGGCCGCGCGCGAGGCCGATGATGCTGCCAGCGGGTTGATCAAATCCCTGGAGCGAGAACGCATCCTGCGTCAGGCCGAAATCGCTGCCAAACGCTCGCTCGTGCTGGCCAGCGCGCAATATCGCGAAGGTTATTCGGACTTCCAGCGGGTGCTGGATGCGCAACGCGCTTTGCTGGAGCAACAGGACAATTACCTGGTCAGCCGCAGCAATGCCGTGAGCAATGTGATTGCCCTGTACAAAGCCTTGGGCGGTGGCTGGTACAGCACGCTGCCGAAAATCGATGCGGCGACCCGCCGGCAAATGGAGCAACGCACGGACTGGGGCGATCTGCTGGATGAGCCTTCAGCTGTGGAAGCCAAAAAGGTAAAAGACCATGAGTGAAGCCGCCCCGCCCTCCCCCAAAGAGCCCGAATCGCCAGCCAAGCCGTCCGCTGATCCGGCGAAAAAAGGCATCAAATGGGTGTTGCTGGTCATCGTCCTGAGCCTGGCATGGTACCTGTCGGCGGACCGGTTCACGCCTTACACCCAACAGGCTCGAGTGGGCGCCTTTGTCATTCCGGTGGCGGCGGAAGTGGCCGGTCGGGTCATTCATGTCAACGTGCGTAACAACCAGGACGTCAAGGCCGGAGACGTCCTGTTCGAGGTGGATCCCCAGCCATATCAAATCGCCGTCGACCGTGCACGCGCGGACCTCGAATCGACACGCCGACAAATCGGCGCCAGCACCGCCGGCATTGCCTCGGCACAAGCCAATTTGCGCGCCGCCCAGGCTAACGAAGTCAAGGCGCGCCAGGACAATCAGCGTCTTGAAGGGTTGTACCGTGATGACCCCGGAACCATTTCCGTGCGCCTGCTCGAAGTGTCGCGTGCCAACCATGAACAAGCCGTCAGCCAGGTCGCCGCCGCCCGGGCCGAAGTCCAGCGTGCCCGTGAACAAGAAGGTGGCAGCGAGGAAGATAACGCTCTGCTGCGCAGTGCCGCGACGGCGTTGTCGAAAGCCCAACTGGACCTGGCCAATACGCAGATTCGCGCGCGTTCGTCAGGCTTGATCACCGACCTGCGCACCGACGCCGGACAGTTCGCCGCCGTCGGCAGTCCGGTCATGACCCTGATCGCCATCCACGATGTATGGATCAGTGCCGACATGACTGAGAACAATCTCGGTCTGGTCAGGCTCGAAACGCCGGTGTCGATCATTCTGGATGCGCTGCCGGGCGAAGTGTTCGACGGCCGCGTGCGCAGCGTCGGCTACGGCGTCAGTGTCGGTCAGACACCGGCACCCGGTACGTTGCCCAGCGTGCAGAACAGCCGCGACTGGTTGCGTCCGGCCCAGCGTTTTCCAGTGATCATCGAGTTTTCCCAGGATTCCAAAGCGCGGCTACGCGACACTCGTGCGTTGCGTGCCGGCGGCCAGGCTGAAGTCATGGCCTTCCCTACTCAGGGCAATCCGTTGAACCCGCTCGGCCGTCTGTTTTTTGGCCTGATGAGCTGGCTGTCCTATGCCTACTAAACGCACGCCCCGGGTTCAACGCGCACTGCGTCTGGCCACGGGCACTGCGTTGTGTCTCGCAGCGAGCTTCGGTTTGGGCCTGCCGATTCCCTTTATCGCGCCGGTGCTTGCGTTGTTGCTCCTCGCCACCGTCAATCGCCCATTGCCCTTCAAGGCCGCAATTGTTCTGGCCATCGTTGCGATGTTGACCACCGGCCTCGGCCTGTTGTTGATTCCGATCCTGCGTTATTACCCGGTCAGTGGCGTACTGCTGATCGGCGTCAGTCTGTTCCTGGTTTTTCGTTTTGGATTGCGCGGCGGCAACAACCTGATCGTCACCTTCCTGGTGATCGGCCTGACCATGATCTCCTCGGCCGGTGTCGCCGAGTTCGACCTCGCGGCGATGGTTATTGGTGCCCTGGTCAAAGGATTGCTCCTCGCCGTTATGATGGTGACGGTGAGTCACTGGCTGTTTCCCGACCCGCCCAACGCGCCGTCGCCACCCGCTGCCCCGCTGTTACCGGCGGAAGAAGTCAACCGGGTTGCGGTGCGTGCAACCCTGATCGTCCTGCCGGCGTTTTTGCTGGCACTGATCGATCCGGCAAGCTACCTGCCGATCATTCTGAAGGCGGTGGGCCTGGGTCAGCAGAGTTCCACCACGGCTCGCAATGCCGGTCGCGAACTGGTCGGTTCGACCCTTCTGGCCGGTGTGCTGGCGGTGCTGTTCTGGAGTGCGCTCAGCCTGTTCGTACACCTATGGATGTTTTTTCTGTGGATGCTGCTGTTCGGTCTGATCCTGGCGCGCAAATTGTACGCCCTGAGCCCGACCCGCTTGAGCCCGGGGTTCTGGCTCAACAGCCTGATCACCATGATCATCCTGCTCGGTCAGTCGGTACAGGACAGCCTTGCGGGCAAGGACGTCTACACGGCATTTGCCGTGCGCATGGGTCTGTTCATCCTGGTGACGCTGTATGCCTGCCTGATGGTTTATCTGCTGGACCAGCGACCGCCAAGACGCATTCAGGGATTAACCTGATACCCCTTTCCTTGCAGGCAACTGGTATAGGCCGTCGAAGTGGTGGAAGCGGCGGTTTTCTCTTGCGCCCGGCGCTCCTGGCGTTGACGCGACGCACCCACTACCGCACCGGCGGCGGCCGTCTCTTTGGCCCGGTTCTGCCGATAATCCTGCTTCACATCGTCATCCACACGGTCATAAAACTCATCGTGTTGACGCCCGCGAACCTGAGCTCCAGCCGCCCCGGCAGCGGCACCGACTGCCGCTCCTTTCAGGCGGCCACCGGATGCTGGCGGCGTGGTTGAAGTCTGACTGGCGGCGATGTTGTGGCAGGCGTCGATGTCCAGTTGGGTTTGTTGCGAAGTCTGGCCCTTCATCGGGACCACCGTTTCGGCCCATGCCTGTGTGGCGGCAATCGACAGCGCGGCGCACAGACCAAGGGAAGACAAGCTGTTCATGATGACCTCCGAGGATTCCTCAGCCATCAAGAGTGTAGATCAGTCCCGCTCGCCCTCCTCCGACTTATGACTGACGGCCTGCACGCTTCAGCGTTTCACTCGGCAACTCTTTGAACAGTGCTCGATAGCTGCTGGAAAACCGCCCCAAATGCCAGAACGACCACTGCATCGCGACTTCGGCCACAGTGGTTTCCATCGGCGAGCGGCTGAGCAGTTCGCGGTGGGCGCTGTTGAGGCGGCGCAGGCGCAGCCAATGGGTCGGCGTCATGCCGGTGTACGCCTTGAACGCGTGCTGCAACTGACGCAGTGAAACCCCGGCGACCTGGGACAGTTCCAGCAAATTCAAGGTTTCTTCCGGGGAATCCGCCGCCCATTCGCCGATGCGTTTCATCACCGCCCGCTCTTCAGTGCGACGCTGCAAACCGCCGCGGTCCAGGCAAACACAAGCGTTGTCGAGGATGTACAGACAGTCTTCCAGTAACTGCTGGGTCAAGGCCTCTTTACTCGGCGGATCGAGGGTCTGCGCCAACCGGGTCAAGGTCCCGCTCAGCCAGCGACAGAACAGCGCGTTCTGCTCCGAATTCAGCGGCGCCATGAACAGTCCTTCGAGCCTGGCGACATTCAGCCCGTGGCGCTGAACGAATTCAGACCCGAACACCACGGCAATTTCCTGGTAGTTCTCCGGCGTGATCCAGATGTTGCGGCTTTCTTCATTCAACACATACAGCGCGTTGTCGCTGCGATCGAAACAGAACGCCAGCGAACCCTCGGGCGCGCTGAAATTCTGCTCGACCCGGGTGTTCATGTGTTCCTCGTAAATCTCTACGCCTTGCAGGTCGAGGTAACGCACCCGCCCGGCGAAATGCCCCGGCGACATTTGCTGGTAATGCTGGACCCAACCGGGTGTGGCGCGGATTTGCTCAGCGACATCGGCGGTGTTGAACGCTTGGACCTGTAATGGATTGCACGTTGTCATGGGTGACCTTACGCACTCGTTTGGTGCGTTTTGGCGCTGCTGAAAGTGGATAGATGGAACTTCAAGGCTCGCCCAAGATAGTCGTCAACGCGTCCCAGGGGAAGTGTGTGGCGGATGAAACCACCCTCCCCGGCGTTAATGAAACCAATAACGAGGTCTTTATGAATGCCCCTTTCGATCAGCTGTTCACGTGGCTGAAAGATCACAAGATTACCGAAGTCGAGTGTGTCGTCAGCGACCTGACCGGCATTGCACGCGGCAAGATTGCACCCACCAACAAGTTCCTGCATGAGCGAGGCATGCGCCTGCCGGAAAGTGTGCTTTTGCAAACGGTAACCGGGGACTTTGTCGACGACGACATCTACTACGACCTGCTCGA